>Ga0189290_100035_pt1 | contig 155562 bp, 123 predicted proteins | sample UW140minimetaG_FD_130318 | JGI IMG/M metagenome (GOLD analysis project Ga0189290, IMG submission 130318) | Marine microbial communities from the Costa Rica Dome - UW140 mini metaG | ecosystem: Environmental > Aquatic > Marine > Oceanic > Photic zone | place: Costa Rica: the Eastern Pacific...
CCACGGTGATCTGGACGTGGTCGATATGGGCGGAGTTCCAGATCGGCTCGTACAGTGCATTGGCGAAGCGCAGCGCCATCAGGTTCTGCACTGTCTCCTTGCCGAGATAATGGTCGATACGGAAGACCTGATCCTCGGTGAAGTAGCGGCCGATGATGTCGTTCAGTTCGCGGGCCGATTCCAGGTCGCGGCCGACGGGCTTCTCGACGACGAGCCGCGTGTTGGCGTGGACCAGACCCTTCTCGCCGATACGGCAGGCGAGATCGGCGAACAGCGCCGGGCCGACTGCCAGGTAGAAGGCGCGCACGCGCGTGCCGTTGCCATCCTCGGCGCCTTCCAGAAGCGCCTTCAGCTCGTCCCAGCCCTCGTCCGCACGTGCATCCACCTGGCGGTAGTGCAGGCGCGAGACGAAACGTTCGACCGACGTCGTGTGGGTGTCCTCGGGCTTGACGTGCTTGGCGATCGCCTCGCGGGCGAAGGCCCGGTATTCCTCGTCGGAGATATGGGTGCGCGAGGCGCCGATGATCCGCGAATCCTGCGGCATCTGTCCGTCATGATCGCGATGATAGAGCGCCGGCAGCAGCTTGCGTTCGGCAAGGTCGCCATTGCCGCCGAAGACGACATAGTCGAACGGATCGACGGGAATGATCTGGCTGGACATGTATCGTCCCTCTGCAAGACAACGAGCGGTGGAAGCCGTTCCGTCCGCTGTGTAATCTAATCGATTGAATTATTCCATAGCCGCGGTGAGCCGGCGAAAATCATTCGCGCCGGGCGCTCAGGCCGCAGCCTCGCTCCTGGCAAAGGCCCGCGTCACTGCCTCTAGCATCCGGACATCGTCATAGGGCTTGTTGATCGCTTCGCTCGCCCCGGCTTCCGACGGCAGATCGAGATGTTCGCCGTAGCCCGTGACGAAGACATAGGGAATGCCGCGCGCATTCAGGGGCGCGATCAGCGCGAAACTCGTCTCCGATCCGAGATTGACGTCGAGCAGCGCGACATCGATCGCTTCGCTCTCGATGAGCCGCAGGGCCTCGCCGACATTCGCGGCGGTAAGGACATGCGCCATGCCATGATCGAGCAGCAATTGCTCGGCATCGAGCGCGATGATCATGTTGTCCTCGACGATCAGCCCCGTGCGGCCCTTGAGAATGTCGAGATCTGCCATCGTGTCGTCTGCTCCTGGGGCCGTCGTGGTGCGTCGGTTCGGCTGGCTGGCTGCCGGCTGTGGGCCATGGACCATGCCGCGCACGGTCTGAATATGTCGCGCGTGCCGGATTTTAGAAGCGGTCCCGCAGGGAAAACCAGGTCATTGCGAGGAAAAGCAGCGGCGCACGCAGTCGCTGGCCGCCGGGGAAGGCGGGAATGCGCAACGCCTCGAAGTCGGCGAGGCGGTCGCGATTGCCGTTGACGCGCTCGGCATAGAGGCGGCCGGCGAAGTTCGCGAGCATGACGCCATGTCCGGAAAACCCGCCGATGGTGGTGATGCCCGGGGTGAGGCTGCGCACATAGGGCAGGCGCTCCATGGTGATGCCGACCGAACCGCCCCAGGCGTGGCTGAGGCGGACATCGGCCAGATGCGGATAGACTTCGGCGATCTGCTTGCGGATGTGGCGGCCGATATCGCCGGTCGCCGAGGTGTAGGCCTCGCGGCCGCCGAACAGCAGCCGGCCGTCGCCGCTCTTGCGGAAATAGCGCACGACGAAGCGGGAATCGTCGCAGGATTCGCCGCCGGGCAGCACCGCGTCGGGATCGGCAAGCGGCTCGGTCGCGCCGATGAAGGAGCCGATCGGCATGACATGGGCATCGACCTGCGGGTTGAGGCCCCCGCCATAGGCATTGGTGGCGATCAGCACGCGCTCGGCGCTGACCTCGCCTTTGTCGGTGACGGCGACGATCCGGCCATCGCGCCGGTCGAGCCGTTCGACGCGGCTGTTCTCGAAGATCTGCGCTCCGGCCTCCGCCGCAACCCGGGCGCTGCCGACGACCAGCTTCATCGGGTTGATATGACCGGTGCCGGTGTCGCGAATGCCGCCGAAATAGCGGCGCGAGCCGAGCCGGTCGGCGGTCTCGTCTGCATCCATGAAGCTGACATGGGGATAGGCGTAGCGGGTCGTCAGGTCTTCGACCTGGGCGCGGTAGTCCTTCAGGTAGCGGTGCTTGTGGACGACCGAGAGCTGGCCTTCGCGGTAGTCGGCGTCGATGCCGTTGGCGGTGATGAACTCCGTCAGATGGGCCTTGGCTTCCTCGGCGAGATCGAACAGGGCCTTCGACCGCTCGAAGCCGTAGGCCGCCTCGATCTCCATCGGCCAGAGCCGCTGGCCGGTGCCCATCTGTCCGCCATTGCGGCCCGAGGCGCCATCCCCGAAGCGATGCGCTTCCAGCACCGCCACGTCGACGCCGGTGCGGGCGAGATGCAGCGCCGCCGACAGGCCGGTGAAGCCGCCGCCGACGACCAGCACATCCACGTTGCGGCTGCCGTCCAGGGCCGGATAGGCCGGCCGCTCGACGCTGTCCTCGTACCAGGAGCGGCCGGGGGCGATGGGAGACTGATAGACGGGCAAGGCTCAGACCTGCAGGAGCAGGAACTCGCGTTCCCAGGGACTGATCACCTGCATGAAGGTCTCGTGCTCGCCGCGCTTGATACCGGCATAGGTGCCGACGAATTCCGGGCTGAAGACGGTGTCGAAATCCTTCTCGGCCTCGAAGATCGCCAGGGCTTCCAGAAGACCACGGGGCAGCGAGATGACGCCATCCTCGTTGACGGTCCGGTCGGTCGGTCCCTCGGGTGTCAGCTTGTTGACCATGCCCAGATAGCCGCAGGCGAGCGACGCCGCGATGGCGAGATAGGGGTTGGTGTCGGAGGAGGGCAGGCGGTTCTCGACGCGGCGGCCGGCGGCGTCCGAGGTCGGCACCCGGAATGCGGTGGTGCGGTTGTCGTAGCCCCAGGCGGTGTTGGTCGGCGCGGCCATGCCGTAGGTCAGGCGGCGATAGGAGTTCACATAGGGCGCCATCATGATCAGCGCCGCGGGCACGTAGCGCTGCATGCCGCCGAGAAAGGCGAAGAACAGGTCGGAGGCCGAACCGTCCTCGTTGGAGAAGACGTTGCGACCGGTGGCCTTGTCGATCACCGACTGGTGGATGTGCATGGCCGAGCCCGGCTGGCCCTGAATGGGCTTCGCCATGAAGGTGGCGTAAATGTCCTGGCCTAGCGCCGCCTCGCGGATGGTGCGCTTGAACATGAAGACCTGATCGGCGAGCTCCAGCGGGTCGCCATGGCGCAGATTGATCTCGAGCTGGGCGGCGCCCTCCTCGTGAATCAGCGTGTCGATCTCCAACCCCTGCGCGTCGGAATAGTCGTAGATGTCGTCGATCAGCTCGTCGAATTCATTGACGCCGCCAATGGAATAGGACTGGCCCGACTGGATCTGCCGGCCGGAGCGGCCGATCGGCGGCACCAGCGGGTAGTCCGGATCGACATTCTTGGAGACGAGGTAGAATTCGATCTCCGGCGCGACGACCGGCTTCCAGCCCTTGGCGTCGTAAAGCGCCATCACCCGCTTCAGGACGTTGCGCGGCGTGTAGCCGACGGCCACACCGTTCTGGTCGACAAGGTCGCAGATCACCTGGGCGGTCGGGTCGCTCTCCCACGGTACCCGGCACAGGGTGGACAGGTCGGGCACGAGCTTGAGGTCGCCATCGCCGGGCGAATAGCGGAACTCGCCGCTTTCCTCGGGATACTCGCCGGAAATCGTGTGCATGAACAGCGCCGACGGCAGTGCCAGCGAGGTGTTGGCGGTGAACTTCTTGGCCGGCATCATCTTGCCGCGGGCCACGCCCGCCAGATCCGGCGTGATGCATTCCAGATCGTCGATGCCGCGTGCGGCGAGCCAGCCTGAGGCCTCGTGCATGGAGGCGACGCCGCGCTTGGATTCCAGATGGGCGCCATCATTCGCCGGCACCTTGACCGGGGCCGGATCGCGCTTGGCGTTCGGCGCGCCCTTGACGGCGCTGGCCTCGTTGCCGCCGACGCGGCCGGTCTTGCGGCCGTAATCGATCCGTGCGGGTCCGCTCGGACGCGGCGATTTCGGAGGTTTCGTGCTGGTCATGCCATCCTGCGGGGAAGCGCCTCTGGGGCGGATTGGGCCGGAGTGTAGCGTGCCGGACGGGGGTGAGGGAAGGCGGGGCCGCGCCGGGATGCCTGTTGCGGCAATGATCAGCCGCGCATCCCCAACACAAAGCGCCCGCTCCCCGACTGTGCAGGGAACGGGCGTCGCTTGCGTGATCTCGGCCGGCGCGGCTTGGCCGACGCCAGCCGTGCGCTCAGCCCCCGGTCTTGACCACGACCGGGATCAGGAGGTCGCCCCAATTGCCGTTGCCGGAATGGTGGCGGGCGGAGCGCACGAGTTCGACGGAGACGCCGGCCTCGACCGCCTTCATCACGGACTGGTTCAGCCGGTGAAGGTCGTTGGCCAGCATGCGGATCGCGGCCTGCTGGGCCTCGTCCATGGCGGAGGACTGCTCCTCGGCCCGCTCCTTGACGCGGGTGCGGGGGCGGCTTTCGTCGATAGCGACTGCACTCATCGTCTGTCTCCTTGGTTGATCGTCATGTCCGATTGTCGGGTCCCGGAACGCCGCTCGGGGGAGCGTTCCGGGGGAGCGGGAGACTGGGGGCCGCGGAAGCGGGAAGAGAAACTCCCGCGCGTGTCCCGCTCCGTTTGCACAAGGGGCCGGAGGTTGGCCAACCGCCTTGCGCGAAGGGGTTACTCGGCTGCCACGCTGAGATGCTGGTCCTTCTTGAACTGCGCGCTCTCTGTGGATTCGCCCATGGCGGTCGTCGAGGACTGGCCGCCGGTGATGGCCATGGAGACGGCGTCGAAATAGCCGGTGCCGACCTCGCGCTGGTGCTTCGTTGCCGTATAGCCGTCGGCCTCGGAGGCGAACTCGGCTTCCTGCAGCTCCGAATAGGCAGCCATCTGCCGGTCCTTGTAGCCGCGGGCCAGTTCGAACATGCCGTGGTTCAGCTGGTGGAAGCCGGCCAGCGTGATGAACTGGAACTTGTAGCCCATGGCTCCCAGCTCGCGCTGGAACTTGGCGATGGTCGCGTCGTCGAGGTTCTTCTTCCAGTTGAAGGACGGCGAGCAATTGTAGGCGAGAAGCTGGTTCGGATGCTCCTTCTTCACCGCCTCGGCGAAGCGCCGGGCCTGCTCCAGATCGGGCTTCGACGTCTCGCACCAGATCAGGTCGGAATAGGGGGCGCAGGCGATCGCCCGGGCGATGCACGGCTCGAGGCCGTTCTTGACCCGGTAGAAGCCTTCCGGCGTGCGGCCGCCGTCGTAATCGACATAGGGCTGGTCGCGCTCGTCGATGTCCGAGGTGATCAGCTTGGCCGCCTCGGCGTCGGTGCGGCAGATCACCAGCGAGGGCACGCCCATCACATCGGCCGCCAGCCGCGCCGCGGTCAGATTGCGGATATGCGCCTGGGTGGGGATCAGCACCTTGCCGCCGAGATGGCCGCACTTCTTCTCGGAGGCGAGCTGGTCCTCGAAATGCACGCCCGCAGCGCCGGCCTCGATAAAGGCCTTCATGATCTCGAAGGCGTTGAGCGGGCCACCGAAGCCGGCCTCGGCGTCGGCGACGATCGGCGCGAACCAGGTGTCGACGGACTTCACGCCTTCGGCGTGCTCGATCTGGTCGGCGCGCTGCAGGGTGCGGTTGATGCGGCGGCAGAGCTCGGGCGCGGCATTGGCCGGGTAGAGCGACTGGTCCGGATACATGGACGAGGCGGTGTTGGAATCGGCGGCGACCTGCCAGCCGGAGAGATAGATTGCCTTCAGGCCGGCGCGAACCTGCTGCATGGCTTGGTTGCCGGTCATCGCGCCGAGCGAATTGACGAAGTCTTCCGAGTGGATCAGCTCCCAGAGCCGGTTGGCGCCGTTTTCGGCCAGCGTGTAGCGGATCTGGACCGAACCGCGCAGGCGCTGGACGTCCTCGGGCGTGTAGTTGCGCTCGACATTGTCGAAGCGGCCTTCGGGGGCAGACGGGACGAGATTGTAAAAATCGGTCATGGCGGTCGATCCTCTCCTGAATTCCGGCTGCCGATGCGACTGTGACAAGCGACTGGCAGCGCCTGGGGAGAGACATGACATCGCCGGGATGCGCTGAGAAGCGCCGGTCGGTCGGATCGCAGGCTTATTCGGGTCGTCTTGTCAGGACCTTCACAGACTGCGATTGTCACGATGTAAAAATTGTCATAGGCCGGGATGGCGCATTGCGGTCGTGCATGGCCGTCGGCGCGGGGCGTTCACAGCCGTTGCAGTGGCGTCACAGGGGTATGGATTTTCGTGAAAGACATGATCCACCAACACAATATCGCCTTGGATTCCATCAATCGAAACCTTTCCCGGTCATGCTGCCAATTGTCGGCAGGCGACCGGTCGAGATTTGGAGCGGACGATGAGTGCGGTGCGTGTGGTTTTGCGTCTTCTGGGCCTGAGCAACGCTTTGGCGGCCTACCATCCCGAGCGTCACTACATGCGCGGACCGGGCCCTGCCTGCCTGCGTCGCATGCAGGGCGGCGGCACGCATCTGGGCGCCTGAACGGCCGTTTCGTACCCGGTGGCCGGCGTGCCCGGCCACACCCCTTCCAATCCCTGACCCCTGACGATCCGGCGCGCTCTTTCCTCCCGAGAAGCGCCTGATGGCCGAGAACAAGATCTTCGCCGGGCCGCGCATCCGCCGCATCCGCAACGGTCTCGGCCTCACCCAGACCGCGATGGCCGAGGAACTCGGCATCTCGCCGTCCTATCTGAACCTCATCGAACGCAACCAGCGCCCGCTGACGGTGCAGCTCATCCTCAAGCTGTCGCAGACCTACGAGGTCGATATCGGCGATCTGCGGGGCGAGCAGCAGGGCTCCGTCGCCGAACTGCGCGGGGTCTTCTCGGACCCGCTGCTCGCCGGCGAGCTTCCCGGCGAGCAGGAGCTTCTGGAGATCGCCGAAGCCGCGCCGAACGCGGCGGCCGGCGTGATCAAGCTCTATCGCGCCTATCGCGAGCAGCATGGGCGGCTCTCCGACCTGTCCGATCTCCTGGCGCGGGAGGGGCGCGGCACCGGGCTGGCCGGCGCGCGGCTGCCGATCGACGAGGTCCGCGAGGTGTTCGAGACCCGGCCGAACTATTTCGCCGCGCTGGAAAGTGCGGCCGAGACCCTGCACCAGACGCTGGCCGCCGGTGACGATCTGATGGGGGCGCTGAAGACCTGGCTGCGCAAGGAGCACGACATTTCCGTGCGGGTGCTGCCGGTGCAGACCATGCCGAACTGGCGCCGCCGCTTCGACCGGCACTCGCGCCGGCTGTTCCTGTCCGAGCGTCTCGCGCCGGCCGACCGGCTGCGCGAGGTGGCGCTGGAATCTTGCCTCCTGGCTTTCGGCGAGGTGATTTCGGCGGAGGCCGCGACCTTCGCCTTTACCAGCGACGAGGCGCGCCGCCTGGCGCGGTTCGAGCTGCTGCGCTACGCCGCCCACGCGCTGATGATGCCCTATGCCGCCTTCCAGGCCGCCGCCGAGCGCTCGGCCTACGACATCGACGTCCTGCGCGGCCGCTTCCAGGTGTCCTTCGAGCAGGCCGCCAACCGGCTCACCATGCTGCAGCGCCAGGGCGCGCCGGGCGTGCCGTTCTTCCTGCTCGAGGTCGACAATGCCGGCAACCGGTTCCGCCGGGCCGGCGCCCGCGGCTTTCCGGTGCAGCGCTTCGGCGGCGGCTGTCCCAAGCTGCCGATCCACGCCGCCTTCGCCCAGCCGGGGCAGATCCTGGTCGAGAGCGCCGAAATGCCGGATGGCGCCGAGTTCCTGCTCGTCGCGCGGACGCTGGAAGGGCTGCAGGCCGGCTTTGCCGAGCGTCCGCGGCGGACGGCCATCCTGATCGGCTGCGACATCGGCTACAAGGACGAGACGGTCTATGGCCGGCATCTGGGGACGAAGCCCGCCACGGTCGGCATCGGCCCGGCCTGCCGGCTGTGCGAGCGGCAGGCGTGCCTTGCCCGCGCCGAGCCGCCCCTGACCCGGCCGCTGGGCCTCGACGAAATGGTCACCGGCCTGTCGGCATTTGATTTCCAGTGATGCGGAGCCACATGCATCGCGACACCACTTGCGGCCGTTACCGAACCGTCACACTTAACGGGCGCCTGTCGGCGACGCACCGCACAAGGCGCGTGGCGCCCGTCGGGCCCTGCCACGAATGCGAAGCACAACCATGGACAAGCCTGTGAGCCAGCAGAAGCAGAAGACCGAAGGTCTGGACGACACGATGACCCGCGACGGCTTCGTCGCACGCTCGGTGCAGCGGCTCGTCGATGGCGCCGAGAAGCTCAATCTGAAGCATTCGGCCGTCGGCAATCCGCCGGTCTTCGAGACCGACGACTTTCCATGGGCGCGCGAGGTCGAGGCCGAGTGGAAGGCGATCCGCGCCGAGCTCGACAATGTCCTGGTGCGCAAGGGCGAACTGCCGGCGTTCCACGAGATCTCGTCGGAAGTGCGCTCGATCTCGTCGGACCAGAACTGGAAGACCTTCTTCCTGTGCGGCTACGGCATCAAGTCGGAGGAAGCGATCCGCCAGTGTCCCGAGACCTGGCGCATCCTGCAGAAGATCCCCGGTCTGAAATCGGCGATGTTCTCGATCTTCGAGCCGGGCAAGCACCTGCCGCCGCATCGCGGTCCGTATAACGGCGTCCTGCGCTTCCATCTCGGCCTGCTGGTCCCCGACGAGCCGGACAAGATCGGCATCCGGGTGTCCGACCGCACCTGCCACTGGGAAGAGGGCAAGGCGCTGATCTTCGACGACGCCTATGAGCACGAGGCCTGGAACCATTCCGACAAGGTGCGGGTGGTGCTGTTCGTCGATTTCGAGAAGCCGCTGAAGCAGCCGGCCAAGACGACCAACAAGGCGGTCCTCAACATGGCGGTCTTCACGCCCTTCATCCGCGAGGGCTACAAGGCCCACAAGGCCTGGGAAAAGCTGTTCTACGGCGAGGGCACGAAGCACCGCTGACCGGCCGGCCGGCTGCGGGACAGGACGGGATGCGGATGACGGCGCAGAACGACACGGCCCGGTGGCGCCCCATGGCACGCTCCGATCTGCGCGCGGCGATCGCGCTCGCCGACCGGGTGCATCCCGGATTGCCGGAGGAGGAGGCGGTCTTCACCGACCGCCTGCATGTGTGTCCGGCAGGCTGCCTCGTTCTCGCCGACCCTGCCGACATTGTCTGCGGCTATACGCTCGCCCATCCCTGGACGAAGGGCCTGCCGCCGAAACTGAACACGCTGCTGGGCACGCTGCCGACGCCGGCCGACCGGTTCTTCATCCACGACGTGGTGGTGGCGCCTGAAATGCGCGGGCAGGGCCTGGCTGCGCCGGGTGTCGAGCTGCTGCTCGAACAGGCCGCGTCCTATCCGTCGGCGGCGCTCGTCTCGGTCTATGGCACGGTGCCCTTCTGGGCCCGCTTCGGCTTCGTCGATGCGTCGGACACGCTGCCGGTCGGTGCCCTTGCGGACTATGGCAGCGACGCACGCTTCATGATCCGCCCAAGGGAGAGCTGAAGCGGCCCGGCAACACGCTGGAAGGGCGCGCAAGGGCTAGGAATTGGCGCGCCGATGTTCTTAACTTGGCGCCGACACCCGGCGGGGACGACACCCGCTTCCGATACACATCTTATGGAGGTCCTGACCGAATGACACGACTGATCGCGATGCTGGGGGCTGCTGCCGCGACCCTCGCCATAGGCGCCGGAACGGCGACCGCTCAGGAAGAGAAGGTCGTCAATGTCTACAACTGGTCGGACTATATCGACGATTCCATCCTGGCGGACTTCACCAAGGAGACCGGGATCAAGGTCGTCTACGACGTCTATGATTCCAACGACATCCTCGACACCAAGCTGTTTGCCGGCGGCAGCGGCTACGACGTCGTCGTGCCGTCCTCGGAATATCTGGTCCGCCAGATCGAGGCCGGCCTGATCCAGAAGCTCGACAAGTCGAAGCTGAGCAATCTCGACAAGATGTGGGACGTGATCAGCGATCGCGTCGGCGAATATGGCGACGCCAACGACTATTCCGTCAACTACATGTGGGGCACCACCGGGATCGGCTACAACAAGAAGATGGTCGAGGAGCGGATCGACAATCCGCCGACCGATTCCTGGGACCTGATCTTCGATCCGCAATATGCCGAGAAGCTGGCCGATTGCGGCATCATGATGCTCGACGCACCGACCGAGGTGATGCCGGCGGCGCTGAACCATCTCGGCCTCGATCCGAACTCGACCGATCCGGCCGAGATCGAGCAGGCCAAGGAGATGCTGCTGAAGGTGCGCCCGTTCGTGCGCAAGTTCCACTCGTCGGAATACATCAACGCGCTGGCCAATGGCGACATCTGCGTCGGCTACGGCTATTCGGGCGACATCTTCCAGGCCCGCGACCGCGCGGCCGAAGCCGGGCAGGGCGTCGAGATCGCCTATTCGATCCCCAAGGAAGGCGCCCGCATGTGGTTCGACCAGCTGGCGATCCCGGCCGACGCGCCGCATCCAGAGAACGCCCACGCCTTCATCGACTATCTGATGCGCCCCGAGGTCATCGCAAAGGCGACCAACTACGTCGTCTACGCCAATGGCAACAAGGCCAGCCAGGAATTCGTCGATGACGCGATCATCAACGATCCGGCGGTGTATCCGAGCGACGAGGTTCTCGCCAATCTGTACACCAAGGAAGCCTACGACGCCCGCACGCAGCGGCTCATCAACCGCGCCTTCACGACGGTCCAGACCGGTCAGTAAGGCGCTTCGCCCGACATGAGTGCACCCGCTTCCGGCCCTTGGCCGGGAGCGGGCCATCGCCATGATCACCGGGCGGTGCAACGGGTCGATTCACGGACGAGGTGGCGACGGTGCAGAAATCCCTCGGCAACATCCGTCGCAGCTTCGCGCCCTGGGCCGACGCGACGCAGTCGCCGGTTATCGAGTTCGATCGCGTCACCAAGCGCTTCGGCGAGTTCAAGGCCGTCGACGACCTGTCGCTCGGCATCTACCGGCGCGAATTCCACGCGCTGCTGGGGCCCTCCGGCTGCGGCAAGTCCACCCTTCTGCGCATGCTCGGCGGATTCGAGGAGCCGAGCCAGGGCGACGTGCGCCTCGACGGCCAGAGCCTGATCGGCATTCCGCCGCATCGCCGGCCGGTGAACATGATGTTCCAGAGCTACGCGCTGTTTCCCCATATGGACGTCGCCGGCAACATCGCCTTCGGCCTGAAGCAGGACGGGATGGCGAAGTCGGAGCGGGACGACCGCGTCGCCGAGATGCTGAAACTGGTCAAGCTCGACGGCTTCGCCGCGCGCAAGCCGCAGCAATTGTCCGGCGGCCAGCAGCAGCGCGTGGCGCTCGCCCGCTCGCTGGCCAAGCGTCCGAAGGTGCTGCTCCTCGACGAGCCGCTGGGCGCACTGGACAAGAAGCTGCGCGAGGAGACCCAGTTCGAGCTGATGGACCTGCAGCAGGAGATGGGGCTGACCTTCCTGATCGTGACCCACGACCAGGAGGAGGCCATGACCATGGCCGACCGGATCTCCGTCATGGACCAGGGGCGCATCGTCCAGGTCGCCACCCCCGAAATCATCTACGAGGCGCCGGCCACCCGCTATGTGGCGGATTTCATCGGCTCGGTGAACATCCTCGCCGGCACGATCGAAAGCAGCGCCGGCGGCACCACCCGGATCGCCACCACCAGCGGCGTGACCATCGAGGCGGAGACCGCCGGCGATCTCGCCACCGGGAGCGAGGCGTTCTTCGCCATCCGCCCCGAGAAGATGCGGCTGTCCCGGCAGATGCCTGCGGACGTGACGATCAACGCGCTCCACGGCGAAATCTGGGACATCGCCTATCTCGGCGACATGACCCTGTTCAACGTCCGGCTCGAGAGCGGCGACATCGTGCGCGCCGCGACGCTCAATTCGGTCCGCGGGGCGTCCGAGCAGATCGGCTATGACGAGGCGGTCTGGCTGACCTTCGCGCCGGATTCCGGCATCGTTCTGGCTGGCTAGCCATGGCGGTGGAACCCCTGATCCCGGCCGACGCGCCACCGCAACCCGCACGGGACAAGCTGCGCAGCCGCGGCGCGCGGCTCTATCGCAGCCTCGTCGTCGGCGTTCCCTTCGTCTGGCTGCTGGTGTTCTTCCTGGCGCCGTTCCTGATCGTCTTCAAGATCTCGCTGTCGCAGATCGCGCTGGCGCAGCCGCCCTATGTGCCGTCCTTCTCGCTGGAGAACCTGTCGACCTTCTGGAACAATCTCCAGCAGTTCACGGTCGACAATTATGTCTGGCTGACGTCGGACCCACTCTACATCAACTCCTATCTGTCGAGCCTGCAGATCGCCGGGATCGCCACGGCGATCACGCTGCTGATCGGTTATCCGCTGGCCTATGGCATCGCGCGGGCGCCGGGCGGCCTGCGGCCGGTGCTGATCCTTTTGACCATCCTGCCGTTCTGGACGAGCTTCCTGATCCGCGTCTACGCCTGGATCGGCATCCTGAAGACCGACGGGCTCCTTAATCAGTTCCTGATGTGGCTCGGCGTGATCTCCGATCCGCTGGTCATCATGAACACCAACGTCGCCGTCTATATCGGCATCGTCTATTCCTACCTGCCCTTCATGGTGCTGCCGATCTACGCCTCGCTGGAGCGGATGGACTACCGCCTGATCGAGGCGGCCAACGATCTCGGGTGTCCGCCGGTCAAGGCGTTCTGGACGATCACCTTCCCGCTGTCGCGGCCGGGCGTGCTGGCCGGAATCATGCTGGTCTTCATCCCGGCGGTGGGCGAGTTCGTGATTCCCGATCTCCTCGGCGGCTCGCGCACGCTGATGATCGGCCGGACCCTGTGGAACGAGTTCTTCTCCAATCGCGACTGGCCGGTCTCTTCGGCGGTGGCGATCCTGCTCCTGATCGTGCTGGTGCTGCCGATCGTCTGGTTCCAGCGGGCACAGGCCAAGACAACGGGGAACGGATGACGTGACGCGGAACTGGTCGCCCTTCAACATCGTCTCGGTCGTGTTCGGCTTCGCCTTCCTGTACCTGCCGATCCTGCTCCTTGTGATCTACTCCTTCAACGCCTCGCGGCTGGTCACGGTCTGGGCCGGTTTCTCGACCGTCTGGTACCGCGAATTGTGGAACGACCAGGCGCTGCTCGACGCGGCCTGGGTGACGCTGCGCGTGGCGCTGCTGTCGGCCAGCGTCGCGACGATCCTCGGCACGCTGGCGGCGACGACGCTGGTGCGCTTCTTCGATTTCCGCGGCCGGCTGCTTTTTGCCGGCATGGTCTATGCGCCGCTGGTCATGCCGGAGGTGATCACCGGCCTGTCGCTGCTGCTTCTGTTCGTGGCGATGGATTTCGACCGCGGCTTCTGGACCGTCACCATCGCCCACATCACCTTCTCGATGTGCTTTGTCGCGGTGGTCGTGCAGTCGCGGCTGATCAGCTTCGACCGCAGCCTCGAGGAAGCCGCGCAGGATCTCGGCTGCCCGCCCTGGAAGACCTTCTTCCTGATCACCATGCCGGTGATCTGGCCGGCCGTCGCCGCCGGCTGGATGCTCGCCTTCACCCTGTCGCTGGACGATCTGGTCATCGCCAGCTTCACCTCGGGGCCGGGCGCAACGACGCTGCCGATGAAGATCTACAGCCAGGTCCGGCTGGGCGTCACGCCGAAGATCAACGCCGTCTGCACACTGCTGATTGCCGTGGTCTCGGTCGGCGTCATCCTGGCTGCCATCGTCAACAAGCGCCGCGAGGTCCAGAAGGCTCGCGACGCGCATCTGGCGGCAACCGCCGGCTGATGAATGCGGCGATCGCGGCCGGCACGTGTCAGCGGGGGGCGGTATCCCTGGCCGCACTCCCTGCCGGCTTGGCGTCGGCGCAACCACAGGCGTCGGCATGGGCCAGGGCGATCGCGTCCATGGTGGCGGCGATTGCGGCCAGCATCGGATCGTAACCACCGCTTGGACGATGCGCGAGATGATCGAGCGCTTCGATATCCGCAAAGGCATCCGTCAGGGCGCGGCGTACCAGAGCGTCGCTGATCAGCGCCGACTGGCCGACAACAAGTGGCTTCAGCGCGGCAAGGCGCGCGAGAACCGGCCTGACGGTGGCGGGCCGGTCGATGGAGCCGGTCGTGCCCGGGTCGATCTTCGCTGGCGTCTCGGACACCGGTGCGTGTTCGACGGCCTTGGTCGCGACAACGGAATCGGAACCCAGAAAGCCGTTGGTGCGCGCCGTGTCGACAAGGCGGTCGAGGATTGCGAGCCGATCGTCATCGGAGGCAAGCGCTGGCGGCCGGGCTTCGGCCATCGCCAACGGCGGGAGTGCCGGATCGAATTGCGGGCCGAAGGCCTCGGTCGAGGCAGGGCGCTCGATGCCCTTCGAACGTCGCAGATCGAAGACCAGCGGATGATTGCGGAGTGGCGGCGCGAAACGCGGGAGGGGAACCGGGCCCATCGCGATCATGGCCGAGCGGATGCTGGCGGCGGTGGCATCGAACTGCACGGTGAGGTGCTCCGCAGCCTTCGACGGGCTGGTGGCGATACGATCCATGTAGCTCTTCAGCGTCGCCAGATATTCGGGAACACCACCGCACAGATAGGGGGAGAGGTCCTGGCTTACATATTCGCCGAGATCGCTGACGATGCGATCGGCGATCCAGCGATCATTGGCGCTTCCGACCCAGTTGGCGCGGCCACGGTTGCGAGCGATGGCCGCCGCTTCGGCCAGCGCCTTCGCCTCGGCCCTGTCCGCCTGCTTGCCGAGCGGCCGAAAGATCGGTCCTTCCGGCAGCGTCTCGTCGCCCTTGAAGGCGATGGTGCGCGCCGGCTTGATGGCTGCGAAGGCGTCCGCGCGGATGGTCCCGAGGGCCGCATGGTAGCGGACCGCGCAGTCGGGCTGACCGGCGACCGATGTGTCCGGCGCGGCAATGGCCGCCGTCGACAGCATCAGTGCCGCGGCAAGCGACAGGCGTGAGGACCAGACGCCGGCGACGGATATGGTGAGGAGCGGTGCGCGAAACATATCGGAACGTCCGTTTGCTGCCGGGCGTCCGTCGGCGGAACACCGCCGCCTGCGCCGAATCGGCGGATCGGGGCGTCTACCGCGTGGTTACGCTCGGGTTGGGCCATTGCCCACGCATGTTGAACTCAACCGGTTTCGATGTGGTGAATTCGCGCTCGGCCGACGCCGTCTGCTGTGCATCGGCATTGTAGATGCCGCGCAGGCCGATGGTCCCGTCATGGGCCGAGAAGCGGCCCGTTGCGGTCAGGAGGCCGGCGCCGTTGGCGATGGCCAGGTCGTCGATCCGCAGGCGCGATCCGGTCGCCGCCAGGGCGAGGGTCAGCCTGTCGAAGGGGACGCTGGCTCCTGCGGTGCCAGCGAGGAGCGGGCGTGCCTCGGGGGCGGCGAAAACCTCCGGGTCGAGGCCCCGGATCGCGCCATCGCGCGCGGTGACCTCGCCGTCGAATCGGATCTTGCGCAAGATGGTTTCCCAATCGGCGACAGGCGTCTCCATGCTGACCGAGAGGTCGGAGCGACCGCTGACGTCGAGGGACACGACATGGATGGCGCCCAAAAACGCGGCGGTGTCGATCCCCATGAGAGAGAGGCTGCCTGAGGCCGTCGGCGGTCGGGCCTCGGTATGGATGGTCAGATTGGCCTGTCCGCGACCGCCGAAAACCTGCGCATCGCCGATATCGAGCTTGCCGACGCCCCCGTCGAGCGCAAGGACGGCCGCGATGTCGGTCATCGGAACATTGCCGAAATTCGCCCGGGCTGCCGACAGCCTGATGTCGAGATCGATCGCGTCGGCGAAGGCAAGGTCGATCGGACGGCGCAGGTCCACGACAGTACGCGGCAGGGGCGCGATCGAGCGGGTCAACGGATCGAAATCAAGGGCCTCGAAGGCCAGCGTGCCACGCACCCGTGGCTTGTCGCCGCCAAGCTCGGCTTCCATGACACCGTGGCCGCGGCTGCCGGCGATGGTGATCGTGGCATTCTGCAGATTGGCCCGGCCACCGGCGAGCAGCATGGTGCCGTCGATCGCGACCGGACCGATGTCCGGCGTTTGCGGGCGCTGTTCCCCCAACCATTCGATGCTGCGGCTCAAGGACGGGGCGGTGACCCGTAGGTTACCGGAAATCGTCGCGTTCCGATCGAGCGTGGCGTCTCCGTCGAAGCTCGCGGCGAATGGCGGTGCGGAAAGGGCAAAACGGACGTTGCTGGCGTCGCCTGCCAGAAGCGCCTGGGGAGAATTCAGCACGAGGTCGAGTTCGCTGGGCTGGCCATTCCAGATAAACGAACCGTCGACGTAGATCGCCGCGCCCGGCGAGGATTGCGCCACGGTCAGATTGGCGTTGCTGATACCGGATTGGCCCTGTCCGGTTTGCGGCCGGAACACGCCCGAACGGATTTCGAGCGTCTGCAGATCGTCGAACCGTTCGATCAGCGTGCGAACCAGCTGTCGTGGTCCCTCCAGCGGGCCGCCTCGGCTCTGCGCCGCCATGCCGTTGGTTGCCGGAACCAGCACGGGCGTGTCGGTCTGGTCGGCCAGTTCTGGCTTCGAGCGAGGCCGCCATTCGGGCCGTATCAGGACGACGCGCGACACCCTGGCCGTTCCGGTGATGGCGTCAGCGGGGTCGAGATCGGCAACAATGGTGTCGATGCCGAAGGCGTCGGTCGTACCGATCCGCACATGCCGCGCCACCAGCCGGGTGCGCGGCAGCAGCGAGAAGGTGACGTCGCCTTCGATCGCGACCCGCTCGCCAGTCATCGCTTCGAGCCGTGTTACCAGGTCGGCGCGCGCCGCATCGGCGTCGATCGCCAGTCTTGGAAGATAGAACAAGCTCGCCACGAGCAGCGCGACGATCACCGCACCGGTTGCGAGCAGCCGCTTCGTGCCCCGCCGTCTTCCGCCGGGAGCGGCAGCCCAAATTGCGAGCCGGTCCAGGGAAAGTTTGCGAGCCACCGAGTTCCTTTCAGACTTTCGAGCCGTTCTAGTCCAAGGCGGCGCCTGAAACCAGAGGCGGGTGCCGTTACCGGACGATCGGAGGCATGTGCGAAAGGCGACGCGCATGCTGCAAGGATGGCGGTTTCGTACGCGTTGCCAATGGCAAGGCGGTATGGCACCAGCAAGGCGAGATATCGCGGGAGGCATGTATGGCGGGACGGATGCTGTGGAAACCGGATGCGGCCCGGGTGGCGCGCCATCCGCTGACCGCCTTCGCCCGAGAGGCCGGCGAGCGGGCCGGTCGGAGCTTCGACGACTATTCGGCGTTGCATCGCTGGTCGGTGGAGGACCGGGCGACCTTCTGGGATGTGCTGTGGGACTTCGCCGGCGTGGTTGGAGAAAAGGCGGGGCCGAGTCTCGCGGTTGGGCCGACCATGCGGGACGATCGGTTCTTTCCCGAAGCGCGGCTGAACTTTGCCGAGAACCTGCTCGCCCATGCCCGCAGTCGGGCAGACGAGGACGCCATCGTCTTCAACGGCGAGGACATCGAGAAGCGCCGTCTGACCTGGCGCGAATTGGAAGCACTGGTCTCGCGTCTGGCGCAGGCGTTCCGTGCCGAGGGCATCGTGGCCGGCGACCGGATCGCGGCCATGATGCCGAACATGCCGGAGACGATCGCGGCCATGCTGGCCGCCACATCCATCGGCGCCGTCTGGTCGTCCTGCTCGCCCGATTTCGGCGAGCGCGGCGTACTGGATCGCTTCGGCCAGATCGAACCCAAGCTGCTGATTGCCTGCGACGGCTATTACTATGCCGGCAAGACCATCGAGATCGCCGACAAGCTGGCGGCCATTGCCGGCAAGCTGGGCGCTGCCAAAACCATCGTCGTGCCGTATCTCGGCAAGGCCGAGGAGGTGGCCGCGACGACGCCGGGCGGGGTCACGCTGGACGCCTTCATTGCGCCCTACGAGCTGGGGGAGATCGCCTATGAGCGGCTGCCCTTCGCGCATCCGCTCTACATCCTGTTTTCCTCCGGCACGACAGGCGTACCGAAGTGCATCGTGCACTGCGCTGGCGGCGTGCTGGTGCAGCATCTCAAGGAGCATCAGCTGCATTGCGGCGTGCGTCCCGGCGCGCGGTTCTTCTATTTCACCACCTGCGGCTGGATGATGTGGAACTGGCTGGTCACCGCGCTCGCGTCCGGCGCGACGCTGCTGCTTTACGACGGCTCGCCCTTCCATCCGCGGCCCGAGGTGATCTTCGACTACATGGCCGAGGAGAAGGCGAGTTTCTTCGGCACCAGCGCCAAGTTCATCGACGCGGCACGCAAACTTGGCCTGAAGCCAGCCGAGACCCATGATCTGTCTGCCGTCGAGGTGCTGTCCTCGACCGGCTCGCCGCTCTCACCGGAGGGCTTCGAGTATGTCTATTCCGACATCAGCGCCGACCTGCATCTGGCCTCGGTTTCGGGCGGTACCGATATTGCCGCGTGCTTCGTCATGGGGGTGCCGTGGCTGCCGGTCTATGTGGGCGAAATCCAGGGACCGGTGCTGGCGATGGCAACGGACGTATGGAACGAAGCCGGCCAGCCGGTGCGCGGCGAAAAGGGCGATCTCGTCTGCACGAAGGCCTTTCCCTCGATGCCGATCGGCTTCTGGAACGATCCGGACGGCTCGCGCTATCACGATGCGTATTTCGCGCAGTTTCCCGACATCTGGTGCCACGGCGATTTCGCTGAATGGACCGAGCATGGCGGCATGATCATCCATGGCCGCTCGGACGCCACGCTCAATCCCCAGGGCGTGCGGATCGGCACGGCCGAGATCTACAATGTCGTCGAGCAGTTGGACGAGGTGATCGAGGCGATCTGCATCGGCCAGCCCTGGGACGACGACGTGCGCGTCGTGCTGTTCGTGCGCCTGGCCGAGGGGCTGACCCTGGACGAGGATCTGGTCAAGCGGATCAAGAGCGTCGTGCGGGAGGGGGCGTCGCCCCGCCACGTTCCGGCCAAGGTGCTGCAGGTGCAGGACATTCCGCGCACGAAATCCGGCAAGATCGTCGAACTCGCCGTGCGTGAAGTCGTCGAGGGCCGGCCGGTGAAGAACAAGGAAGCGCTCGCCAATCCGGAAGCGCTGGAGGAATTCGCCGGACGGGAAGAGCTGACGACCTGAGGCGCCGGCCATACCAATTCTGTGCGTGCCATGAAAAAGGGCGCCGGCAGCGATGCCGGCGCCCTTGTCATGCTCAGGAGCTTAGATTACTGCGCCGTGGCGGCCTTGGCTTCCTCGATCGCGGCCATGCAGGCTTCCTCGTCGCCCTTGGCCAGCGCCATCTCGGCCCGCTCCAGCGGCGTGCCGCTTGCGGAGGCGTCGGCGGTCATGGAGGACTCGCCCGCCGCCTGGTCGGTCCCGGTCGCGGCATTGGCCGCGGTTTCGGCACCGTCCTGCTGCGACGCGCTGTCCTGGCCGGACATGGCGGTGTCGCCGCTGGTCTCGCTCTCCATCGGCATGGTCGAGCCGTCCTTGGCGATCGCGCCGGCGGACGCGCCGCCGGAGGCTCCGGACTGATCGGATGCGGCCGAGGTCGTGGATTCAGCGCTTGCGGCGCCGCCGGTCCCGGTGCCGGTTGTGGCCGAAGCGTCCGCGTCGCTCTGCAGCGGCGCCATGCTGCCGTCCTTGGTGACCTCGCCATCGCCGGTGTCGAGGCCGGCGCCGGTTTCGAAGTTGGTGGTCTTGCCGTCGGCCGTGCCGGAGGCACCGGTCGAGCCGGCCATATCGCCTGCGGAGCCGGAGATGGAAGCCGTCGTACCGGACCCGCCAAGCATGGCGATTTCCTCGCGACAGTCGGCCGAGGCCGCGCTGATCGGCAGGGCGAGAAGGGCGGCGCTTCCGAGCAGAAGAGACATGCGTTTCATGACTTGTTTCCTCCTATTGTTGGCAACTGGCGGAGAGAACGTGAGCATTGGGGCGCAGGTTCCGTAAGGAATGATCGTTTTTTATCATGCCGTTACGGAATTCCGTCAGGAAGCCGAAGCAGATTGGAGGCGTTGCGCGGTGGGTTATCCGCGCTCGGTCTCGCGCACGATCGAGCGGTTGAGGATCACCACCGGCAGGATGCCCACGAGCACGATGAGGAGGGCCGCGATGGCGCCGTCCTCGAAGGCGGCACGCGAGGTCTGGGCGTACACGAAGGTCGCCAGGGTCTCGAAATCGAAGGGCCGCAGCAGGATCGTCGCCGACAGCTCCTTGCTGGCATCCACGAAGACCAGCAGGAAGGCGGTCAGCAGCGCCGGCCGCATCAGCGGCAGCAGCACCTGTCGCAGTGCGCCGCCGGGGCCGCGGCCCAGGGTGCGGGCCGCCATGTCGAGATGCGGCGACAGTTTGGAAAAGCCGCTTTCCAGCGCGCCGTGGCCCATCGCCATGAAGCGCACGAAGCAGGCATAGACGATGGCGAAACCCGAGCCGGACAGCAGCAGCCCGGTGGAGATGCCGAACCAGTCGCGCATGCGCGCATCGACGGCGTTGTCGAAGGCGGCCAGCGGGATCAGGATGCCGATGGCGAGAACCGTGCCGGGCACCGCATAGCCGAGCGCGGCGACCCGCACGAGGCTGGCAAGACGGTTCGAGCCGGTCAGGCGGATGCCGTAGGCCATGGCGAAGCCGGCGGCCACGGTGACGAGGCCGGTGGCGGCGGCGATGGTCACCGTATGGCGCAGGGCCCGCCAGAGCTGCGGATCGGCGAGCTGGTCCAGCCGGTGGATCGCGAAGTCGCCGAGAACGAGCAGCGGCACACCGAAGCCGGCGGCAATCGGCAGGAAGCAGGCGAGCATCGCCAGCGCCGCCTTCCAGCCGGCCAGATGCTCGCGGCCGGTCTGCGGTCGGTCGGCTCGCTGGATGCTGAAGCGCTGCTGGCGCCGGGCGAAGCGCTCGACGAGCACCAAGGCGACGATGACCAGGAGCATAAACAGGGCGATCTGGGTCGCGCCGGCAAGATCGCCGCGGTTCAGCCAGGTCGAATAGACCGCGAAGGTGAGGGTGCGCACACCCAGAAACTCCACGGCGCCGATGTCGTTGACGGCTTCCATCAGTGCCAGTGCGACACCGATGGCGATGGCTGGCCGCGCCATCGGCAGGAGCACCTTGCCGAACACCGCGGCGGGCGAGGCGCCAAGCGTGCGAGCCACGTCGCCGGCCTTGCGCCCCTGCATGACGAAGACCATCCGCACCGTGAGAAAGACATAAGGGTAGAGGACCGACGACAGGATGACGATGGCGCCCGGCAGCGAGCGGATTTCGGGAAACCAGTAGTCGCGCGACGACTGGAAGCCGAAGACCGAGCGGATCGCGGTCTGGATCGGGCCGGCGAAATGCAGGAATTCCACGAAGCAATAGGCGGCGATGTAGGTCGGCACCGCCAGGGGCAGCACCAGCGCCCAGGAGAAGACCCGCCGTCCGGGAAACTGGAAGGTCGCTACCAGCCAGGCCGTGACGACGCCGACCGAACCGGCGAGCATCGCGATGCCCGCCATCAGGAGCAGCGTCACGCGGCTGGCTTCCGGCAGGATGGTCTCGGCCAGATGCCGCCAGTTGGCCGATGTGCCCGACAGGGCGATGACCAGAAGCGCGATCAACGGCAGGATCACCGTCAGCGCGACCACCGACGCGCCCACCAGATAGCCACGGTCGCGCCCCCGCCTTAGGCGGAACCGGGCCCGGATGCCGGGTCTCAGGAGCGGGGCGGTGGCGGACATGGCGGACTTGACGCGATGAGGCCCGGTCTCGCGAATACGCCTTGATGAAGGCGCGTCGCGGCCAGGCCGTATGGAAACAACGGAGCGGCGCCCGCAGCGGAGAACCCGCCCGGGCGCCGTCCTGTTAGCATGTCAGATGGGCTCAGCTCTGCGGCCCGTTGTCGTAGCCGACCTCATCGACCATCTCGGAAGCCTTGGTGCGGAACTTGGCGATCTCGTCGAGCGGCAGCGTGTCGGGCTTCAGGTCGCCGAAGGACTTGACCAGTTCCGACGCCTCGATGCCCGGCTCCAGCGGATATTCGTAGTTCAGCTCGGCGTAGATCTTCTGCGCCTCGTCGCCGGACAGGAATTCCATCAGCTTGACGGCATTGTCCCGGTTCGGCGCGTTCTTGGCCAGCGCAATGCCCGAGATGTTGACGTGGGTCAGACCGTTCTCGAAGGTCGGCATGATCACCTTGATGGCGTCCGCCCACTCCTTCTGCTCCGGCTCCTTCTCGTTGGTCGCCATCTTGCCGACATAGTAGGTGTTGCCCAGCGCCACGTCGCATTCGCCGGCGAAGATCGCCTTGGCCTGGTCGCGGTCGCCGCCTTCGGGCCGGCGGGCGAGATTGTCGCGCAGACCCGTCACCCACTCGCGCGCGGCCTCCTCGCCATTATGAGCGATATAGGCCGCGATCAGCGCGATATTGTACTGGTGCTGGCCCGAACGGGTGCACAGCCGGCCCTTCCACTTGGGATCGGCCAGTTCCTCGTAGGTCAGCGCATCGGCATCGACGCGCTCCTTGGAGGCATAGACGACGCGGCCGCGGGCGGTGAGGCCGAACCATTCCTTCTCGCTGTCGCGATAGGCCTGCGGAATGTTCTTCTCGAGGATCTCGTCCTCGACCGGCTGGACGACGCCGGCCTGCTTTGCGGCGTCGAGGCGGCCGATGTCGACGGTCATGATCAGGTCGGCCGGCGAATTGGCGCCCTCGGCCGCGATCCGCTCTTCCAGACCCTTGTCGATGAAGATCGTCGCGGTGGTGAGGCCGCTCTCCTCGGTGAAGGCGTCGAGCAGCGGCTGGATCAGCTCGGGCTGGCGCGAGGTGTAGATGTTGACGTCGGCGGCGCTGGCGGCGGCCGGCGCGAAAGCCGCCGCAATCGCGGCAGATGCGGCCAGGCCGCGGGCAAGACGGCGGGGGATGCGAGGCGTCATGAGACTCTCTTCCACATGGCTGCGCGGCGCCGGATCGGCGCGCGCGGTGTTGACAGGCGGGCGGTCGCAAGACCGTTGAATGACAGGATCCGCACGGAGCGGCTGCGACCGCTAAATCTTGTGGCCGCAACTCATCTATGCCGTATGACGCCGCAGAGCGCAACAGCTGGACGCTGATAGGCTAGTGATTTCAACGGATTAGAAGAATTCTAAACTGCGGCGGGCATCGCATGTGGTGCGGGTGCGGTCAATCGGCGAGAACCCGCTGAGGCGCAAATGAAATCTCAACCAGCGTGCCCTCACCGGGCGTGGAGGAGATGGCAAAACCGGCCCGATTGGCCTCTGCCAGCGCCTTCGTCAGCGGCAATCCAAGGCCGGTGCCTTCGCCGCGCCGCCGATTGCCGGGATTGACCTGCTGGAACGGCATCATCGCGATTTCGATTTCGTCCTCGGTCATGCCGATGCCGCTGTCGCGGAAGCGCACGACGACGTCGCCGTCGGGCGAGTAGCTGGTGGACACGATGATCTGCCCTCCGGCGGGGGTGAAGCGAACCGCATTGGAGACGAGATTCAGAGCGATCTGCCTCATTGACCGGCGATCGGCAACGATGGGCGGCACCGAAGAGGGCAGGTTGGAGCGCACGATGACCTGCTCGCGGTTGGCCTGCGGCTGCATCAGCGCGACCACTTCGGCGATCACCTCATTGATCGATACGGCTTCGAACGCGAGCTCGAGCTTGCCGGCCTCGATCTTCGAAATGTCGAGGAGGTCGTTGACCAGGTCGAGGACGTGGTGGCCCGAGCGCTTGATGTCGTCGAGATACTCCAGGTAGCGCTCGTTGCCGATCGGACCGAAGCACTCGGTGGCGATGACGTCGGCAAAGCCGATGATGGCGTTCAGCGGCGTGCGCAGTTCGTGGCTGACATTGGCCAGGAACTGACTCTTCTGCAGGCTGGCGGCCTCGGCCTCACTGCGTGCCTTGATCAGCTCCTGCTCGACCCGCTTGGCGCGCGAAATATCGCGGATCACGGCACACCACCCGCGCTTCTCCGGCAACCGGCCGAAGCCCACCGTCATCGGCACGAAGCCGCCTTCGGCGACGCGCCCGATGACCTCACGTCCCTCGTCGCGCGGCGCGGTGGCGCCGGCGGTGCGCAGCGTCTCGATGTGCTCGAGCGTCGGCTTCTGGCTTTCATGGGCGAGCAACGTCACGAAGGGCCGTCCCGCCGCGTCGTCCTGGCCGATGCCGAACAGATTATGGGCGGCCCGGTTCATCGAGCGGATCATGCCATCCGGATCGATGAGGATGACGCCGTCGGTCGCGGCCGCCAGTACGGCCTGAAGTTCTTCCAGTTCGGCAACGAGGCCGGTGTCGGCATCCGCCGGGGCGGCCAGCGTCGGCATGTCCGCCGCGTCATGGCGCAACGCGGCGGCGCTGAGGCTGGGTGAGGCGAAGAAGGACATCACCAGGCAGGAGCGGTTTGCAATGGTGGAGCGCTGCATGTGGCTGCGGGCCGACAGGGTCTCGCCGGTTACCCGGCGGATCGCCACTTCGCCGGAACCGGCAGCGCGGTCGTCGCCGTCGAACAGGCGGGCAAGGCCGCCGGCCTCTACCAGTGCGGCGAGATCGTCGTAGCCTGTCAGATCGAAGAATTCCCGATTGCCGTAGATCAGGGTCTCGCGCACCTGGACGAGCACCGGCAAAGGCAGGCAGCCATAAACGGTCGCGAGTTCGGTGAGGAGCTGGGCGTGATCGGGCAGCTCGGGCTCGTCCGTGTCGTCCTCATCTGCTTCGACCGGGTCGGCCGGCTCGTCCGTGCCATCGGTGACGGTGGGCGCCGTGGCTGCTACATCGGCCGGCTGCGCCGAGGCTTCGATGGGCTCCTCGCTGTCGTCTGCCTGCGCGGCGACGTCCGGCAGGGACGGCTGTTCGGCCGGCGCGATGCCGCGCGGCGTTTCGGGCAGCGGCAAAGAGGCGTCCGTGTCCTCCGGCTCGGGCGCTTCGTCAGCATCGTCGGACTGATCACCGGTATCGGCGTTCAGCGGCGCGGCATTCGCGTCGGCAGTCGGTGCGTCCTCGTCGCCTGCAGAGATTGCGTCGGGTCCGTCGATCGCGTCCGGGGCGGCTTGGACGGGCTCGGCGTCGCGGGCCTCGTCCTCGATTTCGTCAATGCGGCGGCTGGCGGTGCGGATCGCGCCTTCCAGTCCGCCGATGTGGTCCTCGTCACCCAGCGTCTCGCCGATTGCCCGGAACGCGGCTTCCTCGGCCTGGCTGAGATGGCTGTCCCTGGGGCGCCGACGCTCTTCGAGCCGGATCACCTTTTCGGCCCGCTCGTGGTCTTCCGATACCGGCCGATCCTCGGGTTCGCGGCGGCCGAAGGGTACCTGTGGCTCCTCGGCTGAAATCCGCTTCAACAGTGCGCGAGCGCCGCCTTCGTGGGTGAGATCCTGATCGTCGGCCTCGTCCGGCTCATCGCTGGCCGGTTCTGTCTGCGCCGCCGAGGAGGCCTCGACCGATTCCGCAAGGCGGACGATCCCGAAACCGCGAAAGCCGTCGAAGCTGCGGTCGCGGGCATAGACCGGCAAAGCCGCGAGTTCGACCGGAACACGGCGGTTCGAGTTCTCCACCGGCCAATGCAGCGTTCGGCCGGACCACGTGTCGCGCTTGGCCAGCAGCCGCCGGATGTCGCCATCGTCGTCGAGCCCGTACTTGTCCGCAACGTCTTCGAAGCGGCAGTCGATCACGTCGGCGCAGCGCGGGCCGACGGCGGCAGCGAACTCCGGGGAGAGCGAGCGGAAGCGACCGGCGCTGTCGATCCGCCAGACGAAGCGGACCGGGCCTATGTCGAAGCGCGGCTCGAAAGGCCCGTCACCCGATGGGGCTTGCGTCGAGGCGGATGTCCGGTCGTCGTGGGCGTCGGTATAAGACCGGAAATCCGATGCCAGAACGGGACGCGGGCCGTCCTGTGCCGAGGGGGGCGCCGACCCTGCGTCGGTGTTGCTTGCCGCCAGCGAGGCATCGACTGGGTCACTTGGCACAGCAGGGACGTCACTGTCCACGGCGGATGATGCGACCTCGTCCGCCCCGACGTCTTGCGCCTCGGATGCCGGCTCCGAGGACACGTCGTCAGGTTTCACGGCGGCCTCTGTGTCCGCCGGTGTCGGGGCTGGACCCCAGGCGGAGCGCATCCGCCGCGGCTCGCCGGGCCTTTGCACCGTGCCGCTATGCCCGACGCGGGCGCCGTAGGGCTGCTGCGGTCCGGGCGCCGGTGTTTCCGCAGGCTCGGCTGCGGCATCGTCGCGGGATCGCATCGCGTCACTTTCTTCGATTGGCTCGGCCTGCTCGGCACGTTCAGCCGCTTCGGTGCGTTCTGCAGCTGCGGCGCCTGTATTGCGGAAGTACCAGCGCTGCAGGATGGCGCTCATGCCCATCTTGCGCTCATTTTCGCCGGCACTCGACGATCCGGCCGAGGGCGTACCCTGCGGTTCGTCGGCTCCCAAGGACAAGGCCGGTGCCGTGTCGTCGTCGCTCGCAGGCTCCGGCGTCGGCGCGGCGGTGTGGGCCTCGGTCCAGGCCAGCACGTGGTCTTGCGCGAGCCGCACGAGAACGAGATCGCGGCCGTCCGGTGACGCTACGGTACGATGATCGTCGGAGGAGGCAAGGAAGTCCGCGACCAATTCCGGCTCGAAGCCGCTCAGCGTCCCCTCTGCTGAGTTGGTCGCTACAGTGCCGGACGCCGACAGGATCATGCCCTCGGCCATGCCGGTCTCAGCCAGGAGCCGGTGCGCCATTTCCTTCTCGCCGACCGGTGTCGCAGCCGGATCCGCAATGGTGACCAGTACGGCCTCGCCGAATGCTTCGCCTGATATCAGGGCAATATCGGCGTTCAGCGGTTGGCCGAGGCCGGCGCGAGCCGGCGCGGTCACTCGCGCCTTGGCGGAACCGGTGCGCGCCAGCATGCGTCCAGAGGCCCGGATCTGGCGGATGATGGCGGAGTTCGGCGTGGCATCCGACTGCTGTGGCCCCGGCGCGGCGAGACCGAACAATGGCACTGCGGCCGTGTTGACCCAGAGGAGGCGCGTCAGATCGGGCGTGAACACGGCGAGCGGAGTCGCGGCGTCACCGACGTCGCGGAGCGTCCGATGGGCCATGATCGCGACTGCGATTGGCACCGTTGATGTCGCCATAAGCAACGCTTCCAAACTTTCTCCACGCCCATATGTTGAGTCGTGATGGACGGTTCCAGGGCCGATCTTAAGAATGGATTCATAATAGCCGGCTTCGGACGAATCCACATTCTTCCCGCTTTGACGGGGAGGAGTTGCGATTGAGGGTTAATAATCGAGCAGTTGGGAGATTCGTTGGCCGCCTATGTTGCACTGCACAAAAATAGTGATTAAGTAAAAGGCAGTCGCAGGCGTTTTGGGACGCAGCGGCCAAATGATAGTTACCCAGATAGAGGAGACACCCAGATGGCCGACGCCAAGAATTCCCAGGATCCTTTCGCCATGCCGAACCCGCAGATGATGGGCATGGATCCCTCGCAGATGAACGAGACCTTCCGCGCCATGACGCAGAAGTCGATGGAGCAGTCCAAGGAAGCCTACAGCCGCATGAAGTCGGCGGCCGACGAGGCGACCAAGGCCCTGGAATCGACCATGGAGAATGCCCATCAGGGTTCGCTCCAGCTCTCCAAGAAGGCCATCGACGCAATGCGCTCGAACGCCGAAGCCGGCTTCCAGCACCTCGACAAGATGATGTCCGCCAAGTCCTTCGCCGAAGTGATCGAGATGCAGACGGCCTATGTCCGCAAGCAGATCGAGATGGCGACGGATCAGTCCAAGGACATGCAGGCGCTGACCCAGTCTGTCGCCAAGGACATGATGAAGCCGGGCCGCGACGCCTTCGAGAAGGCGTCGAAGAACGCCCGCTGATTCTTCGCTCTGGGGCCGGCGGGCGTCAGCCTTCCGCCGGCTTTTGCGCTGAGGCCGGGCATAGTCCCGGCAACAGGGGCCCAACGTCTTCAGAGGCACCGGGCGCTCCATAACACCTCCTCCGCGGCCACACGTGGGGTCAGGGAAGCCGGTCTGTACCATTGGCGGAAGCCGATGACGGACTTTTCCGTCCTTCGCTCCGATCCGGGCTTGCACCGCGGGGCGAAAGATTTTATCTCGTCACTGCGCGGGCGAAATCCCGTTGTGCGGTTGTAGCTCAGTTGGTTAGAGCGTCGGATTGTGGCTCCGGAGGTCGGTGGTTCGAGACCACCCAACCGTACCATCCCTTTTTCATGTTGATGATGATTGCCTGACAGAGGCGTCGTTGCCCCGAGTGGGTCGTCCGGCGTCTGAGGCCATGGCGCGGCTGGTGCACGGCATTGCCTATGGTGTTGCGGCGCAATGCGTTCGGCTGGGGTCGCGGATCGCTGCCTGCAGCCTGTAGAAGCAGCAGAAGCCGAAGCCGGCGGCCACCAGCAGGAAGGATTCGCCGATCGCCAGGCGGTTGTTGGAATTGGTCAGCATCGTGAGCGCGAAGAAGCCGCTTGCCGTGACGTAGAGGATCAGGGCCGAAGACGGGATCAGGCCGCGGGCGCGGCAGGCGAAGGCCTGCTTGAGGCTCCAGACCGCCAGCACCGTGTAGAAGGCCAGCCCGACAAGGCCGTAGCGCACCGCGATCTCCAGAAAGCCGTTGTGCATCAACTGGTAGCCGACCGTGGCATATCGCGTTTCGTTCCAGAGATACTCCCACGCGACGCCCGTTCCCAAGACGACGTTCTCCTGCCATATCTCCCAGCCATTCATCCAGATCATCAGCCGTTCGTTGAGACTGAAGGGCACGTTGCCCGACGCGATCAGCCGGTCCACGACGAGGGTCGGATCTTCCATCTCCACAGCCCTCTCGGCGAAGACCAGGGCCGTGCGGATATGCGGCGTCACCAAGGCCGAAATCTCGGGATAGAAGACGGTCGAGGGGACCGCCGCCGCGACGAGAACGGCCGCAAGCAGCAGCCAGTGTCGGGCCTGGGTGCGGTCGGTGAACATCATGGCGATCAGGATGGGCAGGGCGCCGATCAAGGCCAGCCACACGCCCTTGGACAGAGCGCCTGCAATACCAACGAAGCAGAACGCTGCGACGAGGATGCAAAGGCCGATCCCTGCGAGTTGACTGGCCGGTCGGCGCAGGCCCGGACGCGCGAGAAACAGGCCGAAGCAGATGGCGACGAGGGCGATCAGTCCGCTACCGACGGAGGCGTGAATGGGGTTGCTGTGAAAGAGCAGTGGCGCCCTGTCACCGGACAGCAGCGCCTGCGGGTCGAGGCTTGCAGCCAGCGCCACAAGGCTGATCGCGAGAAACCACCAGCCAATCGCCTCCATCCTTTGCCAAGCCAGATAAAAGGCATAGCCGATGGTCGGATAGATCAGCGGAAACAGATAGATGCCCTCGGCCGATCCGCCGATTGTTTCGGGCGCCAGCCACCACACCGCGAGATTGCGCAGGAGCACGAAGGCGGCCCATGCGACGCAGAGCCCGCCCATCGGGCCGATCGCCGGTCGGTCGGGCGCTTTCGCATAGGCGAGGATGGCCTGAAGCAGAAGAAGCAACGCGCAATAGCGGTAGAGGTCGCTTTCGACCCAGACAGCCGACACCAGGCCCAGCATCAGCAGGATCTGGAGGGCGGGCGCCGCCGCCAGCGACGCCAATGTCATGCCGCGTGTCATCGCAGCGCGTAGGTCGCGCGACGGAAATAGTCGACGGTTCTAAACAGAAGTACGGGGGCCCGACGCAGCGCGGAGACCTTCGAGGTCCGGTAATTGGAACTGCGGCTCGTGGTGATCGTCGAGCCGCGGCTCAGCGGACTGAAGCCGATAGCATTGCGGGGCACGGTGTAGACTTGGGTGTTGCTGTCCCAGCCGCGTTCGAGGGCGATGTCCCAGGGAAGCCACATGGTTTGCAGCGCGGCCCACAGGCGTTGTGCGCCCTCACGCGTCACGGCGTAGCAGGCGGCGGAGCCCTGCGGTCCATGAATGCAGCGGCCGACATCGTCGAACTCGCCACGGCCACCGTGGGAGACGTACCAGCGCACCCGATGATTGGCGAGCTTCAGCACGTGCAGATCGGCTTTGCGGCGCAGAACCGCTGCGACCACTGCGGAGGTTTCAGGCTTGAGGACAATGTCGTCCTCGCAGACGACGCCAGCGGGATCACCGGAATCGATGATCGCCCGAAGTGCCGCGAGATGGCTGCGATAGCAGCCATATTCGCCCGGCAGGATGATCCGGCCGTGGCTGCGACGGAACCGATCGTGATCAACGTCCTGCCAATCGGGGACGGGAACGGCGGCGCCATCGATCCCGGGAACCCGGATCACTTCGACCCCGGCTTCAGACGCCGACTGCTGGATATCCTGCCATCGCTCCTGCGACCGGTCGAGATTGATAACGAAGAACCGCAGTGCCTTAACCTCGATTGGGGATCATGATCGGCTGCCGGCGAGATTCCGCCGGCTGTCTCTACCCGGCCTTTTCCAGAGGCCTGCCGGAATTCCAGCATGAACTGCTGCGAACCACCCTATACGCTTTCGTGCAAAAGCAGATTTCGCAAGGCGAATCCAGAGCATGTGCCCTCAAGCGGTATCCACGGGGCGGCAAACAATGGCCCGGGGATCGTGGGCTCGCAGCGCGCCCGGGATAACCATTCAGAACAAGGTTCCCTGGTCCTCTTCCGCGGGTCGGGAGGCCGGACGCCGCTTTGGACGCGGTCTTGAAGGTTCCGATGCGACCGTTCCGGCGGCGGCTGGGACCGTTTGTTCTTCACCCGGTTCCGCATCCTCGATCGCCTCGCCCGTCGCCACGGCGCCTCGACGTTCGCCATGGGCGAATTGCACCTTGAAGGCCATGCCCGGCGTCAAACCGCTGGCGCGCACGATCGGGTCGCCGTCCGGTCCGCGGATGATGGTGTAGCCGCGTTCCAGAACCCGTAGCGGATTGAGGCTGTCGGCCACCCGCCATGCGGCGGCAAGGGTCTGGCGCCGTGTCGTGGTGGCTTGCGCCTGGGCCGCGGTCAGTCGTTCGGCCAGATTCGCGAACCGCAGGCGGGCTGCCTCTGCCCGGGCATTGATGCGGTGGGGCTGGAGATCTGCGGCGATGCGTTCGAAACGCTGGCGTTTGCGCTGGACGAGCCCGGTCACGGCATGGGCGGCATGGGTCTGGTGATGACGCAGATCAGCCCGCTTTTCTCGCAGAAGCGCGTCGAGGCTCGACGGTGCGAGCCGCGTGGCGACTTCGCCATAGGCCCGGCGCTTGTCGGACAGGTTGACCCGAAGGCATTGGCCGAGCGATGTCGCCGCCTCGTCGAGCTGGCGGCGTGGCAGTGCCAGCAGCATATCGGGCGAGGGCAGGGCGCGGGCGGTGGATGCCACCGCCCTGCGGTCCTGCTCCAGCCGGCGCGACACGGCGCCCGAATGACGGGCCGCCAGTGCCGCCAGTGCCGCGAGGAGATCGGCGCGCACCGGGACCGCCATCTCCGCCGCGCCGGTCGGCGTCGGCGCCCGCATGTCGGCGGCGTGGTCGATCAGTGTCCAGTCGGTCTCATGGCCGACGGCCGAAATCAGCGGGATCGCCGAGGCTGCGGCGGCGCGCACCACCACCTCGTCGTTGAAGCCCCAGAGATCCTCCAGACTGCCGCCGCCCCGCGCGACGATGATCAGGTCCGGTCGGGCGATCGCACCGCCATCGGGAAAGGTGTTGAAGCCGTCGATGGCGCGGGCGACTTCCTCGCCGGAGGTCTCGCCCTGCACCCGCACCGGCCAGACGAGGAGATGCACCGGAAAGCGGTCGGCGATCCGGTGGTGGATGTCGCGGATGACGGCACCGGTCGGAGACGTGACGACGCCGATGACGCGGGGCATGAAGGGCAGCGGCCGCTTGCGCTCGGCGGCGAACAGGCCTTCGGCTTCGAGCTTGCGCCGGCGTTCGTTGAGCAGCGCCATCAGCGCGCCGGCACCGGCCGGCTCGATCTGCTCGATGACGATCTGGTATTTCGACGAACCCGGATAGGTGGTCAGCTTGCCCGTGGCAACGACCTCCAGCCCTTCCTCGGGTTTGAAGGCGAGCTTGGCGAAGGCGGTGCGCCAGATCACGGCGTCGATGCGGGCGCGGTCGTCCTTCAGCGAGAAATAGGCGTGGCCGGACGAATGCGGGCCGCGATAGCCCGAGACTTCGCCGCGCAGGCGGACATGGCCGAAGCGCTCCTCGACGGTCCGTTTCAGCGCGCCGGAGATTTCCGAGACGCTGTATTCGGCGACGTTCGACATCGGGGCGGATTCGGGGCTGCGGCTCATGCCTCCAGTGTCAGGACCACGGCGCCCGGGTCAAGCCAATGTACCGAGAATGCCGAATGCCAAGCCTGGCTGATCACCCCGATGCGCTTTGACCCTGGGGCAGGTCGGGTGTCAGGGTCGTCTGACGATCTGGCCGATTGGGAGCGCGTGATGGAACGGCCCGGTGCGACGGAGCGGCGGCGGCGCCATGTGCGTCCGGCCGTCTTCTCCCTGATTCTCTTCATTCTCCTGGCGGTATCGCTGCTGGTGGTGCCGGCCTCGGGGCAGGACATGATGCGCGGCCTCGACCTGACGTCGCCGCGGATGACCGAAGCCGCGATGACCCGGGCCGAGGTGGAGGCGCTGCTGGCCAAGGCGACGAAAGCCGAGCCCGCCGATCTCAGCCGGGCCGAACTGAATGGCCTCGATCTCTCCCGGCTCGATCTGGCCGGCGCCGACCTGACCAGCGCCTATCTCAACGGCACGGATCTCTCGGAAGCCAACCTCGCCGGGGCCAAGCTCGACCAGGCCTGGGGCCTCGGGGCGAATTTCACCGGGGCGGATCTGTCCGGCGCCAGCCTGTTCCAGTCGCAGATGCAGGATGCGACATTCGATGGTGCCGATCTGTCGGCGGCGCGGATCGCCGGCGATTTCAGTCGCGCCTCCTTCGTGCGGGCGAACATGAGCGGCGCGGATTTTTCCGCCGACATGCGCAACCAGTCGATGGGCCTGATGCGCGGCGTCCTCAACTCCGCCGATCTGACCGGCGCGGATCTTTCCGGCGCCAATCTGTCGCGCGCCGCGGCGGAGTTCGCCGACTTCACCGACGCCGATCTGTCGGACACCGACCTCACGCGTTTCGAGGCTTCGGGCGCCGATTTCAACGGTGCGATGGTCGAAGGCGCCGACTTTGCCGACGCCGAACTGCAATCGGCCAAGATGGACGACACTCGCGGCACGGCGAAGAATCTGGGCCGCTAGGCGGTCCGGTTCGTGCCGCGACCCTCTGCCGTCAGCCGGCGACCTTCAGCCGGCCGTTCCCCAGCGCCGGACGCATGGGGCGCAGTTCCGGCAGGCGCGACGGGCGGGCCTTGCCATCGGGCGGCGACAAATTGGCGAGGCTCTCGCGGATATGCTCGACCAGCGCGGTGATCACCGGCCCGTCGGCATTGCGCGACTTCACGACGCCGATCTCTGTGTCGAGCAGAGTCGGAAAGCCTTCATATTCGCCCAGCACCCGCATGCCCGGTCGCAGCGCGCATTCGGGCAGCACGCTGACCGCAAGGCCGGAGAGTACGGCCGAGGTGACGATCTGCGCCGACCATGAGGTGAACAGCACCTTGTAGCGCCGGCCGATCCGGCCGAGGGCTTCGCAGCCCTCGCGGCGCCAGACGCAGTCCGGCCGGCCGAGCGCCAGTGGCAGGATCTCTTCATTGTGGGTGTCGTGCGAGGCCGAGGTCACGAAATGCAGTGGCTCGCGGCGCACGATCTCCAGCAGCGACGCCCCGGGATAGCAGTCCGAGACCAGCGCCACGTCGAGGCGGCCCTTGTCGATATGCTCGGCCAGATTGGAGGAGGGCTCGCAGGCGATCTGCAATTCCACCAGCGGGTTCGAGCGCGAGAACCGCGCGAGGATTTCGGGCAGGAAGCGCTCGGCATAATCGTCCGGCAGGCCGATCCGGACATGACCCTGCATCGCCTCGTCGTCGAAGGCCGACAGGGTCTCCTGGCTCAGCGCCAGCATGCGCCTTGCATAGGTCAGCAGCCGGGCGCCTTCGCTGGTGATGCGGATGGTGCGGCCGTTGCGCTCGAACAGGCTGACGCCGAGGCGCTCTTCCAGCCGTCGCATCTGCATCGACACCGCCGACTGGGTCTTGAACACGTCGTCCGCCGCACGGGTGAAGCTGCCGGCGTCGACGATGGCGACGAAGGTGCGCAGATGATCGAGATCGAGAGGCGTGCTCATGGCTTTTCCCATCATCGATGATGATGGCTGAGATTATTAACATTCGTTGGTCTGATCAATAGCGGGCGCATATCTTCGTGGCTGTCAGGAAGAACTTGGGAGCGCCGGTCCGTCGCATGCGGACGGCCTCCCGCCTTTTTCCCGATCCCCCGATGGCACGAAAGGAGACACGGCCATGGCGATCACAACGAAGACGCGGCTCAGCCCGACCCTTGCTCACCCGGCGCAGGCAGCCAAGCTGCTCGTCGTGGCGGCCCGTGCGATCGTCAAAACCATGCTCAACCGCCGAAAGGTCCGCGCAATGAGTGAGATGTCCGACTACATGCTGAAGGACATCGGCGTGCGCCGCGACGATATTTACGACGCGCTCAATACCGACTGGCGCGAGGATCCGAGCTGGCGGCTTGCGGTCACGGCCGCCCAGCGCCGCCGCGGCGGCTACGACTGGGAATAGGGCCAGCCCCGCCCGACACTTTTCGAGACATTCACGCGGCGGCCGGCCAGTCCGGTCGCCGCGTTCTGCGTTCAGCCCGCCAGTGCCCGCAGGCGAGGGTCAGCCTTCGGCCGGCCTCGCCGGTGCCTGGTCCGTCGCCATCATCAGGAGCTTGTCGATGCGGTGTCCGTCCATGTCGACCACCTCGATACGCCAGCCCTTCCACTGGAAGTGTTCGCCGACCTCCGGGATATGGCCCAGCCGGTCCAGCACCAGCCCGGCCATGGTCTCGTAGTCCCGCTTCTTGGGGAATTCGAGCTCCGGGATGGCGCTCTCCAGGAGGTGGATCGGGATCGCGGCGTCGATCAGGCGCGAGCCGTCCTCGCGCTCGACGACATGCGGGTCGTGGTCGTCGCCCTCGGGCAGGGAGCCGGCGATGGCGGCCAGAATGTCGGTCGGCGTGGCGACCCCTTCGAAGGAGCCGTATTCATCGAGGACGACGGCCATGTGGATCTGGGCCGCGCGGAAGCGTTCCAGAAGCTGCAGGATCGGCATCGTCTCATGGACATAGAGCGGCTCGCGCATCACCGAGGCGACATCGACCGTGCCGGTCTCCTGCTGCTGTTCCAGCATGTCCTTGGTCTGGACGACGCCGACGACGTCGTCGGTTTCCGTGTCGATCACCGGATAGCGGGAATGATTGGCCTCCAGGATCTTCTCGAAGACCGCTTCGGGACCATCATCCACCGCCACCCACACGACGCCCGGCCGCGGCACCATGATCGAACGCACATTGCGGTCGGCCATGCGGATCACGCCTTCCAGAAGCTCGCGCTCCTTCGGCTTGAAGACACCGATCTGCGTGCCCTCGGCGATCATCGCCCGCACGTCCTCCTCGGTGACGCCATCGTCGCGCTCACCGTCGCTGAAGACGCTGGTGATGGCGTTGGTCGAGACCCGCAGGAGCCAGACGATGGGCGCGCCGACCTTGGCGATCAGGGCCATGATCGGAGCCACCTTGATGGCGATCGCCTCGGCCCGGCTGAGGGCGAAGCGCTTGGGCGCCAGCTCGCCGACCACCAGCGACAGGTAGGTGATGACCATGACCACGGCGACGAAGGCGACGGTGCCGGCATAGGGCCCGACCAACGGCCAGTCCTCGATGACCCCGGCCAGCGGTCCGGCAAAGGTCGATCCACCGAAGGCACCGGCGAAGATGCCGACAAGGGTGATGCCGATCTGGACGGTGGACAGGAAGCCGGTCGGATCCTCGATCAGCTTGAGGGCGCTGGCGGCGCCGCGCCGGCCCTCGTCGCGCATCTGCTCGACACGCGATTTTCGCGCCGAGACCACGGCGAGCTCCGACATGGCGAAGAAGCCGTTGATGAGAACCAGAAGGACGATGATGAAGGCGTAGAAGATGAGCAAGGAGATGGCCGTGTTGTCGGGGCGGGCCGCCGGACGGGCGGCCCTGGACGCTGTGACCTAGCGCGCCGCGGCGCAAGGGAAACGCAGCGCCCGGCTCGGCCCTCCATCTGGCTAGGTCTTGCGGCTGTCCCCGGAGGCCGGTCCGTCGCTGGCGTCGTCGGCTGGTGTCGCCGATCCGGTGCCCTGGAACAGATCGAGCATCTGCCGCGCGAACTCTTCCTGCATGGTCATGCCGGCCCGGGCGAGGTCGTCGAAGCCACCCGCCGCCTTGTCCGACGCCTCGGTCTTGCTCGTCGCTTCGGAGGCCGGTTCCTGCGGGGGCGTACGGGCCTCGGGTTCGGCGGGTTGCTGCGGGCCAGCGCTCCCGGTTGTGTCCGCGCCCGACATGCCGCTGGCGAAATGCGCCATCATCGCGTCGAACGGCTGGAAGGGGTCGAAGGCTCCCGGCGTCTCGTTCGTGCGGTCTGCCGGCTGGGCGCGGGCACCGGTCTCGCCGGTGCTCGGCGGCAGCCAGGGCAGGCGGCCATTGAGCGCGTCGGAAAACAGGCCGGTGAGATAGTCCGAGCCCATGGTGCCAGGGCTGTTGCGCCGATGCGGCTCGTCGGAGGGCCGGCCCATGGCCTCCATGGCGTTGGCGCTGCGCCGCATCATCTCCGCCATGGCGACGGGGTAGTTGCCTTCGGCAAATCCGGCCGGCTGCTGGCGCGCCATGTTGGCCAGCATCATCTGCATCATTGTCTGGATGCTCATCACCGACAGGCTGCGCATCAGCTTCTCGACCGTATCAGGTGCGATGTCACTCATGGTCGAGACCTTGCGCGCCACCTCCAGAAAGATGTCGCGCGAGCCGAACAGATTGTCTGCGAGGTTCTTGGCCGCCGGGCTGCGGGCGGTCTCCGGTCCGGGCGTGCCGACGGCGCTCATGAAGGGCAGGAAGTGCCGGGAGACGTCGGACCAGGCGTTCGGGTCCGACATCGCCCGCTGCAGCGCCAGGGTAAAGGCCGGGGCGAGGGCTTCCGTGGTCTGGCGGATCTCCTTGCGGCTCAGCTTGAAGGCATCGGCGAGCCTGTCGGTGCCGAGGCCGCCGTCATTCACCGTCAACCAGTCGAAAAAGTCCGTCATGGCGACCTCGCTCGCAGGCGTGCCCAGGCAGAACGGGGCACAGACCGATCATCCTGTCAAACCGCCGGGGGAAAGCCAATCACAAAGCAAGACCGCCTGTTGCAGCGTCGGCTGCAACAGGCGGGAACAGTCTAAGGGCGAGGCTGCGGCCGCTCGGCCGACGGGCGCTCAGTAGGTCAGATGCTTGAAGACGCGCTCCATCGAGCCGTCCCACTGTTCCTCGAACAGCCGGACCAGTTCCTCGCCCGACGTGGTGCCGCGGGCGACGACCTCTTCGAGCGGGGCGAGGAAATGGCTCTCGTCGTTGCCTTCCTCGTTGCGCCGGTTGCGGGCAACGAGCCCCTGGCGCGACAGCCGGACCGTCTCGCGGGCCAGTTCCAGAACGCTGGAATCGCGGAACGGCGTGCGGAAGCCGTCACGCGGCACCGCTTCGCGCATCGCCGAGACTTCCTCGAAGGTCCAGTCCTTCGTCAGCGTCTCGGCGGCGTCGAGCGTCGCCTCGTCGTAGAGCAGGCCGACCCAATAGGCGGGCAGGGCGCAGATGCGCCGCCACGGTCCGCCATCGGCGCCGCGCATTTCCAGGAAGGTCTTCAGGCGCACATCCGGGAACAGCGTCGACAGATGGTTGGTCCAGTCGCCGAGCTGCGGCTCGGGATCGGGAATGCGACCCTTCAGGGCGCCGTCCATGAACTGGCGGAAGGTGACGTCGGTGACATCGGTGTAGCGGCCATCGCGGGTGACGAAATACATCGGCACGTCGAGCGCCCATTCGGCATAGTCGCGATAGGAGAAATTCTCCTCGAAGACGAAGGGGAGAAGACCGGAGCGCTGGTTGTCGACGTCGGACCAGACGTCGGAGCGCCAGGAGCAAAGGCCGTTCGGCTTGCCCTCGGTGAAGGGCGAATTGGCGAAGAGCGCCGTCGCGATCGGCTGCAGCTTCATGCTGGTCTGCATCTTGCGCCGCATGTCGGCTTCCGACGAGAAGTCGAGATTGACCTGGATGGTCGCCGTGCGGAACATCATGTCGAGGCCGCGGGTGCCGACCTTGGGCATGTAGCGGCGCATGATCTCGTAACGCGACTTCGGCATGACCGGGGTCTCGTCGAGGGTCCAGGTCGGCGACGAGCCGATGCCGAGGAAGCCGATGCCGAGCTCCTTGGCGACCGCGCGCACCTGCGCGAGATGCGCGTTGGATTCGCGGCAGGTCTCGTGGATCGTCTCCAGCGGCGCGCCGGACAGTTCGAACTGGCCGCCGGGCTCCAGCGAGATCGCGCCCTGGCCGGCGCTGCCGAACAGGCCGATGATGCGGCCGTCGTCGATGATCGCTTCCCAGCCCGACAGCGCCTGCATGCGCTCCAGCAACTTGCCGATGCCGCGCTCGCCCTCGTAGGGCACCGGCGACAGATCTTCGGTGTAGAAGCCGAATTTCTCGTGCTCGGTCCCGATGCGGAACTGCGAGGCCGGCTTTTCGCCTGTCGCCAGATGAGCGGTCAGATCCTCGACCGAGGTGACCGGCGTCAGATCGGTCGTATCGCGCGCCATGCTCGTCCTTCGAATGGTTCAGCCGGTCCTGCCGGCAGGCGGACTCCCGCCCCGGGAATATCGGCACTGCCGATTTTCCCGTCGGACCGCAACATAATTCGTGTTGACGGTGTGGCCAGTGCGGCGTGCCTCAACCTTGCCGCCAGTCGCCGATCGCGGCCTGCAGCACCGCCATGGCAGCCACCGCCGCCGTGTCGGCCCGCAGGATGCGAGGGCCCAGCGAGATGGCGGTGACGAAGTCGGCGGCGTTCAGCCGCTCGCGCTCCTCGGCCGAAAAGCCGCCTTCCGGGCCGATCACCAGGGCGTGCGGGCCTTCGGGCAGCGCGCGCAGCGTATCGATGGGGCTCGCGGCATCGGCCCGTTCGTCGCAGAAGATCAGCCGGCGGCCGCTCTCCCAGCGATCGAGCATGTCGTTGAACTTCACCGGTTCCCGGCATTCGGGGATCGACAGGATGCCGCATTGCTCGGCCGCCTCGATCGCATTGGCGCGCATGCGCTCGGTGTTGAGGCGGGTCGCCTGCACATGCTGGGTCATCACCGGCTGCAGGACGCCGGCGCCCATCTCCACGGCCTTCTGGACCATGTAGTCGAGGCGGGCGTGCTTGAGCGGTGCGAAGAGGTAATGCAGATCGGCCGGCGGGGTCTGGTCCCGCACCCGTTCGCGCGGGACGAGGTCGAGCTTCTTCTTGGCCGCCTTGACCAGATCGCAGCGCCATTCGCCGTCGCGGCCGTTGAAGGCCAGCACCTGTGCCCCCTCGCCGAGCCGCATGACGTTGAGAAGATAATTGGCTTGCACCGGCGTTGCCGGCACCGGGGTCTCGGCGACCAGGTCCGCGTCGAGATACAGGCGCGGGCTCTTGAAGTCGTGGTTGGGCATATCTCGAATTGTCCTTCCTCCGAGCCGTGGCACGACCCGGATGCGGCATCGTGTCCGCATGGCGGCGAAACCTAATCTCCCCGCAGTCATTGTCACGCGAAACCCTCAGACACAAAGCAAGGACACCGCATGGATCTCCAGATCAAGGATCGCGTCGCGCTGATCACCGGCGCCACCGACGGCATGGGCTTCGAAACTGCCCGCATCCTCGCCGCGGAAGGCTGCAAGCTGGTGCTCTCCGACAAGGAGATCACGCGGCTCGAAAAGGACGCCGCCTCCCTCGACGCGGACTATATCTGCGTGGCCGCCGACGTGACCGACCAGACCGCCGTCGATGCGATGGCCAAGCAGGCGCTGGATCGCTTCGGCCGGATCGACATCGTCCTGCATACGGCCGGCATCACCGGCGCCAAGGGGCATCCGCTGGAAGTCGCCGACGCCGATTACCTGGAAGCCTGGGAAATCGACTTCATGTCGGCGGTGCGCGTCGCCCGGGCGACCTTCCCGACCATGCGCGCGAACGGCTGGGGGCGCTTCGTTTGCATCACCTCGGAAAACGCCGTGCAGCCCTATTGGGACGAGGCGACCTACAACACCGCCAAGGCGGCGCTGGCGGCCTTCGTGAAGAACCTTTCATACAAGGAAGCCGAGCATGGCATCCTCTGCAACACCGTGTCGCCGGCCTTCATCGAGACCCAGATGACCGACGGCATGATGGAGAAGCGCTCAAAGGAACTGGGCGTCTCCTTCGAGGAAGCCGTCGAGAGCTTCCTGGACGAGGAGCGTCCGGGCATCGCGCTGAAGCGCCGCGGCCGGGCCGAAGAGGTCGCCGCCGCGATCGCGCTGATCGTCTCGGAGCGCGGCTCCTTCATCAACGGCTCGAACATGCGGGTCGATGGCGGCTCGGTGCAGGCCGTCCAGAACTGAGCGGAACGACAAAGGCCGGCGGGATCGCTCCCCCGGCCTTTGTCTGTTTTCGCAAATGACAAGCGCCGCGCAGCCTTCAAGGTCGCGCGGCGCTTGTCTGCGTCTGCTGGTGTTACGGCTTGATCGGACCGTCGATGCGGCTCGGCGCGACCGGATCGGAGGCCGGGAAGGTCTCGTCCAGTGCCTCGTCGAGTTCTTCCTCGTCGGTCATCGGCCGGTCGCCGCCACCGGAGGCCGCGTTGTCCTTTGCATCCTTGTCCTCGGTGCGGTCGCGCGGGCCTGCGTGCATGGCATTGTCCATGGCGGATTCGTTCAGCGTCTTCATCTCGGATGCTCCATTCGGAATTGCCAACGAAACGGCGTCACCGGCACCCTGTTCCACGCGGGAGCGAATTCTGCCGGTGCGGGCCCAGCGCGTCAGGCCGGCCGGGCGACCAGTGCCGCCGCAATGCCGGCGCCCATCAGGCAGGAGCCGCCGATGCGGACCACGAAACGCATCACCGACGGGCGTCGGATGAGATCGCGGGCCCGCACGGCGAGCTGCGCATAGAGAAAGGCGTTGCCGGCCGCCAGCAGCACGAAAAGCGCGACGAGGATGCTCGCCTGCGGAAAGTAAGGCCGGCCGGGGTCGAGAAACTGCGGCACGAAAGCCACGAAGAACACGATCCCCTTGGGATTGAAGACGGTGACCAGAAAGGCGTCGCGGAAGATATGGGCCGGCCGTACCGTGCCTGCCTCCGGCAGTCCCGCGGCGACGGGATCGAAATCGTTCGGCGCCTGCGAAGCCCGCGACAGGGTGCTGCGCCACATGCGCAGGCCCATCCAGACCAGATAGAGCGCACCGACCCATTTCAGGACGACGAAGGCCGTGGCTGAAGCCGCCAGAAGCGCCCCGACGCCGATCAGCGACAGACTGGCCGCCACGAGATCGCCAAGTCCCACACCCAGCACGCTGGCCAACGCGACATTGCGGCCATGCGCCAGCGCCTGTCCAACGACCATGATGATCGTCGGGCCGGGGATCACGAGAAGGATCAGCGAGGCCAGCGCAAAGGCGGCAAGCGTGGCGGGATCGATGGGCATGAAGGCTCCGCTGGCGACCGGGATGCGGAAGAGAGCCATCCAGCGCCGCTGTCGTCAAGCGGGGCTGCGCCCGCTCGGGGCTAGCCGCCTCGAATGTGGAGCGGCGGGCCGGTTCCGCCGCTCTGGAAGCGTCAGTCGCCGCTTCCGTCCGAAGGAATTGTGATGTCAAAGCGTTGCGCGTCACGGCGTCCGGGCATGAAGATCTCGATGCAATTGCCGGGGCCGTCGGTCAGCATCCAGGGATGGGTGCGATAGGTCTCGACCCGGAAGCTCTCGCCGGGATTGAGGCTGGCGTAGCCGACCGGCTGTCCGTCGAAGTCGAGCCAGTCGACGCTGCGATATTCATCGGTGCGGTTCACGAAGGTCACCGTGACCGAGCGTGCCGATTCCTGCGAGCGCAGGCCGGGAAAATCCCGGCAGGACGCCGCGCTGGCGGACCCCAGTGGGAGCGCTGCCATGACCGCGATCGCCGTAAGGCCCGTCCATGTCCATCCGGTCATCGCCGCCTCCCTTGGCCGCGCCCGGTCCGGGCGCGGGAGGGAAAGCCTAGCCCGGTTTGCGGCAAAGCTCATCCCGTTCGGCGGAAATATTTCCCCAGCGTCATGCGCGGCGTGTCCGGGCCGTGCTTCGCCGCGTCAGTCGACGATGACGATGTGCAAAGCGCGCGGGCCATGGGCGCCCAGAAGCAGCGTCTGCTCGATGTCGCCGGAGCGCGACGGGCCGGTGACGAAATTCAGCGACCGCGGCATCTCGCCCTTGCCGTAGCGCGCGCGCAGCATGGGGAAGACGGCTTCCATCTCGCCGCCGATGCTGTCGGCCTTCACCACGACGATGTGGTTCTCCGGCAGGAAGTTGAGGCTCGTCGGGTTCTCCGGACCGGAGACGAGGACCAGCGTGCCGGTCTCGGCGATGGCGGTTTCGGCATGAGACAGGCCATTGAGATCGTCGCCGTCGCTGACGCCCTTGCGGATGGTGAGCGACGTGGCGTCGAAATCGGCGTTCGCGAAGCGCGGGTCTTCGGACATTCTGAGATCGGCAGGGAAATTGTTCTCGCGCAGCCAGCGGGAGACCTCGTCGGCCAAGTCGCCATAGCCGGCGATCCGCGCGGTGGTGGCGTTGGCCCGCTCGGCCATGCGGATGAACAGCGCCACCTGCTCGTCCTGGGGCAACCGGCCGCGCTGGGGCACGATGCCGACGGGCGCGCCGGCCATGCGTTCCTCGACGATGCGCCTGCGCTCGGGGTCGTTGGGGCGGGCGCCGTTGGAGCGACGGATACGGCCGAGGACGGCTTCGCGGGTGGATGCGCTCATCGTTTGTCCCCCGTCGTCGCATGGGATTTCTGGGCGTATTGCTGCATGAAGGTCCGCCCTTCGGGCGCCGGCAGGTCGCGCCATTTGGTCCAGCCGCCGGCCAGCGGCAGCGAGGCGAAGCGCCGCTTGCGGCCGGCCGCCAGCTTCAGGAGCGGCATCGCCATCGACACCGCTGCCCGGTAGAGCACCGGCCGCCGGGCGAAGAACGCCCAGACCCCGAGGCCGGTGCGCTGGGTCCTGGGCTGCAGATGGCTCTCGAATTCCTTCTCGCGCCAGTGCCGCATCATCTTGGGCAGCGGAATGCGCATCGGGCAGACGCTCTCGCAGCGGCCACAGAAGGTCGAGGCGTTCGGCAGATGGCCGGACTTGTCGACACCGATCAGGGACGGCGTCAGCACCGCGCCCATCGGGCCGGGATAGACCCAGCCATAGGAGTGACCGCCGACGGCGTGATAGACCGGGCAATGGTTCATGCAGGCGCCGCAGCGGATGCAGCGCAGCATCTCCTCGAACTCGGTGCCCAGCATGTTGGAGCGGCCGTTGTCGAGGAGGATGACGTGGTATTCCTCCGGCCCGTCGAGATCGGCGTCCCGCTTCGGCCCCGTCGAGAGCGTCGTGTAGACGCTCATGTCCTGGCCGGTGGCCGAGCGCGCCAGGATGCGCAGGATCTGCGCGGTGTCTTCCAAGGTCGGCACCAGCTTCTCGATCGAGGCCAGCACCACGTGGCACTTGCCCAGGAGCTGGGTGAGGTCGCCATTGCCCTCGTTGGTGACGATGACCGACGAGCCGGTCTCGGCGATCAGGAAGTTCGCACCGGTCACGCCGATATCGGCCTCGGCATATTTGCGGCGCAGGATCTGGCGGGCCTCGCCGAGCAGCGTCTCCGGCTCGACCAGATTGCGGTTCGGGTCGAGGTCGACATGGACGCGGCGGAAATCCGCCTCGACCTGGTCGCGGGTCACGTGGACGGCCGGGGCGATGATGTGGCTCGGATGCTCGCCGCGCAGCTGGATGATGTATTCGCCGAGATCGGTCTCGACCGGCACGATGCCGTTCTCTTCCAGGAAGGCGTTGAGTCCGATCTCCTCGGAGATCATCGTCTTGCCCTTGGTGACGGTCTTGGCGTTCCGCTTGCGGGCGATGTCGAGGAAGATCTTGCGGGCGTGGTCCGCATCCTCGGCGAAATGCACGATGCCGCCCGAGGCTTCGACCTTGGCCACATAGGCCTCGATGTAGAGGTCGAGATGCTTCAGCGTGTGGTTCTTGATGGCGACGGCGTTGTCGCGCAGGGCGTCAAATTCGGGCAGGGCGTCGACGGCGGTCTGGCGCTTGTCGATGAAGCCCTTCTCGACATGGCCGAGGGCGCGCTGCAGCTCGACATCGGCGAGCGCCTTGACGGTATTGGCCTTGAACGTATGCGAAGTGATCTGCATGGGGCGGAGCCTATTCGGGCATGAAGTCGGGGGCGCGGCGCTGCTCGGCCGTCCACGGGGCGGCGGCCACCGGGACGAGCGTGCCGCCGCTTTGCTGCAGGCGTTGACGCCTCACAGCTTGCCGCCGATCGGCGGGGCGTCGGTCATGCCGGCGAGGACTTCGGCCACGTGACGGACCTCGACGCCGATATTCTCGCGCTTGAGCTTGCCGTCCATGTTCATCAGGCAGCCGAGATCGCCGGCGAGCAGCATGTCGGCGCCGGTCATGCCGACATTGCGCGCCTTCTTGGTGACGATGGCATTGGAGACGTCGGGATATTTGATGCAGAAGGTGCCACCAAAACCGCAGCAGACTTCCGAATCGCGCAGTTCCGTCAGTTCCAGCCCCTCGACGCTGTCGAGCAGCATGCGCGGCTGTGCCTTGACGCCGAGCTCGCGCAGGCCCGAGCAGGAATCATGGTAGGTGGCGGTGCCCTCGACCCTGGCGGTGACGCCGGTCATGCCGCGCACGTCGGCCAGGAAGCTGACGAGTTCGAACACCTTGTCGGAAAAGGCGAGGGCGCGCGCCTCCCACTCGGCATCGCCGGCGAAGAGCTCGGGATAATGCTTCTTCAGCATGGCGCCGCACGACCCCGACGGGGCGACGACGTAGTCGAAGCCCTCGAAGGTGGCGATCACCTGTTCGGCGATGGCGCGGGTGTCGGCCCGGTCGCCGGAATTGTAGGCGGGCTGACCGCAGCAGGTCTGGGCCGTCGGGACGACGACGTCGCAGCCCGATTCTTCCAGAAGCTTGATGGCCGCGAAGCCGACGCTCGGACGGAACAGGTCGACCAGACAGGTAACGAACAGCGCGACTTGCGGGCGGGTCTCGCTGCGAACGGCATTCTCGCTCAATGGCTTCTCCTCGTACGTCCTTCGTCGCACATCGGCGGCGGCGTCGGCAACGTTGCAGTTTGGAAACGTTCTGAGCCGGTTTGTCGACAATCGCAATTCCTGCTTGGACCGGACTCGGCCGATCGGGTAGCAAGAGCGGCACCACAAAGGGGAAAAGATGGGCCGCATCACGTTACGCCAGGCGTCGCTCGACCGCTTTCCCACCGATCCGCGCCGGGCCGCCGTCCTCGGCGAACTGCATGCCAGGCCGTTTCCGCTGATCGAGCTGCCGCGCGCGCTCGTGGTGCTGGCCTTCATGAACGAGGATCACGGCGAGAGCGATCTGGCAATCCTCGCCGAAATGTCGGTGCGCCGCGGCGTGCCGCCGCCGGCCAAGGACGCGCGGACGCATTCCTTCGCCTTTGGCAAGGGCAAGCTGCGCTGGGAGCGGCACACCGAATTCTGCACCTATTCCTGGGAGGGGCCGCCGCCCGAACATTTCGGCGACCCGGTCGAAGGCCATCCCTTCGGCGCCGAGTTCCAGGCGCCAGGACCCTTCATCGCCGGTGTCCATCTGGAGTTGCGGCCGAACGACGCTGCAGGCCAGGCAGCCCTCGAGAGCTTCGACAAGTCCAGCTACTGCCATTCGATCATGGAGAGCGGGCTCGCCCATGCGGCGACGGATTTTCGCCAGGATGGCGACGGCATGACGCGTATGCTGGTGCTGGACGACGGACTGCCGCCGCAACGCGCCGGCGCGCTCGCCATGCGTCTGGTGGAAGTCGAGATCTACCGCACCTTGGCGCTGCTCGGCCTGCCGCTCGCCCATTCGGTGGGGCCGATGGTGGCCTCGCTCGAAAGCCGGCTGATGTCGATCACCGAGGAGATGAAGGGCGGCAACGAGGACAGTCGGCAGCTCCTGCAGGAGATCACCCTGGCGGCCGCCGAGGTCGAAGCCTCCGCCGCCTCGGTGCTCTACCGGTTCGGGGCCAGCCGCGCTTATGACGAAATCGTCAGCGAGCGCCTCGCCTCCGTGGGCGAGCAGCCGATCGCCGGGCAGGAGAGCTGGAGTGCCTTCCTGAAACGCCGGATGGGGCCGGCCATGCGTACCTGCCGGGCCATCGAGGAGCGGCAGGCCAATCTGTCGGAGAAGCTCAGCCGCGCCGCGAACCTCCTGCGCACCCGCATCGACGTGGAACTGGAGCACCAGAACCGCGACCTGCTCGCCTCCATGGATCGGCGGGCGCGGCTGCAATTGCGGCTGCAGCAGACCGTCGAGGGCCTGTCGGTCGCGGCGATCGGCTACTACGTCGTCGGGTTGTTCGGCTATGTCGCCAAGGCGCTGGAGTATCAGGGACTGCCGGTCTCCTCGACGGTGCTGGTCGCCGGCTTCGTGCCGATTGCGCTGCTCGGGGTCTGGCTGGTCGTGCGCAGTATCCGCAAGCATCACATGCAGGGCGGCGAGGACGGTCATTGAGCCGCAGACGTCTATTGTTCCTTCTGTGGACGCCGGCTCCTCCGGCGCCTAGTTTCGCCTCTCTAATGGGAGTAAGCCGATGTCCGTGATGATGCCCAAGCCGTCCGAGGCGATCCTCGGCCGCCGCCAGTCGATCGTCGACGCCCTGCGCGCGATCGTGCCGGGCGAGGGCGTGGTGGATGCCGCCAACGAGATGGCCGTGTTCGAATCCGACGGCCTGACCGCCTACCGCCAGATGCCGCTGGTGGTCGTATTGCCATCGACGGTGGAGCAGGTCGCCAGGGTCCTGCAATATTGTCACGCCAACGAAATCCCGGTGGTGCCGCGCGGCTCCGGCACCTCGCTGTCCGGCGGCGCCCTGCCGCTCGAGGACGGGGTGCTCCTGGTCCTGTCGAAGTTCAACCGGGTGCTGGAGATCGATTACGACAATCGCTGCGCCGTGGTTCAGCCGGGCGTCACCAATCTCGGCATCACCAAGGCAGTGGAAGCCGAGGGCTTCTACTACGCGCCCGATCCGTCCTCGCAGATCGCCTGCTCGATCGGCGGCAATGTCGCGGAGAATTCCGGCGGCGTGCACTGCCTGAAATACGGCCTCACCGCCAACAACGTCCTCGGCATCGAGTTCGTCACCATCGAGGGCGAGGTGGTGCGCCTCGGCGGCAAGCATCTGGAAGCCGAGGGCTATGATTTCCTCGGCCTGATGACCGGCTCCGAGGGCCTGCTCGGCGTCGTGACCGAGGTCACGGTCCGCATCCTGCAGAAGCCGGAGACGGCGCGGGCGGTGCTGATCGGCTTTCCCACTTCCGAACAGGCCGGCGAGTGCGTGGCCGCGATCATCGCCAAGGGCATCATACCGGCGGGTATGGAGATGATGGACCGGCCGGCCATCCATGCGGCGGAAGATTTCGTGCATGCCGGCTATCCGCGCGACGTCGAGGCGCTGCTGATCGTCGAGCTCGACGGGCCGGGCGCCGAAGTCGACCATCTCCTCGCCGAAATCGAGGCGATCGCCGACGCCAACGGCGCCGTCGTGACGAAGATCTCCAACTCGGAGGAAGAGCGCGCCTCGTTCTGGGCGGGGCGCAAGGCGGCGTTCCCGGCGGTCGGCCGCATCTCGCCGGATTATTACTGCATGGACGGCACCATTCCGCGCAAGGAGCTGCCGCGGGTGCTGGCCGGCATGAAGGCGTTCTCGGAAAAATACGATCTGCGCGTCGCTAATGTCTTCCATGCCGGCGACGGCAATCTGCATCCGCTGATCCTCTACGACGCCAACAAGGAGGGCGAGCTGCACCGGGCCGAGGAGTTCGGCAACGACATCCTGCGCCTGTGCGTGGAGGTCGGCGGCGTCCTGACCGGCGAGCACGGCGTTGGCGTGGAAAAGCGCGACCTGATGCCGGAGATGTTCAGCGAGGACGATCTGCGCCACCAGCAGCGGGTCAAATGCGCCTTCGACGACAAGCATCTGCTCAATCCAGGCAAGGTCTTCCCGCAGCTCCATCGCTGCGCCGAGCTCGGCCGGATGCACGTCCACAAGGGGCAGGTGGCCTTTCCCGACCTGCCGAGGTTCTGACCATGAGTGAGTTGCGATCGACCGGCGTGGCCGGTCCCGCCGCGTCCATCCTGCGGCCCGAGACCGCGATCCAGCTCCGCGACATCGTCGCGGCGGCGGTCTCGCAGGGAGAGCCGCTGGCGGTCGAGGGCACCGGCTCCAAGCGCGGCCTCGGACGGCCGGTGCAGGCGGCGCGCACCCTGTCGCTGTCGGCCATGACCGGCGTGACCCTGTACGAGCCGGAAGAGCTGGTCCTGTCCGCACGCGTCGGCACGCCCATCGCCGAGATCGAGACACTGCTCGATGAGGCCGGCCAGCGCCTGGAGTTCGAGCCGCTCGACTACGGTCCGTTGCATGGGCTGGAGCCGGGGCTGGGCACGATCGGCGGCGTCGTCGCCTGCAATCTTGCCGGGCCGCGGCGGCTGAAGCACGGCGCGGCCCGCGATCATATTCTCGGCGTCCATGCGGTGTCGGGCCGTGGTGAGATGTTCAAGTCCGGCGGCCGGGTGGTGAAGAACGTCACCGGCTACGATCTTTCCAAGGGGCTCACCGGCTCCTTCGGCACGCTGGCGGTGATGACCGACGTGACGCTGAAGGTCCTGCCGAAGACCGAGACCGAGACGACCATCGTGCTGCGCGGTCTCGCCGACGACGCGGCGACCGGCGCCATGGCGGCGGCGATGGGCTCGTCGGCGGAGGCTTCGGGTGCTGCGCATCTGCCGATGTATGTCGCCTCGCGCGTCGCCGACGGCCATCTCGGCAATGATGCGGCGACGCTGATCCGGCTGGAAGGTTTTGGCCCGTCCGTCGCGGCGCGTTCGGCCTATCTCAGCGCCGCGCTGGAAAAGGTCGGCAAGGTCGAGCATCTGGAGGGTGAGGCGTCGCGCGCCGTCTGGCGCGATATGCGCGACATCCGGCCCTTCGTCGACGGCACCGACAAACCGGTCTGGCGCCTGTCCGTCACGCCGACCCGCGGCCACGAGATCGTCATGAGCCTGCGCATGCAGGCGGCGATCGACGCCTTCTACGACTGGCAGGGCGGCCTCGTCTGGCTGCGCATGGAAGGCGAGCCGGAGGCCGAGCTGGTGCGCGAGACGATCCGGCGCTTCGGCGGCGGTCATGCCACGCTGGTGCGCGCCTCCGAGAGCGTGCGGGCGGCGACCGCCGTCTTCCAGCCGCAGCCGGGACCGCTGGCGGGTCTCGCCAGCCGGCTGAAGCAGCAGTTCGACCCCGCCGGCGTGCTCAATCCCGGACGGATGGGCTAGGCGGGCTGCCGCGCCGGCGGTTCGCAACGATGACGTTTCCAGACTCTTTCACGGGCCAGACCTTTGCAAACCACCTTCTCCCCCGCGCAGCTCGCCGATCCCGAGACCGCGCATTCCGAGCAGATCATCCGCAAATGCGTGCATTGCGGCTTCTGCACCGCGACCTGCCCGACCTATGTCACCCTCGGCAACGAGCTCGACAGCCCGCGCGGGCGCATCTACCTGATCAAGGAGATGCTGGAGAACGACCGGCCGGCAGACGAGAAGACGGTCACCCATATCGACCGCTGCCTGTCCTGCCTCGCCTGCATGACCACCTGCCCGTCGGGCGTGAACTACATGCATCTCGTCGACCATGCCCGCGCCCATATCGAGCGGACCTATGAGCGGCCGCTGGCCGACCGGATGATCCGCCGGATCCTGGCGATGACGCTGCCCTATCCCGAGCGGTTCCGCACGAGCCTCGTCATGGCGCGCATCGGCCGGCCTTTCGCCGGGTTGTTCGATGCGATCAAGCCGCTGAAGCCGCTGGCCGCGATGCTGAAGCTGGCGCCGGGAGCCGTGCCGGCGAAATCGCAGGTCAACGCGCCGGGCGTGCGTCCGGCCGAGGGGCCGCGCAAGAAGCGGGTGGCGCTGCTGCGCGGCTGCGCCCAGTCGGTGCTCGATCCGAAGATCAACGAGGCGACGGTGCGGCTTTTGAACCGCCTCGGCGTCGAGGTGGTGGTGCCGGAGGGCGAGGGCTGCTGCGGCGCGCTGGTCCATCACATGGGCCAGGAAGAGGCGGCGCTGGATTTCGCCCGCCGCAACATCGACGTCTGGTCGCGCACGGCAGAAGCCGACGGCCTCGACGCGATCGTCATCACCGCGTCGGGCTGCGGCACGACGATCAAGGATTACGGTCACATGCTGCGGCTGGACCCGGCCTATGCCGAGAAGGCGGCGCGGGTCTCGGCCATGGCCAAGGATGTCACCGAATTCCTGTCCGAGCTGGAACTGCCGCTGCCGGCCAATGCGACCGATCTGGTGGTGGCCTATCACTCGGCCTGCTCGATGCAGCACGGCCAGAAGATCACCAAGGCCCCGAAAGTGCTCTTGGCGCAGGCCGGCTTCACCGTTCGCGACGTGCCCGAGGGCCATATCTGCTGCGGCTCGGCCGGTACCTACAACATCCTGCAGCCCGAGATCGCCGCCACCCTTCGCGACCGCAAGGTGAAGAACATCGAGAGCCTCGCGCCGCAGGCGATCGCCACCGGCAATATCGGCTGCATGACGCAGATCGGCTCGGGCACCGGTATTCCGATTCTGCACACGATCGAGCTCCTCGACTGGGCCTTTGGCGGCGAGAAGCCGGCAAGCCTCGCCGCTGTCCGGCCACGTGCCGATGCTGGCCTCGTCGCAGCCGAGTAGCCCTCAACGCAAAACGGCCCGCCGTCGCCGGCGGGCCGTGATGTCGAAGCGATCGGGCGTCGGGCTCAGCCGCCGAAGATCGAGGCGATGACGTTTTCGCGCACGACGCCGACTTCGGTATAGACGTTCTTCGGGCCCTGGCCGCTGGGGCCGATGACAATGACCTTGGTGCCGTTCGGCACCCGCTCGTACAGGTGCTCGACGTCCTGGTTCATCATGCGGATGCAGCCCGAGGACATGTTCTGGCCGATGGTCCAGGGCTGGTTGGTGCCGTGGATCCGGAACAGCGAATCGCGACCGCCGCGATACAGATACATCGCCCGCGCGCCCAGCGGGTTGGCCGGGCCACCCTTCATATGGGCCGGCAGGATGCGGCCCTTGGCGCGCTCACGCTTGATCATCGACGGCGGCGGCGTCCAGCCCGGCCACTCGGCCTTGCGGCCGACGCTCATCCGGCCAGACCAGCCGAAGCCTTCGCGGCCGACGCCGACGCCGTAGCGGGTCGCCATGCCGTTGCCTTCGACGAAGTAGAGATACTTGCGCTGGGAATCGACGATGATGGTGCCCGGCTTCTCACGCGTCTCGATGCGCACCTGCCGGCGGTGATACTGGGCGGCGGGGCCGCGCTGGGCGAGGGCACGGTGCTGCGTACGGGCGGCGACGCGCTCGGCGCTGACCGTCACCCATTTGCTGGTCGCGTGGTCGTAGCGGCGCACGTCTTCGGCGCTGGCCTGTCCGGTCACCGCCAGGGCCAAGATAGCTGTCAGGCCGGCTCCGGCCCATCGTGTCCAGTTCCGCATGGGAAGCTCCTCTCGTTTGGCGGGGCGGAGCAAAGCCCACCGTATCCCGCGCCTGGTTGTCGTCATTGTGCCATGGTTTGAACGCATTCTCGCCGCGTTGGTCGCATCGAGTTCCACATTCCGTTGAGGAAAGTCGGGGCTGTTGCCGTTAGAGCACAACGACCCTGGTGCCGACCTTCACCCGCTCGTAGAGATCCATCACGTCCTGGTTGCGCATTCGGATGCACCCCGACGACACGGCCCCGCCGATGGTCCAGGGCTGGTTGGTGCCGTGGATCCGGTAGAGCGTGGAGCCGAGATAGAGCGCGCGGGCGCCTAGCGGGTTGGCTTCGCCACCCTTCATGTGAGCCGGCAGGATCCGCCCCTTTTTGCGTTCGCGGGCGATCATCGCCTTGGGTGGCGTCCAGCTCGGCCATTCGGCCTTGCGGGTGATCGGATGCCGGCCCTTCCAGCCGAAGCCGGGCTTGCCAACGCCGACGCCGTAGCGGCGCGCCGTGCCATCGCGGCCGACATGGTAGAGGAACTTCGCCCTGGTATCGACGACGATGGTGCCGGCCGGCTCGCTACCGTTGTAGGGCACGGTCTGGGGCAGGAATCGCGGGTCGATCGCGTTCGGAGCCGGAAGAGTGCGGGTCGCCAGCGCAACCTGCTGCCGTCCGGTCACCGGCGCAGCGCTGCGCGTTCCGGGCAGGTAGCCGGGCCGCACGCCGGGCGCCTGGCCGCGGACGTGCTGCTGTACAGAGCCCGGGCGCACGACGACGCGGGCGCCGGCCGACGGCGCGCCGCGGCGACCGCCGAGGACGACACCCGAGGCGGCGGCCCGCTGGTAGCTGCGGGCGACGCCGTCACCCGGCGACAATTGCAGGAGCCAGCGGTCGGCCAGATCGGGCGCGATCTCGACCGGCGGCAGGCTGCGGTATCGCTCCTGCGCCTGGCTCGCCGCGGGGCAGGCCAGAATCGCCAGCAGGCCGACGAGCGCGCGCCGGGCGGATATCGGTATCGCCATGATGTCCCTCGATTGCCGGATAGGGGCCGGCTTGCGCCAGACGCCTCGACACCGAGCCTCGCTGCAAAGGGCAAGGGAATGGTAAACGCGACGGGCCGAAACGCTTCCGAAAACGGAAACAGTTTCATAAGGTTAAGCAGTGGTTTCGGGGCGTGGTTAAGGGCGCGTTGCGAGCCGGTCACTGCATGGCACGCGGCGTGAATGCAGCGCATCTGCCACACTGTGCGTAAAGAGTGTGCGCGCCGAAATTTCAGGCATTGTGCAATGCAGCATTCCTGTTAGATTCGATGTCGGCGTCCGATGGGCACCGGGACGGGCACCAGAACCCGTATGCGGGACGAACGCACGCAATGGCATGAACCGGTCGCTCCATGCAGCGATCGCAACCCCATCGCCATGGCCGCTGGATCGGCCATAGGAGCCCTGCCATGATCGCTCTGACCCTGATCGTCTGCCTCAACTCCGCCCCCGCCGACTGCCGCCCCGAGCAGGTCGCCTTCGACGGTTCCATCATGCAATGCGCCCTGTTCGGCCAGGCTGCCGCCGTCGAGCATCTGAAGGCGCGGCCGAAATGGCATCTGAAGCGCTATCGCTGCGCGTCGGGCCGCTCGATCAACGCCTGAAGCCGGCAGGCGGCGTGGCAGCTTGCCACTTCGGCGGGCGCCTGCGAAAACTGCGCCATGGACCCATCGATGCTCGACACGCCGCCGCCGGACGGCCTGATCCGCGGCCCGGACGGCCGTCTGCGCTGCGCCTGGCACGGGGGCGACGAGCTCTATCGTCGCTACCATGACGAGGAATGGGGCCGGCCGACCGCTGACGATGACCGGCTCTATGAAAAGCTCTGCCTGGAAGGGTTTCAGGCGGGGCTCTCCTGGCTGACCATCCTGCGCAAGCGCGAGGCCTTCCGCGAACTGTTCCACGGATTCACGATCGCGCGGGTGGCGGCGATGGACGAGGCTGACGTGGAGCGGATCGTCCTCGACGCCCGCATCATCCGGCATCGCGGCAAGATCGTCTCGGCGATCAACAATGCCCGCCGCGCCGATGCGCTGCGCGCCGAGCACGGCTCGCTGGCGCGCTTCCTCTGGCGCCACGCGCCGAATGCGGACGAGCGGCCGGTGACGGCGACCGCCGAATGGCTGCGCGCCAACCCGGTCACCCCCGCCTCGACCCGCCTGTCGAAAGCCCTGAAGAAGGCCGGATTCACCTTCGTCGGCCCGACGACCGTCTATGCCTTCATGCAGTCGCTGGGCTTCGTCAACGACCACATCGACGGCTGCTGCATGCGCAACGACTGCGAGGCGGCGCGGGATGCGTTCACGCCGCCCGGGTGAGGGTCGTGTCGCCGGCGTGTGTTGCGCTGGTGGTGCATGTCGCGGCAGGCTAACGCGGTGATCGTCACCGGAGCGGAAGCTGAGATGGCGAGGCATGGGTCCTCGGGTCAAGCCCGAGGATGACGACCTTGTTGGAGGTTGACGCAACACTTCGAAGGCCGTGGTCTATGAATGCCGCCGTCCCTGCGACTGGCCGCAGCATTCCCTCCCGGCGTCATCCTCGGGCTTGACCCGAGGACCCACGCCAAATCGTTGACGCTGCCGTCCACTTCTCCGATCTCGCATCTCAGTTCGGCCTTCGCGGCGTTTAGGCCGTCCACCGCCACACCGCGCCTTGCAAAACCGCCTTGCCTTGCCGAAATCGGGCGCACGGGGTAGGGGATCGCCCGCAGGAAAGGGTGCATCTCAGCACCCGTTAAACCGTTTGGACGCAGCGCATTCATGGCCGACAAGAAGAAGAAACCGTCGAGGGTCCAGGCACGGGTGCCGCGCGGCTTCGTCGATCGCGACGCCAGCGATCTGCGCGCCCAGGACGCCATGCTGGCGAAGATCCGCCGGGTCTACGAGACCTACGGCTTCGAGCCGGTGGAAACGCCGGTGTTCGAATATACCGACGCGCTGGGCAAGTTCCTGCCGGATGCCGACCGGCCGAATGCCGGCGTGTTCTCGCTGCAGGACGACGACGAGGCGTGGATGAGCCTGCGCTACGACCTGACGGCGCCGCTCGCCCGCTATGTGGCGGAGAATTACGAGAGCCTGCCCAAGCCCTATCGCAGCTACCGCGCCGGCTACGTCTTCCGCAACGAGAAGCCCGGGCCGGGCCGTTTCCGCCAGTTCATGCAGTTCGACGCCGACATCGTCGGCGCGCCGAACGTCTCGGCCGATGCCGAGATGGCGATGATGATGGCCGACACGATGGAGGCGTTGGGCATTCCGCGCGGCCAGTATGTCATCCGCGTCAACAACCGGAAGGTGCTCGATGGCGTGCTCGAGGCGATCGGCCTCGGCGGCGACGAGAATGCCGGCCGCCGCCTGACGGTGCTGCGGGCGATCGACAAGCTGGACAAGTTCGGCCCTGACGGCGTGAAGCTGCTGCTCGGCAAGGGACGCTGGGATGGCGGCCAGGAAGGCGAGGGCGATTTCACGCCGGGTGCCGGGCTGGACGGCGAGCAGACGGGAAAGATCCTCGGCTTTGTCGGCGCATCGAAGATCGACGAGCTCGCCGGGATATTCCCCGGTGAGGCCGGCGAAGGACGGATGGGCGAGGGCATTGCCGAACTGAACGATATCGCGGCCTATCTGGACGGTGCAGGCTATCTGGGCCGCGTGTCGATCGACCCCTCCGTCGTGCGTGGTCTCGAATACTATACCGGGCCGGTCTTCGAAGCGGAGCTGCTGTTCGACGTCACCAACGAGAAGGGCCAGAAGGTCCAGTTCGGTTCGGTCGGCGGCGGCGGGCGCTATGACGGGCTGGTGTCGCGCTTCATGAGCCAGCCGGTGCCGGCGACGGGCTTCTCCATCGGCGTTTCCCGCCTGATGACGGCGCTGAAGAATCTCGGCCGCCTGGACGCTGCCGAGCGGACCGGGCCGGTGGTGGTCACCGTGATGGACCGCGACCGCATGGCCGACTACCAGGCCATGGCGACGACGCTGCGCGCGGCGCTGAACACCGACGAGAACGGCAAGCCGACGGCGACGCCGGTGCCCGTCGAGGTCTTCCAGGGCAACCCCAAGCAGTTCGGCAAACAGCTGCAATATGCCGACCGGCGCAACGCTCCGGTGGTTGTCATCCAGGGCGGCGACGAGAAGGCGGCCGGCAAGGTGCAGGTCAAGGATCTGGCGCTCGGCAAGGAACTGTCCGCCGAGATCACCGACAACGCCGAATGGCGCGAGGCGCGGGCCGGGCAGGAAATGGTCGACGAGGCCGACATGGTCGCGGCGGTGAAGACGATCCTCGCCCGTCAGAACGGCCGTTCCGGCGGCGACGCCGGTAACGGGGCCTGAGACCGTGAGCGCCGAGACACGCGCCGGAACGGGCGCGCCCTACGATGCCGAACTCGGCGCGCTGTTCGCCGCCCGCGGCGCGGCGCGCGTCGACGTGCCGATCATCCAGCCGGCCGACCCCTATCTCGACACGGCGGGCGAGGCGCTGCGCCGGCGCATCTTCCTGACCCGGGGCGAGGCCGGCGAGACCTTGTGCCTGCGGCCTGACTTCACCATTCCCGTTTGCCGCGACCATGTCGGCCAGGGCGCCACCCTGCCGCGTCGCTACAGCTATGTCGGGCTGGTGTTTCGTCAGCGGCCGACGGGGCCGGGCGAGTTCTACCAGGCCGGGATCGAGGATCTGGGCGAGGAGAACGCCGCGACCGCCGACGCACGGGCGCTGGCCGATGCCCTGGCCGGGCTTGAGACCTGCGGCCTCGACGCGGACGACCTCGATCTGGTCCTCGGTGATCAGGGCCTGTTCGAGGCCTTCCTGCGGGCCCTTGGCCTGCCGGAAGGCTGGCAGCGCCGGCTGGTACGCACCTTCGGTCATGACGATCAGCTGGAAGCGGCCCTGGCGGCGCTGGCACGTGGCGGCAGCGGTGCACTGGACACGCTCGACCCGGAATTCGCCGAGCTTGCCCGTCTGGGCGAGCGGGGCGCGCTGACCTTCAAGATCCGCGAGCGGATGGAGGCGGCAGGCCTGCCACCCCATTCCGGCCGTTCGCCGGGCGAGGTCGCGGCGCGGCTGATCGAGAAGGTGGCGATCGCCGAGGCCCGGCTCAGCGAGGACTCCCTGCAGCTTCTGCGCCGGTTCCTGGCGATCGACGCGCGCCTGTCGGAGGCCGGCGCGGTCATCGGCGATCTCGCCGGCGCGGCCGGGCTCGATCTCGGCCGGGCGCTGACCTTCTTCGAGACCCGCAATCTCGCGCTTCGGGCGGCCGGCGTCGAGCTTGCGACAGTTCGCTATCGCGCGGCTTTCGGGCGGCCGATCGACTACTACACCGGCCTCGTCTTCGAGGCGCGCCGCAAGGGCTCGGACGAGCCGCTGGCGGGCGGCGGGCGCTATGACCGGCTGTTGAGCATTCTCGGCGCCGAGCGGCCGGTGCCGGCGGTCGGCTTTTCGCTCTGGCTCGACCGCATCGCCAGCCGGACGGGAGATGCGGCATGACGCTTACCCTCGCGATCCCGTCCAAGGGGCGGCTGAAGGACAAGGCCGTCGCGGCGCTGGCCGGGGCCGGCATCCATGTCGCTTCGGCCGAGGATTCCCGCAGCTACCGCACCAGCGTCACCGGCGCGCCGGGACTGGAAGTGCTGCTGCTATCGGCCTCGGAGATCGCCCGCGAACTGCGCGACGGGGCGATCGATTTCGGCATCACCGGTGAAGACCTGATCCGCGAGACCATCGCCGAGCCTGAACAGGTGGTGGAGACGGTGGCGCGGCTCGGCTTCGGTCATGCCGATGTCGTCGTGGCGGTGCCCGAAGCCTGGGTCGATGTGGAAACGATGGAAGATCTGAACGACGTGGCCGGAGGGTACCGTGCCCGGCACGGGCGCCGGCTGCGGGTCGCGACGAAATACTGGCGGCTGACCCAGAGCTTCTTCACGCGTCGCAACGGCATCCAGAGCTACCGCATCGTGGAAAGCCTCGGTGCGACCGAAGGCACGCCCGCCGCGGGCTCGGCGGACGTCATCGTCGACATCACCTCGACCGGATCGACCCTGACGGCCAATCATCTCAAGATCCTGACGGATGGTGTCATCCTGCGATCGGAGGCCTGTCTGGTGCGCTCCCTGGTCGGACAGGCGCCGGGGACCGCGGAGGCGGACGAACTGGCCGCGCGCTTCCGTCAGCCGCCGCCGGGCTGACCGCACCGGCGATGTTCCTGCGGTGCGTGCTGCCAGCGCCATAAGGGACTGCCGGCAGCGGGAACCGATGGACTTTCATCGGGTCGCTCCGGCACGAACGACCGCTTCGCTTCCCGACTGCGAAACGGTCGGTCTTCGTCACCGCGTCACGCGTCAGGCGTAGCGGCTTTCGCGCTTCGGCTTGTCGACGGCTATGGCTCCTGCACCGGCGCCGGCGACGGCAAGGAATCCACCGGCAAGGGCGATGTTCTTCAGCAGGGCGGTCTGGTCGTCGATATGGGCGAGGAGGCCGGTGGCGACGCAGAAGGCAGCCAGCGCGATGGCTGCGGCCCGTGTCTGGAAGCCGACGAGCACCGCGACGCCGGCCAGCAGCTCGAAGGCGCCGACGACATAGGCCATCAGCAGCGGAGCCGGCACGTCGAGGCTGGACAGGTAGCCCGAAAACCCGGCGGCGCCGGCGAGCTTGCCGAAGCCCGACACGATGAAAATGATCGACAGGAGAATCCTGCCGAGAAGAATGAGATTGGCGTTCATGGCGATGTCTCCTTGGCGGCGTCGTTGCGGTGGATGATGGCACCGCCGTGCCTTTGTCGGCTGGAACCGATGCCTAGGTACGCTGCCGCAGCGGAACTTGCATCCCGGCCCTGCGCCGACAATTCGTCAACCGGAAACGATACAATCGCAATATCAGTGGCGACGTCCGATGGACGGGCATCGTCCGTCGCCATCTGTCATCCGGATCAGCCCGGCGCGATCATCGTGCGCGGATCGACGATACGATCATAGTCGGCTTCGGAGACGAGGCCGCTGGCCACGGCTTCCTCGCGCAGGGTCGTGCCGTTCTGATGCGCCGTCTTGGCGATCTTGGCGGCCGCGTCGTAGCCGATGGTCGGCGCCAGTGCCGTTACCAGCATCAGCGACTGCTCCATCAGGCTCTGGATCCGGCCTTCATTGGCCTCGATGCCATCGACGCAGTGTTCGGCGAAGCTGACCATGGAATCGGCCAGAAGCCGGATCGAGGACAGGACGGCGTTGGCGATGACCGGCTTGAAGACGTTCAGCTCGAAATGGCCTTGCGAGGCGGCGACCGTGACCGTCGTGTCGTGGCCGAAGATCTCCGTCGCGACCATGGTGATGGCCTCGGCCTGGGTCGGGTTGACCTTGCCCGGCATGATCGAGGAACCGGGTTCGTTGGCCGGCAGGTTGAGTTCGCCGAGACCGGAGCGCGGGCCAGAGCCGAGGAAGCGGATGTCGTTGGCGATCTTCATCAGATCGGCGGCCAGCGAATTCAGCGCGCCGTGGAAGAAGGTCAGCGCGCCGTGCGAGGCCAGGGCCTCGAACTTGTTGGTCGCGGTGCGGAAATCCTCACCCGTCAGGCGCGCGATCTCGGCGGCGACCGCCGTGTCGAAGCCCTCGGGCGCATTGAGGCCGGTGCCGACAGCTGTGCCGCCCTGGGCCAGCGCGAGAACGCCGTCGAGTGCATCGGCGATGCGCTTCTTGGCGAGTTCGAGTGCTGCGGCATAGCCGGAGAATTCCTGGCCAAGGGTCACCGGCGTGGCGTCCTGGGTATGGGTGCGGCCAATCTTGATGATCGCGGCGTATTTCTTCGCCTTGGCGTCGAGCGAGCCGTGCAGGCGATCGAGCGCCGGCAGCAGCAGGCGCCGGGTCTCCAGGACGGTTGCGACATGCATCGCCGTCGGGAAGACGTCGTTGGACGACTGGCTCATGTTGACGTGGTCGTTCGGATGCACCGGCGTCTTGGTGCCCATCGTGCCGCCGAGCATCTCGATCGCGCGGTTCGAAATGACTTCGTTGACGTTCATGTTGGTCTGGGTGCCCGAACCGGTCTGCCAGACGACCAGCGGGAAATGGTCGTCGAGCCTTCCGGCGACGATCTCGTCGGCGGCGCTCTCGATGGCGTCGGCAATCTGCCCGTCGAGCCGACCCATCGAGGTGTTCACCCGGGCCACGGCCTTCTTGACGAGTGCTAGGGCATGGATCAGCGGCAGCGGCTGGCGGTCCCCGCCGATGCGGAAATTGTTGCGCGACCGTTCGGTCTGGGCGCCCCAGTAGCGGTCGGCCTCGACGTCGATGGCGCCGATGGAGTCGGTTTCGGAACGGGTGCTCATCTTCTGCCCTTCGCATCTGTTGTACAGGTCGCGCATGGCTTACCGGGCGCGCCGCCGGATCGGAAGGGCGCGCACGGGGTAAAATCGGTTTAGGCGAGACAGAGGCGGCCCCAAACGCAACAAGCGGGCCCCCGGGGACCCGCCTGCCAAGCATTCTCACCAATCAAGGGCCGGGTTACTCGGCCGGGCAATGGGCCCCGGTCGCAGCCCAGGCCTTGTACAGTTCGCCGAATTGTTCCTGCGTGCCCGGAGCCTTCTCGCGGCCTTCGCCCGGATTCCAGCCCCAGCCGACGAGGTCGTCCGCCGCCATGTGCTCGACGAGTTCGGCCAGGGTCTTGCCGCCATTGCGGTCCTGATCCTTGATCTGCACGCAGATCTCGGCCAGCGAGCGACCTTCCCAGGCCATCTCGATCGGCGCGACATGCCAGTTCGGATTGCCGGGGATCGAGCGGATGCCCTCGGCCTGCGCGACCACCGCGACATTCTCGGGGCCATGGCAGGTGTTGCACATCATTCCGGGCGCGCCGAAATTGGAATCGCCGCGCACGACCGGTGGCTCATGCTCGCGCATCTCCATGCCCTGAAGCGGCGAATTGCCCGCCGGATGGCAGTTCACGCAGCGCGGATGCAGAAGCACCTTGCCGGTTTCCTCGAAGATGGCGATCGAGCGCTGGGTTTCGTCGGCGATCCTGTCGAAGGCCGAAACCGGCTTCAGGGTCCGCTCGGGATCGGCCTGGGGCGCGACGGCGGGCGTCGAGGGTTCGGGCGCCGCGGGCGCGCGTTCCTGCGCACCGGCCGGACCCATGACGAGGCCGGCAGCGAGCAGGATGCCAGCGAAGCGGCCGGCCAGGGATGTCATTGACGTCACAGATGCTGTCCTGTCGTTCACGAGACGAGATTGCCGACGATCGGCAGGCGACGCACCGGCTGCCCGGTCAGGCGACGCCAGGCGTTGGCGACGGCCGGTCCGATCGGCGGCGTGCCGGGTTCGCCGACGCCCGTCGGCGGCTCGCTGGATGGGATGATGGCGACCTCGACCTCGGGCATCTCGTTGATGCGCAACGAGCGATAGTCGTGGAAATTGGACTGGACGACGCGGCCGCCGTCACCGAGCGTGATCTGGTCGTAGAGGATCGCGCCGAGGCCGTAGCCGATGCCGCCCTCCATCTGGGCCCGGATGATGTTCGGATTGACCGCGACGCCGCAATCGACCGCGCACCAGACCTTGTGGACCTTCGGAGCTCCGTCCTCGCCGATGGAGACCTCGGCGATCTCCGCGACATAGGTGTTGAAGCTCTTGTGCACGGCGACGCCGCGCTGACGGCCTTCGGTAGCAGGCGTGCCCCAGCCGGCGATCTCGGCGACCTTCTTCAGGACGGCCGTGTGGCGCGGATGCTCGCCGAGCAGGGCCAGGCGCCCCTCGACGGGATCCTTGTCTGCCTTTTCCAGCATCTCGTCGAGGAAGGTCTCGACGGCAAAGGCGGTGTGGGTATGGCCGACCGAGCGCCACCACAGGATCGGCACCGGCAGCTCGGTCTGGTGCGCGTAGACCCGGCGATTGGGGATCGCATAGGGCAAGTCCGAGGCGCCCTCGACGGTCGTTTCGTCGAGCTCCGTCTTGTTCATGATCGACTGGCCGGCGATCTTGTGGTCCCAGGCGACGATATTGCCCTCGGCATCGATCGCGCCCTTGATCGCGTGCACGTAGATCGGGCGATAGAACCCACCGCGAATATCGTCCTCGCGGGTCCACATGTGCTTGATCGGACGGTCCATGCCGGACGCCTTGAAGGCGGCTGCGGCCTCACGCATGTAGGGCGATCCGAACTGGGCGCGGCGGCCGAAGCTGCCACCCGCGAGTTGCATGTTCACCCGCACCTTCGACGCGTCGACGCCGCAGACCTCGGCGATCGCGGCCTTGTCCTGCCCGGGGAACTGCGAGCCGTTGTAGCAGTCGATCGAACCATCCTCCTGCCGGATCAGCACCGCGTCGAGCGGTTCCATCGGCGCATGGGCGAGGAACGGGAAGACAAGGTCGGAGCGCATCGTGGTGATGCCGTTCGCCGAGGACGCGCCGTCGACGTCACCCTCATTGGCGGCCTCCAGCCCTTCGCCGGAGAACAGCGCGCGGTAATCCTCGTAGATTTCCTCGCTGGAGCGCGACTCGGCAGTGGTCAGATCCCAGACGATCTTCAGCGCATCGCGTGCCTTCAGGGCGGCGTAGGTGTTCTCGGCATAGACGGCAACGCCCTGCGGGATCTGCTGGATGTCGACGACGCCGGGAATCTTGCGGGCCGCCGTATCGTCGAAGCTCTGCACCGTGGCGCCGAAATGGGCCGGATGCGCGACCATGACGATCAGCATGTTGTCGGCGAGAACGTCGAGGGTGAAGACCGCCTTGCCGTTGGTCTTTTCCGGCGTGTCGAGTTTTGGCCGGTCGGTACCGATCAGAACGAAATCCTTGGGGTCCTTCAGCGTCGGCTCGGACGGGGCGTCCATCGTCGCGGCCTTCTCGGCCAGTTCGCCAAAACCGGTTTCCTTGCCGGAGGCGGCATGGGCAATGCGACCCTTGGAGACGGTGATCTCTCCGGCCGGCACGCCCCATTCCTCGGCGGCCGCCGCGACCAGCATGGCGCGGGCCGTCGCACCGGCCTTGCGCATCTGCTCGTAGGAATTGGCAATGGCGGTCGAGCCGCCGGTGCCTTGCAGACCGAAGGCAAGGTTCTTGTAGATATCGTCATCGGCCGGGGCCGCGGCAACCCGCATCTGGCTCCAGTCGGCGTCGAGTTCCTCGGCGACCAGCGTGGTCAGGCCCGTATAGGGGCCCTGGCCGAATTCGATGTGCTTCGACAGGACCGTGACGAAACCATCCGGCGAGATCCGGACGAAGGCGTTGAAGTCGCTGACCTGGCCTTCGGCGCCGGCGGGGGCACCCTGGAGAAGGGAAGCGGCCGAAGTGGAGCGGTTGGCCAGGGTCACGCCGATGACGAGGCCGGCGCCGATCAGGAAGCTGCGACGGGTCGGGTTGATGGTCTGGATACCCATGGGATCAGCCCTCCAGCGTGTCGGAGGCGTCGTGGATCGCCTGGCGGATGCGTTGATAGGTGGCACAGCGGCAGATGTTGCCGGCCATGGCGTTGTCGATGTCTTCGTCGCTCGGCGTCGGATTGAACTGCAGCAGGGAGACGGCCGACATGATCTGGCCGGACTGGCAATAGCCGCATTGCGGCACGTCGATCGCGGTCCAGGCGGCCTGCACGGCCTCCGCTTCCGCGCCCTCGACGCCCTCGATGGTGGTGACGCTGGAGCCGTCGACGGTGGATATCGGCGTGATGCAGGAGCGCCGGGTCATGCCGTCGAGATGCACGGTGCAGGCGCCGCACTGGGCGATGCCGCAGCCATATTTGGTGCCGGTCAGGCGCTCGGCGTCACGGATGACCCAGAGCAGGGGCGTGTCGGGATCGCCGTCGAACGTCTTCTGTTCGCCGTTGAGTGTGAAACTGATCAAGGGAAGCCTCCTTCAGGGCGGCCGGTCAGGCAGGTGCCGCCACGCGGCTCCGTCATGATTTGGATTGATTCCAAAATAGCCGAACAGCGGGAAACGGCAACCACAATCGGGTGTCCGAACCGTCGTCGCGGGCGAAGAAGGGATGCCAATTGCTGCGGCGCACACAGTGCGTCGGGTCGGGCCATGCCGGCGTGGTGCGCGGCGGGAATCCGTACATGAAAAAGGCCGCCCCACGGGGCGGCCTCTCGAAACGTCTGCGGCTGGTGGCGCGATCAGCTGGTCTGGTCGTTAACCGCGTCCTTGACCTTGCCGTAGTTCTTCTGAGTTTTGCCTTCGACTTCGTCGGCCGCACCCTCGCCCTTCAGGCGCTCGTTGCCGGTCAGGTCGCCGGCAGCCTGCTTGAGCTTGCCACCGGCTTCGGTGGCGGCACCCTTGACTTCGTTCTTGTCGACCATTGGACATTCCTTTGCTTCGTTGCCGGCAGTGTCTGCCAAGCTTCGATATCCAAACGGTTTCCGGGTGCGGTTGTTCCGGGGAAACTGCGGCGGGTTCAGCGTATGAGGCCGACGATCTGGGTGATGGCCAGGCCGCAGACGAGAAGACCGACGATGCGCAACAGGGCGGTCTCGGGGATCCGGCGCACGATCACGCCGGCGAAGGGCGCCGCCGCGACGCCGCCGACGATCAGGCCGAGGATGGCGAGGCCGTGGGTCGTCAGATCGCCGGCCTCCTCCCAATGGCCGGTGACGAGCGCGAAGACGAAGGTCAGCGAGACCGAGAGGGTGACGAGGAACTCGGCCGTGTTGACGGTGCCGATGACGTAGCGTGGCTGGCCGCCCGCGCCGAGCAGCCCGGAGGTGACGATCGGGCCCCAGCCGCCGCCGCCGACCGCGTCGAGGAAGCCGCCGCAGGCGGCCAGCGGCATGGAGGTCGCGGGCGAGACCGGCTTGCTGGGAATCTTCCGGAATGAACGGACGAGAATATACACGCCGATCACCGCCAGATAGGCGCCGACATAGGGGCGCAGGATGCTGCCGGAGATGCTGGTCAGGACGTAGGTGCCGAGAACGCCGCCGAGAATGCCGAGGGGCACGAGGCGCCAGAACAGTTTCCAGTCGACATTGCGATTGGCCAGATGGGCGGTGCCCGACGCTGCGGTGGTGAAGAGTTCTGCCGTGTGGACCGAGGCCGAGGCCGCCGCGGGCGCCACGCCGAAAGACAGGAGCACGGTGGACGAGACGATGCCGTAAGCCATGCCGAGCGCGCCATCGACGAGCTGGGCGAGGAAGCCGACGGCGAGAAACAGGAGGAAGTCGCTCATGACAGACCCGGTCGTTGGAGACCGGATCAGGCTATCTTATTCCTATCTCCTGGATAGGGATATAAGTTCCGCCCAGAGGCAGCCGCGCGCATATCCTGTGCGTATTTCGCTGCGCCATGAGATCGGACATCTTCGACGCCTGCGGCGACCGGTATGCGCGCACATGCCAGACCGGACGGCGGCGCATCCCCAGGCTAGGCGCGACCGTCGGTTGCGTCCTCTTGGCCAAAATGCCGGGCTTCGAGAATGGTTGCCGTGGCGTCGCGCACCGCCAGAAGGGCGGTGCGGGTCTCGCAGGTCTCGACGTCGCGGCAATCCTCGCAGCGGCGATAGGCGGTGCGGGACGCGCAAGGGGCCAGCGCCAGCGGACCGTCCACGACGCGCAGGACATCGGCGAAGCTGATCTCGTCGCCGGGCCGAGCCAGTCGGTAGCCGCCACGCGCACCCCGCAGACTGACGAGCAGGCCGGCCTGTTTCAGCTCGGCCAAAATCGCTTCGAGGAACTTGCGCGGAATCTGCTCTTCGGCCGCGATGACGGCGGCCGATACGGGCGTGGCCCGTGGCGCGATGTTCCTCAGGGAGCGGATGGCGTAGCGGGCGCGCTGCGAGATCATGGAATGTCTATCGCAAGGCGGGCGCGGCCGGGCAACCCGGTGCTGCCTGGGGGCGATAACGGCTGGGCGCACGAAAAAGGGGCCCGGCGATGCCGAGCCCCTCGATAGTCCGGATGGATGTCCGGCCGGTTCGGACTTCTTAGAAGTCCATACCGCCCATGCCACCCATGCCGCCCATGCCGCCGGGCATGCCGCCGCCGCCACCGCCGGCCGACTCCTTCTTCGGAGCCTCCGAGATCATGGCTTCGGTGGTGACCAGCAGGCCGGCGACCGATGCCGCGTCCTGGAGAGCCGAACGCACGACCTTGACCGGATCGACGATGCCCATCTGGATCATGTCGCCATACTCGCCCGTCGCGGCGTTGTAGCCGAAGGACAGGGACTCGTTCTCGAGGATCTTGCCCACGATGATCGAGCCTTCCGCACCGGCGTTCTGGACGATCTGACGGATCGGAGCCTGAAGCGCCTTGCGGACGATGGCGATGCCGGCGTCCTGGTCGGCATTGATGCCCGTGATGGTGACGGCGTTCGAAGCGCGCAGCAGCGCGACGCCACCACCGGCAACGATGCCTTCCTCGACGGCCGCACGGGTCGCGTTGAGGGCGTCGTCGACGCGGTCCTTCTTCTCCTTGACTTCGACTTCCGTCGCACCGCCGACGCGGATGACCGCGACGCCGCCAGCGAGCTTGGCGAGACGCTCCTGGAGCTTCTCACGGTCGTAGTCGGACGAGGTCTCTTCGATCTGACCCTTGATCTGGCCGACGCGGGCTTCGATCTGGGTCTTCTCGCCGGCACCGTCGACGATCGTCGTGGCTTCCTTGGTGATGGAAACCTTCTTGGCACGGCCGAGCATGTCGAGGGTGACGTTCTCGAGCTTGATGCCGACGTCCTCGGAGATGACCGTACCGCCGGTCAGGACGGCGATGTCCTCGAGCATGGCCTTGCGGCGATCGCCGAAGCCCGGTGCCTTGACGGCCGCGATCTTCAGGCCGCCACGCAGCTTGTTGACGACCAGCGTGGCCAGAGCCTCGCCCTCGACGTCCTCGGCGATGATGAGGAGCGGCTTGGAGGACTGCACGACGGACTCGAGGACCGGCAGCAGAGCCTGGAGGTTGGAGAGCTTCTTCTCGTGCAGGAGGATGTAGCAATCCTCGAGCTCGGCGACCATCTTCTCCGGATTGGTCACGAAGTACGGCGACAGGTAGCCGCGGTCGAACTGCATGCCTTCGACGACTTCGAGCTCGGTCTCGGCGGTCTTGGCTTCCTCGACGGTGATGACACCCTCGTTGCCAACCTTCTGCATGGCCGAGGCGATCATCTCGCCGATTTCCTTCTCGCCATTGGCGGAGATGGTGCCGACCTGGGCGACTTCGTCCGAGGTGTCGATCGAGCGGGCGGCAACGCCGAGCGCCTCGACGACCTTCAGGACAGCCGCGTCGATGCCGCGCTTGACGTCCATCGGATTCATGCCGGCGGCAACAGCCTTGGCGCCCTCGCGGACGATCGCCTGGGCGAGAACCGTCGCGGTGGTCGTGCCGTCACCGGCCTTGTCGTTGGTCTTCGAGGCCACTTCGCGCACCATCTGGGCGCCCATGTTCTCGAACTTGTCCTCGAGCTCGATCTCCTTGGCGACCGAGACACCGTCCTTGGTGATGCGCGGGGCGCCGAAGGACTTGTCGATGACGACGTTGCGGCCCTTCGGGCCGAGGGTCACCTTGACCGCGTCGGCAAGAATGTCGACGCCACGCAGCATGCGCTCACGTGCGTCGCGGCCGAACTTTACTTCTTTAGCTGCCATGTTCGTATTCTCCCGGGCGCGCCATCTGATCAGGCCGCGCCGTTTCGAAGTTTCGTGGAATTACGGAAATCGCAGGCGCCTGATCAGGCGACGACGCCCATGATGTCGGATTCCTTCATGATCAGAAAGTCTTCGCCGTTCAGCTTGACCTCGGTGCCCGACCACTTGCCGAAGAGGACGCGATCGCCCGCCTTCACGTCCAGCGGCACGACCTTGCCCGAATCGTCACGCGCACCGGAACCGACGGCGACGATCTCGCCTTCCTGCGGCTTCTCCTTGGCGGTGTCCGGAATGATGATGCCGCCAGCCGTCTTGGCTTCGGATTCCACCCGACGGACCACGACGCGGTCGTGCAGAGGACGGAAATTCACAGCTGCCATGTTCGTTGAACCCTTCGTTGACGGATATGGCCGGACCCGCTTTTCGGCATCCGGCGTGAACAACTGGCACTCACTCAGGGCGAGTGCTAACGACGATGGAGATAGTGTCGCGACCGATGCGGTGTCAAGCGGTCGCACCGGCTCGTCACGGAAGTTTCGTTAACGGCTGTCGGCGGGTGGAGCCGGTCGTCGGCGCGCAGAAAGGCTCCGGAGGACGGGCTGAGACAGGGCTTGCTACAGCGCTTCGCCTTGACCGGTCAGCAGGCCGCCTCTATCGGCACGGATCAGGCAATGGCAGCGTGGACACCCATGGAAACTTCTCTCTCCGACTCCGGCCGCGGGACGGATACCGTCCGACGGCCGCAGGACGTCCGGCCGATCGCCGCGCTGGCCGAGATCGCCGGCGACTATGACGCGATCTTCTGCGACGTCTGGGGCGTCGTCCACAATGGCGTCGTCAAGCATCCGGCCGCCGAGGCGGCGCTGACGGCGGCGCGGGCGACGGGCGTCAAGGTGGTGCTCCTGACCAACTCGCCGCGGCCCTCGGCCGGGGTCGTCGCGCAGCTCGGCACGATGGATTTCTCCCCCGACGCCTATGACGCCATCGTCACCTCCGGCGACGCCACGCGCGCCTTGATCGCCGATGTCGCGGGGCCGGTCTTCCACATCGGGCCGGAGCGCGACTACGACCTCTTCGCCGGCATCGACGTCGATCTCGTCAGTGAGGCGGAGGCCAAGGCGGTGATCGTCACCGGCCTTTACAATGACGAGGTCGAGACGCCGGCGGACTATGCCGAGATGCTGGCCCGGCTGCAGGCGCTCGACCTGCCGATGATCTGCGCCAATCCGGATATCGTCGTGCATCGCGGCGAACGACTGATCCCATGCTCCGGTGCGCTGGCGCGCGACTACGGCCAAATCGGCGGCACGGTGCGCCTTGCCGGCAAGCCGCACCGGCCGATCTACGACGTTGCGTCTCGCGTCCTCGATCTTGGGTCCTCGTCGCGGGTGCTGGCGATCGGCGACGGACTGATGACCGACGTGAAGGGCGCCAACGATTTCGGCGCCGACGCGCTGCTGATCACCGACGGCATCCATGGCGAGGAACTGGCGTCGTCGGATTCGGTGACGCAGACCGTCGCCGCCGTCCTGTCGGAACGCGGCCTGACGGCGCGCTACTTCATGGCTGCCCTGACATGATGCCAGACGCGATCGCGCGTCTCGGCTCGGTCGCGGACGTGCCGGCGGATCTGCGCGGCGCCGTCGTGGCGGTGGGCAATTTCGACGGCGTGCATCGCGGCCATCAGGCCGTCCTGGAACAGGCCCGGACCATCGCGGCGGCCGAAGGACGGCCGCTCGTCTGCCTGACCTTCGAGCCGCACCCACGCTCGGTGTTCCGGCCCGACCAGCCGGTCGCACGGCTGACGCCGGCGCCGATGAAGGCGCGCCTTCTGAAGATGCTCGGCTTCGACGCGGTGGTCGAACAGGGGTTCACCCGGGAGTTCGCCGGTCTTGCGCCGGAAGCCTTCGTCGAGACCGTGCTGGTCGAGGCGATGGGCGCCCATCACGTGGTCGCCGGCTTCGATTTCCATTATGGCGCCAAGCGTGGCGGCCCGCCCGAGACACTGGCCGAGGCGGGCCGGATGCATGGCTTCGGCGCCACTCTGGTGCCGGCCTTCGTCGACGAGGGCGGCGAAACGGTGTCGTCGAGCCGGATCCGCGACCGCCTCGGGGAGGGCGCCGTCGCCGAGGCCGCGAGTCTGCTCGGCTACCGCTGGACGATCGCCGGCGAGGTGGTCGGCGGTGCCAAGCTCGGCCGCACGCTCGGCTATCCGACCGCCAACATGGTGATCGAGCCGGACAGCCTGTTGAAGCACGGGATCTACGCCGTGCGCCTGCGCCGTGCCGACGGCACGCTGCATGACGGCGTGGCGAGCTTCGGCCGCCGCCCGACCTTCGACAATGGCGCGGCGCTTTTCGAGACCTTCCTGTTCGATTTTTCCGGCGATCTCTATGGCGAGACCGTTTCGGTGTCGCTGTTCGGTTTCCTGCGCGGCGAGGAGCGCTTCGACGGCGCCGAGGCGCTGATTGCCCAGATGGATCGCGACGCGGACGAAGCCCGCGCGATGCTCGCCGGCGTCGCGCCGCTCGGCGACCTCGACCGCCGTATGGCGTTCTAAGCTTCCGTCTGGGATCGGCGACGCCAGCCCTGCGGCGGGGCGTTCTTTCCATCCGGGCGCGGAGTTGCTAAAGCCACGCCATGTTGGATCCACGCGCAATACTCCGTCCGGGCCGAATTAGTCGCCCGGCCTTCTGACCGGCCAGGCCGGAGAAGGCCGGGTTGCCGGCCATTTGCGCCACCACGCCTCCTTTTCTCGCGCCGCCGTCACGACCGCGGCAGACGACATGGCTGAATTCATGAGCGACACCAAGAACGACACTGCGGCCGGTTCCGCCACCGGGATCGACTACGCCAAGACGCTGTTCCTGCCCGAAACGCCGTTTCCCATGCGCGCTGGCCTGCCCAAGGCCGAGCCCGAATGGATCGGCAAGTGGGACGCGATGGACCTCTACGGGACCCTGCGCCGGGAATCGGCGGGCCGGCCGAAATACGTGCTGCATGACGGGCCACCCTACGCCAACGGCAATCTCCATATCGGCCACGCCCTGAACAAGGTGCTGAAGGACGTCATCACGCGCTCGTTCCAGATGCGCGGCTACGACGCCAATTACGTGCCGGGCTGGGACTGCCACGGCCTGCCGATCGAGTGGAAGATCGAGGAGCAGTACCGGGCCAAGGGCAAGAACAAGGACGAGGTGCCGGTCAACGAGTTCCGCAAGGAATGCCGCGACTTCGCCGCCCATTGGGTGGGCGTGCAGACCGAGGAATTCCGCCGCCTCGGCGTCGAGGGCGACTTCAAGGACCCGTATCTGACGATGGCCTACGGGGCGGAGTCGGTGATTGCCGGCGAGCTCCTGAAATTCGCCATGTCCGGCCAGCTCTATCGCGGCTCCAAGCCGATCATGTGGTCGGTGGTCGAGAAGACTGCGCTGGCCGAGGCCGAGGTCGAGTATCACGACCACGAGTCCGATACGATCTGGACCAAGTTCCCGGTGCGCGGCAGCGAGGCCCTTGCCGGTGCCGCCGTGGTCATCTGGACGACGACGCCCTGGACGATCCCCGGCAACCGCGCCATCGCCTATTCGCCGCGCATTGCCTACGGCCTTTACGAAGTGACCGCCGGCGAAGACGCCGAGAATCCGCGCTGGGCGAAGGCCGGGGACATGCTCGTTCTGGCCGACGCGCTGGCTGCCGACGTCCTGTCCAAGGCGCGGGTGCCGGAGGACGGCTATCGCCGCGTGGCGGATGTTCCGGCCGGCGATCTCGCGGGCCTCGTCTGCGATCATCCGCTGAAGGGTGTCGGCGGTGGCTACGACTTCGCCGTGCCGCTGCTCGAGGGCGACCATGTCACCGACGATGCCGGTACCGGCTTCGTCCACACTGCGCCGGGTCACGGCCGCGAGGATTTCGACGCCTGGATGGACGCGCGCCGCGCCCTCGAGGCGCGCGGCATCGACACGACCATCCCCTTCACCGTCGATGATGACGGCTTCTACACCAAGGACGCCCCGGGCTTCGGCCCCGACGCCGAAGGCGGGCCGGCGCGGGTCATCGATGACAAGGGCAAGAAGGGCGACGCCAACAAGCGGGTCATCGCCGCGCTGATCGAGCATGGCAATCTGATCGCCCGCGGCCGGCTGAAGCATTCCTATCCGCATAGCTGGCGGTCCAAGAAGCCGGTGATCTTCCGCAACACCCCGCAATGGTTCGTCCATATGGACCAGGACCTCGGCGGCTACGGCCTCGACGGCCCGTCGGCAGGCGACGAGGACACGCTGCGCAACCGTGCGCTCGGCGCCATCGACGCGACGCGTTTCGTGCCGGCGTCCGGCCAGAACCGGCTGCGCGGCATGATCGCCGACCGGCCGGACTGGGTTCTCTCCCGGCAAAGGGCTTGGGGCGTGCCGATCTGCGTCTTCGCCGACGAGAATGGCGAAGTGCTGAAGGACGAGGCGGTCAACGCCCGCATCCTCGAAGCCTTTGCGGCCGAGGGGGCCGATGCCTGGTTCGCTGACGGCGCCAAGGAGCGCTTTCTCGGCAACGAGCACGATGCCGGCAAATGGACCATGGTCCGCGACATCCTCGACGTGTGGTTCGATTCCGGCTCCACCCATGCCTTCTGCCTGGAGAAGCGGCCCGACCTGAAATGGCCGGCCGACCTCTATCTGGAAGGCTCTGACCAGCATCGCGGGTGGTTCCATTCCTCGCTGCTGGAATCCTGCGGCACCCGCGGTCGGGCGCCCTATGACGCCGTCCTCACCCATGGCTTCGTCATGGACGAGGAGGGGCGCAAGATGTCGAAGTCGCTCGGCAACGTTGTCACCCCGCAGGAGGTCATCAAGCAGTCCGGCGCCGACATCCTGCGGCTCTGGGTGGTCAGCTCCGACTATTCGGAGGATCTCAGACTCGGCAAGACGATCCTGCAGACCAACATCGACAGCTACCGCAAGCTGCGCAACACGCTGCGCTGGATGCTGGGCACGCTCTCCCACGACGCCGGCGAGACGGTGCCGCTGGCCGAAATGCCGGAGCTGGAGCGGCTGATGCTCAACCGGCTGGCCGAGATCGACGAGATCGTGCGCAAGGGCTACGATTCCTTCGACTTCAAGCGGATCAGCCGGACGCTGCTCGATTTCGTCGTGGTGGAGCTGTCGGCCTTCTATTTCGACATCCGCAAGGACGCGCTCTATTGCGATCCGCTGTCCTCGACCCGCCGCAAGGCCTCGCTGCAGGTGGTCCGCATCCTGTTCGACCATCTGGTCACCTGGATGGCGCCGATGCTGCCCTTCACCATGGAGGAGGCGTGGCTGTCGCGCTATCCGGAGGCGAAGTCGGTGCACCTGGAAAGCTTCCGCGACGTCGATCCGGCCTGGCGCGACGGTGATCTGGCCGCCCGCTGGCAGAAGCTGCGCCGGGTGCGCCGCGTCGTCATGGGCGCGCTGGAGGAAAAGCGTCGCGAGAAGGTGATCGGCTCGTCGCTGGAAGCCTCCCCGGTGGTCCATGTCGAGGATGCCGAACTGCGGGCAGAGGCGGCCTCAGTCGACTTCGCCGAGATCGCCATCACCTCGGGTCTCGTCATCTCGGCCGAACCGGCACCGGCGGATGCTTTCCGTCTGGCCGACACGCCGGGCGTCGCGGTCGTCTTCCGCAAGGCGGAGGGTACCAAATGCGCGCGTTCGTGGAAGATCACGGGTGATGTCGGGTCGGATCCGGCCTTTCCCGACGTCTCGGCACGCGACGCGGCGGCCTTGCAGGAGCTGAAGGCGGCGAAGCGCCTTACCGCCGCCTGAGCTTGGCGGTGAATCGGAGCGTGCGGCGGCCGGTGCGGTGGCCGCACGCTTGCAGAAGCCTTTGGGGCAGCCTAGAACTGCGCCCGGAATTCGCCAGATTTCCGTGACATGCGCTGGGTCTGCCTGACCGGCTGCATGCCGGTGCGGGGGGCGGAGACACTCGGCTAGGGGGCCGTACCGGATGACATCGAAGACAGTCCGCATCGCGATCTGCGCCGCGGCGATCGGCACGGCCAGCCTGACGCTGACCGGTTGTCTCGGACCGACCTACGGCACCGGGAAGTCCCAGGGCGAGACGCTGTTCGACGACCTGAACAACGTCGTTTCGCTCGGTTCGGACAACAAGGGGGCCGAGATCGCCTATGCGCCGCGCCCCGAACTGGTCAAGCCCGAAGACACCGGTGTTCTGCCGGCGCCCCAGACGGCGCGCAACACGACCGGCGATCCCAACTGGCCGGAATCGCCGGAAGAGCGCGGTGAGCGGCTGCGGGCAGCAGCCTATCAGGGCGATGGTCCAATTCCGGCCGATGTCGCCACGGCTCGCAAGGAAGGCGTGACGCAGGGATATCTCGATCGCACCAGCGGCAACGGCTACGATTTCAACAAGAACAGTGACGACGCCGATCTTCTGACGCCGCAGGAACTGCGCAGCCGTGGCGAACTGGTCCAGGCCCGCATCAGAGAACAGGCTCAGGGCAGCCCGACCCAGCGCAAATATCTCAGCGAACCGCCGGTTGCTTATCGCCAGCCCGCGGCTTCCGCCCCTGTGGGGGATCCGGGCGTCGACGAGAGCGTCAAGGAACGTCGACTGCGCGGCAGCGGTGACGGGCTCGGCTCGAAGATCCGCGATCTGCTGCCGTTCTAGCAGGCGGCGGTTTTACCGGGGGCGCCTGGCGCCCCTGGTCGTCTCCGGCCGAGCGTCAGGATCGCCGAAGCCGGAAGAATTCGCGCAGCAGTGCGGCGCTCTCGCGGGCGCCGATCTCGGAATACACCTCCGGGGCATGATGGCAGGTGGGCTGAGCGAAGAAGCGCGGTCCGGCATCGACCCCGCCGCCCTTGGGATCGGCCGCGCCGTAATAGAGCCGCCGGATCCGCGCGAACGAAATGGCCGCGGCGCACATGGCGCAGGGCTCCAGCGTCACATAGAGGTCGCAGTCGGGCAGGCGCTCCGAGCCGAGCTGCGCCGCCGCTGCCCGGATCGCGACGATCTCGGCATGAGCGGTCGGATCACTGCGCTCGCGGGTCTCGTTGCCGGCGCGGGCAAGGATTGTATCGCCGCGCACGATGACCGCGCCAACGGGGGTCTCGTTCCGAGCGGCGGCCAGCCGCGCCTCCTGCAGCGCGATGTCCATGTAGGTCTGGCGGGGCAGGGTCTGCTCCTTGGTCTGTCGATCCGGCCGCATGGCGTGGTCCGAATCCCGTTCCCCTTTGACAGGCTATGCTGTAGAGCCACCTGCTAATCCATTCGCGGGTCGGCGCAAGCGTTCCAGCTCCTCAGGGGCGAACCGCTCCGCCGGTCCTTTCACCATCTCGACGGTGGTGAGCCGGCGCGAGCGCCGGTCCGAGCAGATAGCCGCCGCATGAGAGGCAGTTGCATGAGCGATACGACGAACGGCGACGACGGAAAAGGTCGCGGACGCGGACCCGGTGGGAAACGGGGCGCCGGTGGCGGGGACCGCGAGCGCGGTGACCGGCCGAAGCCACGCGAGGGCGGCAAGCCCTTCACGCCGAAGAGCCGCGGCATGTTCTCCCATGGCGGTGCCCGCGACGACAAGGGCGAGGGGGCCAAGCCTCGCAGCTTCGGACGGTTGCAGCATGACGCGCCGAGAGGCGATCGCGCGGAGCGTTCTGGCGGCGAGCGCCGTCCGGTGCGTGACGAGCGACCGAAGCGGGCGCCGCGCGACGACCGTGCGCCCCGCGCCGAGACCGAATCCGCCGTTGGCGAGATGCGGATCGCCAAGCGGCTGGCCCGTGCGGGCATTGCCTCGCGCCGCGACGCCGAAGGCATGATCGCCGACGGCCGCGTCAAGGTGAACGGCAAGGTGCTCGATACACCGGCGCTCGTGGTGACCGCGTCCGACCGGATCGAGATCGACAATGCGCCGCTCCCGGCCATTGAGCGGACCCGGCTGTGGCTGTTCCACAAGGCCGCCGGCACGGTGACCACCAACCGTGACCCGGAAGGCCGGCCGACGATCTTCGACCGCCTGCCCAGCGACATGCCGCGGGTGCTCACCGTCGGACGCCTCGACATCAACACCGAGGGGCTGCTGCTGCTGACCAATGATGGCGGGCTCGCCCGGATCCTGGAGCTGCCGGCGACCGGCTGGCTGCGGCGCTACCGCGTGCGCGCCCATGGCGCGATTACCCAGGCGCGTCTCGACGAGCTGCGCCAGGGCATCGCCATCGACGGGGTCTTCTACGGCGCCATCGAGGCGACGATGGACCGCGAGCAGGGCTCCAATGTCTGGCTGACGCTCGGCCTGCGCGAGGGCAAGAACCGCGAGGTCAAGAAGGTGCTGGCGCATCTCGGCCTCGAGGTGAACCGGCTGATCCGCCTGTCCTTCGGCCCGTTCCAGCTAGGCGACCTGAAGGAAGGCTCGGTGCAGGAGATCAAGGGCCGCATGCTGCGCGACCAGCTCGGCGAGCGCCTGATCGAGGAATCGGGCGCCGATTTCGACGCGCCGGTGGCCAAGCCGTTCTCCAACCGTCCGGTCGAGGCGGAACGCACGGAGCGGCCGAAGAAGTCCGACGAGTGGATTTCCGCCAGCGAGACCGCGCCGAACAAGAAGCGGGTCCGCGAGGCCAAGCGCGAGGATGCACTGGGCCGGCTCGATACCCGTGCCGGACGGCCCGAGCGCAGCGACCGCGGCGACCGCAAGCCATTCGGCGAGCGTCCGGGCAAGCGCTTCGAGGGTCCGAAGAAGGCCTATGGCGATCGCGACGCCGCCGGCGGCCGCGACGACGCGGCAAGCCCGCCGAAGCGGCCGATCGATGCGCCCAAGCGCAGCGCCAATGTCTGGATGGCGCCGGGCGCACGGCCGCAGGGCACCAAGAAAGCACCGGGTTCGCAGGCCGGTCGGCCCGACCGCGGACCGTCCCGCGGCGAGCGGCCGTCCGGGCCGTCGGCGCCGCGTGGCGGTGCTGGCAAGCCCGCCGGTCGTCCGCCGCGCTCCGGCGGCGACGCGCCGCAGCGTCCGGGGCGCCCGCCGCGTCCGCCGCGCAAGGGCTGATCCGGCATGCGCATCGTCGGGGGTGAGCTGAAGGGGCGGCGGCTGGCCGTCCCGAAGACCGATACGATCCGGCCGACCACGGACCGCAACCGCGAGACCCTGTTCAACATCCTGACGCACCGGCCCGGCTTCCAGCTCGACGGCGCCCGGGTGCTGGACCTGTTCTCCGGCACCGGCGCGCTCGGCATCGAGGCGCTGTCGCGCGGCGCCCGCTTCTGCCTGTTCGTCGAGGAGGGCGTCGAGGGTCGCGGTCTCATCCGCGAGAACATCGAGGCCTTCGGCCTGCAGGGGCGGTCCAAGATCTTCCGGCGCGACGCCACCAGCCTCGGCATCGTGGGAACGATGGAGCCGTTCGACTGCGTCGTGGCCGATCCACCCTATGGGCGCGGTCTCGGCACGGCGGCGCTCGTCTCGGCGCGCGACGGCGGCTGGCTGAAGCCGGGTGCGCTGGTGATCGTCGAGGAAGCGCTGGCCGCGCCGTTCGAGGTGCCGGGCGGGTTCGAGCAGACCGACGAGCGCGCCATGGGCGAGACGGTGCTGCGCTTTCTTGTCGCCCCGGGCCGCTGACCGCCATCGCTCACAGCGACCTAAACAAACCTTAATTGGCAAGGATTCTCGGCATCCGGCATAGTCGCGAGGCTTGCAACAGGGTGCAACAACGAGGATCAGACCGAACGATGACGCATCACTTTCGCCCCATCGGCCTGCCGGCGCTCGCCGTCGCTTTCGTGCTGCCCCTGACGCTGTCGGCCGGAGCCCAGCCAGAGCCGGCCGCGCCTCAGGCCGAGGTGACCAACCCGTCCGACACGCCGCCGACCACGCTCGAGACCGCGGCGCGCGAAAACGGGCCGGATCTCACCACCTTCACCCTCGACAACGGCCTGCAGGTCGTGGTGCTGCCCGACAATCGGGCGCCGATCGTCACCCAGATGGTCTATTACCATGTCGGCTCGGCGGACGAAGCGCCCGGCAAGAGCGGCATCGCGCATTTCCTCGAACACCTGATGTTCAAGGGCACCAAGAATCACCCCACCGGCGAGTATTCGCGCCGCGTCGCCGATATCGGCGGCCAGGAGAACGCCTTCACCACCTCCGACTATACCGGCTACTATCAGCAGGTGCCGGCCGACGCGCTGGCAATGGTGATGGAGATGGAAGCCGACCGGATGGAGAACCTCGTTCTCTCCGAGGAGGCGGTCCTGCCGGAACGCGATGTCATCCTGGAAGAGCGCCGCATGCGGATCGACAACGATCCAGGCTCGCAGCTCTCGGAAGCCGTGCAGGCGGCGCTGTTCCAGAACAGCCCCTATGGTACGCCGGTGATCGGCTGGCGGCAGGAGATGGAAGGCCTGACGCGCGACGACGCGATCGCCTTCTACGACAAATACTATACGCCGAACAACGCGACCCTCCTGATCGCCGGTGACGTCGACGTCGCCGAAGTCCGCGATCTCGTCGCCGAGACCTACGGCAAGGTCGAGCGGCGCGCCGATCCCGGCGACCGGGTTCGCCCCGTCGAGCCGGAGCCGCTGGCTGAGCGCACCGTCACGCTGACCGATCCGCGCGTCACACAGCCGTCGCTGCAGACCGCCTATCTGGTGCCGTCGGAAACGACCGACGAGAACGGCGAGGCCGAGGCGCTGGACATTCTGGCGGACATTCTGGGCGGCGGCACCACCAGCCGCCTCTATCGCGGGCTGGTCGTCGACCGGGCGCTGGCGGCCGCCACCGGCACCTATTACGGCGGCACGGCGCTCAAAGAGGCCCAGTTCGTGGTTTACGGCACGCCGCGCGACGGCGCCTCCCTCGATGCCGTCGAGGCGGCGCTCGACGAGGAAATCGCGACGCTGATCGAAGACGGCGTCACCGAGGCGGAACTGGACCGGGCCAAGAACCGGGTGCGCAAGAACATGATCTATCTGCGCGACAGCCAGACCTCCATGGCCCGCCGCTACGCCGCGGCCCTGGCCACCGGCCGCACCATCGAGGATGTGGAGACCTGGCCCGAGCGCATCGAGGCGGTGACCGTCGAGGACGTCAACGCCGTCGCCCGCAAATATCTGCGCTCGGAACGCTCGGTCACGGGCTATCTCAGGCCCGAGGCCCAGCCGGATGCCGACACGCGCTCCTGATCTTCCCCTTCGCAGAAGGAATCTCCCGTTGAAGTCATTCGTCCCCGCGCTCGGTGGCACGATTGCCGCCCTGGCCCTGTCGTTCAGCCTGTCCTTCGCATCGGTCGGCACCGCCGAGGCCGTCGATATCCAGACGGTCACCAGTCCCGGCGGCATCAAGGCGCTGCTCGTCGAGGATCACACCAATCCGCTGATCGCGATGAAATTCGCCTTCAAGGGCGGCGGCTCGACCCAGGACGAGCCCGGCAAGGAAGGCACCGCGAACCTGATGTCCGGTCTCCTCGACGAGGGCGCGGGCAACATCGACAGCCAGGAATTCCAGGCGCGGCTCGACGATCTCGGCGTGTCGCTGAGCTACGACGCCAGCCTCGACAATTTCTCGGGCAGCTTCCGGACCATCACCGAGGTCAATGACGATGCCTTCGCGCTCTTGAAGGCATCGATCAACGATCCGCGCTTCGACGAAGAGCCGGTGGCGCGGATCCGCGGCCAGATCATGGCCGGGATCCTCGCCGAGCAGAACGACCCCGGCGAGCTTGCGGGCAAGGCGTTCTCGCGCACGGTCTTCGCCGATCATCCCTATGCGCGGCCGACCAAGGGCACGCTGGAGACCTTGGGAACGGTCGGCGCCGCCGACCTCGAGGCGTTCAGGACGCGCATCTTCGCGCGGGACAATCTCTATGTCGGCGTCGTCGGCGACATCACGCCGGACGAACTCGGCAAGCGGCTCGACGAGGTCTTCGGCGCACTGCCCGAAACACCCGAGCTGAAGCCCGTCGCAAATGTCCAGCCTGTTCTCGGCAAGACCGAGGCGGTCGATCTGGCGGTGCCGCAGACGACGATCCAGATGGCCCTGCCGGGCGTGATGCGCGACGATGACGAGTTCTTCGCCGCCTATCTGATGAACCACATTCTGGGCGGCGGCTCGTTCACGTCGCGGCTGTACGAGGAAATCCGCGAAAAGCGCGGCCTTGCCTATGGCGCCGGCTCGTTCCTGGCCAGCTACGACCATGCGGCGGTGCTCGGCATCAGCACCGCGACGCGGGCGGAAAAGGCCGAGGAAAGCATCGCGATCATCCGCGAGCAGCTTGCCGATCTCGCCGAAAACGGCCCGACGGCCGAGGAACTGGCCAAGGCCAAGGCCTATGTGAAGGGCGCCTATGCCATTCGCAATCTGGATTCCTCGGCGGCGATCGCCTCGACGCTGCTCGGCATCCAGCTCGACGATCTCGGCATCGACTATATTGACAAGCGCCAGGACCTGATCGACGCGGTCACGCTCGACGACGTCAAGGCGCAGGCCGAGGCGCTGCTGTCGGCGCCGCCGACGATCATCACCGTCGGTCCCGCAGGAGCCTGACGGCGGTGACGACGCTCGGGCTGGCTCTCGGCGGCGGCGGCGCGCGCGGGCTGGCCCATATCCACGTGCTCGAAGCCTTCGACGAACTCGGGCTCGTGCCGGATCGCATCGTCGGTTCGTCGATCGGCGCCATCATGGGCGCCGGCCGCGCCTCGGGCATGGGCGGCCGCGATGTCCGCGACTTCGTTCTCGACTGCTTTGCCGGCAAGAGCCTCGTCTTCGGGCGGCTCTGGCGCACCCGTCCGGGCAGCTTCCAGGAATTCCTCGCCGATGGCGGACTGCGCCTCGGCCAGCTCAATGCCGAGCGCGTCGTGCGGGCCTTCCTGCCGCTCGACCTGCCGCTGCATTTCAGCGAGCTGAAGATTCCGCTCGGGGTGATGACCACCGATTTCTACGGCAAGCTGGAGTGCGAGATCGATTCCGGCGAACTGTTCAGCGCGCTGGCGGCGACGGCCGCCTTGCCGGCCGTCTTCCGGCCGGTGCGGCGCGACGGGCGGATCCTGATCGATGGCGGCATCTTCAACCCGCTGCCCTTCGACCGGCTTCAGGGCAAGGTGGACAAGGTCATTGCCGTGGACGTCAACGGCGGACCGAAGGGCGGGCCGGACATCATGCCGACGCCGCTGGAGGCGCTGTTCGGAGCGTCGCAATTGATGATGCAGTCGATCATCGACACCAAGGTCCACATGCACCCGCCGGACCTCCTGATCTGCCCGCCTGTGTCGCATTACGGCGTCCTCGACTTCCTGCGCACCAAGCAGATCCTCGACGAGACCAGCCCGGTGAAGGAAGAGACCAAGCGGTCGCTCGACGCGCTACTCTCGTCCAAGAACAACGGCCGACGTCAACACGGGATCACATCCGTAAAGGCCGGATAGGCCGCGCCATTGCCGGGCGCCTACTCGGCGGCTTCGAGAATCCGCTCATCCAGCCGACCGGTTTCCGGCGGCGTTTCCGCCGCCTCGCTCATGGTCTCGCTCTGCCCGGCCGTGACCGGCTTGCGGGCTGCCTGTTCGAGGAAGCGCATCAGCCCGGTCTCGACGCGGGTGAGACCCTCGCGGCAACGCCCCTTCAGAAGATCGGGCGACAATTCGCCGGCCTCGAAGGCGGCGACGATCTGCGGGTGAACATAGGACGCGCGGGCGACGGCCGGCGTGTTGCGCAGGACCGTGGAGACCGAGCGCATGGCCGCGGCCACGGCGCGCTTGCGCTTCGACTTGCTGTTCACCCTGTCCCCGGCGTCCTCGACCAGATAGCGCAGCGCCTCGGCCGAGCCGTGGAAGGTGCGAAAGTCCTTGGCCGAGACCGGCGCGTCGGCGGCCTCGTGCAGATAGTCGTTGAGGAGGTTGGCGGTCAGCTCGCGCTGCTCCTTGCGCGCATCGGGGAAGCGGAACAGGCGCTTGCCCTTGCCCTTGCGGACCCGCTTCAGCGACTTGACCATCGGCCGGTCGACGATCTCGATGCGCTGCGGCTTGTTGGACTTGGCGACGAACTTCAGCACCGCCGCCTTCTTGACGATGCGCAGATTGTCCTTGCGCAGGGACGCGACGCCGCGCCCGCCATCGCTGGCATATTTCTCGTGGCCGGGCCGCATGGCGGTCAGGTCGATCAGCCGCGTCGCGATCGCCGAGGTCGTCAGGCGGTCGAGCTTGCGGCGGCGCATGTCCTTCTCGACGCGGCGGCGCAGCCGGGGCAGGGCATGGCCGAAGCGCAGCAGCCGCTCGGTCTTCACCGCGTCGCGCACATTCACCCATTCGTCGTGATAGCGATATTGCAGCCGGCCCTTCTCGTCGCGACCGATTGCCTGGATGTGGCCGCTCTCGTCCATGCAGATCTTCACCTCGGTCCAGGCCGGGGGAATGGCGAGCGCCTTGACCCGCTTGCGCAGGCGCTTGTCGGCAATCGGCTCGCCGTTGGAAAAGCAGATCTTGAACCCCTTGCCGCACTTGCGGCGCTCGACTTCGAACCGGTGCGGATCGGTGAGCGCGAGGCCGAATTGTTCGGCGTGGAAGGCAAGGCGAGGGTTCATGGACGTGGCCGATGGATGGAAGGCCTCAAGGGCCGGGACGAGTCTGCAAACGGCGGCCTTCGGGCTCCGGTTCCGCGCCCGCTCTGCGGCGATTTGGCCGGCCCGGACGCAAATCCCTGCGGGAACGCATCCGCTGCGAAATCGCTTCGCGCCTATCCAATCAACAGGAGGCTTGGCGATGGCCAGATACCGCAAGGGCGAATGGGTCGAATGGAACTGGGGGGCGGGGACCGGCACCGGGAAGGTCAGCGACACCTTCACCGAAAAGGTCACGCGCACGATCGAGGGCAGCGAGATCACCCGCAATGCCGACGCGGACAACCCCGCCTACATGATCGAGCAGGAGGATGGCAGCCGGGTGCTGAAGTCGGAATCGGAGCTGTCCAAGCCCGACTGAGCTCCGGCTCCCCGGACCCGTCGCAGCGCCGCTGCCGGCCGGTGACGTTTCGGCCGGTCGCGCGTCAGCGCGATTGAATCTTGCCGAAGTCGCGACGGCGCCCGCGGAAGGGGCGGCCGCGGCGGCGCTTGATCGGCGCCCCGTCCTCCGGGCTCGCGCCTGCGTCGTCATCACTCGGCGAGCGCTCGATGTCCTTGAGGGCCGGGCGCGGCCTGACCAGCGGTTCGGGCGTCACGACGCGGTTCGTGATCATGTCGGTGCCGGCATAGAAGCCCTCGGCCTCCTGCAGCTTGAGACGGGCGAGATCGCGCCGGCGCACATCCTCGGTGATCCGGTCGGCCAGTTCGTCCTCGATGCCCAGTGCATCGAGCGTCGCCCGTCCGAAGGCGAGCGCGGATTCCACCGTCTCGCGGATCTCGTAATCGACGCCGCGGGCGCGCAGCGACAGAGCATGGCTGCGGTCATAGGCGCGAACATAGAGGCGGACATTGGGAAAATCGGCGCGGATCAGATCGACGATCCGGTCGGTGGTTTCGCGCTTGTTGGTACAGATGGCGACCAGCCGCGTCTTGCGGATGCCGGCCGCTTCCAGGACGTCCTTGCGCAGCCCCGAGCCGAAATAGATGCGGAAGCCGAAGGCCTCGGCCGTGCGGATGCGCTCTGCCGAGGAATCGATGATGGTCACGTCGGTGCCGCTCGACAGCAGCACCTGCGCCGTCATCTGCCCGAAGCGCGAGAAGCCGATCATCAGCACCGAGGCGCCGGCGCCGGCGAAATCCTCGTCCAGCACCTCCTCGTCGCCATTCGCCTCGGCGCTGAGGCGGCGTCCGAGCCAGGTGGTCAGCGGTGTCAGCATCATCGACAGGGTCACGATGGCGATGAGGAACGAGGCCGTCGCTTCGGAGATGAGCAGCCCCGCCGAGGCGGCGGTGAACAGCACGAAGCCGAACTCGCCGCCCTGGGCGAGCAGGCCAGAGACGCGCGAGGCGGTGTTGCCGGTCTCGCCGAAGGCCCGCGACAGGAGATAGATGATCGCCGCCTTGCACAGCATCAGGGCCGGCGTCAGGGCGAGGATCGCCAGCCAGTCGCGCATGACGACGGCCAGATCGAGCGACAGCCCGACCCCCATGAAGAACAGACCCAGCAGCAGGCCGCGGAACGGCTCGATATTGGCTTCGAGCTCGTGACGATAGGTGGATTCGGCCAGGAGCACGCCGGCGATGAAGGCGCCCATGGCCATGGAGAAGCCGGCCGCCTCCATCAGCATGGCCGATCCCAGCACCACGAAGAGCGCGGCGCCGAGCATGACTTCGCGGGCGCCGGAGGTGGCCATGAGGCGGAACAGCGGATTGAGGAGGTAGCGCCCACCAACCACCAGGGCCGCGACCGCACCGATCGAGATGGCGATTTCGGCCGGATCGATCGCCGTGTCGCCGGAGGCCGGCGCCAGGAAGGGTATCGCGGCAAGAAGCGGCACGACCGCCAGATCCTGGAACAGGAGGATCGAAAAGGCCGACTGGCCGTGGCGGGTGTTGGTCTCGCCGGCCTCGTCGAGCAATTGCAGGCCGAAGGCGGTGGAGGACAAAGCGAGGCCGAAGCCGATCAGCACGCTCGCCTGCCACGAGAAGTCGAACAGGAAGGCGACGCCCGCCAGAACCAGGCCGGACAGCACCACCTGAGCAAGGCCGAGGCCAAAGATCTGGCGCCGCATCGCCCACAGGCGGCCGACCTTCAGCTCCAGTCCGATGATGAACAGGAGGAAAACGACGCCGAGCTCGCCAATATGCAGGATCTCCTCGCCATCGGCGACGACGCGGAAGACCGGGCCGAGCAGAATGCCGGCAAACAGATAGCCCAGAACGGTGCCGAGCCCGATGCGCTGGAACAGCGTGCCTGCGACGATTCCGCCGCCCAGAAGCAGCACGACTTCCAGAAAGATCGAGGTTGTGTGCTCCACCGAAGCTCCCGTTCCCGGTTGCTGCACGCGCGGCCGGCTGCAATCGCGTACAATGACGCCTTGATGGCTATGGCATCGCACAATAAATGGTTCGGTGACGAACACCAGCGGGCAGGTTCATGGACGACGACAGCACGCGGCTCCTTTCGGTCGCCGAGCGGCTCATCGAGACCGCACGAAAGGCCGGGGCTGACGCCTGCGACGTGGCGGTGGTCCGCTCCTTCGGGCGATCGGTTTCGGTCCGGCTCGGCGCGGTCGAGGATACGGAGAATTCCGAGAGCGAGGACATGTCGCTCCGCGTCTTCGTCGGTCGGCGCCTCGCCACCGTCTCGGGCGACGTTCAGAGCGATCCGCAGCCGCTGGTCGAACGAGCGATCGCCATGGCGAAGGTCTCGCCGGAGGATCCCTACGCGCGCCTCGCCGATGCCGACCGCCTGGCCGACGGCCGCGACGATCCCGGTCTCGATCTCTACGACGACACCGATCTGGCGACGACGGCGATGATCGACGAGGCGCTGGCGATGGAAGAGGCGGCGCGCGGCGTTGCCGGCGTGACCAATTCCGGAGGCGCGTCGGTCTCGGCGGGCGCGGCCGGCCTCGTGCTGGCCACCTCTTCGGGCTTTGCCGGTCATCGCATGCGCTCGGGCTTCTCGCGCTCGATCAGCGTCATCGCCGGCACCGGCGTCGGCATGCAGCGGGACTATGGTTTCGATTCCCGCATCCATTACGCCGATCTGGACGACCCGGAAGCGATTGGCCGGCGCGCCGGCGAGCGGACCGTGCGGCGCCTGAATCCGGGCACGGCGGCCACCGGCCGCATGCCGATCCTCTACGATCCGCGCATCGCGCGGGGGCTGATCGGCAGCATCGTGGCCGCGGTCAACGGCGCCGCGATCGCCCGCGGAACGAGCTTCCTGAAGGACCGCATGGGGCAGGCGATCCTGCCGGAAAGCTTCACGCTGACCGACAACCCGCTGCTGCCGCGGCGGCCGGGCTCGCGCCCCTTCGACGGCGAGGGCGTGCGCGGCGCGCCGATGGCGCTGGTCGAGAACGGCATCCTGCGCAACTGGCTGCTCGACACGGCGACGGCGACGGAACTGGGGCTGGCGAGCAACGGCCGGGCCGCGCGGGGCGGCAACGGCGTGTCGCCCTCGTCGAGCAATGTCCTCCTGTCGCCCGGGCAGATGTCGCGCGAGGCGCTGATCCGCGAGACCGGCACAGGGCTCTATATCGACGAGCTGATCGGCCACGGCACCAATCTGGTGACCGGCGACTACAGCTGCGGCGCCTCGGGCTATCTGATCGAGAATGGCGAACTGACCACGCCGGTGTCCGAGCTGACCATCGCCGGCAACCTTACCGACATGCTGGCCTCGCTGACGGCGGCGGACGATCTCGACGAACGGTTCTCCACCGTGGTGCCGACCCTGCGGATCGGCTCCATGACCGTGGCGGGCGCGTGATCTTGTCCGGCTACCAGGACGATCTGGAACTGGTGAAGGCGGCGGCCGTCGAAGCCGGCGAGATCGCGCTCGGCTTCTTTCGCCGCGACCCCAAGGTCTGGTGGAAGGAGGGCAACTCGCCGGTCAGCGAGGCGGATTTCGCCGTCGATCTGATGCTGCGCGACACGCTGGTGGGTGCCCGCCCGGACTATGGCTGGGTGTCGGAGGAGATGCAGCCGGGCGATGCGCGGACGGGCACCGGTAGCCGCTTCTTCGTGGTCGATCCGATCGACGGCACGCGCGCCTATCTGCGCGGCGAGGACACCTGGTGCGTATCGATCGCCGTTGTCGAGAACGGCCGTCCGGTGGTCGGCGTCATCGTCGCGCCGTCGATGGGCGAGATCTTCGAGGTGACCGCCGATGGCACGCCCCTGATGAACGGGGCGGCCTGCGCCGTCGCCGAGCCGGGGCCGGGCGACCGGATGCGGCTGGCGATGCCAGATTCCATGCGCAAGCGCGTCGAGGCCTCCGATGGCGAAGCCTTCGCAAGCGAGAAGGCGGTGCCGTCGCTCGCCTACCGGCTGGCGCTGGTGGCCTGCGGGCGGCTTGACGGCACGTTGATCCGGCCGCGCGCCAGCGACTGGGACATCGCCGCCGCCGATCTCCTGATCGAGCGGGCGGGCGGCCTCCTGTGCGGGCGGGCCGGCCTGCCGACCGTCTATCGCAGCGAGGGTCGCCGGCACGAGATCCTGATGGCCGCCTCGCTGGCGGCGATGCCGCGGCTGCAGAGGCTCGCCGAGGCCGTTCCCGACTGAACGGCGCCGCCGCCTTGGAGCGGGCGGTATTTTGGTGCAGGACAAGGCTGCACCCGGTAACAGCACCCAGTCTGCGCCGCGCGCGGCGCGGTACAGGACGAAAGAGGACATGATGGAAGAGCAGAAACCCAAGCAGCTTCTTCACCTGGTCTTCGGTGGCGAACTGGGCGATCTCCAGAGCGTCGATTTCAAGGACCTCGACAATCTCGACATCGTCGGCATCTTTCCGGACTACGCCTCGGCCCTGGCGGCCTGGCGGTCGAAGGCGCAGCAGACCGTGGACAACGCGGCGATGCGGTACTTCATCGTCCACATGCATCGGCTGATGGACCCGGACAAGCAGTGAGATCGGTCTGTCCCCGGACAGGCGGTCAGGCTGATGTCGATGTCGGATGAATTGATGGTACAGGCTCGAACCGGCGAGGACGGCGCTGCGTCAAAACGCAAGCGGGGGATTCTGCCTGCGTGGCGCAAGCGCACGCGGCGGTTGGCCCGGCGCCTCCTGCGGGGCCGGGCGATCATGGCGATCGGGGGCAGCGTGATCTATCGCGGCCTGCGCCTCGTCCATGCGACGCAGTCGGAAGTTCCGGGCTCGACGGACTGGCGCGCCCGGTTGACGGCCGAGCATCCGGCGATCGTCGGGCTGTGGCACGGGCAGCATCTGCTGGCGCCGTTCTTCCGGCCGGAGGAACTGCCCTATGTCGCGCTTCTGTCGCGCAACGCCGACGCAGAGATGAATGCGGCGGTGGTCGAGCGCTTCGGCATCGCCACGGTGCGCGGCTCGGGCGGCCGCGCCGGCCCTGTGCGCGCCCAGAAGGGAGGCGCGCGGGCGCTGATCGCGCTGCGCCAGCATCTGGCCCGCGGCTTCGGTGTCTGCATGATCGCCGACGTGCCGAAGGGCGTGCCGCGTGACGCCGGGCTCGGCATCGTGACGCTGGCGCGGATTTCCGGCCGACCGATCCTGCCATCGGCGGCCGTCACCAGCCGCCGCTATGTCGTCCAGAGTTCCTGGGACAAGACGACCGTGCCGATGCCCTTCGGCCGGATTGCCGTCGTCGTCGGCGATCCGATCACCGTGCCCGCCGATGCCGACGAGGCCGCGATGGAAGCCAAGCGCCGGGAAATCACCCTGGCGATCGAGGCAGCCAATGTGGCGGCCGAGCGGCTCGTCGGGAGGGGAGCATGAGCGATCTCCTGGCCCGCGCCGCGCTGGCCTCCTATCGCGCCGCCGGCACGCTGGTCTATCCGCTGCTCGGCCCCTATGTCGGCTATCGCACCTCGCGCGGCAAGGAAGACCCCTTGCGGCGTCGCGAGCGCTACGGCCATGCCAGCGTCGCGCGCCCGGGCGGGCCGCTGGTCTGGGTCCATGCGGCCAGCGTCGGAGAGAGCGTGGCGGTGACCCCGCTCGTGCGTGCCATCGCGGCCGACGGTATTTCCGTGCTGATGACCACGGGCACGATGACCTCGGCCACGCTGGTTGCGGAACGGCTGGGCGACTGCGTCATCCACCAGTATGTGCCGCTCGATCTCGGTCCGTCCGTCGGCCGTTTCCTCGACCACTGGTGCCCGGACGTCGCAATCGTTGCGGAGAGCGAGATCTGGCCGACGACGTTGATGGAACTGCACCGGCGGCGCATTCCCCAGGTACTGGTCAATGCCCGGTTGTCGGACCGCTCGTTCAAGCGATGGAAATCCGCGCCTTGGCTTGCCGAGGCGCTTATGGAAACGCTGACCCATGTGGTCGCGCAGTCGGATGTGGACGGCGAACGTTTTCATCTCCTCGGCGCCCGCGCGGTGACTGTGGCCGGCAATCTGAAGGCCGATACCAGCCCGCCGCCGAGCCCCGGCGCGGCTTTGGACGAGATGATCGCGGCGGTCGGCAACCGGCCGCGCTGGGCGGCGCTGTCCACTCATGCGGGTGAAGAGGCGCTGGCCGGCGACGTCCACCGTGCCCTTGCAGCCCGTCATCCGGGTCTCCTGACCATCATCGTGCCGCGCCACACGACGCGCGGCGACGATATCGAGGCGGCGCTGACGAGCGTCGGTCTCAGGGTGGCACGGCGCAGTCGCGGCGAGCTTCCCGATGCCGCCACCGATATCCTGCTCGGTGACACGATGGGCGAGATGGGCCTTTATCTGCGGCTGATCGATGTCGGTTTCCTCGGAAAGTCGGTGACCGGGGAAGGCGGGCAGAACCCGCTCGAGGCGGCGATGCTGGACACGGCGATCCTGTCTGGCCGTTACGTTCAGAACTTCCGCGACGCCTATCAGCGTCTCCTGAAGAACGGCGGCGCCAAGATCGTGCGCGACGCCGACACGCTCGCCGCGTGTCTCGACCAGATCCTCAACGATCCGGCGATGCTGGCGCGCATGCAACGGGCCTCCGCGACCACGGTGGACGAGATGCGCGGCGCCCTGCCGCGGACCATGCAGGCGCTGCAGCCCTTCCTGCATCCCTTGAAGCTGTCGGTCGGTCTCGACCGCTGCACGCGGCCGGTGTCGCCGCGATGATGCGGGCGGAGACGCCGCCCTTCTGGTGGCGGCCGAAAGCCTGGCAGAGCCTGATGCTGGCACCGGCGGCGGCGGTCTACGGGCGCGTGGCACGGCGCAATCTGGAGAACGGGGAGCGCGCCGATGTCGGGGTGCCGGTGCTGTGCGTCGGCAATTTCACCGTCGGTGGCGGCGGCAAGACGCCGACGGCGATGGCGCTTGGGCGCGCGGCGCTCGCCGAAGGGTTGCGCCCTGGTTTCGTGTCGCGCGGACACGGGCGCGCCAGCCGTGGTGCGGTGCTGGTCGATCCGGTCCATCACAGCGCGGCCGAGGTCGGCGACGAACCGCTGCTTCTGGCCAGCGTCGCGCCGACCTGCGTCGCGGTGAACCGCCGGCAGGCCGCGCAGAAGCTGCTCGCCGAGCGCGGCGTCGACTTCATCATCATGGATGACGGCTTCCAGAGTGCCCGGCTGGCGATCGACTTCGCGCTGATCGCCGTCGATGCGCGACGCGGTCTCGGCAACGGCGCCGTGGTGCCGGCCGGGCCGGTGCGGGCGCCGATCATCGACCAGATCCGTTATGCCAATGCGCTGCTGGTGATCGGGGAGGGCGATGCCGGCGATCCCGTCATCCGGCAGACGGCACGGGGCAACAAGCCGATCTTCGAGGCGGCGCTGGAGCCGGAGAACGGCGCACGCTTCGCCGGGTTGCGGGTGCTGGCCTTCGCCGGCATCGCCGATCCGGCGAAATTCTACGCCAGCCTGACCGCACTGGGCGCCGAGATCATCGAGACCCGCGACTTTCCCGACCACCACGTCTTTTCCAGCGACGACATGGACGAATTGTCGACCTCGGCCTGGCGCGAAGGTCTGCAGATGGTGACGACGCGCAAGGATGCGGTGCGGCTGGCCACCGGCTCCGCCGCCATGCAGCTGTTCCTGAAGGAATGCGAGGTGCTCGACGTGGCCCTCGGCTTTGCGCCGCACAGCCTCGGCGCCCGCATCATCCGCGACACGCGACGCGCCTTCCGCCGGCGCAAATTCGGCTGAGCGGCGGGAGCGGCCCGTCTTAGCCCTTGCCGGCGACTTCCTTTTCGCGGCGGAACGAGGCTTCGCCGTCGACATAGGCTTCCTGGCGCTCCACGCTCCAGTAGCGCAACAGGTCGAGCGGGATCGCCTCGCCCGTCACGGCGCAACGCACATAGGCGCCGGGTCGCACGACCTGAAAGTCGGGCGTGCCGTAGCGCAGCTTTGCCTCGCCGCCATTCTCCATGCGGTTCATGGATGTCTCCGCTGTCGGTGGACCGGCATCGCCAGCCGGTCGGTCGGCTTCTGACTAACGCCGGGCCGAACAGCCGTCAAATGGCGCCGCCCGTGTTCACCGGCGGCCGAACATCTTCTCGATGTCGGCGAGCTTCAGCTCGATGAAGGTCGGCCGGCCGTGGTTGCACTGGCCCGAGCCGGGCGTTGCCTCCATGTCGCGCAACAGCGCGTTCATCTCTTCCGGCTTCATCAGCCGTCCCGAGCGCACCGAGCCGTGGCAGGCGATGGTCGCGGCGACATGGTCGATCCGGCCGCGCACGGCGTCGGCGGTGCCGGCCTCGGCGAGTTCGTCGGCGAGATCGCGCACCAGACGCTGGCAGTCGACGCTGCCGAGGATGGCCGGCGTCTCGCGCACGGCCACCGCGCCGGGACCGAAGCGCTCGATGCCGAGGCCGAGCCGGGCAAAGGTCTCCGCCTGCTCGGCGAGGCGATCGACGTCGTCCTCGGGCAGATCGACGATCTCCGGGATCAGCAGCAGCTGCGAGGCGAGCGGGCGGCCGTGCAGGGCCGTCTTCAGCGCCTCGTAGACGAGACGCTCATGGGCGGCGTGCTGGTCGACGATGACGATGCCGTCTTCGGTCTCCGACACGATGAAGTTGCGGTGGAACTGCGCCTTGGCCGCACCGAGCGGGTGGTCGGCGCCGTTCGTTGCGTCCTCGACGGGCTCGGTTTCCGGGGCAGGGAAGGCGGCGCGCGCCGGCGTGACAGCGGAGCCGGCGTCTGGTGCGCGGTCGAGGGTCGCGGCATCGGCGCCCATATCGAAGGGCCGGTAGGGCGAGGTCTCGGCGGTATAGGCGGCCTGGCGCGGCGCGGCGAAGCCGCCGGGCGCGAAGCCGTCGAAACGGCGCGGGGCCGGCGTCAACGGTTCGGCCGCCGCCGGGCCCCGGAAGCGGGCCACCAGACCGGAGGCATTGGTGGTTGCCGAACGCAGGCCGGCCTCGTTGAAGGCCTGGCGCAGCGAGCCGACGATCAGGCCGCGCACCAGTCCCGGGTCGCGGAACCGCACATCGGCCTTGGCCGGATGGACATTGACGTCGACGAGGGCCGGGTCGAGGTCGACAAACAGAACGGCGACCGGATGGCGGTCGCGGGCCAGAACGTCGGCATAGGCGCCGCGCAGGGCCGAATGCAGCGTCTTGTCGCGGACCGGGCGGCCATTGACGTAGAAGAATTGCTGCTGGCCATTGCCGCGATTGTAGGTTGGGATGCCGGCAAAGCCGCGCAGCCGTACGTCCTCGCGCATGGCGTCGACGGGAATGGCATTGTCGGCAAAGTCCGGCGTCAGCACGTCGGCGATGCGCGGCAGCGGCGCGTCGCCGGGCACCGCCTCGAACACCGTCGTCGTGCGGTCGGGGCCGGACAGCTCGAAGCGCACGCCCGGAAAGGCGATGGCGATGCGCCGGACGATCTCGGTGATGGCGCTGGATTCGGCCCGGTCGCTCTTCAGGAATTTCAGCCGGGCGGGAACGGCGTGGAAGAGGTCACGGACCTCGATCACCGTGCCGCGTGACAGGGCGGTGGGGCGCAGCTCGGAGGGGCGGCCCGCCTCGACGGCGATCTCGTAGGCTTCGTCGCTGCCGGCGGCCCGCGATTTCAGGCTGAGCCGGCCGACCGAGCCGATCGACGGCAGGGCCTCGCCGCGAAAGCCGAGCGTGCCGATGGCGTCGAGACCGCCGGCAAGCTTGGAGGTGCAATGGCGGCGCACCGCCAGGGGCATTTCGGCGGCCGGAATGCCGCAGCCATCGTCGCTGATCCGGATGAGGTTCTTGCCGCCGCCGGCCGTGGCGATCTCGATCCGCCTTGCGCCGGCGTCGAGGGCGTTCTCGACCAGCTCCTTGACGACGCTGGCCGGCCGCTCGACGACTTCGCCGGCGGCGATCTGGTCGATCAGGGCATCGGAGAGCTGCTGGATGGGCATGGGAAACGGGCCCGGTTCGCGGTCAATGGGGCGCGGAGCATCGCCGCGCGCCTGCCGTTCTTAACGGCTCGCCGGGGCGGCGGCAAACCGGTCCGGTGCCACGCCTGTGGACGGCGCCGCGATCAGAGCCGCTCCTCGAGGATGACGAACACCGAGCGCGACTGGATGATCAGCCCATCCACCGCGTCGATGCGCCGGGGTTCGAGATGCGACCAGTCCGACTGGAGATGGAGGCAATAGGCGTGGTCGGCGCGCGGCGGCGGCAGGGTCACCGCGATATCGGCGTCGCTGGCGTTGAGGTAGATCACCGCCCGCTCGCTTTCGATGTCGTCCGCTCCGCGCGGCGCATAGACCGACATGCCGAGGAAGCGCCTTTCCGCGTCGGACCAGTCGTCGGGCTCCATGGGGGCGCCATCCTCGCGCAGCCAGACGACGTCCTCGACGTCACCGCCTTCGACCGGGCGGCCGGTGAGGAAGCGATCGGCATTCAGCGCCGGATGGGCGCGGCGCAGTTGCGATAGCCGGGCGACGAAGGCGGCGAGATCCTCGTCGGCTCGCGCCCAGTCGAGCCAGGTGATCTCGTTGTCCTGGGCATAGCCATTGTTGTTGCCGCCCTGGCTGCGGCCGAATTCGTCGCCGGCGACCAGCATCGGCGTGCCGCGCGCGACCATCAGCGTCGCCAGCATGGCGCGGATGTCCTTGCCGCGCGCGTCGCGGACCGCAGGATCGTCGGTGTCGCCCTCGACGCCGTTGTTCCAGGAGTGATTGTCGTTGTGGCCGTCGCGATTGCCCTCGCAATTGGCCGCGTTGTGCTTCTCGGCATAGGCGGCGATATCGGCCAGCGAGAAGCCGTCATGGGCGGCGATGAAATTGACGCCGCTCGACGGGCGGCGGCCGTCGCGGTCGTAGAGATCGGCCGAGCCGGCGAGGCGCGTCGCCAGCGCCCCGACCATGGCCGCATCGCCGCGCCAGAAGCGGCGGACATCGTCGCGGAACTTGTCCTGCCACTCGAACCAGGGCTTGGGAAACCGGCCGACCTGGTAGCCGCCGGGGCCGATGTCCCAGGGTTCGGCGACATGGATGCGGTGCTTCAGGACGGGATCGGCGGCGAGCATGCGGAAGAACGGCGCCTCGGTGGAGAATCCGTCGTCCAGCCGTCCCATCACCGGGGCAAGGTCGTAGCGGAAGCCGTCGAGGCCGGTCGCCTCGACCCAGGTCCGCAGCACGTCGATGCATAGCCGCGCCACCGGTTCGCGGTGGGTGGCGAGGGTATTGCCGGTGCCGGTGTCGTTGACGAGCAGGCCCGGCTCGTCCTCGGCGTGGCGGTAGTAGAGAAGATTGTCGAGGCCGCGATAGCAGACCGTCGGCCCGTCCTCGTCGCCCTCGCCGGAATGGTTGAGCACCACGTCGAGCAGCACCTTGATGCCGCGTGCATGGAGGGCGTCGACCACCCGGCGGATCTCGGGAAAGCCGCCCGGCGCAAGCCGCGGGTCGGGCGCCATGTGGGTGATCGGATTGTAGCCCCAGGCATTGGTCAGGCCGTGCGCCGAAAGGTGGCCCTCGTCGATCCAGGCGGCGAGGGGCATCAGTTCGACGGTCTCGACGCCGAGCTTTTCCATATGATCGAGGAAGACCGGTTCGGCGAGGGCGGCGACGGTGCCGCGGATCGTAGCCGGGACATCCGGATGGCGCTGGGAATAGGCGCGGACCAGCACCTCGTAGGTCAGGCCGGGGGCGGCGAAGGGCAGGGGCGCGGCGCTGCGATCAAGCGCGGTGACGAGCGCCCGCGGCATGTAGGGCGCGCTGTCGAGCTGGCGCCCGGGGGGCGCTGCGAGCACCGGATGATAGAGGAAGGCGCGGTCGAGTTGCACCGCATAGGGATCGGCGAGGAGCTTGGACGGGTCGAAGCGATGGCCGTCCTTCGGTCGGTAGGGGCCAAGCGCCCGAAGGCCATAGCGGGCGCCGGCCGCAAGCCCCGGCACGAAGCCGTAGTGCCGGCCGTCCTTTTCGCCGGGCAGGACAAGCCGCGCAGTTTCCCGCGTGCCGGTCGCGTCGAAGAGGCAGAGCTGGATGGCGTCGGCATTTTCGGAATGGACGGCGAAATGCACGCCGTCGCCGTCGAGCGTGGCGCCGAGCGCGGCGGGCCTCCCGCGCTCGGCCGTGATTGCGTAGGTCATGCAGTCCCTGCGGTCAGGTGATGACGTCCGGCGCCGCGCGGCCGGTGCGCTTGCCGATCTCGCCGATCGCCGAGGCCGTGTCGATAAGCTCGGCCAGCGCCTGTTCGGGGGCAATGTCGTGGCGGGTGCGGTCGGGCTCGTAGCGCTCGATATAGACGCGCAGGGTGGCGCCCTTGGTGCCGGTGCCCGACAGGCGATAGACGATGCGCGAGCCGCCGGAGAAGACGATCCGTACGCCCTGGCCGGTGGCGACCGAGCCGTCGACCGGGTCCTTGTACGAAAAATCGTCGGCCTCGGAGACGACCAGCGTGCCGAAGCGCTGGCCGGCCATCGAGGCGAGCCGGTCGTGCAGCGAACCCATCAGCCCCTCGGCCGCCTTGGCGTCGACTTCCTCGTAATCGTGGCGCTGGTAGTAATTGCGCCCGAACTCGGCCCAGTGGCTCTCCAGGATCGCCTGCACGCTTTCGCGGCGCACGGCCAGGATGTTGAGCCACAGGAGCACCGCCCACAGGCCGTCCTTTTCGCGGACATGGTCGGAGCCGGTGCCGGCGCTCTCCTCGCCGCAGATCGTCACCTTGCCGGCATCGAGCAGCGTGCCGAAGAACTTCCAGCCGGTGGGCGTCTCGTACATGCCGATGCCGCGCTTGGCGGCGACCCGGTCGGCGGCCTGGCTGGTCGGCATGGAGCGGGCGATGCCGGCGATGCCGTCCATGTAGGCCGGCGCCATATGGGCGTTGGCGGCCAAGACCGCCAGCGAATCCGATGGCGAGACGACGATGCCCTTGCCGACGATCAGGTTGCGGTCGCCATCGCCGTCGGAAGCCGCGCCGAAATCGGGGCCGTTGGGCGCCATGAGCTGGTTGATCAGCGTCGCGGCGTGGACAGCGTTGGGATCGGGATGACCGCCGCCGAAATCCTCCAGCGGCTCGCCATTGATCACCGTGCCGAGCGGCGCGCCGAGCCGGTTTTCCAATATCTCCGTGGCGTAGGGGCCGGTCACGGCGTGCATGGCGTCGAAGCGCAGGGTGAAGCCCGAGGCGATCAGGTCGCGAATCTGACCGAAATCGAACAGTTTCTCCATCAGCGCGGCATAGTCGGCGACTGGGTCGATGACCTCGACCACCATGTCGCCGAGCTTCGTCTCGCCGAGTTCGGCAAGGCTGGGCGCGTCGCCGGACCAGATGCGGTACTCGGACATTGTGCGGGTGCGCTCGAAGATCGCGGTGGTGATTTTCTCCGGCGCGGGGCCGCCATTGGCGACATTGTACTTGATGCCGAAATCGCCCTTCGGGCCGCCGGGATTGTGGCTGGCCGACAGGATGATGCCACCGGCCGCCTTGCGGATGCGAATTAGGTTGGAGGCGGCCGGCGTCGACAGGATGCCGCCGCGGCCGACCACGACGCGGCCATAGCCGTTGCCGGCGGCCATGCGGATCGCGGTCTGGATCACCTCGCGATTGTAGAAGCGGCCGTCGCCGCCGATCACCAGCGTCTCGCCGTCATGGCTGTCGGCGGCGTCGAAGATCGCCTGGATGAAATTCTCGGCGTAATTGGCCTGGCGAAAGTGCGGGACGCTCTTGCGCAGGCCCGAGGTGCCGGGCTTCTGGTCGTTGAAGGGCTTGGTGGCGATCGTCTCGATCATGGCCGCTGGTCTCCGATAAGATCGCGGAAGAGTTGGGCGTAGTGCCCGGCGCTGCTGCGCCAGGATACGTCGGATTGCATCGCGCTGAGCTGTAGCTGGCGCCAGGCGGCCGGGTCGGCATACAGCCGCTGCATCCGGTCGACGGCGTCGATGAGGTCGTCGCGCGTGGGCGGCGCGAAGATGAAACCGGTGGCGACGCCGGCGGTGATGGCGGCGTGGTTGGCGTCGATCACCGTGTCGGCGAGGCCGCCGACCTTGGCGACCACCGGAATGCAGCCATAGCGCAGGCCGTAGAGCTGGGTGAGGCCGCAGGGCTCGAAGCGCGAGGGCACGAGGATCGCGTCTGCGCCGGCCTGGACCCGGTGGGACAGGGCCTCGTCATAGCCGATGCGCACGCCGATCTTGTTCGGATGCCGGGTGTGGGCGGCTTGGAAACTGCCCTCGATCATCGGCTCGCCGGAGCCGACGACCACCATGCGCACGCCGCGTTCGACGAGGTCGTCGCAGGCGTCGGCGACGAGGTCGAGGCCCTTCTGCCAGGTCAGGCGGCTGACGACGGCGATGATCGGGCCGTCCTCATGGGCGAGGCCGAACTCGGTTTCCAGCGCCCGCTTGTTGCGCTGGCGCGCTTTGGGCGAGCGGGCGCTGTAATGATGCGGGATGTCGGGATCGGTCTTCGGGTTCCAGACCTCGGTGTCGATGCCGTTGACGATGCCGACCAGCCGTTCGCCGCGCCCGCGCAAGAGGCCGTCGAGCCCCATGCCGCCGCCCGGGGTCAGGATCTCCTCGGCATAGGTCGGGCTGACGGTGGTGACCGCGTCGGCGGCGTGCAGGCCGCCCTTCAGATAGCCGACATTGCCGTAATATTCGACGCCCTCGATCGACCATGCGGATGGCGGTAGGCCAAGGCGCGGGAAGATCTGGTAGGGGAAATTGCCCTGGAAGGCGAGGTTGTGGATGGTCACCACGGTGCGGGGCCGGGGCTTGCCGGATACGGCCAGATAGACCGGCGTCAGCGCGGCCTGCCAGTCATGGGCATGGACGATCGCCGGTTCGAAGCCGGAGATCGCACCCTGGCCGATCGCGGCGCCGGCCTTCGACAGCGCAGCGAAGCGAGCCCAGTTGTCGGCGTGGTCGTGGCCGGCGCTCGACACATAGGGACCGCCGGTCCGATCGAAGAGATGCGGCGCGTCGAGGACGAGAAGGTCGAGCCCGCCGGCGGTCGCCGCAAGGACGCGCGCCGGCCCGCCGAAGAGATCGTCGAAACGGCAGGCGATGTCGGCGCTTCCGATCTGCCGCATGACATCGGGATAGCCCGGCATCAGCGTGCGCACGGCAAAATCGTGGGCCGCCAGCGAGGCGGGAAGCGCCCCCGCCACGTCCGCCAGCCCGCCGGTCTTGATCAGCGGGAAGACTTCCGAGGCGACGGAGAGCACGCCGGTGGTCATCAGTAGGTGAGCCTGTCGATCATCGGCTTGGTGACGAGGCAGATGCCGTTCGCCGTGCGGCGGAACCGCTTGGTGTCGAGTTCGGGATCCTCGCCGATCACCAGGCCGTCGGGGATTTCCACGCCGCGGTCAAGCACGGCCCTGGTGATGCGGGCATGGCGGCCGATACGGCATTGGGGCAGCACGACCGCGTGGTCGAGCATGGAATAGGAGCGCTGGCGCACTCCGGTGAACAGCAGCGAGCGGTGCAGCTGGCCGCCGGAGATGATGCAGTCGCCCGAAACCAGCGACGACACAGCCGAACCTCGGCGGCCGTCCTCGTCATGGACGAACTTGGCCGGCGGCACCACGTCGGCATAGGTCCAGATCGGCCAGTCGCGGTCGTAGATGTCGAGCGGCGGGATGATGTCGGTCAGGTCGATATTGGCCTGCCAGTAGGCGTCGACCGTGCCGACGTCGCGCCAGTAGGCCTCGTCGTCCGGCTCGTTTTCCGAGCGCACCACGGACAGGTTGAAGCGATGGGCGACGGCACGGCCGTGCTTGACGATATGCGGGATGATGTTCTTGCCGAAATCGCGGCTCGAGCCCGGATCGGCGGCGTCGCGACGCAGCTGGTCCATCAGGAAGTTGGTCTCGAAGACATAGATGCCCATCGAGGCGAGCGCCGTGTCGGGACGACCCGGAATGGCCGGAGGATCGGCCGGCTTCTCGACGAAATCGGTGATGTTGTAGTTCTCGTCGACATGCATGACGCCGAAGGCGACAGCCTCCATGCGCGGCACTTCGAGGCAGCCGACCGTCACGTCCGCACCCGAATCCACATGCTGCTGGAGCATGATCTCGTAGTCCATCTTGTAGACGTGGTCGCCGGCGAGGATGACGATGTAGCGCGGCGCGTAGGATTCGATGATGTCGATGTTCTGGTACACCGCATCAGCGGTGCCGGCGTACCACTGGTCCTCGGACACGCGCTGACTGGCCGGCAGGATGTCGAAGCTCTCGTTGCGGCCCGGCCGCAGGAAGTTCCAGCCGTTCTGCAGGTGCCGGATCAGGCTGTGCGCCTTGTACTGGGTGGCGACGCCGATGCGGCGAATACCGGAATTGATGGCGTTGGAGAGCGCGAAGTCGATGATCCGCGTCTTGCCCCCGAAGAAGACGGCCGGCTTGGCCCGGCTGTCGGTCATCTCCATCAGTCGACTGCCGCGTCCGCCGGCCAGTACGTAGGCCATCGTCTCGCGGGCCAGTGGGCCGGCACGTCGGTTCTCAGCCATGAACTCCTCCCTGGATCATTCATGGGCAGACGTTCGCCGGTCAGCGCCGCCATTGCCGGCTGGCGCCCCATCGTTCATCCCCCACACGAAGATCGAACATAGCGCAGGTGCGGCCCGACGCCATGCCGGATCGCGATCAATCGCCTTCAGCGACGGGAATCAGGCGTCCGGACCGGCCTTCCAGATGTCGCGGGCATATTCGCGGATCGAGCGGTCGGACGAGAACCAGCCCATGCGCGCCGTGTTGCGCACGGCCTTGGCCTGCCACTCGTCCTGGTCCTGCCAGAGCGCATCCAGACGGCGCTGGGTATCCCAGTAGGCCTGGAAGTCGGCGCAGGTCATCCACCAGTCGTTGTTGTAGAGGTTGGAGACCAGGTCGTGGTAGCGCGCCGGGTCCTCCGGCGAGAAGACGCCCGAGGAAATCGCGTCCAGCGCCTCGCGCAGCAGCGGCAGTTCGGCGATGATCGAACGACCGCTATGGGCCTCGCGCCGCCGCTGGGCGACTTCCTCGGCGGTCAGGCCGAAGATGAAGATGTTGTCCTCGCCGACATGCTCGAGCATCTCGACATTGGCGCCGTCGAGGGTGCCGATGGTCAGCGCGCCGTTCATCGCGAACTTCATGTTGCCGGTGCCGGACGCCTCGAGGCCGGCCGTCGAGATCTGCTCCGACAGGTCGGCCGCCGGCATGATGATCTCGGCGAGGCTGACATTGTAGTTCGGGATGAACACCACCTTCAGGAGGTCGCGGACCGCCGGATCGCTGTTGATGGTGCGGGCGACATCGTTGGCGAGATGGATGATCTCCTTGGCCTGGGCGTAGCTCGGCGCCGCCTTGCCGGCGAAGATCTTGACGCGCGGCGACCAGTCGCGCTCGGGATGCGAGCGGATCTGGTCGTAAAGCGCGATCGCCTCGATGATGTTCAGGAACTGGCGCTTGTATTCGTGGATGCGCTTGACCTGGATGTCGAAGATCGCGCCCGGATCGACCTGCGTCGCCATGCGCTCGCCGATCAGGTTGGAGAGCTGCTCCTTGTTGCGGCGCTTGACCGCCGCGAAGCGCTCGCGGAAGCCGGCGTCGTCGGCCAGCGGATCGAGATCGGCAATCTTCTCGATATCGTCGAGGAAGGCGGGGCCGATCGCGTCGGTCACGAGTTCGGTGAGGCCGGGATTGGCCTGCATGATCCAGCGGCGCGGCGTGACGCCATTGGTCTTGTTCTCGATGCGGTCGGGATAGAGCAGGTGGAGATGGTGGAACACCGTCTCCTTCATCAGTTCGGTGTGCAGCGCCGAGACGCCGTTCACGGCATGGCTGCCGACAAAGGCAAGCTGGCCCATGCGCACGCGCCGGCCATTGCCCTCGTCGATCAGCGAGATCGCGGCAATCCTGGAATCGTCGAAGCCCTTTTCCTGCGCCGCCTCGCGGATGACGCCGGCATTGATGGCGTAGATGATCTGCATCTGGCGCGGCAGGAGCCGCTCGAACAGATGAATTGGCCAATGCTCCAGCGCCTCGGGCAGCAGCGTGTGGTTGGTGTAGGAGAAGGTGTTGCGGGTGATCTCCCAGGCCTCGGCCCATTCGTGACCATGCACGTCGATCAAAAGCCGCATTAGCTCGGCGACCGAGACCGCCGGATGGGTGTCGTTCAGCTGGATCGAGAATTTGTCGGCGAGGTTCGACAGATTCTCGTTGGCGTGGAGATGGCGCCGGATGATGTCCTGCAGCGAGGCGGAGGAGAAGAAGTACTCCTGCCGCAGGCGCAGTTCCTGGCCGGCCTGATGCGAATCGGCCGGATAGAGGATGCGGGTGATCGCCTCGGCCTTGTTGGACTCGACCAACGCACCGATGTGATCGCCGGAATTGAAGGCGTCGAGCAGGATCGGGTCGAGCGGCTGGGCACTCCACAGGCGCAGCGTGTTCACGCGGCGTCCGCGCCAGCCGACGATCGGCGTGTCGTAGGCGACGGCCAGAACGCGCTCGGCCGGGCGCCAGACCTGCCGGGCCGGGCGGCCAGGCTCCTGGATGGTCGTCACCTTGCCGCCGAAGCCGATCTCATAGGCGAGTTCGCGGCGCTCGAACTCCCACGGATTGCCATGGGCGAGCCAGGTTTCCGGCAGCTCCACCTGGGCACCGTCGGCGATTTCCTGGCGGAAGAAGCCGTGGACGTAGCGGATACCGTAGCCGAAGCCGGGAATGTCGGTGGAGGCCATGGACTCCATGAAGCAGGCGGCGAGGCGGCCGAGGCCACCATTGCCGAGTGCGGCGTCGGGCTCCAGCAGTTCGACGAGGTCGAGATCGACGCCGTAGCGCGACAGCGCCTCGCGGATCGGCTCGGTCAGATTGAGATTGTTGATCGCGTCGCGCAGCAGGCGGCCGATCAGGAATTCCATCGACAGGTAGCAGACGCGCTTCTCGCCGCTGTTCTTGGCGCGCTGGGAGGATTCCATCCACTGGTCGATGATCCGGTCGCGGATGACCAGCGTCGTCGCCTCGAGCCAGTCGTAGCGGCGCGCCTCGGCCGGGGTCTTGCCGACCGCGTAGGTCAGCTTCTCGACGATCTGCCGGGCCAGCGTTTCCGGGTCGTTCTTGCGGGGTGCGGGTGTCGGGGCACCGGTTCCGTCCAGGGCGGAACCGACCTCGTTCGTCATGTCGGCCATCATGACCCCCTCAGTTTGTGGATTGCTGCAACGAGACCGGCGGTGGAGCTGTCGCGCCCCTCCGCCGAGGACTCGCCGGTGATGACGGGAACCAGCCGGTTGGCCAGTTCCTTGCCGAGTTCGACGCCCCACTGATCGAAGGCGTTGATGCCGTAGAGCTGGGCCTCGACGAAGACACGGTGCTCGTAGAGCGCAATCAGGCGGCCGAGCGTGGCCGGGTCGAGCTGGCGGTAGAGCAGGGTGATCGACGGCCGGTCGCCCGGAAACACCCGATGCGGCGCGATCCGCTCGGCCTGCTCGGGCTCCATGCCACCGTCGAGTAGCTGCTGGCGGGCCTCGTCTAGCGAGCGGCCGCGCATCAGCGCCTCGCTCTGGGCCAAGCAATTGGCCAGCAGCAGGTCCTGATGGACCCGCATCTCGGTCGGCTCGTGAGCATTTGCGCCGACCAGGAACTCGACCGGAATGATGTCGGTGCCCTGGTGAATGAGCTGGAAGAAGGCGTGCTGGCCGTTGGTACCGGGCTCGCCCCAGACCACCGGACCGCTCACGGGAACGGTTTCGCCGTCAAGGCCGACGCGCTTGCCGTTCGATTCCATGTCGAGCTGCTGGAGATAGGCGGGGAAACGCGAGAGCCGCTGGTCGTAGGGAATGACGGCGCGGGTCGGATAGTCGCAGAGCGCGCGGTGCCAATAGCCGACGAGCCCAAGCAGGACCGGCAGGTTCTGGTCCAGCGGCGCGGTGCGGAAATGCGTGTCCATCTGGCGGGCACCGGTGAGGAAGTCGCGGAAGCCAGACGCGCCGATGGCGACCATCAGCGGCAGGCCGATCGCCGACCAGATCGAGTAGCGACCGCCGACCCAGTCCCAGAAGCCGAAGATGCGCTCCGAGGCGATGCCGAAATCGGCGACCTTGTCGAGCGCGGTGGAGACGGCGACGAAGTGATCGCTGACCGCGTCCTCGCCCAGCGACTCGCTGATCCAGCGGCGCGCGGCGGCGGCGTTGGTCATGGTCTCGATGGTGGTGAAGGTCTTCGACGCGATGATGAAGAGCGTCGACGCTGGATCCAGCGTCTTCAGCGTGTCGGCGATATGCGCGCCATCCACATTGGAGACGAAATGCGTGCGGGGACCGTCGTGATAGGGCGCCAGCGCCAGGGTCGCCATGGCGGGCCCGAGATCGGAGCCGCCGATGCCGATATTGACCACGTCGGTGATCTGCGTATCGCGGGCGCCGGTGATGGTGCCGTTGCGCACCCCTTCGGCGAAGGCGCTCATCGCCTTCAGGACGTCCGCGACGGCGCCGCTTACCGGGTTGCCGGCGGCGCGGAAGCCGTCCATCGGCTCGGCGCGCAGCGCCATGTGCAGCACCGAGCGGTCTTCGGTGAAGTTGATCGGCTCGCCGGCGAACATGGCGTCGCGCCGGGCCTCGACACCGCGGCTACGGGCCAATGCGATCAGGGCGTCACGGGCGTCGTCGTCGATCGCGGTCTTGGAATAGTCGAGGACGAGATCGCCCAGCGCAGCGGAAAACTCCGAATAGCGGCTCGGATCGTCGGAAAACAGCGAGCGGATGCCGCGGTCGACGGCCTGCCGGGCCATGCCGGTCAGTTCCGCAGCCGCAGGAGAAGCGCCGGAATCGGACGTCTGGCTCATGAATTGCCCTGCCATGATGTTTGAAGCGGTCGTCGCAGAAGCGTCTGCCTGCGGCCTTTTATGCCGGTTGTGGATAGGAGGCAAACGCCGGGTCGGCGCCGCTCATGGCCTGCTGTGCCCTATTATAGGGCACATATCGGCGATGCTGCAATTCGCGGCGCTCGATTTCGTGAAAGAGGGGCCGGCAGGTGCGAAACCTGCCGACCCCTTTAGCTGCCGTCTCAGTCGATCGTGACGGTCTTCACATTCATGAATTCCAGCATGCCCTCATGCGCCAGTTCGCGGCCGTAGCCGGAGCGCTTGACGCCGCCGAAGGGCAGACGCGGGTCGGAGGCGGTCATGCGGTTGATGTGAGTGCCACCCTGGTCGAGCTCGCGGATGAAGCGTTCCTGCTCCGCCGGCTCGGTCGTCCAGACCGAACCGCCGAGACCGAATTCGGAATCATTGGCCAGGTCGATGGCCTCGTCGATCGACTTGACCTTGAACATGATCGCGCAGGGGCCGAACAGCTCTTCGCGGTAGGCCGGGGCGCTCTCCGGCACGTCGGCGAGGATCGACGGCTGGAAGAAATAGCCCGGACCCTCCGGCGTCTTGCCGCCGGTCACCAGCTTGGCCCCGGCGCTCACCGATCTGTCGATCTGGTCCTTCAGATCGTCAACGCCGGCGTTCATGGCCAACGGGCCCATGCCGGTGTCATCGGCCATCGGGTCGCCGAGCTTTATGGCTTCGACAGCCTCGGTGTAGCGGCCGAGATAATCCTCGTAGACGTCTTCATGGACAATGAAGCGCTTGGCGGCGATGCAGCTCTGACCGTTGTTCTGCATGCGGGCGGTGACGCCCACCTCGACCGCCTTGGCGATGTCGGCGGAGGGCATGACGATGAAGGGGTCGGAGCCGCCGAGTTCCAGCACAGTCTTCTTGATCTCGGAACCGGCGGTGGACGCGACGGCCGAGCCGGCGCCCTCGCTGCCGGTCAGGGTGGCGGCGCGCACGCGGCTGTCCTTGAGGATGCCCTCGACCTTGGAGGAGGAGATCAGGAGGGTCTGAAAGACGCCCTGCGGCGCGTCGGCGTCGAGGAAGATGCGCTCGATCTCCAGCGCGCACTGGCTGACATTGGAGGCGTGCTTCAGGATGCCGACATTGCCGGCCATGATCGCCGGGGCGGCGAAGCGCATGCACTGCCAGTAGGGGAAGTTCCACGGCATGACCGCCAGAACCGGGCCAATCGGCAGGTAGGTCACAAAATTGCGGCCGGCGGGGCCGTCCCGCACGTCGTCGGCGACGAATTTCTCAGCGTTCTCGGCGTAGAAGCGCAGGGCATTGGCGCACTTGCCGACCTCGGCCTCGGCTTCCTTCAGCCGCTTGCCCATCTCCATGGTGGCGATGCGGGCGAGCTCGGTCTTGCGGTTGTCCATCTGGTCGGCGGCCCGCATCAGGACCTCGGCGCGCCGGGCGAAGGAGGTCTTGCGCCAGTCGCGGAAAGCCAGATCGGCATTGGCGAGGGTGCGCTCGATATCGGCGTCGGTGTGCGCGGCGAATTCCTCGATGGTCTCGCCCGTCGCCGGATTGATGCTCGTGGGCATGGTCTCTCCTGATGGTCACGCGTCGTTTCATGCACCGGTCCGCGCCGTCCGGCTGGGCCGCTTCGCTAGTTAGCACGAAGCCGGCGCGCGGACAGAGGCGCGGGTCGGACCGTCGGGCGGAGCCGACGGCGACGGATCAGGTGCGTGCGGCCGACAGCTTCTCGATCGCGGCATCGAGGGACTCGCTGGTGGCCTTCACCTCGGGCACGTTCGGGTCGTTCTTCAGGATCTGCTGCAGCGACGAGCGCCATTCCGACAGGATGGTTTCCTTCTCGCCGTCGGACAGCCGGTCGTCCTTCAGGACGTCCTCGGGCGTGTCGTACGAGCCATGGGTCGGGTGATCGAATTTCGACGACATCATTGTCGGTCTCCTGCCTGTCGTTTCGGGACGGGCGCGGCGGGCCGGACATGCCGGCGCGGTCGTGCCTTCTGGGTCCCCAACGGGCCGACGGCGAGAAAGGTTCATCCGAGAATGTCGTCGCGAGACGCCTGACGGTGGCGACACTGCGTCACCGCGCTCCGGGTCGGGAGTCTAGAACTCGCCTTCGTAGAAGACGCCGACCTCGCCGCCGCCGGAGGAGGTCACCGCGCCACGGGCGCTGAGGCCCGATCCGAGATCGAGATCGATGGTCACCCGGCCGCTCGTGTCGACACCGACATAGGTGTTCTCGTTCAGATACTTGCCGACACCGACCGCGGTGGTGCCGTCGGCGGCGGTGCGGATGTCGAGATCGTCGACGCCGAGCTGCGAGCGCAGATTCTCCAGAAGGCCGCTGCTGCCGCCGACGCCGGCCAGCGAGGCCGCGGCCTCGGCGAGCTGGGCGATCTGCAGGGGCGACAGGTCGGAGGTGCCCTGGCCGAAGATCAGCCGCGCCAGCACCTCGTCCTGGGGCAGGGCCGGCTCGGAGGAGAAGTTGAAGCTCGGATCGTCGGCCGGACCGGTGACGGTGATGAAGACGGTGGCGTCGCCGGCGGTGGAGCGGGCCACGAGGTCGAGATAGGGCGTCAGGCCGCCGGTGAAGCTCAGCCGGCCGCGATCGAAGTCAAGGCGCTTGCCGAGGATGGAGAAGCGGCCGCGTTGCAGGTCGAAGCCGCCCACGACATTCGGAAAGGCGGCCGAGCCGGTGATGGTGATCCGGCCGCCGAGTTCCACGTCGAGGCCGCGGCCGCGCACGAACACCCGGTTGGGCGCGTTGAAGGTGAGGTCGAGATCGATGCCGCCGCCGCTGTTGCCGCCATCGGCGCGCTCGGGCGAGATCTCGCGCTGCTGCTCGTAGACGGCGGGTGCGGCGTTGCGATGGGTCACGTCGATGCGGGCGAGGGAGCTCGGCAGGTTTTCCGGCACGAGGACGTTGATCTCCTCGGCATTGATCGTGCCGGCCAGACGCGGCGTGCCGGTCAGCGGTCCGGTGATGGTCAGTTCGGCGTCGAGCCTGGCGGTGACGAGTTCGCCCTTGTTGTAGCGGCCGTCGTCGAGCCGGATCGTGATGTCGGCCGGGAAGCCACCGTCAAGACCGACCGTGCCGGATACGTCGAGCGTGCCACCGGCGGACAGGTTCGCGTCGAAGGCGCGGATCGTCGCGGTGCGTCCGTCGAGCGAGATGGTCGTCGAGATGTCGTTGAGGGCGAGATTGGCCCCAGTGTCGATGAAGCGGGCTCCCGAGGTCGAGACCGTGCCGACGATCGCGGGCTGGGACACGGGTCCGGTCACGCGGGCATCGACGAGGACGGTGCCCTGCACCGAGCGGCCGCCTTCGGCCAGGATGCGGTTGGCGAGGGACAGCGGCGCCGAGCCATTCAGCGACAGGTCGAGCTGCGGGCCACCTGCGAGGTTGACCGAGCCATTGGCGCTGAAGTCGAGGCCGTCGCCGGTCAGGCTGGTGTCGGTGGTGACCACCTGGTCGGCGAAACGGCCGCTGGAGGTGACCGCCAAGGCGCCGACGCCGGCGGCGCGGGTCTGCTGGATCGACACGCCGCTGGCATTGATGTCGTAGCTGACCGACGGATTGGACGGGGCGCCGGTGGCGCGGACCGTGCCGTTGATGGTGCCCTGCGGGGCAATGCCCGCCGCCGCGGCGCTGGCGATCGAGGCGGGAAGGGCGCTGATCTCGGCGGTGATGTCGAGGGCATTGGCGCCAGCCGATCCGGTGACGGTGATGGCGCCGCCACCGACGTCGATGCGGGCATTGCCGAGGTTGAGCGTGCCGCCGGCATAGCGGCCTTCCGCCACCGCCTGCAGCGCCGGCGCGCCGGCGGCGCGGCTCTGGGCGACGGAAACGTCGAAGGCGGTGATGTCGAAGCTGGCGTCGGGATCGGCGAGCGATCCGGTGGCCGAGGCCGAGCCGGAGACGGTGCCGCGGGCGCCGAGGCCGTCGACAAAGCCGTTGGCAAGCCCGACGGGCAAGGCGTCGATGGCAACATCAATGGCCAGCCGCTCACCGACCGTGCCGGTCGCTCGGAGCGAGCCGTCACCGACGGTGACGTCGGCGCGCTCGATGGTCGCCGTCCCATCGGCATAGGAGCCGGCGGCGTCGAGGACGAGGGGCGCGACGCCGGACCGGGCGATCTGGCGGGTGGTGATGCCGCGGCCGGCGAGATCGAAGCGAGCCTGCGGATCGGACAGCGAGCCGGTGGCCGTGGCCGAACCGGTGATCGTGCCTTCGGCGCCGAGGCCGTCGACGAAACCATTGGCGAGGCCGACCGGCAGGGCGTCGATGGCAAGGCGGAGGTCGAGCTGTTCGCCGACGGTGCCGGTGGCCCTGAGCGAGCCGTTTCCGACGGTGAGGTCGGCGCGCTCGATGGTGGCGGTACCGTTCACATAGGCGCCGGCGGCGTCGAGGGCGAAGGGCGCAACGCCGGACTGGGCAATCTGGCGTGTCGTGATGCCGGTGCCGGAAAGGTCGAAGCGGGCCTGCGGATCGGCGAGCGAACCGGTGGCTGTTGCCGTGCCGGAGATCGTTCCCTCGGCGCCGAGATCGGGGGCGATGCCATTGGCGAGGCCGACCGGAACGGCATTGACGGCGACGCGCAGGTCGAGGGTCTCGCCGACGGTGCCTTCGGCAGTCAGCGAGCCGTCGCCGACGGCGATCTCGGCTTCGGAGAGGGTCAGCGTGCCATCGGCATAGCGGCCGGCGGCGTCCACCGTCAGCGGGTCGATGCCTCTCTCGGCAATGGCGTCGGCGGTGATGCCTGAGCCGGTCAGGTCGAAGCTGGCAGTCGGATTGTCGAGCGTGCCGGTGGCGGTGCCCTTGCCGGAGACCGTACCGCGGGCAGCCAGGCCATCGACGAAGCCGTTGGCCAGACCGACCGGCAGATTGGTCAGGGTCACGTCGAGGTCGAGGTTCTGGCCGACCCGGCCGGTCGCCACGAGCGAGCCGTCGCCGACATTGATGACGGCGGTCTCCAGCGCGGCGGTGGCGTCGGCGTAGGTGCCGGTCAGGCGCAGGGCCAGCGGTGCGACGCCGGAGCGGGCAATCTGCCGGGTGGTGATGCCGGTGCCCGACACGTCGAAGACGGCTTCAGGGTCGATGGTCGAACCCGACGCCGAGGCGGTGCCGGACAGGGTGCCGCTGGCGTCGAGGCCGGTCACGAAGCCGTTGACCAGGCCGACCGGCAGACGGCGCATGGCCAGTTCGATGTCGAGCTCTTTGCCGACCGTGCCGGAGGCGGTGAGCGAGCCGTCGCCGACGATCAGTTCGGCGCGGTCGAGGGTCGCGGTGCCGTCGGCATAGGCGCCGGCGACGTCGAGGGTCAGCGGATCGATGCCGGCCGCGGCGATCTCCTCGGCGGTGATGCCGGTGCCGGACAGGGCGAAGGTCGCCTGGGGATCGCTGCGCGGACCGGTGGCGGTGGCGGTGCCGGTCAGCGTGCCTTCGGCGTCGAGCCCGTCGACGAAGCCGTTGGCCAGCGCCACCGGGACGGAATCCATCGCGATCTCGATGTCGAGCTGGTCGCCGATCGTGCCGGAGGCGTCGAGCGAGCCGTCGCCGAGATCGAGCCGTGCGGTCTGCAGGGTCAGAGTGCCGCCGGTATAGCTGCCTGTGAGGTTTGCCTGGATGGCCGGCACGCTGGCGGCGCGCGAACTGGCAACGGCGAGGTCGGTGCCGATCATGGCGAAGGTGGCGGCGGGATCGTTCGCCGCGCCGGAGACGGTGGCGGTGCCGCCGATGGTGCCGGCGGCGGCAAGGCCCGGCACGAAGGGATTGGCGGCGGCGGCCGGCACGTCGGTCAGGCGCAGCGCGAGGTCGAGGCTTTCGCCGGCGCTGCCGTCGAGGGAAAGCGCGCCGTCCCCGACATCGACGCGAATGCCGGAGAGGGTCGTCACGCCGCCCTCGATCCGCACGATGGCCTCTTCGGCAAGCCGGATCGCCGCGTCCTCGATGTCGGCGGTCAAGCGGGTCAGGCGGACCAGGGTCGTGTCGGGCTCGAACAGGACGTTACCGGCCAGGGCGAAGGGCACGGCGTTGACCTTCGCCTCGGCGACGAGATCGGTGCCCTGTTCGTCCTCGCGCAGCGCTACGTCGAGATCGCTGACGGCGATGCCGGGCGCGGCGATGGCACGGGCGGTGACGGTGCCGGTCGGGCGCGGAATGCCGAGATAGTCCTTCACCGACAGGTCGATGCGGGCGCCGTCGAGCGTGTTGCCGGCGACGGAAAGGCGCTCGCCGGTCAGGTCGATGGCGGCGACGGGCATGCCATCGTCCTCGACGGTGAGGTCGACCTGCCCGACCACGTCACCGGAGGCGTCGAGGCTGCCGAGCGCGGCCAGCGGGCTGATGTCGCTGACGTCGATGGCAAGGGTGCCGACGGGCGCGAAGGCGTCGGTCAGGCGCAGATCGCCGGTGATGCTGTTGGCACCCTGGCGGATGGCGAGGTCGGTGATCCGGCGGTCGCCATTGTCCAGCGTCTCGACGGTGGCGTTGCCCGACAGGGGCTGGCCGTCGAGCGTGCCAGTGATGGCGACGCTGCCCGAGGGCGAGGCCGGGTTGAGCGTGCCGCGGGCCTCGACCTTGAGGTCGGCGAGTTCGCGGCCATTGATCGACAGGCCGTTGCCCGAGATTTGCAGATCGACATCGGGCTTTTCGGCCGGGCCGGAGGCGGTCAGGCTGAATGTGGCCGCACCGGCCAAAGCGCCGCTGACGGAGCCGGCCTCGTTGAGCGAGCCGGAGATGTCGGCAGAAACCGCGTCGTCGGTGAGGGCGGCGGTGCCATCGATTGTCAGGCCGTCGCCGCGCACGGTCAGCGCCTCGGCGCTCAGCGCGCCGTCCGGGGTGCGGGCGAAGCGGCCGCCGACGGCGAGTTCCTCGCCGGCCAGCGGAACCACGGCGGCCGAGAGGGCACTGGTCTGGAAGCGCGACTGCACGTCGAGGGCGAAGGTCGAGAAGTTCAGCGCAGCCTGGCCCTCGAGCTGCAGATTGGCGACGTCGGTCACCGCCTCGCTCGGCCGGAAGGTCAGTCCCGTGTCGGTCAGGTTGCCGGCAAGCGCGATCTTCACCGGGCCGTTGAGGAAGCGCTGCTGGATGCCGTCGGGCGCAGCGACGGACTGGGCCTCCAGATCGGCGTCGAAGGCGCCCTTGAAGCCGGTCAGGTCGAAGCCTGCGCTGGCGATCTTCGCGCTGATCCCCTGGGCCTGATATTCGCCGGAACCGGCGCGCGGCAGGCGCAGCGTCAGATCGAGCGCTGCGGCGGACAAAGCGCCCTTCAGCGTGCCGTCGACGCCGGCAAGCTCGATCGTCGTCTCGCCCGGCGCCTCGCCGAACACGAAGGGGATCGGATCGCCATCGCGCGAGGCGACCGACAGATTCAGGTCGTTGGCGGTGCCCGACAGGTCCAGTGTGCCGCCGGCCGTCGCCGACAGCGCGTCGGAGGAAAGAACTGCCTGCTCGATAGCGTAGGTGCCGTCGTCGCGGATCACCATCTGTAGGTCGAGTGCCGTGCCGCCGGCGACGTAGCGCTGGAACTGTTCGGGCACGAAGCGTTCGGCGGCGACGTTCAGCGAGGCCGAGACGCGCAGGCCGGCATCGACGTCGTCGGCGCGGGCGGTGAGGGTGGCGGCGGTCTCTGCGCCGACCTCCAGCGAGCCGTTGGCCATGAAGGCCGACAGCGGCCCGGAGCCGTTGATGGTCAGGTCGACGGCCGGGCGATCCGGAATGTCGAGCAGGGTCGCGACGAGACCGCCGGCCGGCTCGCTGGCCTTGACGTCGATCTTGAGCTGGTTCTCGGCCGGCGCATAGCCGATCTCCAGCGCGATCTGGCCGGGCTGGTCGAGCCGCTCGATGTCGGCCTTCACGTTCAGATCGGTCGGATCGGCGGCAAGCTGCAGGCTGGCATCGGCGCGCAGACGGGCACGGGTTCCGGCGATCGCCTCGCCGAGCACGAATTCGTCGATCGCCAGGCGGCGGATGTCGGCGGTGATCGAGGGCAGGGAGAAGCCGCCGGACTCCTCGTCGGGCGCGGCTTCCGGCTGGCCGGTCGGCAGACGTTCCAGGACGATGCTGCCGGCGGTCAGCGCGTCGATCGAGACGTTGGAGCGAACGAGAGCGAGCGGCGACCAGTCCATGGCGAGGTCGCTGGCGGTCAGGAACACGCCCTGCGGATCGGAGACGGTGACGTTCTCGATGCGGATGTCGCCGCTCAGCGCGCCCGACAGACCCTCGATCTTCACCTGCATGGTGTCGGTCGAGACGAGGTTCTCGATCTGGGTCGCGAGGAACTGCTGGGCCTGCGCCGGGCGGCTCGGGGCAAGTGCCACGAAGCCACCCAGGACGAGGGTCGCCGCGATCTGCAGGAGACGTCCGGCACGTATCATCAGAAGGCCTGTCCGATTCCGGCGTAGAACTGGAAGCTGGCGTCGCGCGGCCCCGGATCGAGCGGTACCGCGACGTCGACGCGGATCGGCCCGAAGCTGGTCAGGTAGCGCAGGCCGACGCCGGCGCCGAGCTTGAACTCGTTGAAGTCGGGCACGAGGTCGTCCGACACCGTGCCGCCGTCGACAAAGGGCACGATCTGGATCGTGTCGGTCACCGCGACGCGGGCTTCGAGCGAGGCTTCGAACAGCGACAGGCCGCCGGTGGGCGTGTCGGTGAAGTCGGGATTGAAGCCGCTGCCGGCCGGCACGCTAGACGGATAATAGGGGCCGATCGACTGGAATTCGTAGCCGCGGACCGAGCCGCCGCCGCCGGCGAAGAAGCGCCGGTCGTTGGGCACTTCGCCGAGATCGGCCCCGAAGATGGTGCCGTAGCCGACGCGGCCGGCCAGGACGAGCCTGTCGTTCTCGGTCAGCGACAGGTAGCTCGACGCATCGACGCGCGTCTTCACGAAGGCGGCGCCGTCGTCGACATTGTAGGTCGGCTCGGCGAAGGCCTTGGCGAAGATGCCCTCGGTCGGGTTCAGCTCGTTGTCGCGGCTGTCGAAGGTGTAGGTCACCGGCACCGAGGCGAGGAGATAGTCCCGCTCGCCGAGGAAGTCGCCGATGGTCTCGTATTCGCCGCGCACCGTGGCGCTCAGCTTCTGCTGCTCGTCGATCTTGTATTCGACACCGCTGGTGACGGCGACGAATTCGCGGTCATAGGCCAGCGGCTGCTGTCGGCCAGCCTCGACCGAGCCGATATAGACCGAATCGGGACCGAGCACGCCGGGCTTCTTGAACACCAGCGAGGTGGCGTAGTCCGGGCCGCTGATCTCGCGGGCCTCGTCGCTGATGGCGGTGGCGCCGATGCGCGAGATCGAGGCGTCGAGGCGGATCGATTCCGCCCGGCCGAACAGGTTGCGATAGCCGACATAGCCGGAGGCGCCGGCGCCCTCGGTGTTGGAGTAGGTGGCGCCGAGGCCGTAGAAGCCGAACTTGCGCTCGGCCACCTCGACCTGCACCGGCAGGGTGCCGTCGGAGGCCTGAGCCGCGCCGGGCTTCACCGTCACGCTGGAAAACACGCCGAGCTCGACGAGGCGCTTGCGGGCCGCAGCCAGTTCGTCGGGCGAGAAGACCTCGCCGGCCTTCACCTCGGCCATATAGGCGACGAAGCCGGGATCGACGTCGGTGGTGCCGTCCACCCAGGTCTCGCCGAAGGGGACGATGTCGCCGGGCGACACGTCGAGGGAATAATCCAGCTCGTCGGTGGCGGCGTCCGCGACAGTCTCGCGGCCGGTCACCGCGACGAAGGGGCGGCCCTGATTGCGCAGGTCGCGCAGGAGCTTCGCCTCGCCTTCGAGGACATCGACGGAGTTCGCCGAGCCGCCGCGCACCAGGCCGTATTCGGCCGGATCGACGGGCAGGCCGCCGGTGGTGATCGCCACGCGGCCGAGTTCGTAGACCGGGCCGGGCGTGACGCGGATCGTCACCGGCACGGGGCGAGAGGTGTCGAATTTCGTGTCCGGCGGCAGGTCGGCGAGGTTGCGGCCCTCGATGAAGATGTCGACGAGGCCGTCGTATCGGGCGTTCTCGTAGAGCGTCGCGACGAGACGCTTGCGATCGGTCTTCGCCTTGGCGATGAGCCCGAGCGAGCCTGAGACTGGGTCGCTGGCGTCGGAGACAAGGACGGAGGCATCGCGGAGGGCGGTTTCGATGTCGCCGTCGGCGGTCACGCCCGACGCCAGCGACAAGGATGCCGTGTAGGAGATCGGGTTGATGATGTCGGTGGCGGCGTCGGTCTCGTCCTCGAAGAACTTGAATCCGAAGATCTCGAAGGCCGCGGCGCGCTGCGGAACCGCCATGACGAGCACCGCCCCGAGGGCAGCGCGTGCAAGCATGTGGCTGGTGTGGAACCGATACCGCAAAGACGCCAGTTTCCCGTTGACCGCATTGACCGTTGGAGCGGCACCCGAAGCCGGCTTCACGATGTCCGGTGACGGCGCGCGAAAGGCCGCCGCGACCCCTCCTCGGGTTGGCGGTCAGCATGCTGGGATTTGATGAAATAACAACCTACTGGCGGGGATATTTCGTCCGGTGACGTTAACGTGTAGCTGATTTTCGCCGGTCCCGTGCCGCCGGGGTCACACCTGTCGAAGCGTCATTGCGGCGCTTGGCCGCGACGTCGTGTGGCGAGTGATTTCACGGGCAGGCGGCGGCCTTTCCGCGCCGGTGGTTTCGGCTGCAACCAGACCCGCGCCGGCGACGCCGTACCATGGAACGATTCTGAAAAGCGCTTGAAGCGATCCCCGGCAAAGGGCAAGCTCGCGCCGGAGCCGCGGTGTGGGTAGTCGACGCCGCGCAGACATTCGCCCGTCCGGCAGCGATGCGGGACGACGCGATCAGACCCCCGGGGAGGATATCGATGAGTGACGTGACGATCACGGTGAACGGTCGGGAGATGAAGGGCGCGGTCGAAGACCGCACGCTGCTCGTCACCTTCCTGCGCGAAAATCTCGGCCTGACCGGCACCCATGTCGGCTGCGACACGTCGCAGTGCGGGGCCTGCGTGGTCCATGTGGACGGCAAGGCCGTGAAGTCCTGCACCATGCTGGCCGTCCAGGCCTCGGGCGCCTCGGTGACGACGATCGAGGGACTGGCCGACGGCGCCGAACTGCATCCGGTGCAGGCGGCTTTCCGCGAGCATCACGGCCTGCAGTGCGGCTTCTGCACCCCGGGCATGATCATGACGGCGGTGGACCTGATCCGCCAGCACGGCAGCGCGCTCGACGAGAAGGCGGTGCGCGACGGCTTGGAGGGCAACATCTGCCGCTGCACCGGCTACCACAACATCGTCAAGGCGATCCTGGCCGCCGCCGGCGCATCGCAGCCGCAGCAGGTCGCGGCAGAATAGGGAGGCAGGGCGGCCTTCGGGTCTCCACGGATCAGGGCGGCCGCAGCGATCCCGACGGTGATCCCGGCCCCCAGCGAAAATTGGGAGGTTTTCTATGGGTATCGAAGGCATCGGCGCAAAGGTTCTGCGCAAGGAGGATCGCCGGTTCATCACCGGGCGTGGCCGCTACGTCGACGACATGGTCGTGCCGGGCATGAAATACGCGGCGTTCGTGCGCTCGCCCCATGCCCATGCGACGATCTCCGGTATCGACATGGAGGAGGCCAAGGGAATGCCGGGCGTCATCGGCATCCTGACCGGCGAGCAGCTGCAGGGCGACGGCATCGGCAATCTGATCTGCGGCTGGGCTGTCTCCTCCAAGGACGGCACGCCGATGAAGATGGGCGCCTGGCCGGCGCTGGCGGTGGAGAAGGTCCGCCATGTGGGCCAGGCCGTCGCGGTGGTCGTCGCCGAAACCCAGATGCAGGCACGCGACGCCGCCGAAGCGGTGATGGTCGACTATGACGAGCTGCCGGCCGTGGTCAGCGCCGTCGAGGCGCTGAAGGATGGCGCGCCGCAGCTCCATCCGGAAGCCGAGAACAACCTGATCTTCGACTGGGAACTGGGCGACAAGGGCGCGACCGACGCGGCCTTCACCAATGCCGCGCACGTCACCAGGCTGCACATCGTCAACAACCGGCTGGTGCCGAACCCGATGGAGCCGCGCGCGGCACTCGGGCATTACGACGCCGCCGACGACCACTACACCTGCTGGACCACCTCGCAGAACCCGCATGTCGCCCGGCTGGTGATGAGCGCCTTCTACAATGTCGCGCCGGAGCACAAGCTGCGGGTGATCGCGCCGGATGTGGGCGGCGGCTTCGGCTCCAAGATCTACATCTATCCCGAAGAGATCGTCTGCCTGTGGGCGTCCAAGCGCACCGGCGTGCCGGTGAAGTGGACGTCCGACCGCACCGAGGCGTTCCTGACCGACGCCCATGGCCGCGACCACGTGACCGAAGTCGAGATGGCGCTGGACGCCGACAACAAGATCCTCGGCCTCAAGGTCGACACGGTGGCCAATCTGGGCGCCTACATGTCGCTGTTCTCGTCGGCGACGCCGACCTATCTCTACGCGACGCTCCTGTCCGGCCAGTACGACATTCCGGCAATCCACGCCAATGTCAGGGCCGTCTACACCAACACCGTGCCGGTGGACGCCTATCGCGGTGCCGGCCGGCCCGAGGCGACCTACGTCATCGAGCGGACCATGGAGACGGCGGCGCGCGAGCTCGGCGTCTCGCCGGCGGAACTGCGCCGCAAGAACTTCATCCGCTCCTTCCCGCACCAGACGCCGGTCATCATGGCCTATGATGCCGGCGATTTCGACGCAACGCTGGATGCCGGCATGCAGGCGGCGGACGTCGCCGGCTTCGAGGCCCGCCGGGCCGAGGCACAGTCCCGCGGCAAGCTGCGCGGTCTCGGCATGAGCTGCTACATCGAGGCGTGCGGCATCGCGCCGTCCAAGGCGGTGGGCTCGCTCGGCGCCGGCGTCGGCCTGTGGGAATCGGCCGAGGTCCGGGTCAATCCGGTCGGCACGATCGAGATCCTCACCGGCTCGCACAGCCACGGCCAGGGCCACGAGACGACCTTCGCCCAGCTCGTCGCCGAGCGTTTCGGCCTGCCGGTCGACAACGTCCAGGTGATCCATGGCGACACCGACAAGGTGCAGTTCGGCATGGGCACCTATGGCTCGCGCTCCGGTGCGGTCGGCATGTCGGCGATCCACAAGGCGCTCGACAAGGTCGAGGCCAAGGCCAAGAAGATCGCCGCGCATCTCCTGGAAGCCGACGAGGGCGACATCGTCATCGAGAATGGCGAGGTGAAGGTCGCGGGCACCGACAAGTCGCTCGGCTGGCACGAGGTCTGTCTCGGCGCCTATACCGGCCACAATCTGCCGGACGGCATGGAGCCGGGCCTGAAGGAAGGCGCGTTCTACGATCCCACCAACTTCACTTTCCCGGCCGGCTGCTACATCTGCGAGGTCGAGGTGGATCCGGAGACCGGCACCACCGAGATCGTGCAGTTCGTTGCCGCCGACGATTTCGGCCGGGTGATCAACCCGATGATCGTTGAGGGGCAGGTGCATGGCGGTCTCGCCCAGGGCATCGGCCAGGCGCTCCTGGAAGGCGCCCATTACGACGAGACCGGCCAGCTCGTGACGGCGTCCTACATGGACTATGCCATGCCGCGGGCCTGGGACCTGCCGATGTTCGACGTGTCGACCAACGAGACGCTGTGCCCTGGCAATCCGCTCGGCATGAAGGGCTGCGGCGAGGCCGGCGCGATCGGTTCGCCGCCGGCCGTCATCAACGCCATTACCGATGCCATCGGCAACAACGACCTGACCATGCCGGCGACGCCGCAGAAGGTGTGGCGGGCGCTCCACGCCGTCACCTGACGGCGGCCTGATCGTCCGGCGGCCGCAGATCGGCCGCCGGCAGCGTTCCGGGACCCCCTCCGGGTCCCGTCTTCGAGACAGTCGCGCCGTGCGGCCCGCGCCTGCACAGGACAGGCGCGACCCGGCGCCAAGGGAGACCTGAGATGTACGAGACCACCTATCATCGCCCCTCGACCCTCGACGAGGCCGTCCGGCTGGTCGGCGACAGCGGCGGGGAGGGCAAGTTCCTCTCCGGCGGCATGACGCTGATCCCGACCATGAAGCAGCGTCTTGCCGCGCCGACGGCGCTGGTCGATCTGCGCCATGTCGCCGAACTCAAGGGCATCAGCGTCGAGGGCCGCTCGATCCGCATCGGCGGCGGCACGACCCATGCCGAGATCGCCGCCCATGAGGGCGTCAAGTCGACCTGTCCGGGCTTTGCCTCGCTGGCCGGGCTGATCGGCGACATCGCCGTGCGCCACATGGGCACGATCGGCGGCTCGGTCGCCAATTACGATCCGGCCGCCGACTATCCGGCCGCCCTGAAGGCGATGGGCGCGACGATCCACACCTCGAAGCGCGAAATGCCGGCGGACGCGTTCTTCGTCAGCCTGTTCGAGACGGCGCTGGAAGAGGACGAGATCGTCACTGCGGTGTCCTTCGAGGCGCCGGACCAATGCGGCTACGAGAAGTTCCGCAACCCGGCCTCGCGCTACGCCATGTGCGGCGTCTTCGTCGCCAAGCGCGGCGATGGCGTGAAGGTCGGCGTCACCGGCGCGGGCTCCAACGGCACCTTCCGCTGGGAAGCCGCCGAGCAGGCGTTGTCGGCGAATTTCGACGGCGCAGCCATTGAAGGGCTGTCGGTCGATCCGACCGACATGCTGGCCGATCTGCACGGCTCGTCGGATTACCGCGCCAACCTCGTCAAGGTCGTCACCAAGCGGGCGGTCGCCAAGGCGCAGTCGCACTAGGCTTCGGCGAAGCTTTCATGTTGCGACGGCCGGGCGTCTGCCCGGCCGTTTTCGTTTGTGGGCTCGCGCAGGACCGGTACCCCGCCTCTGGTGCAGGCCGAAGCGCCCAAGGCGGCTCCGGGCGACCACCTGCGACAGCCTGTAGCAGGGCAATCCGGCCGTGACCGCTCGCAGGAACATTCCGAGAACCCTATACAGGCGGGATGGCCAAGACCACGCTCATCGACAAGCTGGCGATCCTTTCGGACGCCGCCAAATACGACGCCTCCTGCGCGTCCAGCGGCTCGACCCGCCGCGACTCGGCGAAGTCCGGCGGCATCGGCTCGACCGAGGGCTCGGGCATCTGCCATGCCTACGCCCCGGACGGGCGCTGCATCTCGCTGCTCAAGATCCTGATGACGAATTTCTGCGTCTATGACTGCGTCTATTGCGTCAATCGCTCGTCGTCGAACGTGCCGCGTGCGCGCTTTTCGGTGCAGGAGGTCGTCGACCTGACGATGTCCTTCTACCGGCGCAACTACATCGAGGGGCTGTTTCTCTCCTCCGGCATCATCCGCAGCTCCGACTACACGATGGAGGAGATGGTGCGGATCGCCCGCAAGCTGCGGCTGGAGGAGAATTTCCGCGGCTACATCCATCTGAAGACGATTCCCGACGCCGCGCCGGCGCTGATCGAGGAGGCGGGGCTGTTCGCCGACCGCCTGTCGATCAACATCGAACTTCCGACCGACGTGACGCTGGAAGCCTTCGCGCCGGAAAAGAACCCGCGCGACATCCGCCGGTCGATGGGGCATCTGCGCGCCAAGATCGAGGAGCACAAGGGCGAGAAACGCGACCGGGCCAAGCCGAAGCGCTTCGCGCCCGGCGGCCAGTCGACCCAGATGATCATCGGCGCCGACGGATCGGACGATGACGCGATCCTCGGCCGGTCGGAGAATCTCTACGGCAACTATCATCTGAAGCGGGTCTATTACTCGGCCTTCTCGCCGATTCCCGATGCCTCCAGCCGGCTGCCGCTCTCCAAGCCGCCGCTGATGCGCGAGCACCGGCTCTACCAGGCCGACTGGCTGATGCGCTTCTACGGCTTCGACCGCGGCGAAATCGTCGCCGGCGGCGATGGCGGCATGCTGGATCCGGCGATCGACCCCAAGCTCGCCTGGGCCCTGAAGCATCGCGAGCGGTTTCCGGTCAACGTCAATCGCGCCGACCGCGAGATGCTTTTACGAGTGCCGGGCCTCGGCACGCGGGCGGTGAACCGCATCCTGTCGACGCGGCGGCACCGCAGCCTGCGTCTCGACGACGTGGCGCGGCTCTGCCTGTCGGTGGACAAGGTGCGGCCGTTCATCGAGGCGCTCGACTGGTCGCCGGGGGCGGCGACGGACAGCGCCGGCTTGCGCGAGCGCTTCGTGCCGAAGGTGCAGCGGACGGCGCAGCTCGAACTGTTCTGAGCGTCGGGCCCCATACGGGTCGCCGACCGCCGGGCCGCGGGCATCGGCGGGAACCGCAGCACCGCCATGCCGGTTCTACTCCGTCCCGCAGGCGAGCCCGATCCCATGTATGTTGCGTGTCTTTCCTTTTCCGCCGATTTCGACGCATGGCGTCAGGCGGCGCGCACGGCGCTGGCGCTCGGCGTACCGCCGGAGGAGATGAGCTTCACGGTGGGTGACGAAACCGCCGGCCTGTTCGCCGAGCCGCTGCCCCCGGCGCCCGCCGATGCGCCGCAGCCGACCGTGCCGAAGGCGTTTCCCGAACTGGCGGCCAAGCTGGTCTGCCATGCCGATCCCGACCGCTTCGTCTTCGCCTATCGCCTGCTGTGGCGCCTGCAGCGCGAGAAGAAGCTCCTTGAGATCGCGTCGGACAGGGACATCCTGCGCGCCACCGAGATGGAAAAGGCGGTCCGCCGCGACAGCCACAAGATGAAGGCCTTCGTGCGCTTTCGCGAGATCGAGGACGACGAAGGCCGCCGCCACTACGTCGCGTGGTTCGAGCCGTTCCACCACATCGTCGAACACACGGCGCCGTTCTTCGCCCGCCGCTTTGCCGGGATGGTCTGGACTATCCTGACGCCGGAGCGCAGTGCCCATTGGGACGGGAGCGAGCTGACCTTCCTGCCGGGCGCCACGAAGGACATGCGACCGGAGGGCGACGACATGGAGGCCCTGTGGCTCACCTATTACGCGTCGATCTTCAACCCGGCGCGGCTCAAGGTGAACGCCATGCGCGCCGAGATGCCGAAGAAATACTGGGCGAACATGCCCGAGACGGCGCTGATCAAGCCGCTGATCGCCGGGGCCGAGGCAGCGTCGCGGCGGATGATCGAGACGGCGCCGACCTTGCCCAGCCTGCGGCACGAACGCCAGAAGGAGCGCGACATGGCACGACAACCCGATCTGGCGGCGCAGCCGGCAGAGAAGCGCCCGACATCGATCGCCGCGGCGCGCGAGGCGGCCAGTCACTGCCGCGCCTGCCCGCTGTGGGAGCCGGCGACCCAGACGGTGTTCGGGCGCGGGCCCGAGGATGCTCCGGTCATCTTCGTAGGCGAGCAGCCTGGCGATCAGGAGGACATTGCCGGCGAGCCCTTCGTCGGGCCGGCGGGCAAGGTGTTCGATGCGGCGCTGGGCGAGGCCGGGATCGACCGCAGCCGCGCTTATGTCACCAATGCCGTGAAGCACTTCAAGTTCGCACCGCGCGGCAAGCGGCGCATCCACGCCAAGCCGAATGGCGGCGAGGTGCGGGCCTGTCGCTGGTGGCTGGACCTCGAACGCGACCTGATCCGGCCGAAGCTGATCGTCGCGCTGGGAGCGACGGCGGCCTCGGCCGTGCTCGGCAAGACCGTGACAATCCGCGACACGGGGTCGAAGCTGATCGATCTCGACGAGGGGACGCGGGCGCTGGTCACCGTGCATCCGTCCTACATCCTGCGGCTGCCCGACAAGGCCACGCAGGAGCGCGAGCGCGAGGCTTTTCACGCGGACATGGCGCTGGTGCGCGAGACGGTGCCGGAACTGGCGCTCTAGCCGATCAGGACGAGACGGATGCCGTAGCCGACCGTGGCAACGGCGGCGACGCCGCCGATCCACAGAAGCGCGAACCAGCCGAGCCGGCTTTTCAGACTACCCGGCGCCTCGTCCTCGGACGCCGGGCGGTTGTGTGGCCGCGTCGTCAATGGTGGTATCCTTCGCCCTCGCGGACCTTCCCGCGGAAGACCCAGTAGGAATAGGCGGTGTAGGCGAGGATCAACGGGATCAGCACCGATGCGCCGACCAGGAGGAAGATCAGCGAGGAATCCGGCGCCGCCGCCTCCCAGATCGTGACGTTGGGTGGGATGATGTCGGGATAGAAGGTGATCCCCAGTCCGGCGAAGGACAGGACGAAGATCGCCAGCGCCGACAGGAACGGCCGGACCTCCTTGCCCGTCGCCAGCGACTGGAACAGGCTGAAGGTGGCGAGCGCGACGAGGATCGGCACCGGCGCGACATAGAAGATCTGCGGGAAGGTGAACCAGCGCAGGTAGAACTCGTCCTCCATGAACGGCATCCACAGGCTGACCACGCCGATCAGCGCCATCGTGCCGATCGCGGCGATCCAGGCATAGCGGCGGGCCATGTCGTGGAGTTCGCCCTCGGTCTTCATCACGAGCCAAGTCGCGCCGAGAAGCGCGTAGCCGACAACGACGGCGAAGCCGGTCATCAGCGAGAACGGCGTCAGCCAGTCGAACCAACCACCGGCATAGGCGCGGCCCTCGATGTCGATTCCCTGGACCAGCGTGCCCAGCGCGATGCCCTGGCTGAAGGCGGCGACGATCGAGCCGACGAAGAAGGATACGTCCCACATCCAGCGGCCACGCACCGTCTTGAACCGGAACTCGAAGGCGACGCCACGGAAGATCAGCGCCAGAAGCATGGCGATGAGCGGCGCGTAGATGGCCGGCATGATGATGGCATAGGCCAGCGGGAAGACGGCGAAGAGCCCGCCGCCGCCGAGGATCAGCCAGGTTTCGTTGCCGTCCCAGATCGGGGCGACGGTGTTCATCGCCGTGTCGCGGTTCTCGTGCCGGCCGAGCAGCGGGAAGAGGATGCCGGTGCCCAGATCGAAGCCGTCGAGGATGACATAGGCGATGACGGCGAAGGCGATGATGAAGGCCCAGAGTACCGCGAGATCCATGTGTTCTGCCTCCTATTCCGCCGGTTCGGGTTCGTTCCGGCCTTCCAGCGAGAAGGCGGGCGTGATGCCGGCCGAGCGGGTCGGATGATGATCCGGCGTGTCGTCCTCTGCCGGACTGGGCAGCTTCGACATCAGGCGCATGATGTAGAATGTCCCGGCACCGAACAGCACGAAATACACCACGATGAAGGCGACGAGCGACGTTCCCACCGCCTCGGCGGCAATCGGCGAATGGCTCTCGCCGGTGCGCAACAGCCCGTAAACAGTGTAGGGCTGACGGCCCATCTCGGTCGTGACCCAGCCGCAGATGACCGCGACGAACCCCATCGGGCCCATGGCGACCATCGCCCGCTGCAGCCACGGCGATTGGTAGAGCGAGCCACGGTAGCGCTTGTATAGCGACCAAAGCCCGATCCCGAGCATGGCAAAACCGATGCCGACCATCACCCGGAAGGTCCAGAAGATCACCGTCGCATTCGGCCATTCGTCACGCGGGAAGGCGTCGAGGCCCTTCACCTCGCCGTCGAGGGAATGGGTCAGGATCAGCGAGCCGAGATAGGGCACGTCGACGGCGTAATCTGTCCGGCCTTCTTCCATGTTCGGAATGCCGAACAGGGTCAGCGGCATCGCACCGTCGGCATTCGTCTCGAAATGCCCCTCGATCGCGGCAATCTTGGCGGGCTGGTATTCCAGCGTGTTGGTGCCGTGCAGGTCGCCTGCGACGATCTGGATCGGCGCGACGATCGTTGCCATCCACAGCGCCATCGAGAACATGGTGCGGGCGCTCTGATTGGTGCGATCGCGCAGCAGATGGAACGCGCCCACAGCGCCGACGATGAAGGCCGTTGTCAGATAGGCGGCCAAGACCATGTGCACCAGCCGGTAGGGGAAGGACGGGTTGAAAATGATCGCCCACCAGTCCTCCGGCACGAACTGGCCGGCGGCGTTGTAGCCGAAGCCCACCGGGGTGTGCATCCAGGAGTTCACCGAGAGGATCCAGAAGGCCGAGAACAGCGTACCAATGGCGACCACGACGGTGGCGGCAAAATGCAGCTTGTCGCCGACGCGCTTGCGGCCGAACAGCATGATGCCGAGGAACCCGGCCTCCAGGAAGAAGGCGGACAACACCTCGTAGCCCATCATCGGTCCGAGGATCGGACCGGTCTTGTCGGAGAAGACCGACCAGTTGGTGCCGAACTGGTAGCTCATCACGATGCCGGAGACGACGCCCATGCCGAAGCTCAGGGCGAATATCTTGATCCAGTAATTGAAGGTCTCGATGTAGACCGACCGCCCAGTCGCCAGCCACAGCCCCTCGAGAACGGCGAGGAAGGAGGCGAGGCCGATGGTGAAGGCCGGGAAGATGATGTGGAACGCGATCGTAAAGGCGAACTGGAAGCGTGCGAGATCGACCGCATCGAAACCTTCGAACATGGCTCTGCCTTCAAATTTGCTGTGTCTTCGTTGTGTCGAAGATGGTCGCGCCTGCAGTGCCAGAGTAGGTCTCTGCGACCATTTTGCCAGCGTCCCGCACCGCTGACGCGACGGTTTTTGCGGTCCCGGGTACCGGCTGAGACCCGTCACGGTTTCGCTTTGCGGTTCTTCTGGTATGGATGCGCGGCTGGACGAAGAGGGAGGGGACGGCATGGGCGAGAAGCGTCTGATGGGGGAATTGACGGAAATCTTCGAGGCGGCCGTTGCGGCCGCACATCCGGCGAGCATGCTGGCGGCGCATCTGCCACCGCCGCCCGCCGGCCGGATCGTCATCCTCGCTGCCGGCAAGGCCGCCGCCTCCATGGCCGCCGCCGCCGTCACCCACTATACCGAAGCCCATGGCGTCGCGCTGGAGCGCCTCGACGGCATCGCCGTCACCCGTGACGGCTACGCGCTGAATGCCGGACCGATCCCGGTGGTCGAGGCGGGGCATCCGCTGCCCAACGCGCATGGTCTCGAAGCGACCGCGAAAGTGGTGGAACTTGCCGAAGCGGCCGGGCCGGACGACCTGGTGCTGGCGTTGATCTCCGGCGGCGGTTCCGCCAACTGGCTGCTGCCGGCCGACGGCATTTCGCTGGCCGACAAGCAGGCGGTCACCAAGGCGATGCTGCGCAGCGGTGCCGGCATCGGCGAGATCAATTGCGTGCGCAAGCATCTGTCGCGGATCAAGGGCGGACGTCTCGCCCATGCCTGCGGCGAGGCGCGCCTGATCACCCTGGCGATTTCCGACGTGCCCCACGACGATCCGAGCGTCATCGCCTCCGGGCCCACCGTGCCGGACGCAACGACGCTCGCCGATGCGCGGGCGATCATTGAAAAGCGCGGCATCGACCTGCCGGCCTCCTGCCGGGCCGCACTGGACGATCCGGCCAACGAGACGCCGAAGCCGGGCCATCCGGTTTTCGAGCATGCGGAATACAAGATCGTGGCGACCCCTGCCGCCTCGCTCGACGCTGCCGCGAAGACGGCCGAACGACTGGGCTACAAGGTGGTCAGCTTCGGCGCCGACGTGGAGGGCGAGGCGCGCGACGTTGCGGCCGAACATGCCCGCATCGCGCTGGAGGCCATCGAAGCCGGCGACCGGGTCGCGATCCTGTCGGGCGGCGAACTGACGGTGACGATCCGCGGCGAGGGGCGCGGCGGGCCGAACCAGGAATATGCGCTGGCCCTGGCGCTGGCGCTTGGCGCCCATCCCGACATCGCGGCGCTGTCCGGCGACACGGACGGCACCGATGGCGGGACCGGCCTTGCCAGCGATCCGGCCGGCGCCTTCGTCCTGCCGGACACGCTGGCAAAGGCGGCAGCTGCCGGCATAGACGCCGAGGCGGCGCTGGCGGCGAACGATTCGACCGGCTTTTTCGAGGCCATCGACGGCCTGTTCGTGCCGGGGCCGACCCACACCAACGTCAACGATTGCCGGATCATCCTCGTCGATCCGGCGGCAAGCAGCGAAGGGAGGCCGGCATGAAGCGTTCCCGCGTCAACGAGATCCTCAGGGAGGCGGATTCCTATATCCGCTCCTTCGGCTACGTCATGCCGCCCTTCGCCTATCTTTCCCCGAACGAGATGAAGGCGCGGCGGGCCGATCTGTCGACCATCGTGGAGCGCCGGCTCGGCTGGGACGTGACCGATTACGGCAAGGGCGATTTCGACCGCATGGGGCTGTTCCTGTTCACCACGCGCAACGGCGACGCGGCGGATCTGAAGGCCGGCGGCGGCATGCTCTATGCCGAGAAGATCATGATCTCCCGCCACGACCAGTATTCGCCGATGCACCGGCACATCGTCAAAGCCGAGGACATCATCAATCGCGGCGGCGCCAAGCTGGCGATCCAGATGCATGAGAGCGCGCCCGACGGCTCCGTCGACGAGAGCGCCGAGGTCACCGTCGTCACCGACGGGATCACCCGGCGGCTGCCCGCCGGCGGCGTCCTGATGCTGGAGCCCGGTGAAAGCGTCACACTGCTGCCCGGCAACTGGCACGCCTTCTGGGGCGAGGGCGGCGACGTCCTGATCGGCGAGGTCTCCACCGTCAACGACGATCTCACCGACAATGTCTTCCGCGAGCCGCTCGGCCGGTTTTCCGAGATCGAGGAGGACGAGGACCCGATGCTGCTGCTGGTCTCCGACTACGACAAGTGGCTCTGATCCTGCCACGGCTTCACTGAACGCTGTTTCGGCACGGGACGCCGGCCGGCGGTCGCGCCTTCCTGTGGACAGGTCGTCGCCGTCTCGACTCTCGCCGGGGCGGGCGTGATAGGTTGCGGCCACGTCTCCTCGACGACCGGACCGCGCCGCCAAGGCGGGCGGTCGTTCACGACATCGCCAGCACCGAAAGGCCTGCAATGACCGTTGCCGTCGATCTCGGCACGACCCAAACCGGCGAACCGGCGGAGCTCGATCTGGAGGAGCTGCTGTCGACGCGCCTGCTCGTCCAGGGCAATTCGGGCTCGGGCAAGTCGCATCTCCTGCGCCGCCTTCTGGAGCGCAGCGCGGACTGGGTGCAGCAGGCGGTCATCGATCCGGAAGGCGACTTCGTGTCGCTGGCCGAGCGCTATGGCCATGTGGTCGTCGACGCCAATCGCACGCCGGCCGAACTGACCCGCATCGCGCGGCGCATCCGCGAGCATCGCGCCTCGGTGGTGCTGGATCTGGAAGGGCTCGACGCCGAGGTGCAGATGATGTGCTCGGCGGCCTTCCTGAACGGCCTGTTCGATGCCGACCGGGCGCACTGGTTCCCGATGCTGATCGCCGTCGACGAGGCGCATCTCTTCGCGCCGGCGATGTCCGGCGAGCATTCCGAGGAAGCCCGGCGCGCCTCGCTCGGCGCGATGACCAACCTGATGTGCCGCGGGCGCAAGCGCGGCCTGGCCGGGGTCATCGCCACCCAGCGCCTGGCCAAGCTCGCCAAGAACGTCGCCGCCGAGGCTTCGAACTTCCTGATGGGCCGGACCTTCCTCGACATCGACATGCAGCGTGCCGCCGACCTGCTCGGCATGGACCGGCGCGCCGCCGAACGTTTCCGCGATCTGGAGACCGGCAATTTCGTGGCGCTCGGACCGGCATTGTCGCGGCGGCCGATGCCGATCCGCATCGGCCCCGTCGAGACGGCGGGCCGCAGCGGCCGGCCGTCGCTGATGCCGCTGCCGGAAACGCCACGCGAGGCGATGGAAGACCTGATCTTCACCGCGACGGAAGAGGACAAGGCGGCCGAGCGGCGCGCCATCGAGCGCCCGCAGTCCCATGCCGCACCCCGCGTCGAGGGTGCCGCCGCGGCGATCGCCACGCGCGAGCTTCTGGAGCGGGTGGCCGCTGCCCCGTCCGTCTCCGAGCGGCACGAGCCGATCGACGACGATCCGCGCTCGCCGGAAGAACGCGCCGCCGCCGTCGATGCGATCTTCGCGGAGATGCTGCAGGACCCGGACGCGGCATTCCGGCCGGTGCCGGTGCTCTACCAGGACTTCCTCACCCATTGCCGGCTGAAGCGTCTGCGTGGCGCCGAGACCGACATGGCGGCCTTCCGCCGGCGCCTGTCGCTGGCGCGGGCCGGCGTCTCCTGCGAGACCGACGACGAGGAATGGCAGGGGGTCGTCGACCGGGCCGCCGATCTGCCGGAGGAGATGCAGGGCGTCTTCATGATGCTGGCCCGCGCCGCCCGCGACGAGGCGGAATGCCCCGAGGACGCGGCGCTGGCCCGTGCCTATGGCAGCCATTCGCCGTCGCGCGGCCGGTTCCTGTTGTCCTTCATGGCCGAGCGCGGTCTGATCACCGCCGAAGCCGATTTCCGCGGCAACCGCGTCGTCGGCATCACCGGCACCGACTGGCGGACGAAACTGCCGCAGGTCAAGCTGGACGCGGCCGACGAGGCGCGGGCCCGCCGGGCGGCGCGGCTGGCGCGCGGCTGAGGCTGCGGAGAACAGCCGGTCAGCTTGATACGCTGAGCCGCGACCCTGCGATCGTCACGCTGGGACCGGACGTCGCAGGGATGGCTGCGCGCGGAAACGTGGTAGCAGGCGGGGCAGCCGATCCTGTGGGCGCCGGCGCTTGGCCGGGCTGCAGGGACGTCGCCGCATGTCTTTCGCCATTCACGCTGAACCGGACGCAATTTCGCCGCCATGGCTCATTTCGCGCTGATCTGTCCGCCCTATTACAGCCATCTGCAGGTCTTCGCGGTGCTCGGCGCGGAACTGGAGCGGCGCGGGCACCAGGCGAGCTTTGTCGTCAATGGCGGGGCGGGCGAGTTGCTCGCGGCAAAGGCTCCGGCGGGGATCGCGATCCACGAGGCCGGGGCGGGCGGCCCGGATCGTCTGGAGCGGATCATCGCCCGGGCGGCACGCCCGAGCGGGCCGCTCGGCATCCTGCGTACGGTCTCCGACGCGGCCGGCCTGACCGACCAGCTTTGCCGCTTCGCCCCGGACATTCTGCGCGGGATCGGCGCGACGGCCATCCTCGGCGACCAGATGGAGCCGGCGGCCGGGCTTCTCGCCCGGCATCTCGGCCTGCCCTTCGTTTCGGTCGCCGCTGCCCTGCCGGTGCATGCCGATCCCGCCGTGCCGCTGCCCTTCCTGCCCTGGCCGTATGACCCGAGCGACAAGGGCCTGAAACGCAATCGCGGCGGCGAACGCATCGCCGACCTCCTGATGTTCGCACAGCGCCGCACGATCGCTGCCTGGGCGGAGCGGTTTGGTCTTGGACCGCACGCCGGGCATGCCGATTGCCTGTCCTCGCTGGCGCAGATCTCGCAGCTCGTGCCGGGCTTCGACTTCCCGCGCCCCGCCGACGCCCACCGCCACGCCGTCGGACCGATCCGCCTGCCATCGGAAGGCGCACCGGATCTGCCGGCCGAGCTTCAGGCGCGGCTCGACCCGGAGCGGCCGCTCGTCTTTGCCTCGCTCGGCACGCTGCAGGGCCACCGCGCCGGCATCTTCCGCGCCGTGGCCGGGGCCTGCCGCGACCTCGGCGCGCAATGCGTCGTCGCCCATTGCGGCCGGCTGAATGCGCGGCAGGCGGCGCGCATCGATGCCGATATCGTCACCGGCTTCGTGCCGCAGCGGGCGATGCTGTCGCGCGCTGCAGTCTGCGTGACCCATGCCGGCATGAACACGGTGCTGGATTCGCTGGAAGCCGGCGTGCCGATGCTAGCCCTGCCGATTGCCTTCGACCAGCCGGGCATCGGCGCGCGGATCGTCCATCACGGCGTCGGCGAACGGCTGCCCCGCGTCCTTCTGTCCCGCGCGAAACTGCGCAATTCGCTTGAGCGGTTGCTGGCGGAGCCTAGGTTCCGCAACGCGGCGCGGCGGATCGGCCAGGACATCCGCATGTCGGGCGGGACGCGGCGCGCGGCGGACATCATCGAGCATGCGGTAGCCGGCAAACCGGCCGGCACCGGGTAGGAAGGCAAGGCATGAACGGCGTCGAGCGCCACGACAGACCGATCGACGTGGCGTTCGTGGGCGGCGGCCTGGCCAATGGTCTTGCCGCATACCGGCTGGCGCGTGCGCGGCCGGAGCTGTCGATCCGCGTTTTCGAGGCCGGTGAGGCCGTCGGCGGCAACCACACATGGTCGTTTCATGCCGGCGATCTCGGCGCCGCCGAACACGACTGGCTGGCGCCCTTCGTCCGCTATCGCTGGGATGCCTATGACGTGCGCTTTCCCCTGCGCCGGCGCCGGATCGAAACGGGCTATCGCAGCGTGTCCTCCGAGCAGTTCCGGGCGGTGATCGAGGCCGAACTCGGCGATCGGATCGAGACGCGCGCACCGGTGCGGGCTGTCACGCCGACGACGCTCAGCCTGGAGGACGGACGCGAGATCTCCGCTGCTTGCGTGATCGACGGCCGCGGCCATGCGCCGAGCCCGCATCTGACCCTCGGCTTCCAGAAATTCCTCGGCCAGGAGATCGAGCTTGCAGCGCCGCATGACCTCACCAGGCCGATCATCATGGATGCGACGGTGGCGCAGGAGGACGGCTATCGCTTCGTCTATGTGCTGCCGCTGACCGCGACGACGCTGCTCGTCGAGGACACCTATTACGCCGACGGCCCGGCGCTGTCCGAGGATCGGCTGCGCACGACCATCGCGGATTATCTCGCGACCCATGGCTGGACGGCGAAAGCGGTGCTGCGCGAGGAACGCGGCGTCCTGCCGATCGCGCTCGACGGCGACATCGACGCCTTCTGGGCGGACAGGCGGGGCGTTCCGGCGACGGGCCTTGCGGCGGCGCTGTTCCATCCGACCACCGGCTATTCGCTGCCCGACGCGGTGCGCCTAGCCGACCGGCTCGCGGGCCTCACCGATCTGTCGGCCGGCGCCGTCTTTACCGCGACGCGGGCGCATTCGGTGGCGGCGTGGCGGGGGCGGGGCTTCTTTCGCCTGCTCAACCGGCTCCTGTTCTTCGCCGGTGTCCCGTCGAAGCGCTACGAGATCCTGCAGCATTTCCACCGGCTGCCCGACACGCTGATCGGCCGCTTCTACGCGGCGCAGCTGTCACGGCTGGACATGGTCCGCATCATGACGGGGCGGCCACCCGTGCCCGTCGGCAACGCATTGAAGGTGCTGGCACGGCACCGCCTCACAGGGGAACTGGCATGAGCGCTACGATGAACGGCGCAGGAGCGGGCGAGCGCACGGCCATCGTCATCGGCTCCGGCTTCGGCGGGCTGGCGCTGGCCATTCGCCTGCAGGCGTCGGGCATCCAGACGACGCTTCTGGAGAAGCGCGACAAGCCGGGCGGCCGCGCCTATGTCTACGAGGACCAGGGCTTCGTCTTCGATGCCGGCCCGACGGTGATCACCGATCCCTCGGCGCTGGAGGAGCTGTTCACGGCCGCCGGCCGGAAGATGGCGGACTATGTCGAGCTCCTGCCGGTAAAACCCTTCTACCGCCTGTGCTGGGAAGACGGCTACAGCTTCGACTATGCCAACGACCAGGACGAGCTGGATCGCCAGATCCACGCGAAGAACCCGGCCGACATCGAGGGTTATCGCCGGTTCCTGGCCTATTCGCGCGAGGTGTTCCGGGAAGGCTACGAGAAGCTCGGCACCGTGCCGTTCCTGAACTTCCGCGACATGGTCAAGGCCGGACCGCAGCTGGCGAAGCTGCAGGCGTGGCGCAGCGTTTATTCCAAGGTGGCGCAATATATCGAGGACGAGCAGCTTCGGCAGGCTTTCTCCTTCCATTCGCTGCTGGTCGGCGGCAATCCCTTCGCTACCTCCTCGATCTACGCGCTCATCCATGCGCTGGAGCGCGAATGGGGCGTCTGGTTCCCGCGCGGCGGCACCGGCGCGCTGGTCCGCGGCCTCGTCAGGCTGTTCGAGGATATGGGCGGCCGGGTCGAACTGTCGGCCGAGGCGGCGCAGATCGAGGTGGAGGGCGACAGGGCGAAGGCCGTGGTGCTGAAGGACGGCCGCCGCTTCGAGGCCGACCGCATCGCCTCCAATGCCGACGTCGTCCACACCTACGGCACGCTGATGGCGGGGACCCGGCGCGGCGAGAAGGAGGCCAAACGCCTCAAGGCGCGGCGATTCTCCATGTCGCTCTTCGTGATCTATTTCGGCCTGAAGCGTCACCGGCCGGAACTGCAGCATCACACGGTCTGCTTCGGGCCGCGCTACCGGCCGCTGATCGACGAGATCTTCAAGGGCGGGGAACTGCCCGGCGATTTCTCGCTCTACCTGCACAGCCCCTGCGCCACCGATCCCTCGCTGGCCCCGGAGGGCGCGGGCAGCTATTATGTCCTCGCCCCGGTTCCGCATCTCGGCAATACCGACATCGACTGGGAGATCGAGGGGCCGAAATATCGGGACCGCATCCTCGACTATCTCGAAGAACGCTACATTCCCGATCTCAGGGCCGACCTCGTGACCAGCCGCATCTTCACGCCATTCGATTTCCGCGACGAGCTGAACGCCCATGTCGGCTCGGCCTTCTCGCTCGATCCGGTCCTGACCCAGAGCGCCTGGTTCCGGCCGCACAATCGCGATGCCGACATCTCCAACCTCTATTTCGTCGGTGCGGGCACCCATCCGGGCGCCGGTGTGCCGGGTGTCGTCGGGTCGGCCAAGGCGACGGCCGGTCTGATGATTGCCGATTCGAGAGCCTGAGATGCTCGTCTCCCAACCCATCGCCGTGCCGCTGGATCCGGCGGCGCGGGCCGATCTGGCGGCCATGGCCGAGGATACGATCGCCAAGGGCTCCAAGAGCTTCGCGGCGGCGGCCAGACTGTTCGATGCCGAGACCCGGCGCAGCGCCATGATGCTCTATGCCTGGTGCCGGCATTGCGACGACACCATCGACGATCAGGTGCTAGGCTTCGCGCGCCGCCCGCTCGGTTCTACCGCGACGGGCGCGGAACGGCTGGCCCTCCTGGAGGCCGAGACGCTGGCCGCCCTGCGCGGACAGCCAACTTCGCATCCCAGCTTCCGGGCCGTCGCCGATGTGGCTGCCCGGCATGGCCTGCCACAGGACCTGCTCCTTCAGCATATCGAGGGCTACCGGATGGACGTGGAGGAGCAGCACTATGCAACGATCACCGACACGCTCTCCTATTGCTACCATGTCGCCGGCGTCGTCGGGGTGATGATGAGCCTGGTGATGGGGGCCGAGGACGAAACGACCCTCGACCGCGCCAGCGATCTCGGGATTGCGTTCCAGCTGACCAATATCGCCCGCGACATCGTCGAGGACGCCCGTGCTGGTCGGGTCTATCTGCCTGCCGAGTGGCTGGCCGATGCCGATCTGAAGCCCGGCGATCTCGCCGATCCACGTCAGCGGCCGGTGGTGTCGCTGGTCGCCAACCGGCTGATCGACCTTGCCGAGCCCTATTACGCCTCGGCCTTCCACGGTCTGCAGGCACTGCCGCCGCGTTCCGCCTGGGCGGTAGCGACCGCGCACGGCGTCTACCGGGAGATCGGCATGCAAGTGAAGGCGCTGGGGGCCGATGCCTGGGACACGCGGGTTTCGACCGGGCGCCGGCAGAAGCTCGCCCATCTGGCGCGCGGGGCGGCGAAGGCGGCCCTTGCCCGTCGCGGCGGTCTGCCCGCACGATCCACCGCTTTATGGACCAGGCCGCGTCTCGCAGGGCCGGTCGGCTAACCAGGACATTTCCGCGAACCGTATGGTTGCTGCCATCTAGCGCACGCCGGCTTCCGGCTCGCGCAGCTCGGTGTCGTCCCGCTCCGCCACGTCGGAGACGGTCCCGCCGGGCAGGGCGATGATCGCATCGGTCAGCCGGTGCAGCCGGCTGGCCGCGCCGAAGACACTCGTCAGTTCTGCATGAGCCGCTTCCACATGGCGCTCGATCCGGTGCTCCACCGATGATCGGCCCAGCAGCGACACGATGGTCGATTTGCCGGCATCCTTGTTGACGTCCTTGCCGATCGTGCCGGGGTTCTGACCGACATCGAGGAGATCGTCGAGGAGTTGGAAGGCATGGCCGAGTTCGGCGGCGTAGCCGCGCAGATGCGCGCGGGTCGCTTCGCCGGCACCGGCGGTGACGGCGCCGATCTCGACAGCCGCAAGAAACAGCGCGCCGGTCTTGCGGCCGTTGGTGGCGGCGATCTCGTGGAGGGGCCGCGGCGCACGGCCACCGCGCAGATCGGCGAACTGTCCGCCGACGAGGCCCTCGACGCCGACGGCACGGGTCAGCACCGTCACCGCCTCCAGCCGCGCCGCCGGTGACAGCCCTTCTACCCTGGCGAGCATCTCATAGGCGCCGGAAAGGACTGCAATGGCGGACAGGACGGCGACATCTTCGCCATGCGCAATATGGGTCGCCGGGCGGCCGCGCCGCATGGCGGCGTCGTCCATGCACGGGAGATCGTCTAGAATCAGCGACGCGGCATGCACCATCTCGACCGCGCAGCCGGCATCGACCGCCACGTCCTCGTCACCGCCGAGATCACCCGCCGTCAGCACCGCCATCATCGGCCGCAGGCGCTTGCCCGGCGCCAGAACGCTTTCGCGGATCGCCAGGTCGAGCCCGGTCTGGCCGGGCAGGGCGCGGGGCACCAGCACCGCCAGCCGCGCGTCGATCCTGGCGATCAGGGCGGCAGCCTCGGTCCTGAAGCCGTCGGTTTCATTGCACGTCATGCCGGGAGGGTCGCCTTCGGTTCTGGCATTTTGTCACGGGTCATTCGCTACACGTGACGTTGCAACTGATGCTAACACGATCATTGGCAAACGCGACGACCGGGGAACGCCCGGTTTCGCAATCTGCGACGATAGGACATAGGGTTACGTGAGCGTGTCAGGAGACATTCCGGCAGCCGGCGACATCGCCGCGCGCAAGAGCGATCATCTCGACATCGTGCTGCATCCGTCGCTCGCGGCGCGGCGGGCCGACAGCGGCCTGTCGCAGATCGTCTTCGAACATGTCGCGCTGCCGGAGATATCGCTGGCCGAGATCGACCTGTCGACGCAGTTTCTGGGCCGTCGGCTCGAAGCGCCGCTGCTGATCTCGTCGATGACCGGAGGGCCGGAACGGGCAGCGCGCATCAACCGCAATCTCGCGGAGGCGGCGCAGGCTCTCGGTATCGCTTTTGCGGTCGGCTCGCAGCGCATCGCCATCGAGGGCCGCGCCTCGGGCGGGCTCGACCGGCAGTTGCGCGATGCGGCGCCGGACGTGCCGATCCTGGCCAATGTCGGCGCGGCGCAGCTGGTGCTCGGCTATGGCCTCGCGGAGGTACGGCGGGCCGTGGACATGATCGATGCCGACGCGCTGATCGTCCATCTCAACCCGCTGCAGGAAGCGGTGCAGTCGGGCGGCGACACGAACTGGCGCGGCGTCCTTGCTGCCATCGGCGAGCTGGCGCGCACGCTGCCGGTGCCGATCGTGGTCAAGGAGGTCGGGGCCGGCATTTCGGCGACGGTCGCGCGGCGGCTGGTCGATGCGGGCGTCTACGCCATCGACGTCGCCGGCGCCGGCGGCACGAGCTGGGCGGCCGTCGAAGCCGAGCGTTCGCCGGATCCGGCGCAGCGGGCCACGGCGCTGGCCTTCTCCGACTGGGGCATCTCCACCGCGCGGGCGATCGTCGACGTGCGGGCCGCCTGTCCGCAGACCGTCGTCATCGGCTCGGGCGGCATCCGCGACGGGCTCGACGCCGCCAAGGCGATCCGCCTCGGCGCCGATCTCGCCGGCCAGGCTGCCGCCTCGCTCGGTAGTGCGGACGCCTCGCCGGAAGCCGCCGTGGCGCATTTTCAGCAGGTGATTGCGCAGTTGCGGATCGCGTGCTTCTGCACCGGATCGGCCGATCTGGCCGCCCTGCGGCGCGCCGCGCTGCTGCCGCCTGCGAACCCGGGATCGTCCTGACCTGCCGGTTTCACGCGGGTGAGGACGCTCCTGCGGTCTCGCCTGTTGCTTGCGGTGAAGCCGCATCGCCGGCGTCGGCAGGATAGAGCCGGTCGAGCAGCGGCAGATAGCTGGCGCCGCGCTGCATCAGGAACTCCTTGAACGCGATGTCGACGGGCGCCGGAATGCGCTCCTTGCGGCTGACGGCGAACCATTGCCGGCGGATCGGCATGTGCGACACGTCGAGGATCGCCAGCCGTCCGGTCTCCACCTCGAAGGCGATGGTGTGGGCCGAGATGAAGGCGATGCCGAGCCCGGCCATCACCGCCTGCTTGATGGTCTCGTTGGAGCCCATCTCGGCCGCGCGCGTCTCCAGCGCGTTGGGATGGTCGCCGAAGAAGATCGCCAGCGCCGCGCGCGTGCCCGAGCCGGGCTCGCGGATGATGATGGGCTCTTCGAGCAGGCGCTCCCGTGTGATCTCGCGGGCGGCGGCCAGGGGGTGGTCGGGCGGCGCGATCATCACCAGCGGGTGGTCGCCGAATACCGTCGCCTCGACCGGGAACTCGACCGGCGGGCGCCCCATCAGGGCGATGTCCAGGCGGTAGGCGCGCAATTGCTCGATGATCTCCAGCCGGTTGCCGACGATCAGCCGGATCTCGATGTCGGGATAGTCGCGCCGAAAGGCGGCGATCAGGCGGGGGGCAAAATATTTGGCGGTAGAGACCACGCCGAGACGGATCGTGCCCGACCGCACGCCCTTGATCGCCTGAATCTCGTCGCCGAGGGCCCGCAACGTCGTCTCAATGGCGTTGGCGGCACCGAGGACGGCAGAACCGGCTGCCGTCAGGCGCATGCCCTCATGCGTCCGGTCGAACAAGGTGAGACCGAAGTCATCCTCCAGCTGCTTCACCTGCAATGTGACCGCCGGCGGGGTCAGCCCCAACTGGCGTGCCGCCGCAGCGATGGTACGATGCTCGTTGATCGCCTGGATCGAGCGGAGCTGGCGCAATGTCAGGGTTCGCATACAGTTTCTTAGGAAAATTTACTGCTGGCGTAAAGAGAATGAATTTTACTTAAGCGCTCGCAGAATCCAACATCCACCCATAGACGAGTGGTGAGGGCCCCAAGGCTCGACGCCACTCAGGAGGAATGCATGTCATCGTCTCTCGACGCACATCTGGGATCCGAATGCGGGTCCGATCCGATCGGCCGGCAGGTCGCCGATACCATTCGCCAGTTGTGCGCCGCCTCGATCAAGCTGCGCAACACCATCGTGGCGGGCGGCGTCGAGCCGAAGGCCGGCGGTGGCGACACCAATGCCGGCGGTGACGTTCAGAAGCCCCTCGACATTGCCGCCGACCAGATGTTTCTCGATGCTGCCAAGGCCTCGGCGGTCGCCGTCTACGGTTCGGAGGAGCAGGACGCAGCGGTGGTGATCGATCCGGCCGCGCCGCTTGCGCTGGCGATCGATCCGCTGGATGGCTCGTCCAACATCGACACCAACGTGTCGATTGGGACGATCTTCTCGCTGCTGCCTGTCGGCGACGAGCACAGGGCCGACCCGACCAGCGCGCTGCTGCAGCCCGGCAGCCGGCAGCTTGCCGCCGGCTTCTTCATCTACGGGCCGCAGCTGCTTCTGGTTCTGTCGGTCGGCAAGGGAACACGGGTGTTCCTGTTCTCGCCGAGCTTCGGTGGCTTCGTCGAGCATATCGGCTCGGTCTCGATCCCCGAGGAGACCAGCGAGTTCGCCACCAACGCCGCGAATTACCGTCATTGGGACCCGCAGATCCGCAGCTATATCGACGACTGCCTGGCCGGCGCGGAAGGTCCGCGCGAGCGCAATTTCAACATGCGCTGGATCGCCTCGATGGTCGCCGACTGCTACCGCATCTTCGTGCGCGGCGGCATCTTCCTGTATCTCGGCGATGGCCGGAAGGGGTACACCGAAGGCCGGCTGCGTCTGGTCTACGAGGCGAATCCGGTGGCCTTCTGCGTCGAGCAGGCCGGTGGTGCCGCCACCGACGGCAAGACCCGCATTCTCGATATCGTGCCGCGCGATCTCCATGCCCGCACGCCGCTGGTGTTCGGCTCGAAGCAGGAGGTGGACCGCGTCGGACGCTATGTGGCCGATCCGGCCGCCTTGACCGATCGCTCACCGCTGTTCGGCAATCGCAGCCTGTTCAGGACGTAGGGAACATCAATGCCCGGCGCGAGGGAGCGTGCCGGGCGAAGGGGAGGACAACCGCATGTCGACCAGGCATCCGATCATTGCGATCACCGGCTCGTCCGGAGCGGGCACGACATCGGTCAAGAATATCTTCGACCAGATCTTCCGCCGCGAACGCGTCAAGGCGGCGTATATCGAGGGCGACGCCTTTCATCGCTACGACCGTCAGGCGATGAAGGATAAGATGGCCGAGGAGGAGCGGAGCGGAAACCGCAACTTCTCCCATTTCAGCCCCGAGGCGAACATCCTGGAGACGCTTCAGGAGGTGTTTTCGGAGTTCGGCCGCAAGGGGCGCGGCCGGACCCGGCATTACATCCACGACGAGGTGGATGCGAAGATCTACGGCGGCGCGCCGGGGACCTTTTCGGAATGGAGTTCGCTGGGCGAGGAGTCCGATCTACTTTTCTACGAGGGCCTGCATGGGTGCGTGAAGACCGATACAGTCGATCTCGCGCCGCTCGCCGATCTGAAGATCGGCGTGGTGCCGGTCATCAATCTGGAATGGATCCAGAAGATCCACCGGGACAAGGCCAGCCGTGGTTATTCGACGGATGCGGTGATGGACGTCATCCTGCGGCGGATGCCCGACTATGTGAAATATATTTGCCCGCAGTTCGCGCGGACCGATATCAACTTTCAACGGGTGCCCATCGTCGATACATCCGATCCGTTCATCGCTCGCTGGATTCCGACGGCCGACGAGTCGATGATCGTCATTCGCTTCGCCAACCCGCGCGGGATAGACTTTCCGTATCTGCTCTCGATGATCCACGGCAGTTTCATGTCCCGCGCCAACTCCATCGTCGCGCCTGGCAACAAGCTCGACATCGCCATGCAACTGATCCTGACGCCGCTGATCCTGCAGCTGATGGAACGACGCCGACGGGCCTCCTGAGGCCTTCGACGAAAGGAATGCACAACATGTCTTCGACCGCGAAACCTTCGCCCGAAACCACCGACCGCAATCCCCGCGACATGGCCAACGCCATTCGCGCGCTCGCCATGGACGCCGTGCAGCGGGCGAAGTCCGGTCATCCCGGCATGCCGATGGGCATGGCCGACGTCGCCACCGTCCTGTTCCAGAAGTTCATCAACATCGACCCGTCGCGCCCCGACTGGCCGGACCGCGACCGCTTCGTCCTGTCGGCTGGCCACGGGTCGATGCTGCTCTACGCGCTGCACCATCTGGTCGGCTATGCCGACATGGATATCCAGCAGCTGAAGAATTTCCGCCAGCTCGGCAGCCGGACCGCCGGCCATCCCGAATACGGCCATGCGCTGGGTATCGAGACCACCACCGGGCCGCTCGGCCAGGGCCTGTCCACCGCCGTCGGCATGGCGCTCGCCGAGCGCATGATGCACGCCCGCTTCGGCAGTGACCTCGTCGATCACTACACCTACACCATCGTCGGCGATGGCTGCCTGATGGAGGGCATCAGCCACGAGGCGATCGATCTGGCCGGCACGCTGAAGCTGTCCAAGCTCGTGGTCCTGTGGGACGACAACGGCATCTCCATCGACGGCAAAGTCGATATTGCTACCGCCACCGACCAGATTGCCCGCTTCAAGGCGGCCGGCTGGAATACCTGGGCCGTCGATGGCCACGACGCCGACGCCGTCGAGGCGGCGATTGCCGAGGCACGCAAGAGCGACAAGCCGGCCTTCATCGCCTGCAAGACCATCATCGGCTATGGCGCCCCCAATCGCGGCGGCACCGCCAAGGCCCATGGCGAGGCGCTGGGCGACGAGGAAATCGCGCTGGCCCGCGAGCAACTGATCTGGAAGTCTGAACCGTTCGAGTTGCCCGACGCCGTCGTCAAGGGTTGGCGCGAGGTCGGGGCCCGTGGCCGCGGCGTCCGCGAAACCTGGGAAAAGCGACTGGCCGCCAGTGCCGAGCGCGAGCGCTTCCAGACCGCTGTTGCCGCCACGCTTCCCTCCGGCCTCGCCGGCGAGCTCGCCTCCTTCCGGCAGGCGCTGTCGGCCGACGCGCCGAAGGTTGCCACCCGCAAGGCGTCCGAGATGGCCCTGGAGGTCATCAACCGGGTCACCGACATGACGATCGGTGGTTCGGCCGATCTCACCGGCTCCAACAACACCCTGACCAAGGGCATGCAGGCGATCACGCCGGACGACTTCTCCGGCCGCTACATCCATTACGGCGTGCGCGAGCACGGCATGGCCGCGGCGATGAACGGGCTCGCCCTGCATGGCGGCTTCGTGCCCTATGGCGGCACCTTCCTGGTCTTCGCCGACTATGCCCGTGGCGCGATCCGCCTGTCGGCGCTGATGGGACTGCGTGTCGTCTACGTTCTGACCCACGATTCCATCGGCCTGGGTGAGGACGGTCCGACCCATCAGCCGATCGAGCATCTCGCGATGCTGCGGGCAACGCCGAACCTTCTGGTCTTCCGGCCGGCCGATGCCATCGAGACCGCAGAATGCTGGGAGATCGCGCTGACCGAGCGCCATCGTCCGTCGGTGCTGGCGCTGACCCGCCAGGGCCTGCCGACGGTGCGCGCCGGCGATGTCGGAGAAAACCGCTCGGCCCGTGGCGGTTACGTCCTGAAGGAGGCCGACGGCCCGCGCGACGTGACCATCATGGCCACAGGTTCGGAAGTCGAGATCGCGCTCGCCGCGGCCAAGACGCTGGCCGAATCCGGCAAGCAGGCGGCGGTGCTCTCGATGCCCTGCCTCGATCTCTTCGAGGAGCAGGACGAGGCTTACCGCAAGTCGGTCCTCGGCACGGCGCCGCGCATCGCCATCGAGGCGGCGGCCCGGCTCGGCTGGGACCGCTGGATCGGCGAGAACGGCCGCTTCATCGGCATGACCGGCTTCGGTGCCTCGGCGCCCGCACCGCAGCTCTACGAGAAGTTCGGCATCACGGCGCAGGCGGTCGTCGATGCGGCGCTGGAGATCGCATGATGACCAGGGGACAGTTCAGGAGGGCCATCTAGACATGGCAAAGATCACACTGCGCCAGCTTCTCGATCATGCCGCCGAAAACGGTTACGGGGTGCCGGCCTTCAACATCAACAACATGGAGCAGGGCCTCGCGATCATGGAGGCGGCCGCCAAGAGCGACGCCCCGGTGATCATGCAGGCTTCGCGAGGCGCCCGGTCCTACGCCCGGGACACCATGCTGGAGAAAATGATGGAGGCGCTGGTGGAGATGTTTCCCCAGATCCCCGTCTGCATCCACCAGGACCACGGCAATGACGAGCAGACCTGCCTGACGGCGATCCGCCACGGCTTCACCTCGGTGATGATGGACGGTTCGCTCGAGGCAGACATGAAGACGCCGGCCTCCTTCGCCTACAATGTCGCCATCACCGAACGGGTGACACGTATGGCGCACTGGGTCGGCGCTTCGGTCGAGGGCGAACTCGGCGTCCTCGGTTCGCTGGAAAGCGGCGAGGGCGAGAAGGAGGACGGCCATGGCTTCGAGGGCAAGCTGTCGGAAGACCAGCTGCTCACCGATCCGGACCAGGCCGTGGACTTCGTGCGTCAGACCAAGGTGGACGCCCTGGCCATTGCCATGGGCACCTCGCATGGCGCCTACAAGTTCACCCGCAAGCCGGATGGCGACATTCTTGCGATGAACATCATCGAGGAGATCCACGCCAAACTGCCGAACACGCATCTCGTCATGCACGGCTCGTCCTCGGTGCCGGAAGAGCTGCAGGCGGTCATCAACCAGTATGGCGGCCGGATGCGTGAAACCTATGGCGTGCCGGTGGACGAGATCGTGCGCGGCATCCGACACGGGGTGCGCAAGGTCAATATTGATACCGACTGCCGGATGGCGATGACCGGGCAGTTCCGCAAGGTGGCCATGGAGAAGCCGGAGGAGTTCGATCCGCGCAAGTTCATGGTCCCCGCCATGGAGGCTCTCGAGGCGCTCTGCCTCGACCGCTACGAGCGCTTCGGCTGTGCCGGCCAGGCCTCGAAGATCCGCGTATTGTCGCTCGACGCGATGGCCGCCCGCTATGCCGGCGGCGAACTCGACCCGCGCATCGAAGCGCACGCCGCCGCCGCCTGAGGCGGACAATTCTCCCGGCCGGTAACGTAACCGGCCGGGCCCTGCGGCACCGAAACTGACAACTTTGCCTGAATGAACGGCGCGATCCCTTTCGCGCCGAACGGAGACGCTTGTCCGAATTCCGCCGGAAACGGCGCTGCGGACGCAACCGGGATCAACGAAGGAGGACCGTCATGGATCAGGGCTCGCAGACCATCAAGGGCAAGGACCGCTACAAGTCCGGCGTCATGGAATACCGCAAGATGGGCTATTGGGAGCCCGACTACGAACCCAAGGAGACGGACGTCATCGCCTGCTTCCGGATTACGCCGCAGGACGGCGTCGACCCGATCGAGGCGGCGGCGGCGGTGGCCGGCGAATCCTCCACCGCGACCTGGACCGTCGTGTGGACCGACCGGCTGACGGCGGCGGAAAAGTACCGGGCCAAGGCCTACCGCGTCGATCAGGTGCCGAACACCGACGACCAGTATTTCGCCTATATCGCCTACGATCTCGACCTGTTCGAGAACGGCTCGATCGCCAATCTGACGGCCTCGATCATCGGTAATGTCTTCGGTTTCAAGCCGCTGAAGGGCCTGCGGCTGGAGGATATGCGGCTGCCGACCGCCTATGTGAAGACCTTCCAGGGGCCGGCGACCGGCATCGTCGTCGAGCGCGAACGGCTCGACAAGTTCGGCCGGCCGCTGCTGGGCGCGACGGTGAAGCCCAAGCTCGGCCTGTCGGGCCGCAATTACGGCCGCGTCGTCTACGAGGCGCTGAAGGGCGGACTCGATTTCACCAAGGACGACGAGAACATCAACTCGCAGCCCTTCATGGATTGGCGCGAGCGGTTTCTCTACTGCATGGAGGCGGTGAACAAGGCCCAGGCCGCCACCGGCGAGATCAAGGGCACCTATCTCAACGTCACCGCCGCCACCATGGAGGACATGTACGAGCGTGCCGAGTTCGCCAAGGATCTCGGCTCCAACATCGTGATGATCGACCTCGTCATCGGCTGGACCGCCATGCAGTCCATGGCCAAATGGGCGCGGCGCAACAACATGATCCTGCATCTGCACCGGGCGGGCCACTCGACCTATACCCGCCAGAAGACCCACGGCGTCTCGTTCCGCGTGATCGCCAAATGGGCGCGGCTTGCCGGTGTCGATCACATCCATGCCGGCACGGTCGTCGGCAAGCTGGAGGGCGATCCGGCGACGACCAAGGGCTATTACGACATCTGCCGCGACGAGTTCACCCACCAAAAGCTCGAGAACGGCATCTTCTTCGACCAGCCCTGGGCCTCGCTCAACAAGATGATGCCGGTGGCCTCCGGCGGCATCCATGCCGGCCAGATGCACCAGCTCCTCGATCTTCTCGGCGAGGACACCGTGCTGCAGTTCGGCGGCGGCACGATCGGCCATCCCATGGGGATCGCCGCCGGCGCGACTGCCAACCGGGTGGCGCTGGAATGCATGGTTCTTGCCCGCAACGAGGGCCGGGACATCGTCAATGAGGGACCGGAGATCCTGCAGGAGGCGGCCAAGAGCTGCACGCCGCTGCAGCAGGCGCTCGAGACGTGGAAGGACGTGACCTTCAACTACACCTCGACCGACTCCCCCGACTACGCGGTGACGGCGACGGCCTCGGCCTGATCCATCCCGCGCCAGGACGGGGCGAGCCTCCCAACGCCCCGTCCTCCCCATCGATCGAACCCGGCCGGCGCGGCTTGCGAAACCCGGCGCCGAAACCTGAAGAGGATATCGACCATGCGCATCACCCAAGGGGCATTCTCGTTCCTGCCCGACCTCACCGACACGCAGATCACCGCGCAGATCCAGTACTGCCTCGACAATGGCTGGGCGGTGAATCTGGAGCACACCGACGACCCGCATCCCCGCAACACCTACTGGGACATGTGGGGCCACCCGATGTTCGACATCGCCGATGCGGCCGGCGTCATGATGGAGTTCACCGAGTGCCGCAAGGTCCATGGCGACCGCTACATCCGCATGTCGGCCTTCGATTCCACCGCGGGCTGGGAGTCGGTGAAGCTGTCCTTCATCGTCAACCGGCCGGCCAACGAGCCGGGCTTCCGGCTTCGCCGCTCGGAAATGGAGGGCCGCACCATCCGCTACACGACGGAATCCTACGCTGCCGACAGGCCGGAAGGTGCCCGCTACGCCGAGTAGCCGTCGGGTTGATCGGTCCTCCCTCTTCCTTGCGGGAGAAGGAGGACGCGGGCGGAGCAGCAGTCGGGGAGGGCGGCTTCGCCCACCCTTCCAGCCTGTGACCGCAGCGTGATGGATTGAGGAGCAGGACGATGGATGCAGAATCCGAGACCCAGGACGCGCCAGGCGAGGACACGCCGACGGCCATCGATCTTCGGCAGGAATATCGCGATGCCGGCGTCGCGGATGTTCTGGACGAGCTCGACCGCGAGCTGATCGGCCTGGCGCCAGTCAAGAAGCGCATTCGCGAGACGGCGGCGCTGCTGCTCGTCGAGCGGGCCCGCAAGCGGCTGGGACTGGCCCACGACACGCCGACACTGCACATGAGCTTCACCGGCAATCCCGGCACCGGCAAGACCACGGTGGCGATGAAGATGGCGAACCTCCTCCACCGCCTCGGCTATATCCGCAAGGGCCATCTCGTGTCGGTGACCCGCGACGATCTGGTCGGCCAGTATATCGGCCACACGGCCCCGAAGACGCGCGACATCCTGAAGAAGGCGATGGGCGGCGTCCTGTTCATCGACGAGGCCTATTATCTCTACCGGCCGGAGAACGAGCGCGATTACGGCCAAGAGGCGATCGAGATCCTGCTGCAGGTGATGGAGAACCAGCGCGACGACCTCGTGGTGATCCTCGCCGGCTATGCCGACCGGATGGACACCTTCTTCGCGAGCAATCCCGGCTTCCGGTCGCGCATTGCCCACCACATCGACTTTCCGGACTATTCCGACGCCGAATTGCTGGAGATCTCGGTCGGTATGCTGGAACGCCAGAACTACCATCTGACCGGCGAGGCGAAGGCGGTTCTCGCGCGTTATATTGCGCGGCGCCGCACGCAGCCGCATTTCGCCAATGCCCGCTCGATCCGCAACGCCCTCGATCGGGCTCGGCTTCGCCAGGCCAACCGATTGTTCGAACTGGATGGCGGGCCCTTGAACGCCGAGGCGCTTTCGCGCATCGAAGCAGCCGACATCGCCGCCAGCCGCGTCTTCGCCGGCGCGGACCCGGAACCGGCCTCGACGCCGGGCTGACAGAACAGGCAGGAGACCCGAATGGCCAAGCCCGTCATTATCGCACCCTCGATCCTCTCGGCCGATTTCGCGCGCCTTGGCGAAGAGGTGGCGGCCGTCGACCAGGCCGGGGCGGACTGGATCCATCTCGACGTCATGGACGGGCATTTCGTGCCGAACATCACCTTCGGCCCGCCGGTCATCAAGGCGGTGCGCGGCGCCTCGCGGAAGATCTTCGACTGCCACCTGATGATCGAGCCGTGCGATCCGTATCTGGAAGCCTTCGCCGAAGCCGGCTGCGACTACATCACCGTCCATGCCGAGGCGACGAAGCATCTCGACCGGTCGCTCCAGGCGATCCGCAATCTCGGCAAAAAGGCCGGCGTCTCGCTCAACCCGTCGACCCCCGAGGACGTCATCGCCTATGTCCTCGACCGGCTCGATCTGGTGCTGCTGATGACCGTCAATCCCGGTTTCGGCGGCCAGGCCTTCATTCCGTCGGTGGTCGAGAAGGTGCGCCGGGTCAAGGCGATGATCGGCGACCGCGACATCCATATCGAGATCGACGGCGGCGTGACGCCGGAGACCGCGCCGCTGGTGGTCGAGGCCGGCGCGAACGTGCTGGTCGCCGGATCGGCGGTGTTCAAGGGCGGCACACCGGAGCACTATCGTGCCAACATCGCGGCGATCCGCGCCGCGGGGACCGGAGCCGTCGCCGCCTGAGCGGGCGACGAGCGGAGCAAATGCTCCGACTGCGAACGCCGATAGCCGGCGACCGATTTCGGCGTTATTAGCAAGGGAACCGACAGGAATATTCTCTCGTTCCGTCCTTGGCTATATCCGGGATGGAGAGTTGATGATGCCTGTTCAGAAGCTGAGAAACGGAACTGGGCGGACGCGGCACCTCGACAATCTCGTCGATGTGGCCGAAATCCTGCAGGTCGACATCGCCAGGCGGGAGATCACGGTGCGCGACGCTGCAGGTCGGCGGATCGTGCCGGTGCGCGAGAGCTTCTTCATGCGCTCGATCCCGCGACCGGGCGACGTCCTGATCGCCTATGCCGACGGTCATCTGTCCCATGCGCGGACCTGGCCGAAGCCGATCGCCAATTCGAACCTGGTGCCGATGGTGAAGCAGACCGAGCGGGTCGCCCGGATCTGACACTCGGACCGTCGCAGCGCTTCCCGCGATAAGCAGGAAGCGCCGACTTCTCTTCTCAGACCAGCTGGCCCGGATAGTTCGGGCTCTCGCGGGTGATGGTCACGTCATGGGCGTGGCTTTCGCGCAGGCCCGCATTGGAGATGCGCACGAAACGCGCATCGCGCCGGAAATCCTCCAGCGTCGCCGCCCCGACATAGCCCATCGCCGCCCGCAGGCCGCCGGTCAGCTGATGCAGCACGGCCGCGACCTGCCCCTTGTAGGCCACCTGTCCCTCGATGCCTTCAGGCACCAGCTTCAGCGTGTCGCGCACTTCCGCCTGGAAGTAGCGGTCTGCCGAGCCGCGGGCCATCGCACCGACCGAGCCCATGCCGCGATAGGCTTTGTAGGAGCGGCCCTGGTGGAGGTAGATCTCGCCGGGGCTCTCGTCGGTGCCGGCCAGCAGCGAGCCGATCATCGCGGCCGACGCACCGGCGGCCAGCGCCTTGGCCAGATCGCCCGAGAACTTGATGCCGCCATCGGCGATGACCGGGATGCCCGCCTTGTTGGCTTCCTCGGCGGCGCCCATGATGGCGGACAACTGCGGCATGCCGACGCCGGCGACGATGCGGGTGGTGCAGATCGAGCCGGGGCCAATCCCGACCTTGACGCCGTCGGCGCCCGCGTCGATCAGCGCCTTGGTTCCGTCCGGAGTCGCCACGTTGCCGGCGAGGATCTGGACCTCGTTGGACATGCGCTTCACCCGCGCGACGGCGTCCAGCACCTTCTGGGAATGACCATGCGCGGTGTCGATGACGAGAAGGTCGATGCCGGCGTCGATCAGCCGTTCGGCGCGCTCGAAGCCGTCATCGCCGACGCTGGTGGCGGCCGCCGCGAGCAACCGGCCATGGGCGTCCTTCGACGCGCTCGGATTGAGCTGCGACTTCTCGATGTCCTTGACGGTGATCAGCCCGATGCAGTGGTGCTGGTCATCGACGACCAGCAGCTTCTCGATGCGGTGGTGATGCAGGAGCCGCTTGGCCTCGTCCTGATCGACATTGTCGCGGACCGTGATCAGCTTTTCCTTGGTCATCAGCTCGTGGATCGGCTGGCGATCGTCGGAGGCGAAGCGCACGTCGCGATTGGTCAGGATGCCGACCAGCCTGCCGCGGTTCTGGCCGCCCGAACCGCCATTCTCGACGACCGGAATGCCGGAGATGTTGTGCTGGGTCATCAGCGCGCGGGCGTCGCCCAGCGTCGCGTCCGGCCCGATGGTGACCGGATTGACCACCATGCCGCTTTCGAACTTCTTGACCTGGCGGACCTCTTCGGCCTGCTCGACCGGGGTGAGATTGCGGTGGATGACGCCGATGCCGCCGGCCTGCGCCATCGCAATGGCCAGCCTAGCCTCGGTGACCGTGTCCATCGCCGCCGAGAGGATCGGGATGTTGAGCTTCAGCGTGCGGGTGATTGCGGTGCGCACGTCGACCTGACCTGGCATGACTTCCGAATGCCCCGGCTGCAGCAGGACGTCGTCGAAAGTCAGTGCTGTGCCGCCGGTTGCGGTGTCGATGATGCGGGCCATGCCAGTCCTCTTGAACGATGCGTCCGCCGGCAGGAGCGCGAGTCGGCGGGAGAAGGATTGGCAAGGGCTGCTAGCACGCCATCATGACATTGGAAAGCGGGCCTGACCTTCGGCGTCCCCGTCCGCTTGACGCGGTGAGCCCGCTTTGGGAGATGGTCATAAGGACAGCTTAGGAACGGTATCTTCCACACATGACGATCAGACAATTCCGCGCGTCAGCGCTGGCGGCCCTGATGACCCTGGCGCTCGGCGCCGAAGTGCATGCTGCCAGTTGCAAGTCTTATCGGAGCTGCCGCGAGGCTGTCATCGCATGGTGCGCGGGAAACCACCGGGGCGCCGATCGCGACAAGGACGGCATCCCTTGCGAGAATGTCTGCCGGTCGCGGGCCGATGTCGTGGCGATCATGGCCGAGATCGGCTGTTCGCGCTGATTCTGAGCACTGAGGGCCGGAGCGGAGCCGATCGCTCCACCCCGGTCTGGTAGCACGAATTGCCGATCAGGCGTCCGCGTCGACGTCCAGCTGATAGGTTTCCGGGATGAACCGGTAGCCGCCGCCGTCCAGCTTCTCGGCATAGCCGATGGCCGGGAAGGGCATGTGGTAGCCGATGAACGGAATGCGCTCCTCGGCGATCTGGTCGAAGACGCGCTTGCGGGTTGCTGCCGCAGCGTCCTTGTCCTGGTCGAACCTGACCTCCCAGTCCGGCTTCTGGAGCGAGGCGACGAAATGGTTGGCGGTATCGGCCGTCAGCCACAGGCGGCGGTCGCCCGATGCAACCTCGAAGATCAGGTGGCCGGGGGTATGCCCGAAAGCCTCCATGGCGGTGATTCCGGACACGACCTCGTCACCCTCGGCGATGAAGGTCATCTTGTCCTTCAACGGCACGACCATCTGTTCGACCAGCTTGGCGCCGCCGGCCCGGTCGCCGTTCCTGGCCTCGTCCGACGTCCACCAGTCGAACTCGGTCTGGCCCGCGACATAGCGGGCATTGCGGAAGGTCGGCTCGCCGCCGGTCATCAGGCCCTGGATGTGATCGCCGTGGAAATGCGTGAGGACCACGATGGTGACGTCGTCGGGTCCATAGCCGGCTTCCGCCATCCGCTCGACCAGCTTGCCAAAGCCGTTCTCTTTGCCGGATTCGCCGAAGCCGGTGTCGAACAGGATCAGATTGTCGTCGAGTTCGACGAGCACCGGCGTAAAGCCGTTCACGAACTGGGTCTCGGGCAGGTAGTTGGCGCGCATCAGTTCGGCCATCGCCTCCTGGCTCTGGTCGGCGCCGAAGGTCGGGTAGGGGCCTTCGCCGGGCCGCAGCCCGTCGAGGATCGTGGTGATGCGGGCATCGCCGAGTTCGATCCGGTGCCAGCCCGGCGACGGCATGCGCGCCCGTTCGCTGGCAGCTTCGGCGGCCGTCGACTGGTCCTGCGCATGGGCGGCGCGGCCCTGCATGATGCCGGTCACGGCCGCGCCGCCGGCGGCCGCGAGTTGCAGGGCCGTGCGGCGGCTGAAGAGAGATCGTGCATCGGTGGGCTTGCTCATGGAAACCTCGTATCGTCGAAGATCGGAATGAGAATGGGTGCACGAATGCCAACTGGCCTGTCGAAGACGGCCGGCAACCATTCGCACGGCTTGTTGAAGAGGCGCCCGGCGAACGGGCTGCCATTTCGCCCGCTTCGGCCTATGTCTTCACGGCGTCCCTAAGCCCGCCTTATCCATACCCCGAGGACCGCAGTTGAACCGCATCGTTCCGGTCGTGCTCGCCGTCGCGCTGTTCATGGAGAACATGGACTCGACGGTCATCGCGACCTCGCTTCCGGCCATCGCCGCCGACATCGGCACGAGCCCGATCGCGCTCAAGCTCGCCCTGACCAGCTATTACGTGTCGCTGGCCGTGTTCATCCCGATCTCCGGGCGGATTGCCGATCACTGGGGGCCGAAGCTCGTCTTCCGGCTGGCCATTGCGGTGTTCGTCGTCGGATCGCTCGCCTGCGCCATGGCGGATTCGCTCGGCGCCTTCGTGGTCGCCCGCTTCCTGCAGGGCATGGGCGGCGCGATGATGACGCCGGTCGGGCGGCTGCTGCTCGTGCGGGCCGTGCCGAAATCCGACCTTGTCGGTGCCATGGCCTGGTTCACCATCCCGGCGCTGATGGGGCCGCTGATCGGCCCGCCGGTGGGCGGCGCCATCGCCACCTATGCCGACTGGCGCTGGATCTTCCTGATCAATCTGCCGATCGGCGTCGTCGGCATCTGGCTGGCCGGGCGGTTCCTGCCGAGGGTCGACCGGGTGGCGGGCGTGCATTTCGACTGGCCCGGCTTCCTCCTGTCCGGCTTTGCCTGCGCCGGCATCGTCTTCGGCCTGTCCGTGGTGTCGCTACCGGCACTGCCGCCGGCCTTCGGTGTCGCCATGGCGCTTGCCGGCGCGGTCGCGGCGGGTCTGTTCGTGCGCCATGCGCGCCGCATCGACCAGCCGGTGCTCCGGCTGTCGCTCCTGAGGATCACCACGTTGCGCGCGGCCGTCACCGGCGGTGCGCTGTTTCGCATCGGCTCGGGGGCCGTGCCGTTCCTCCTGCCGCTGATGCTGCAGCTCGGCTTCGGCTATACGCCGCTGGAATCGGGCCTGGTCACCTGCGTTGCCATCGGCGGCGCCATGGCCATGAAGCTTCTGGCCAAGCCGATCCTGCAGCGCTTCGGCTTCCGCACCACGCTGGTCGTGACGACCATCGTCGGCGGCGCGCTGACAGCGGCCCTCGGGCTCTACCGGCCCGACATTTCGCTCGCCGTCCTGATCCCGCTGCTGCTCGTCGGCGGGTTTTTCCGCTCGCTGTTCTTCACCTCGATCAACGCGCTGGCCTTCGCCGACGTGCCGCGCGAGTCGACGGGCGACGCCACCGCGATGATGGGCGCGCTGCAGCAGGTGGCGATCGCCACGGGCGTCGCGCTGGCCGGCGCGGTGCTGGAGATCGGCATGGTGATGTCGGGCCGCGACATGGCCGCGCCGGTGGACTTCTCCGCCGCCTTCCTCGTCGTCGGGCTGGTCACCATGTCGGCGGCCTTCGCCTTCATCCCGATGGGGCGCGAGGCCGGCAGCGAGGTGTCCGGCCGCCGGGTGCCTGCGGAGTAGGGCCGCGCGTCTGGCGGCCGCGTCTGGCGTAAGCCGTATACGGGCCCCGTCTCAGCCGAGCGGGCCGGCGTCCTCGTCGGCCTGGTCATGGATCCGGGGATCCTCGACCTCGTCCTGCAAATCTCCGGCTTCGGCGCGTTTGCCCTTGAAGCTCTTGGCGAGGATGTAGAGCTCCACCGATCCCTCGCGGGAGGCGGGCGGCTTGACGTGATGGACGCTGACGAAGTGACGCTTCAGCAGCGTCAGCAATTCGCGCTCGGTGCCGCCCTGGAAGGTCTTGGCGAGGAAGTGCCCGCCCGGCTTCAAAGTGCGGATGGCAAAGTCTGCGGCGACGTCGCAGAGATGCATGGTCCGGATATGATCGGTCGGACGATGGCCGGTGGTCGGCGCGGCCAGATCCGACAGGACGATGTCCGGCGCCTCGCCGAGAGTTTCCATCAGCTTGTCGGGCGCCGCATCGTCGAGGAAGTCCATGAGCAGGATCGTCGCGCCGGCGACCGGCTCAACCGTCAGATAGTCGATGCCGACGACCCGCACGTCCGCGGCCGTCGATCCGGTCCGATCCACCGCGACCTGGCACCAGCCGCCGGGCGCCGCGCCCAGATCGACGATCCGATGGCCAGGCTTCAGCAGCTTGTAGCGGTCATCCATCTCGATCAGCTTGTAGGCCGCGCGCGAGCGATACCCGTCGGCCTTGGCGCGCCGGACATAGGGATCGTTGAGCTGGCGCTCGAGCCAGCGCCGGGACGAGAGCTTGAGCCCGCGCTTCTTCTTGACCTTGACGGTCATGCCTCGACTGTCGCTGCGTCCGCCGCTCATGTCCCGGTATTCCTTGTCGGATCCCTGCGACGCCAGACGCCGTCAGCGACCATCATTTCCATCAGAAGGCCCTCGCGCAGGCCGCGATCGGCCACGCGCAGGGTCGGGGCTGGCCAGACCCTGCGGATCGCCTGCAGGATCGCACAGCCCGCCAGTACCAGATCGGCGCGATCGCTGCCGATGCAAGGGTTGGCGATACGTTCCTCGAAGCTCCAGCCGGCAATGCGGGCGACCAGCTCGTCGGCTTCCAGATCCGTCAGCCACAGCCCGTCGACCTGACGCCGGTCGTAGCGTTCCAGCTTCAGATGTACGCCGGCCAGCGTTGTGACCGTACCGGAGGTGCCCAGAAGGTGAAAGCGGTCGGTGCCCACCAGCGCGCCGAGCTTGTCGCGGCCCTTGAAGCCGCGGATCATCTCAACGGTTTCCTGGATCATCGCCTCGAAGATATCCGGCGTCACGTCGCGGCCGCCATGGCGCTCGGCCAGCGTCACCACGCCGACCGGCAGCGAGGTCCAGGCGACGATCTGCTTCGACAGCCGGCGGGTGTCGCGACCGCGCAGGTCGAGAAGGGCTATCTCCGACGAGCCGCCGCCGATGTCGAACAATACCGCGCCACGGGCCGAGCGCTCGATCAGCGATCCGCAGCCAGAGACGGCCAGCCGTGCCTCGGTCTCGCGGGAGACGATCTCCAGTTCCAGCCCGGTGTCACGCGCCACCTGCTCGATGAATTCGGCACCGTTGGCAGCCGCACGGCAGGCTTCCGTCGCGATCAGCCGGCAGCGCACGACATCGCGCGCCGACAGCTTCTGGGCGCAGATCGCCAATGCCGCGATCGCCCGGTCCATGGCGCCGCGCGACAGGCTGCCGGTGCGGCTGAGGCCTTCGCCGAGGCGCACGATGCGCGAGAAGGCGTCGATCACCCGGAACTGCCCCGGACGTGTCGGGATCGCGATCAGCAGCCGGCAATTGTTGGTGCCGAGATCGAGAGCCGCATAGACCGGCGCCCGCCGCACGGTCGCGGCGGCAGCGATTGGCTGTGCCGTCGTCGTCCGGTCGGCGCTGGGTCTTGGCGGTGCGAGGTCAGCAGCATCGTGACGGGTAGCCGGACCAGTGGTTTCGGCCGCCACGGGCATCGCCGGTTCGGTTGCTGCGGCGAAGCGGCGCGAACGCCGCCGGCGCGGCTTGCGGACACCGCGCGGTCGAGGCTTGGCACTGTCCGGTACATCGGCGGATGGGCTTTCGGGCGGGGCGTCACGCGCCGCCGGTTCGGCCGCAGCGCTTTTCCCGGTCTTGCGCCGCCGCCGGCGCTTGCGCTTGGTGAGCGGCGCACCATCGCTCGGCTTGGCGGCCCCATCGGCACGCCCGGTCGCAGCCGGTTCTCCGCTCCCCGCGGCGCGCGGCCGATCGTCGTTCCGGTCCACGGGCGCCTCGGTCGACGTCCCGTTGATGGAGGCCGGCACCGGACGATCCGCACCATGGGACGCGGCAGATTCCTCCGGCGGCATGCCAGGCGAATCGTGCCGGGGCGGCTGACCGGAAACATTGCTGGTGTGAGGGAATTTGTCCGCGGACGCGGTCCGCTCGTTCACGCTTCCGCCCTCAGGGGCGTCCCTCGGGCCGGGGCTCGGAGCATAATCCTGACGGGAGGCCGCCGAATCACGCTTTGCATCCGTCGCTCGGGGGCGCGCCGCTGCCGGATAACCCGTTACGCTCACCCGTGCCGGGCCTGGCGCGGAGCCGGGCGATGACGTGTCCGTATTCGGACGATAGTCCGGGGCGCGGGGGCCGCCGGCTGCAGTCAACGATGGACGGTTTCTCCCACCGGTTTCATGGTCACTCACACTGTCTCTCCGGCGCCGCGCTCTGTCGGGCAGCGCCTCAGGTTGCTTGGTTAAGGCGAGTGTACCAACCGTGGGGGCAGGTGCAAGGGCGGCCGAACTTGGCTTCGCCGATTGCCCGTTCAAAAGGGCTGAGCCGCCGGCGCCAGCCCCCTTTCGGCAGGCGAAGTCGCTACGCGTGAAAAATTCTTGCACCAAGGGTTCACAGCCGTGCCTCGCATGGGTATATGGAGGCCGTCACGCCGCGGCGCCGTCCGGCGGACCGTTGGGGAATAGGTTAACGGTAGACCCACGGACTCTGACTCCGTTAGTCCTGGTTCGAATCCAGGTTCCCCAGCCAACGCTCTGCCGATCACTGATTTCATTGCCAGATTCCCTCTCACTGGGAGTCCTTTCGCTGCCAATGTCCGGTTTGATGCACCAAACTGAGGCACAGGACTGGGACACAATTCGCCCGGTCCCCGGTAGGGCGCACGTAGGCAATGGCCGTACGACATCATGTTTCCAATCTCGTCCTGCGGGGCAACGTTTATTACTGGCGACCGAGACTTCCGGCCGGCACGGACAATTGCGGCCGCAGGAAGCACCTATCGCTAAGTCTGAGAATCACCGACCATGCGCGGGCCAAGTCCTTGGCCATGCAGTTGAACGCGCGATTGGAAAGCATTCGGTCGATGGTCATGACGGAAGCGTGGAACACCGAGCAACTTGCCATCCTGTTTCGGGACGAGATCTCGCGGGCGTCGGCCGAACTCGAGAGCTTCGCCGTCGCCGGGCGTCGGGTCGGATCGCGATCGGAGGATCAGCTCGTAGCGGATGAGGACGTGGGATGGGCCTACCGGTTGATTTCGGTGTTCGGAGTGCGTCGCAGCCTCGACTTCATCGATGATTGTCCCGGCCTGCGCTATCTCCACCGGCTTGGTGTTCCGCCGAGCCGGTTTCCCTTCGTCATCGATACGTTTCGACAAGAGCAGCGGTATCGCCGCTCCCTGAGCTTCGACAATCAGACGCGGGACCGTCTGCGGAACGCTGGCCTCGACGACGGTCCATTGATGCGCGAGCGAGCCGCGACGGATTCGGCGAGGGCGCATGCCGACGTTCTCCTCAATAGTCGCTCCTTCTATCCCGATCTCGCTGTTCTCGACGACGGACCCGGAACCGACGTCACTTCGGAGGCGATCGGACTGGCTGAAACTCCGGCGGGGCAAGAGAGATCAGCCGAAGCCGGCGCACGGCAGATGCCGGTAAGCGACCTGATCGAGTGTTGCCGATCTTACCTGAATGGGCGTGAGAAGGAGATCGAGCCGCGGACCCGGCGCGACATCGACGTGGTCGTGGCGACGTTCGTCGACGTCTTGTCTGAGCACGGAGTACCGACACTCGGGGAAATGCAGCAGTTTCACCTCGGCGCCCTGCGGAGGCATTTCGACGAGATCCTCCCGAGCTACGGTCAGAGCAGCCAGCTCGCCTGTCTTGGGGCGAGGGACCTTCGACTGGCCTCGGCGCAGCGTGTTGCGGATGCGATCTCGGCGGGAGCCCCACCACCGGTCCTCGGCCTGTCGCCGCAGACCATTCGCAAGCACCTCGGCAACTTGGACGGATTTCTGAAGCACGTAAAAGCACAGGGGTACCGGGTTGCGGCTTACGAGCTGACCGGTTTGCGGCCGAAGAAGGCGAAGAAGACGAGCGTAAGGAATCTGACCCAGAAGCCCGGACCCAATCGGGTCAGCACGATCTTCCGAATGCCGATCTTCATCGGATGTCACTCATCTCTCGAGCAGGATCGGCCGGGGGATCTCATCTACCACTCCGCCAATTATTATGTGCCGCTGCTTCTCACGTATCTGGGGCCACGTCGGTTTGAAATTGCCGGTCTCACGGTCGAGGATATTGTTGCGACAGAGAATGGCCACGGCATCGACATCGACACGAATTGCCTGCGGCGGATCAAGAACGTTTCCTCGATCCGGATGCTCCCTGTGCCCGACGAGCTCGAACGCCTGGGCTTCATCGATTATGTCAATGCGATCAAGGGTCTGAAATATCAGGCTCTGTTTCCGGAGCTTTATGATCCGCGAGATCCGCTCAGCGAGCAGGATCCGGGCGATCGCTTCTACAAGGATTTCGCCCCCTTGGCGCAGAAGCATTTCAAGTCGCAGGACGAGGTGCTTTGGACCCGGTTGCTGCACGCAATCCGCCATGGCCATGCGGACACGTTGAAGCAGGCGGGCGTCGATAGCCTTGTCATCGACGACATCGCAGGGCGCTTCGGGGAAGGCGAGACAGCGACGCGCTACACAAATCCGGCAGGACTGACACTTCTGCGAGAGAAACTGCGTCTCTATCCGAATGTCACAAGTCACCTGTCGCGGCAGCCGGTCAAGCTCTTGCCATGGGTGGCCGAGAAGCGGCCTCCTCCGTGGACTGAGTAGGAAGTGGCGTAACGTAACTGTAAAGCGGGGAGAAAGTTGGCCACGGAGCGGCGGTTAGGATGCTGCGGCGGCCTGAGTAGAATTCGAGCAGTGGTGAGGCTGATTTTCTTTTGGGGAACGTCAGCCCCCTACAGGTTGGACATCGCAGCGAAAGTTGCCGTTGGCGCTGTGCAACGGGATGGATCTCGGGAAGTTCGATCGTCTTGTACTTGCCTGCCGTCTCGGCGGGCAGGCAAGTACAAGAGCTTCGGCCGACATCAAGGGCAATGACTAGGGTCGATACCCATTCATCCTATTGAAGCTTCGGAGCAAATCAGATTCCCTCGTGCGCAAAGGAGCCAAGGGAGGATCGGATGGCACGACTGTTCTGGCTGAACGACGAGGCGTGGGCC
>Ga0189290_100036_pt1 | contig 155347 bp, 155 predicted proteins | sample UW140minimetaG_FD_130318 | JGI IMG/M metagenome (GOLD analysis project Ga0189290, IMG submission 130318) | Marine microbial communities from the Costa Rica Dome - UW140 mini metaG | ecosystem: Environmental > Aquatic > Marine > Oceanic > Photic zone | place: Costa Rica: the Eastern Pacific...
CAGTTATATCTCAATGAATTTATTTACAAGCTTAATCGTAGATACTTCGGAGAAAAACTATTCGATAGACTCATTATTGCTAGCATTACTGGATTATGATTAAAAACGGATATTCAAATTAATTTTATACCTTATTTGTATCCCATTATATGTTAAGTACCGTAAATGCTAATACAATATATTTTGTATAGGGAAGTAATATTGATAAAAAACTTTTAGCGTTTAATAAGAAATCCCCCATTCAAAAAATGACTGAGGGATAAAAATATAAATAAATTTACAGCTATTCTTTAATAAAACGTTTTACTCCAATTTTACCATTTTTAGTAAATGCCTTTAAAATATAAACTCCTTTATTTATTGTATGAGTATTTATTTTCTTTTGCTTAGTTACCAAAACTTTTTGTCCTAAATAATTATAAATTTCTACTTTTTCTATTGATTCATTACTGGTAACAAATAAGTTAGTACTTGTTGGGTTAGGGTAAATAATAAATCCTTGTATTTCTGAAAAGTCCTGTGTACTCAAGCTAGAGCAATTTTCACTAAATATTGCACCAGCATCTTTATTGGTCCAATTAGCATCACTGTATGCAGTATTATCAACTAGTATACATGATAAATAAGGATTTGAAGTAGCATTAAAATTGATGAAATTAGTGTTGTTACCATTAGCTACATTTAAAGTAGTAAGTGAGTTTACGTTACATAGTAAAGATGTTAAATTTACATTTGCAGAAACATCTAAAGAGGTAATTTGATTGCCAAAACATATTAACTCGGTTATATTAATAAAACTTTCAATACCTGTCATATCAGAAATATTCTTTCCTCCAACCGAAATAGAACCGGTATAAGCTTCTGCTTCTGCGCATTGTATCTCATTATCTCCATTAGTATTGATACTGCTATTATTTACCAATTCTGATTTAAAATTAGCATCAGGAATAGTTACCCAACATAAAAATGCATCACAATCTTCGTTATAGGTTGTGTTAGCATCTTCTTGTGACCAAGAAGCATTTGTTACCAAGTTCGCATCATCTACCTCTACACATAAAAGGTTTGGATTACCAGTTACATTAAGTGCTACAAAATTAGTGTTGTTACCATTGGCAACACTTAAACCTGTAATATTTGAATTGGCATGACCTATCATTTGTACATTTCTTAAACTAGGATAAGTACTAAAATCAAAATTTCCTGATAATGAAGTTCTGTTTGCTAAGATTCCATCTAAGCTATTTTTAGTACCTAAATTAAGAGAACTAATAGAGCTGTCAGAAATATTAATAAAAGTCATATTAGGGCTTTGACTAAAATCTACAGTTGTAAAAACATTGTTATTATTAATTTCTGCTGAAATTAAATTTACAGAATTACTAAAATCTATAGTAGTTAAATTATCATTATTTTCTATATCAACATATACTGTTATGGTGCTAAATATTAAATTTGAAATATCTGTGTTGTTAACAAATACATATTGAAGATTGGTATTTTGAGTTAAATCTACGGTACCAGAAATTTGATCGTTCCAAAGTCCCAATCGTGAAATACCAGTAAAAGCCTCAATACCAGTAAGGTCTGTTATGCCAAGGTTTACTAAGTCTATAGTATCTGTAATATTTGCTGCTTCATTACATTGAATTTCATTATCGCCATTAGTATTTACTGGCACACCATTATTGTTTGTAACGGTGGTTAATAATGCATTTTTAAATACCGAATCTGGAATGTTTACATAACAAAAATCTGGACAACTTGTAGCATATGATGCAGAAATATCTTTTAGCCAACCAGCAGGAGGGTTTGCTTCTGTAGCAGCATCAACCTGAATACAGGTCAAATTTGAGTTATTAGTTACATCTACTTGAAAAATACCGCTTGCGTTTCCATTATCTAGATTAATCCCAGTTATGGTTGAGCTATTTCTGGCTGTAACTGAAAACAGATTAGGGTTATTACTTAAATCTATGTAATAAAAAGGATTGTTATCTGCGAATAAAAACTGAAGAGATGTTAGTGTACTAAGATCTATTAAGCTTATATTATTATTGTCTATGTCTATTGTAGTTAATTGTGTGTTTATAGATAAATCAATATTAGTTATCGAGTTATTTTCAACATTTAACCCAGAAATATTAATAAAATGTTCTATACCTGTAATGTCAGAAATACTTGCTCCTATAGCATTTATTGAACCAGTAACATTAGCAGCTTCAGTTGTTGATATTTCATTATCATTATCGGTGTCATAATTGGCAACTAAAATAGCTTTGAAATTAGCATCAGGTATAGTTATATTCTGACTATAATGGATTGCAGGTAATAATAAAAGTAAAAAAAGTAATTGTTTTTTCATTTGTAGTTATTTCAGAGTTTATAACCACAAATATCTTTACATTATTTATAAAGTATCTTATATTATTTTCCTAAGGCTTATTTTTGTTTCCAGAGTTATATGTAAGCTGTTATAAGTTGCTAAATTATTTCTTAAACATATTTTCTAACTCTTCTTTATAACCATTTCCAATAGGAATTGTTATTGAATTACTAAGTTTAATTAGTTTGTCTACTTTGGCATATAGTTTTATATGATTAAGATTAACTATCCAAGATCTATGAACTCTAAAAAAGTCATTGTCTTTTAATAACTTTTCATAATACATTAATTTTTTGGCTGCTACATATTTTTTTCCAGATAAGGTGTAAATAGTTGAGTACATTCTATCTGCTTCAATACATATAATATCTTGAATGTTTATAATTTTGAAGTCCTTATTAAAGGGAATAGCTATTTTTTTTATTTCTTTTCTATTGTTAGAAAGTAATTCTAAGCGTTCATTTGAGTTGTTAGGGTGTATAGCTATTTTTTTAACAGCTTTTTGAAGTAGGTCTATTTCTATAGGTTTTAATAAATAATCTAAAGCAGCAACTTGAAAAGCTTTTAAAGCATAGTGGTCATAAGCAGTAACAAATATGATTTGAAAATTAATTTTTGAAAATTCATCTAATAATTGAAATCCATTTTTTTCAGGCATTTCAATATCTAAAAATACTACTTGTGGCTGTACGTTGTTTATTAAAATTACCGCATCATCTACATTAGAAGCTACACCTAAAACTTCTACATCTTGGCAAAAAGATTCCAGTAAAAGACGTAGATTTTCTCTAGCCGATTTTTCATCGTCAATTATTACTGCTGTTAGTTTAGGTTTCATAGATCAATTTAATTAAGCTAAACAATTACAAAATCTATTTTTTTTAAAGCATTTATTTCCTAAATGTTTAAAAAGTTTCCAAATTAATTTTTATCTAAATTGATAAAAGGAATTTTTAAAATTAATTTAGTACCTACAGACACTTCTTCATAATGAAAACCAATATCTGTATGGTAGTATTTCTTTAACAAATCTAGCTTTTCTTTAATAGCTTTGGTAGAAAAAGATTTTGTGTTGTTTTTTGAGTTGATTTTTTTAGATTTTTCAATTCCAATTCCATTATCAATAATTTCACAAACCAAAATGTTTTTTGATTGAGAAAATATAATTTCAATTTTTTTATCACCTGTTTTTTTATGTAATAATCCGTGTTTTATTGCATTTTCTACAAAGGGTTGAATGATGGTTGAAGGTATTTTATGGTTGCTAACTTTTTTATTAATAATAATATTGTATTGAAAGGTTTCTATAAACCTGAGTTTTTCAAGCTCTAAATATTTTTTTAGGTGGTTAATTTCATCTTCAAAATACACAAAACTTTCCTCACTCATTTGTAAATTGTCTCTCATTAAGGATGCAAATTTGCTTAGATAAGTATAAGCTCCTTCTTTGTCATTTGTTAATATTAAATTCTGAATGGAGTTCATAGAATTAAAAACAAAATGTGGGTTTAATTGAGACTGTAAACTTTTTAACTTTGACGAAACCATCTGTTTCTGTAAACGTTCTTTCTCTAATAATTCTGTTTGCTTTTGTTTTATTCTTTTTTCTCTGTTTTTTACAACCAAAAGAACAATACAGGTTATTAAGGTAATAAATAATGTAACAAACCACCACTGTAAATAAAAAGCTTGTTTGATGTAAATTGAGATGGATTTAATTGGAGTTTCATGTTTACTGGTGAGTGATGTTTTTTTGATTTGAAAAGTATACTTTCCGGCAGAAAGACTACTAAAAATTACTTGATTAGCGTTTTTAGGAACGGTACTCCATTCTTTAGAAGATCCTAAGAGTCTGTATTGATAAGAAATATCTTCTTGAGCCAGAAAACCATTCGTATGAAACTCAAATTCAATTTTATTTACACTGGAAGATAATCTATAATCGTTTTTTATAGAAACTTCTTTATCTTCCACTGAAATTCGAGTAAAATAAAAATCTGAAAGATTGGCGTCTTTAAAAGCTTTTTCTTTTTGTAAAGTAAATAACCCTTTATTAGTACCTAAAATAAGCTCATTCTTAAAAACAGCAATCTCTGAAATAGTAAAAGAAGCCAACCCGTCTTTAGGGGTAATGCTTTTAAATTCTTTGCTAATAGTGTTGTAATATTGTAAACCTTTATCACTAACAATCCATAAGTTATTACCATCTCCTTTTACTAATTTTGTTTGATTAGATAGTAAACCACTGTCTTGAGTAAAATTATAAATAACTTTACCATCTTTAACTCCTATAATTCCATCTGAAAAAGTAGAAATCCAAACAGTATTGTTTTTTGTATTAGTAATATCTAATGGGAAAATAGGTTTACCTTTAAACTTAATTACATTTGGTTTTAAATCTTTTTTGTAATATTCTAAACCATCTACATAGCCTACATAAATAGTATTATCAATTGAATTGTAATGTGTGGTGTAAGAACGTCTGTGTCCAATTGTTTGATACGTTTTGTTTTTAAGATTAATAACCCTTGCACAATTGAAGGCACCATAAACAACTTCATCTTCATTAATAAAGGACATTTCTTTAGCAGTTGTAAAATTTAATTTCCAGTCGTTTAATTTATTTATGGTTTTATAATTAATTACATAGCCTTTGTCTTGATGACTCACAAATAGTAAGTTTTCTTTATTACTAGCAATAACTTTTACTTCTTTATTAGAAAGAGATGTTAGAAACTCTTGCTGGCTATTGGTTATGTTTTTTTTAATTAATTCTCCTTTGTTGGTGCCAATGATAAGTTCCTTATGGTTTAGTTTTTCTAATGTTGTAATATTTTTTCTGTCGGTGTCTTGAAAATGTTTTAAATTGATATTGGGTAATATATAAATACCATTTTTTAGACTTGTTAGCCAATAGTTGTTTTGTTGATCTTTTATAATTTTAGAAAAATATTCATCTTTAAAAAAATGATTTAGTAATATGAATTTCCCATCTTTATATTGATAATAATATAAACCACTTTCTGTAGCCAACCATAAATAGTCATCTTCGGTATAGGAATTGATTATAATAGTATTTAAATCTAACTCGTTTTTTGTTAGTTGTTTTATCCTACCTCTATTTTTTAGAAAATAAATGTTTTTTTTGGCATGATGATCTATTATTTGTAGTAAAGAAGCATTGTTTTTACCTAAGTTTTTAGCTTTAACCTCTAGTTTTCCATAACCCTTAGATGTGGTGGTGTTTATAGTGTATACGGGGCTTTTGAAATCATTTTCTTTACTATATATGTCGTGGTGTGATTGATAAAAAACAGAATCGTTAATTTTTAAAAAGAATTTTTCTCCAGGTATATTTTCTTTAATAGTTTCATGTTTTTTGGAATGAATGCTTATAGTTTCTGCAACGTCAAATCCGCTTACATATAATTTATTTTCGTCAATAAAATAATTAAGTAATTGCCCTCTCTTTTTACTATTAATATCAATAAAATGATGAAGTGAATCATTTTCAATATAAAAAAATTGTCCTGAGATATTATTACACCAAAGTCGGTTTTTATGATCAAAACTTAAATTAAAGAGAGACAATCCCTTTTTTTTAGGATGTGTATAACTTTTAAATTCTTTACCATCGTATCTAAACAAGCCCTTATTTGCTGCCAGCCATATAAAACCTTCTTTATCTTCTATTATATCGTAAAACTCAATGTCAGGTAATCCATCTTTCTCTGTTAATTGGTAATAAACAGGTTCTTGAGCTAGGAGTTTAGTTGCTACTAAAAAAAATAATATGTAAACTAATTGCTTGATAGTAAGCAAAAATAATATTTACAAATAACTTTTAGTACTTAAAAAGAAATCCCTCAATCTAAAAAAGACTGAGGGATGAAAATATAAATAGATTTTATATCTATTCTTTAACAAAACGTTTTACTCCAATTTTACCAGACTGCGTGTATATTTTTAATAAATACATGCCTTTGGACTTGCAAAAAAAAGCTAAGTTTTCTTGTATTTATATTTGTAAGTACTAAAGGTTGTTTAAAAGTACATTCAGAAAATATTATATCCTCTTTTGTAGAAAAATTACTTTCAGAGATAAACTCGTTAAAAGTTAAGTTTTCGAATTTTTGTTGTTTATTTAAGTAATCTGTTTTTTTCATTATTACAAGATGTTTTTGTAATAGTTAAATTTTACTCTTCTCATAACATTCCTTCTTAAACTTAGCAAGCTTTTCCACAAAAGCCCTAGTCGCTTCAATAAGTCTTTTCTTTTCGGCTACAGCTATAAAGTTTAAGTTGCTATTAGAGAGTTTAAAAGTAGAAGCTATATAAATAGTACTTGTATCCGCAAAAGCTTCAAATCCGTTAATGTTTAAGCTTTGTTTAAAGTCTTTAAAGTTTTCAGATTCTAAACCCGATACTATACCAGTTATGTAAACGATATTACTGCCTTTGTCTACCTCAAAATAATATTGGTTATTTACATTAAACTCAATAGACCCGTTTCGCCATCTTGTTTTTACAGTTCTATTAAATTTATTAGATAGGGCATGAGATAGAATAATAGAAAAACGTTCTTTAGCAAAATATCTATCTTCTTCGCTAGGTTTAGCATTTTCTAAATTAGGTTCTAGATGTTTTTTTACAAAATGTTTTAATTCTGTTAGTTCTTCTGCTGTATCATATACAGAACCAAACTCTAAAGCATTATTGTTAGAACTTGTTAGTAAATTCATAGACGTAACTATGCCTGTAGTTTCATTAAAATACAGTTTAGCGTGTAGATTTTTAATGAGTTTAGGTTTTATGCCTAGTTGCTCTATAGTTTCCCAACTTTTAAAATTATCGTTATCTAAACGAGTGTAAAACTCAATTTGTACACCTCGTTTTAAGGCATTTAAAAGATATGTTTTTATACTATCCCAGTTTTTAAAATTTACATAAGGAGACACTAAAACAAGATAGTTTTTAGAGTTGACTATTAGGTTTAAAATATCGCTGGTTATTTGCTGTGGTGGTATTATTTTCATGTATTGATTTATAGCTTAACAAGTAAACTTAGCTTTACTTGTATTTAAATATAATAAGTAACCTTGGTTAATGAAACCTTATTACCTTTAATCTTCCTTTTTTTGACTCAATATATCCAATCTTAGCGCTTCTTGTCTTAAACGTTTCATAAGTTGTTCTTCGTTTTGGTTTTTAGATTGGTTAGTTGTATTAGAGTATAGTCGTTTTGCTTTTATTATGAAGTTATTATAAATACTCGTCATTTTATTTAATAGAGTTAAAAACTCTAATATCATTATTCTAGAGTCTTCTACATTTATTTTAGAAGTTACAGAATAATAATCTTTATAATTCTTGTCTATATGAGCCGATGCTTTATTACGTATTTCAGTTAGATTATATTTCTTTTTAAAGTCTCTTATAGACTCGCCAACTAAAGTAATCACGAATCTATTGGTATTAAAAATATCTAAAAGTTCTTTTTGGTATTTTTTATATGTATTTAAAGTTTCATATATAATAAGGCTTCCAGAGCGTATAAAGAACTTTTGCCCAGATTCAAATTTAGATAGTAGTAAGTGTTTATAAATTATATGCAAGTCTAAAGTAGATATAACCACCAAAGAACTGAAATTTAGTATAATTGAAAATTCAGTATTAAACTTTATTAAATCAGGACTTAAATTATCACGCTCTTTAAAAGTTTCATTAATATCAATTAGCTCTCTTAAAGATTCAATCATTTTTTCAGAGCCAATAATTAATGCCTTAACATTATGTTCGTTGTTTGGATGGTTATTTGTATTCAATTTTAGTGGTTTTGAGGTTTTGATTATAGCTTAACTAAATATAGTAATTAAACAGATAATATTTAAAAAATTAATATTTGTATATGTAGTTAGTTAGACCCCAAAAACTACATAGAGTTATTATAACTACAGTTTGTCATTTTTTTAAAAGCCGTTTACAAATTTTAAAAATTAAGCGATTATAGGCTTTACAAGAGATACCCTAAAAATTGTTATAAAAACAAAACTACGGCAACTACATAACTACATATTATTAATAGTATATATAATATATTAATATATAGTATATTATAAAGAGTTAAGGTAAGCTGTACTGTAGTTGCTTGTAGTAGTTTTTAAGAAATGTAGTTATGTAGTTGCTTTTATTTTAGTTCTACAAGATTGTATCGTCCGTCTATAAGTTGACAGTTAAATGTTATTAATCCGTCTATAGGTTTACTTTGTAATTAATAATCCGTTTATAGGTTTACAAATATATTTATTTAAATATTACTTCCAAAGGGGTTTTAAAACCCCTTTGGAAGTATGTGCTTGATTAGGAGTAAGCATTCCACAACTCATGTGAGGTCTTTCGTTATTATATACTTGCACAGCTTTATCTACAGCCTTGTAGAGTTCTTGTTTAGTTTGATAATTATAATGATATAGGAACTCATTTTTTAATTATACCATTTACTCTCTCAGCAATAGCATTTTCGTAAGGATTTCCTTTAGCAGACATACTAATCTGAATCGCATTATTTTTTAATAAATTCACATATTTATGGCTACAATATTGGAAACCTCTGTCTGAATGATGTATAAGCCCTTTAGTATTTATTACTAATTTTATTGCTTGTTTTAAGGGTTTTATAGCATTTATGGTTTCTAGAGAACTAGCTGTATGGTGTCCTACTATTTTTTTAGAATAAGCATCTGTTATTAAAAAGATATACACAAAACTATCTCTAAAATAAAAGTATGTTATATCACTAACCCAAACTTGATTTGGTTTATTGATTTCTATTAGTTTAATCAAGTTTGGATATTTTCTAGCTGTATGCATAGAATTGGTAGTGTATGCCCTTTTCTTTCTTAACCTAACTAATAGCCCATATTTTGATAGAATGTCAAATAAGGAATCTCTACCAATCATTATTTGATGTTTACGCAAATCTTCCTTAATTAAATAGTATAATTTTCTTGTTCCTATTCTTGGTTGATTTACTCTAATAGCGTTGACTAATTTCAGCACTATTTCTTCTTCATAATAAATTTGTTGTTGTTTTTTATAATGTTTGTAATACGCTTGTCTTGTGATACCAAACAATAAGCATACCCTATACAAGCTAACTGTAGGGGAGCATTCTTTTACTTCTTTAATTGCTTGGTATTGAACTTTTTTTCAATATCAATACCTAACTCTTTACTTGCAATTTCTATTATTTTTGAGTGAACTTCTGCTTTTAACAGAGCATCATCTAAAGATTTCTCTAATTCCTTTACTTTTAAAGTCAGTTCCTCTTTTGTTAAAACTTTATCAGGCATCTTTATAATTACATCTACACCTATAGGATTATATTCTTTTTTGGTAAATCCATATTGTTTCATCCATCTAGAAATACCACTCTGACTGCGAGTATCGTATTTTTCTATGGCTTGTGTAACTGTTAGTTCTCCTGAACTAACCATTTGGCATACTTGGTATTTAAAGGATTCCGAGTAATTAAGTTGTTTTCTGCGTTTAATACGCTTTATTGGTCTTTTTTCTTTCATGTGTCTACACGTTTTAGTGTAAACCTATAGGCGGACAAGACATCATAGGTTGTCCGTCACCTAAACCAACAGTTTGATCTTCTTCGGTACCAGAATCATATAAGTAGTTTTTGTAAATTGTGTTTTTACGCTACCATCTTCATTAAATAATTCAATACCTTGTTGGTTATTTGAAATAAACCAATCGTTAGAGGATACAAACATTGTAGCAAAATTTAATCTATATCCAGGTTTAGCTTGAATATCGAAAGTGATAGTTTCTCCAGGAGCCGCTCCATTATCGTTTTTAAAAGCTGTTACATTTTCTAAACCATTAAGGTAATTGTAGGCAATGTTAGGGTTACCGTCTTCAGCCAACTCTTTTAACCCAGAGGTTGAGATTGCTACTTCTCCTTTAGTAAATAAAGGCGATTGTGTACCTTGATGAACATAGGCTACTGCTGGAGATAATACAGACATTAATGATGATAAACGTAAAGGAGCTCCTGTGTTTCCTTCTGCTTTAAGCCATTGGTAGATAGCCATTGGTGAACCATCTTCTCCTAAGCTCTCAAGTCCGTTAGGTTTTAAAGGTTCTCCAGTTTTAAATAAGGCATTATCTTGTGTGTGAATTACTAATATCCCTGGATTAATATAACCTGGATTGTGTAGAGATATCTCCAGTTGTTGGTGTATTTCCATCCCATAATTTAATGCCTTGACTATTAGTTCCAAAAAAACCAATCGTTACTTTGAGCAAGCATGTTGGTAAAACTTAAATAAGAGCCTTTTGTAGCCTTAAAAGATACTTCATGATAAGATCCAGTAGTGGTTAAAGGAATGTCTCCTATTTTTTTACACTCAAATAATTTACAGCATTTCTTAAAGTTAATCTAAATGTTTTTGCTTGATCTGTAGTATTGTTTGTATTAGGTGTAACTGAGTCGTCATCATTACTACAAGAGGCTAAACTTAATATAGCTAATACAACTAGCGATAAAATTCTATTTTTCATATTTATAGCGTTTTAAATTTTTTAATAATTTTTGTTGCTGTAAATAAAGCTTAGAAAAGACCTTGTTACTACTAAAATGTGTTGAAACGGAAAAATGAGAAGTCCCATTTTTATTAGCTATTAAGGCAGATAAACTTATTGTTTGTTATAAAATAATGGGTATAAGTAGATTCTATAATACACCCTATAAAATTAAATTTATAATACATGAGATATTTTTAGTTTTTAATTGAATAATCGATATAATGTAAAAATACACCGTTAAATACCGTAGCAAAAAAATATATTTATGGAAGTAAATAGATATTTTTGTAAAAAAACTTATAACAATGAAAAAAATAATAAGCGCTATATTATTTATGTTCGGATTTGTATGTGTCTTTGCACAATCAGATCAAGATGTTCCAGTGGCAGGAGCACAAGTATTTAATGAAGATTTAATTGCAGTAGGAAGTTTAGCAGTAGGAATTGATGCTTCTTCTTCTGAAAGTTTTGGCTTCGATACTTTTAGAATGAAAGAAAATAATCTTAGAATTCATTTCGACGATACCTCTGCGAGTGGTAGTTTTCCAGGCAACGATTGGAGAATTACTATTAATGACACAGATAATGGAGGAGCAAATTATTTTGGAATAGATGATGCAACAGCAGGAACCTCTCCTTTTAGAGTTATGGCTGGTGCAGGGAATAATGCGTTATACATTAGTGATTCTGGAGGAAATGTAGGTTTAGGAACAGCTACTCCTGTATTAGAATTACAAGTTACTGATGGTGATTCCCCAGGAATTCGTTTAGAACAAAATGGAGCTAGTGGTTGGACACCACAAACTTGGGATATAGCTGGTAATGAGACTAACTTTTTTATTAGAGACGTAACCAACGGAAGTAAACTACCATTTAGAATTAAACAAGGAGCACCAGGAGATGCTTTTTATATAGAAAATAATGGAAATATAAGTATAGGAGATTCATCGGCATCTGAGAAATTAGAAGTAAATGGTAATACTTCTGTTATAGGAAATACTTATATATCAGAACAATTAGCTGTAGGGACTATAACGCCTAATGTTAATGCCTCTTTAGACTTGACGAGTAACACACAAGGGGTGCTAATTAATAGAATGACTACAGCGGAGCGTACAACGTTTACAGCGAGTTTAACAGCTAATGAGGATGGTATGCTAGTTTATGATACTGATGAAAAGGTAACGTATTCTTGGAATGGAACAGCATGGGTTAATACAGTTGGAGAGGATGCTCAAGGGGCTGATATTTTTGAATTAAATAGTCAAACATTATCATTATCGCTAGATAATAATGCAAATCAGTCAGATGTAGACTTGTCTCCTCTTTTAGCAGATGTTGAAGCAAGGTTAACTGCATTAGAAAATGCACAATCAATGGGAACTGGAAATGTACCTGAATTATTAAACTATCAATCAGTTTTAAGAGATAATACTACAGGAGCAGTTATTGCAGATCAAGCGGTAGCTTTTAGAATACGAATCATGAAAGATTCCAATACAGGAACATTAGTATATGTAGAAGAACATAATGTAACAACAACTTCCGATGGTATGGCAAGTTTTCATATAGGGGCAGGAACAGGTTTTGGAAGTGGAACGGCAATATTTAGTGCTATAGACTGGGGAGCTGACGATTATTTTATGTTAGTAGAGGTTGATATCACAGGAGGAACCAATTACCAATATTTAGGGTCTACACAGTTTGTAAGTGTGCCTTATGCATTAAGAGCAAAAACTGCAGATACAGTTAATAACTCTGCATTAAATAAACAATTACAAGATACTGAAGAAGCTTTAAAAGCTGCTAAGGAAGAGTTAGAGATATTAAAAGCAGAAAATAAAGAAATGAAAGAGCAAATAGAGACTATACTTAAAAGAATAGGTAACTAATTAGCGATTTTGTTTAACTCAAAAGGCCATTCATTATTATAATGAATGGCCTTTTTTTATTTTAATAGTCTTAATTAATTACATTAGGATAGCTTATAATATAAGTACTATTGGCTTTTAAGTTTTTTATGGTATATGATTCCCCATTACTCCATTTTATAATTAAAGATGCTTTAGAGTCTATACCAAGACCAAAGTGTTGAGTTTTAGGATGTGTAGATAAATAACCTGTAGTACTATGTATTTCTCTCCAAATGTTTTTATTATGTTCACTATTTAATATTATAGAAGAACCAATAGCATCCCTATTAATCTTTTTATTTGCATCACCAATAAGTTTTATCTTAATCCAATTATTAGTATTTTCAGTTTTGTTTTCTAATACGTTTGCAACATCATGATAATTATTAATTATGATATCTAAGTCTCCATCTTGATCATAATCAAAATAACTAGCACTTCTTGCATTAGAATTTATATCAACTCCTAATAATTCAGCTCTATTAGTTAGTGTATTATTTTCGTTTATAAAAAACACATTTTTTTCACGTTTGCTTTCAGCGTATGTAATGCTTTTAGAATCCGATTGTCTTTCAAAATAAAAAGGGTTTTCCGTGTCATAAACACTAAAATCATTCATGCCATTTAAACAATATAAATCTTCATCTCCGTCATTATCAAAATCAAAAAAATCAGCATCCCAGGACCACCCAGTTGCAGAGTAACCACGTCCAATATTGGTAGATAGTTTATAATTTGTAAGTGTTTTGCCGTCTACTTGAGAAAGAAAAAGGTCGTTTGCCTCTATAGTTCTAATATTGGCCATTTTTTTAGGATCAAATTTCATTTCTGTATCTTCATTTGGTGTGACATATTTTTCATCTTTTTGCATTACTACAATATTAGAGATGTAAAAATCGGGATGTAAATCTTTGTTTAAATCTGTAATGCCAATATTCATAGAATATGATGGTTTATCGGTTTTAAGTTGTTTACTTACTTCTTTAAAAATACCAGATTTAGTATTGTAATAATATTTATTAATTCCGAAGTCGTTACCGACAATAATATCTTGTAATCCATCTTGGTTAATATCTGCATGTCCAACTGCTTGTGTCCATCCGGAATTTGAGTCATTAGTAAAAGGAACTTCTTTAAATACAAAATCGCCTATGTTTTTAAAGAGTTTGTTTGGAGAACCATTTTGATTATCTCTACTTAATTTAGGTAATACTCCGTGTATATAGTCCCCAAAGTAACCTATAAAAATATCTAGTAAGCCATCGTTATCATAATCAAAAACGGTAGCAGGTCCGGCAACAGCATTTTGCCCGCCAAGATTACTAGGTATACTAACATCCTCAAATTTATTATTGCCTAGATTTTTATATAATCTATGCTTGTCGTTAACATAAGTAATAAGTATATCTTGTAATCCATCATTATTAAAATCTACAATTACAGGTTGCCTGGGCTCTCCATACGAATTAAGTTTTGCATTCCAGTGGTTTATGTTGCTTGTTCTAGTGATATCTGTAAAGCGCCCCTCTTTAGAGTTTAGGTAGAGTTTATTACCTAAGCCACTTAATAATAAAACATCTACTAAACCATCATTATTAATATCTTCACAAGCAACACCAGAGCCACCAAATGCTGGAGGGATAGATAGTTTTATAGTTTTTTCTTTGTTATTAGTTGTATAACTTCTAATATGTCTGCTTAGCCAATTAGAAGATTTATGTGTAAATGTGATATTCGATTGTAAAGCAATATCTTTAAAACCAACATTAGTATTAGCATTTGCGCTAGAAGAGATTATTTGTGTTTGATCTATTGAACCAGAGAATGAGGGGTATGAATTTATGAGCTTTTGTATTTTTATAAAAGCTTGTTCAATATCCTTCGTATCTAATACCTTTTTCTGGTTTTTATGAGATATTTCTCCTGCAATTCTTAAAACTAGAACACCTAGTTGAGCAATTCCTTCAACAGTAAGTTCAGCAGCATTTGGATCTACATCTTTTAAATTATTATTAGACATATCTGCTAGGGAATACTCCAAGATTTTCCAATGGATACCACTATCTCTATAAGCATCTAAATCGTAAGATTCTAGAGTTATTTTATCTGAAGAGTTATTAGGAAAAAAACTAACATCTTCAAAAGCATTAGTCTTTGCAGGTAAAAATTGGTTTAATGCGGTTTGAATATGGTTAACCCTTATTATGGCTTCATCATTTTTTTGCGCTTCACTATTTGCTGTTTCTAAAAGACTACCAGAAAAAGCAACTAGTGACTCTATGTAATAGGATTTTAATTGATTTGATGTTTCCTTATCTGTTGGCCATTTTTGGCGTGCAAAATAAACTTGAATGTTTCGTAAAAATACACTAGCAATAACTGCATTGTATTTTTTATAGGCCTCTACTTTTTGTTTAATAATAGCTTTTAAAACTGCATTTTTTTTAGAAGAACTTTTAGTGTTTAATTGAGGGTAAACAATGTCGTTAGATTTAATAGTTTGTGATTGATTTAAAACAGCAATCCAACTATTTTTTAATATTGTTTTGTTTATACTAGAAAGATTTTTTTGCCTAGCTTTATTATCTGCGATTTTTAGAACAACTAAAGTGATTAAGTTTATATAATCGCTTAGAGGTTGTATAACTTCTTTGTTAAAGCTTAATACATCTGTGTTAGTTAAAAACATTAAATCTTGCTCTACAGATAAAATAGATCGATACGCATAGGATACAGATGAATATTGCTTAAAATCTAGTTTAGAGATAGTAATATAACCTGAGCCATATTGGTATAAAAAGTCACCATTGTTTTCTTTTTTATATGTAGAGATACTATTAACTACGTCTCGTAAAGCATTAAAAGTAATGCTGTTAACTTTTTGTTTTTTCGCGTTTTCTGTTCCTTTTTTTCTAAGATGTAATATAAGTGCCTTTTGTATTTCAATTTTTAAGTTTCTTGCAGATTCATCTAAGGGTGTACCATACATGAAATCTTCTAATCTATTAGCAGTAGCATAACATTTAGGATCTTTTTCTTTCTCTAGAGTGTTTATTTTTTTTATAATTTCAGCTATACTATTGTTTTTCTGGGCCTTAGAAACAAAGATGCAACTAATAAAAAATAGGAGAAACGTATATTGAAATTTCATAGTGAGTTTTACGTCTAATAATTATAATAAACAAAGTTACTATATATATTAATGAGTAAAAGGAAATAAAGTATTAAGAGTTAATTATTTAATGAAATAATATATACCTTTTTTAAATATTAGAAATGCTAAATGAGGTAAAGTGTTAATTGTAAGGCTACCAAACCAATAATTCGTAAATTTGTTAAAGCAAAGGACAGCAGTATGAAAGATATAAATGATAACTTAGAATCCCCTTTTATTTTAAAAGTAAGTTTTAATAAGTTTTTAGAGCAATATGAAACTTTAGCAAAAAGCGATGATGAATTTATTGCAACAAAAGCTAAACGTATATTAAAAGCTCAAGAATCGTTACCTATTTTAAGAGATGGATTTAGCGATCCAACATTATTAGAAACGTATAAAAAAGAAATTCGTCTTATACTTCAAGACTCGTTTAGTGAGGTACTAACAAATAACGAAATTAAAACAGCTTCTGTACCGTTTCATAATATTATTTTTAATTCGTCTAAACGTTTTCAAAATATTATAAAAAATGCTGGGGATGACTTTGAATTAACAATAACCAATATGCCAGAAGATGGTAAGTATATTATTGCATGTACAATTATTTTAAGTTATTGTTATGGAGCTAATTTAAATTTTAAACGCCCTTTTTTCTACGAAATTCCCGATGCAAATGGAGTAATACACTACTATAAAATCCTATATAATGCAGATTTTATGGAAATTATTCCAACTGATGAAGCTATAGAAATTACACAAGAAGATATAGATATATTAATAGATAATTTTGATAATATTGAGTTGTGGAAAGAAAAATTCCCGCCTAATAGTTATTTGTTTAAAGGCTTTGTTATTTCTAATATTTTTGATGTTACAGATGATCAATCTATTTCTAATATTAAGTCTAGTTTAATAGGAAAAGATAAGCGCCAAGATGAAAGTTTTATAGAAAGTTTTCATGATATTTTTAGTTCGCTTTTAAAACTTAAAGGGCTTCGTGTTGGTTTTTCTGCATACAATAAAGAAGATGGAACTTTTGAGCGTATTTATGGCAATGGAATGAATAGTTTTTTATTAAATGATTTGGAGGCTAATCAATGCTCGGATGCATTGTGTAGTTGGTCTTTTAATCAATTACTTAAAAACAATAAAACAATTTCTATATCGGATGTAGATAAAAAATATGAACAATCAAAAGGACATGCTGCTCATATTAATACTTTGCATGAACAAGGTGTTAAAAGTGCTATACTTGCACCAATTGCAAATGATAAAGAATTATTAGGTGTTTTAGAATTAGTATCAGATCAGCCTAAGGTTTTAAATAGTATTAATGCGAACAAATTGGTTGATGTTATGCCTTATATTCTATCTGCAGTAGAGCGTTCTAAAGAAGAAGAGGAAAACTTGGTAGAGGTTATTATTCAAAAAGAATGTACTTCTATCCACCCTAGTGTGCATTGGAAGTTTAAAAAAGAAGCAGAACGTTTTATCAAGGAGCAATTTATAGGAAATCAAGAAGTAGCATTTAATCAAATTGTTTTTGAAGATGTTTATCCTCTGTTTGGACAAATAGACATTAAAGGTTCTTCTGAAGCAAGAAACTGGGCAACAAGAGAAGATTTATCTTTACAGTTAAACTCAGCAAGAATTATTTTAAATAAAGCACTGGCTATAGATGCATTACCTATTTATGAGCAATATATTTTCCAAATAGATACTTTTCTAAAAAAGTTAAAGTCTAATTTTCAGGTAGATAGCGAGCAAAAAATAAATGCGTTTTTTGAAAAAGATTTAAGAACTTTGTTTAAACATAAAATAACATCTCCAAAATTAGAATCTGATATTTCAACGTACTTTAATAATTTAGATGATAAAGTTAAAATTATCTACAAGCATAGAAAGGATTACGATGATACCGTTAGCTTAATTAATAAGAAAATGGCAAGCCTTCTAGATGAAAAGCAAATTGAGGCACAGCAAATGTACCCTCACTTTTTTGAGCGCTTTAAAACAGATGGAGTAGAACATAATATGTATATAGGAGAGTCTATTACTAAAGAAGAAAGCTTTAATCCTATTTATTTGTATAATTTAAGATTGTGGCAATTACAAGTAATGTGCGAGATGGAAAATGCATATTACCAAATGCAATCTGAATTTCCTGTAGCTTTAGATGTGGCATCTATGATTTTAGTATTTAATCAACCATTATCTATTAGCTTTAGGATGGATGAGAAACAATTTGATGTAGATGGGACATATAATGCACGTTACGAAGTTGTTAAGAAAAGAGTAGATAAAGCATACATAAAAGGAACTAAAAAACGTATTACTGAAAAAGGTAAAATAACTATAGTATATTCTCAAAAACAAGATGAAAGAGAGTATTTACGTTATGTAGAATTCTTACAATCTAAAAAATATTTAGATACAGATGTAGAGATTGTAGAGTTAGAAGACTTACAAGCAGTAACAGGTTTAAAGGCTATTCGTGTTAGTGTATTATATAGTAAGGCTAATGGCGAAAAGGAGTTCTATACATATAATGATTTAATGAAAGCTATTAAAGAGTAGATAGAGTTGGAGCCCCAGAGCTTTGAAAAGCGACTGCAAATGCTATAACACTAATTATAATACCTATAATAAAAACAGTATAAGTTAAGCGTAGTATTTTATATTTTTTATCTAAAACTTTACCTAAAAAGTATAAATCTTTTTTCATGGAAGAGTATAGATAATCTCTGTCTTTCATCATTTCTCCCATAGCCCATTCAAAATCTTGCAAATTCATTTTATGAAAATTACCGAAGAATAGTAGGTTTACTTTTTTATTTGCTACATCTTCTTTTGTAAACTTTCCGCTAGTTACATTTGGTCTTGTGGCTAATACAGAAAGAATCATAGAAGCAACAGTAAATAATACAAAAATAACTGTAGGCCAAATCAAATGTTTATTAGAAGCATTATCTAATTTAGATACCAAATTAGATAACACTAAAGAGACTATAATTGCATTTACAGATAATAAGATGTTTGCTTTAGTGTCGGCTATATCACTTAATGTAATGTGGTTTCGTAATGTAACACGAAACATAGTTTCTATACCTCGTTCTGGTAAAGTTGCTTTATTCTTCTTTAGTTCAAATTCGGCAGCTTTTGTTTGCTCTTTTTTATCATCTGCTTTTTGCTTTTTTAATGTTTTTAAAAGCCCAACTAGATTACGATCTTTTCCTTTTTGCCAATTATCATTGGCAAAGTCAGTATAAAAACGATGATGTTTGGTATAAAATAGAATGTTTTTTTCGGTCCATTCACTATCACTAAAAACTGTTCCTTTATCTAATTCCCACTCAGCTCTAAGTAAATCACTTATTTCGGTATAACTCTTACTTTTAAAATGAACACAATCTGCATCTCTAATAATATTTTCTAAAAGATTTGTTGGCTCATAATCCATTTTTGTAGCCATTATTAATTTAGAAATTTTAGAAATTGTGGCATCATCTATATTGCGCTTTTTTAAAAAAGGTGTAGCTATTGTAACACTTTTAGCTTCATGATTATCACTGCCTTCAGTATAACCAATATCGTGAAACCAAGCAGCAATAATAAGAGCATTAGCGTCGTCTGTAGATACTTTTTCAGCTTCTATTAAGATTTTAGTAGACTTAACCACACGCTGAGTATGTGCTAAATTATGATAAAGAAAATTGAGAGGTAACTTCTTTCTTAGTAGAGACGTTACATACTGTTCAGCTTCAATAATAATAGTATCCATAAAAAAACTTTAATTTTAGTAAAAGTAGTAAACTTTATGTTAGTGAGATTTCAAGTATAAAACTTACATAACATAATAAAATCTAAAATAGTATAATTATTGTATGAATCGTACATTTTATTTAATAATAGAATTGTATCAAATAAAGCAAAAAGTACAATTATTTTTTTCAAATAATTAACGTCTAAAGCAACTACTAACACTTCGAAAAAATGAATTTTAAATACACGAAATTTTCAGATCAAGGCAGTCTTTTTTTAACAGACTTTAACTGCGCATCATTCGATAAGCGTTTAGGAGAAGGTGATTTTTATAAAATAGTTTGGGCAAAAGATGAAGATATTATTATTCGTGTAGATGGTTATACTGTAGATTTAAAAAAGAATCAAGTATTATTTTGTACCCCATATAACAAGTTGTATTTAGAACCTTATTTAAAAGGAGCCATATCTTATATATTTAATAGAGAATTTTATTGTATTAGAGATCATGATCACGAGGTGTCGTGTAATGGACTCCTGTTTTTGGGAACATCAGAACCTATAAAGATTGAATTAACAGAAAAGGAACGTAAAAGTTATGAATTATTATATATGTTCTTTGAAGAAGAATTTGAAACAAAAGATCACATACAAGGAGAAATGCTACTGGTGTTATTAAAGCGTCTATTAATAAAATCCGTAAGATTAGTTAAAAGAAGTTTAGTTGACTCAGAATTAAGCCAAACAAAAATAGATATTGTAAGACAATTTAACTTATTGGTAGATCAGCATTTTAAAGAGAAACATAAAGTGTCAGATTATGCAGAGTTACTTAATAAATCTCCAAAAACATTAGCTAATGCTTTCGCTAAATTTAATGACAAATCTCCATTGCAAATAATAAATGAGAGAATTGTTTTAGAGGCTAGGCGATTATTAACCTTTTCAGAAAAATCATCAAAAGAAATTGCTCACGATTTAGGGTTTCATGAAGCATCTCATTTTTCGAAGTTTTTTAAAAATCAAGCAGGAGAATCTCCAACAGCTTTTAGAAAAAAAGAATAAATCACTTTAGTGCAATTATCTCAAAAAAAACTCTTTTTTAATAAAATATCCTAGTAAAATTAACATCTATTAAGGAAAAATGTCCATTTTTTCTAAGTGAGATACAATATACATTTGTAACCGAATAATCTAGTTATAAATAGAGAAAGGTATCTAAATGAAAATCTCACCAACTAAAATGTGTAATTCATGTCATAATGCTAGTGCAGGAGATGATTTCGTATTCACACAACATTATCCAGTGTTATCAGCGGCAAAAGGAGTTGGAGAAAATATAATTCCAGAGAATGCTGCCGCTAGAATAGCTACTGCTAAAGTAAAACCAGTTGTAGGTAAATGGGAAGCATCAGTACCAACACCAGAGAATTTAACTTTAGAAATCCCTCTAACTAAAGAAGCTTTATTTAAATATTTAGTCTCTGGGAAATATAAAGAATATAAAAATCAAGAAAAGGAATTGCACTCTTCTTTTGGACCGCATCAAAAATTAGGGTTACCAGTAAAAGTTTTTATAAATGACATTGCTGCCGAGTCATTGAAAAAAGGAAATGAAGAACACCCTTTAGGATCTGTTATAATAAAGGAAATGTATAATAAAGATAAAACGCCAGCTGGGTGGGCGGTTATGGCAAAAACACACGATAAATCAGACGAAGGAAACGGGTGGTTTTGGTATGAAGTAACAGACTCTAATGATGCAGATAAAATTGCAGCCATTGGAAACGGAGTTGAAGGATGTGTTAGTTGTCACACTATTGGAAAAGACATGATTAGAACAACATTTCCATTACAATAATTATTAATAAAACTAAGAGATATTAAAATGAATAAAATAAAAATTATAGCATTATTAGCTTTTGTATCCATAATATTAACAGCATGTGAAGAAGGAGACAAATACGAGAAAGTTACTTATTTTACAATGGATGTTAATGGCGAATTAGTTAGACCTACAGACTTCAGGAGTTGGGTATATGTAGGAACTCCTTTAACACCAAATGATATGAATAATGGGAAAGCTGCTTTTCCTGAGTTTCATAATGTATATATAGATCCTATGAGTTATGAGCATTATAAAGAAACAGGTAAATGGCGTGAAGGAACTATATTAATAAAAGAGTTAGTAAGTGTAGGTAGTAAAGCAGCAGTTAGTGGTAATGGCTATTTTATGGGAGATTTTATAGGATTAGAAGCGACCATAAAAAGTAAAGAACATTTTCCAAATGAGCCAGGAAACTGGGCATGCTTTAGTTTTACTAACCCAGAGAAAGGAACATTAGCGGCAACAGGTAAAGCATTTAAAACGAATCAATGTAATGCCTGCCATAATACAAGTGCTGGAGACGATTTTGTTTTTACACAACATTACCCAGTTTTAAGAGCAGCAAAAAATATAGGAAAAAATGTAATACCAGAAAATACTGCTAAAAGATAGTAGCTTTTTAACTAAACTATCTCATTGGTTAAAAAAATAGTTTAGTTAACCCAAGGGGCCTTTTTTATGAACTCTTGGGTTTTTTATTAAAAATCATTTAATAACTGTTTTAAATTATAAAACATGTAAATAATAAGTATTCTTGCTGTAATTGTACTGTGTCGCTTTTCTTATAAAGAAAGAAAACTATTATATGGTTAAGACTAAAAAAGAACAAAAAAAAGTAATTATTCTATCGGTATGTATACTATCTGTTTTTAATGCTTTTGCTCAAGAGCATATTAAATCTAAAGATAGTACGCATGAAAAAGAACCTAGTCTAGAGTTGGTTCTTTCTGGAGTGTCAATTTATAATACAGAGCACAAAACTTCAGATTTAGCTACAGATGTACATCTTACATATTGGGCATCTCATAAATGGGCTTTTGGAATAGGTTATACTTTTGTATTTGAGGAGGATAACAGAGTAGGGCATGAAATAGCAGCTTTGGTGAGTCATAAACCTTGGTCGTTTTTAACTGTTAATACTGGACCTAGTTTTGCTTTGCCAAATTCACACAAGGATACAGTAGTGTCTGGATATTTAGAAGGGGAATTTGCGTTTAAATTAAGAGATTTTCATTTAGGGCCAACGATAGGAGCACTTATGGGGAAAGAGTTTAAGGTTTTTATGGGGTGGCATTTTAGTTATGAATTTTGAATTACTCATAATATAGCAAAGCTAACTTAAACAAAGTAACTATTATTTATTGACAGTATACTCTTTTAGGGAAAAAAGTACAATCTTATAGGAATTATAGATATTCTTTAAAGGCCTTTCGCTATTTATCTTTGTACTATTATTAATTTTAAAAGAAAGGAAACACCATTATGCTTACTTGGAAAGATGTTATTCATTTTGCCGTAAAAGGAAATCTAATTCCAGATAAACGTATTGAAAAAACGGACGAAGAATGGAGAGCATTGTTAACAGCAGAACAATTTAGAATTACAAGACAAAAAGGAACCGAACGTCCACATAGTGGAGCACTTTGTAGTATTTACGATATAGGAAAATACAACTGTATATGTTGTAACACTCCTTTGTTTGACTCTACAATTAAATTTAGTTCGGGCACAGGTTGGCCAAGCTTTACTCAGCCTATTAAAGAAAATGCTATTAAATACGAAAAGGATACAGCTTTTGGTATGACTAGAGTGGAGGTAGTGTGTAATACTTGCGATGCGCATTTAGGGCATGTTTTTCCAGATGGACCAGAGCCAAGTGGATTGCGTTATTGTATAAATTCAGAATCTATGCAATTAGAGAAGAAGGAAAATGATGAAAACTAAAAACAAACAAATAGCAACTTTTGGAGGCGGATGCTTCTGGTGTACCGAAGCCGTTTTTCAAGAAATAAAAGGAGTAGAAAAAGTAGTGTCTGGATATTCAGGGGGAGACAATTCTATACGTCCTACTTATAGAGAAGTATGTTCGGGTTTATCTGGTTATGCCGAAGTTGTACAAGTAACATTTAATGCAGATGTTATTTCGTTTGAGGAACTGGTAATTATTTTTATGACCACGCACGATCCAACAAGTTTAAATAAACAAGGAGCAGATAGAGGAACACAATACCGTTCTGTAATTTATTATAGTAATAAGAGACAAAAAGAAATAGTAGATGCTGTTTTAAAAGAAATGACATTTTATTATGATGCCCCTATCGTAACCGAGGTTTCACCATTAGATGGTTTCTATATAGCAGAAAAAGATCATCAAGAGTATTACCAAAACAACCCAACATCTGGATATTGCTCTTTTGTAATAACACCAAAAATAACGAAGCTTAGAAAACTTCATGGAGATAAATTAAAAACATAAAGAATATGGAAAATAAAATAGAAAATAATTTAAAGCATATACACGCTCTATTAGCTAAAGGAGAGTTTATAGAGGCTATGGAAACTTATTTACATGATGATGTAGAATTAAGAGAAGCAAATGAGGAACCTAAAATAGGGAAAACACATTGTGTGAAATTTGAAGAGGATTTTATTAATAACGATTTAGAAGAATTTATAGGTTATAATGTAGGAAACTATGCTGTTAATGGAAACCATACTTTTTACGATGCAATAATGACCCTAAAACTAAAAGATGGTAGCACGATGATATCTGAACAAGTAGTCGCTACAGAGTGGAAAGATGGAAAAATATATAGAGAAAGATATTACCATGCATAAATAAATAGCTCCTCAAACTATTAATTACGGTTTGAGGGCTTATTTCTTAAATTTAAAGTATATAAAAACCATAAAAATAGAATGAACGATATTATATTATATGGAGCAGATTGGTGCCCAGATTGTAGAAGAGCCAAAGCTTATTTAAAAGAAAATAATATAGCCTATACATTTATAGATGTTGATTTAGATAAAGAAGCCACAGCAAAAGTAGAAGCAATAAATAATGGGAAGCGAATAATTCCAACATTAATAATTAATAATAAATCGTACACAAATCCAGACAATAAAGAATTGGCATCAATTTTAGGGTTAAATGAAGTTGGAAGAGTACAGTTATTTGGAGCAGATTGGTGTCCAGATTGTAGGAGAGTAAAAAGCTTTTTAAGAGATAATGGAATAAATTTCGAGTTTATAGATGTCGATGAGCATGAGTGGGCTACCGAAAAAGTAGAAGCAATAAATAATGGGAAACGAATAATTCCAACGGTTTTAATTAATAATATCCCACATACAAATCCAGATAATACTGAATTAACAAACTTATTAGCTATAAATGTAGAGAAAGAACATAAAATTTTCGATACAATAATAATTGGTGGAGGAGCTGCAGGGTTAACGACTTCTATATATGCACAACGCGATCGTTTTGATACATTAATATTAGAAAAATCTACCATAGGAGGAAATGCTTTTTTAACAGAAAAAATTGAAAATTATCCAGGGTTTCAATCTATCTCAGGGCCAAAGCTTATGGAGAAAATGGAAGAGCAGGCAAAAACCTATGGCGCTGTCATAAAAACAGGAGAAGAAGTTGTAGATATAAAAAAGCAAGATGGGTTGCTTCATATAAAAACCAAAAGTGCGACATTTTTAGGGAAAACAGTAGTATTATCTACAGGATCAACATATCGAAAATTAGGCATACCTAATGAAGAAGAGCTAATAGGTTCTGGAATTCATTTTTGTGCTACTTGCGATGGTGCTTTCTATAGAGATAAGGATATTATTGTAGTAGGAGGAGGAAACTCAGCATTAGAGGAAGGAATATTTTTAGCAGGCTTCTGTAAAAGCGTAAAAATTGTTAATAGATCAGAACAGTTTTCAGCATCAGAAACCTATATAGAAAAACTTAAAACAATAGAAAATATTTCAACGTATATGAATAAAACCTCTTTAGAATTTGTTGCTGGAGAAAATGATTCTTTTAAAGGGCTAAAGCTAAAGGATAATGAAACTAATGAAGAGACTATTTTAGAAGCAGATGGTGTATTTATATTTATAGGTTTAATTCCGAATACAAAACCTTTTAAAGATGTCGTAGCTTTAGACGATAGAGGGTTTATAAAAACAACAAGATTAGGAGAAACATCAATTGAAGGTGTTTTTGCAGCAGGAGATTGTAGAGAAGGTGCTATTGCACAAGTAGCAGCAGCTACAGGAGAAGGAGTTTTGGCAAGCTATGGTATTAGAAATTATTTAAAATAGGCGATAAGCATTTATCATAATATTATGGGAAATAAAAAAGAACATATAGAAGTTTTTAAAGCACCAGAATTTAATGTTAAAGATTGGGTTAATGCTAATGGAAAGAAAATAGATGCAATAAAATTGTCATATTATAGAGGGCAATTTAAAATAGTGTACTGTTTTCAAAGTTGGTGTCCAGGTTGTCATAGTAAAGGACTGCCAGATTTAAAGAAAATGGTGGAAGCGCATAAGGATAATGATAAAGTTACTTTTCTAGCAGTGCAAACTGTTTTCGAAGGACATCATGAAAATACTTATGAGAAAATGGTAGAAACTCAAAAAAAATATGATTTAAAAATTCCTTTTGGACATGATGCTGGAGACGATGGAAAATCAAGATCTAATATTATGACAAACTACCAAACAGGAGGAACACCTTGGTTTTTATTTATAGATAAACATGATCGTGTTGTATTTAGCGATTTTCATTTAAATGTAGATGCAGCAATAGAATTTTTAAACACCTTATAATAATGATGATGAATAAAGATCCTCAGGTAAAATTATATGGTACAGCCCGTTGTCATAAAACAAACTACTATAAGGAGTTGTTAGAGGGAGTAAAACAACCCTATCAATTTTTAGATGTAGAAGAAAATAAAGTTTATGCAGAAGAACTTAAACACCTTTACGTTAATAGAAAACTAAACTTTCCCACAATAACTATAGGAACTAAAAAGCTGAGAAATCCTTATAAAGAAGAGTTATTTAAATGGTTAAATAAATTAATAGCTAAATAATAGATAATATAAAAGTAAAATTTAATGAAACTGAATAAGAAAAAGATACTTCTTTTTTTGTTGGTTGTATGTGTCGCAATTCAGTTTGTTAGGCCCAATAAAAATAGTCAGGAGTTGGAAACTCTAGACGATTTTTTAATTATTGAAAAAGTACCGAAATCAATCAAAACTCTTATAAAAAACTCTTGTTACGATTGTCATTCAAATCAAACAAATTATTTATGGTTTGATAATATTGTGCCAGTAGCATGGTATGTAGATAACCACATAAAGGAAGGTAAAGAGCATCTTAATTTTTCTAATTGGGCAACATTAGATGCTAGAGATAGAGCAGGTGTAATATCGAAAATTGCAGTTAATATTGTAGACGATAAAATGCCTTTATCATCTTATGTAAAAATACATCCAGAAGCTAAATTAAATGAAAATCAAAAAGAAGTTATTTTAAATTGGCTATATACTCTAGAATAGATAATTATGTCTTTATTAAAACAAATACAAGGATTACAAAAAGGTTATTCGGAAGTTATTTACAATGGTAAAAAATATGGAGTAACGAGGAGCGAATTTAATAAAGGGAATAGCTTTAAAGTATATGCAGAAGAACTTGGTGGAAACGATTTTATAAGTTTAAATTATTACATAACGTCAAGTAATGAAAAATTGAAACCTTGCGAAATGGAAGCCAAAAAAGTAATACACTTTTTAAATAACTATAATTATTCATGAATTGGTATTTACCCATAACAATTATACCAGGTTTAGGGATGTTAATATTATCAACAACGTCTCAAATGATGACTTTAAGTTCCGAAATAGGAAGTTTATTGGCTAATAAATGCTCTATATATCAACATGAAATATCAGAGCGTAAAATTAAACAATTAGGTTTGCTTACAAGAGCAAGTGCTTTACTGTATTTAGCAACAGGATGTTATGTGCTTTCTGGTGTTTTAGGTGTTGCTTTCGAAACAGAAGCCGTCTTTAGTGTGCCAAGTATTGCTTTGTATGTAGGGACCGTGTTGGTATTTATAGCTATAACATTATTAATTATATATGCTTTTAAGGCAGTAACAATTAGGAAAGATCAATTTAAAAACAATCACAATTTATAATTATAAAAAATAATTTTTAAATATTGAAAAGTAAATTACAAAAAATAGCGTTTGGAGGTGGATGCCATTGGTGTACCGAAGCAGTGTTTCAATCCTTAAAAGGAGTAGCAAAAGTGGAGCAAGGATTTGTAGCGTCAATAGCAGAAAATGATGAGTTTTCTGAAGCAGTGATAGTACATTTTAATCCAGAAATTATAACATTAAAAGTACTTATTGAAGTGCATTTATATACACATAAAAGCACCTCCAACCATACTATGCGAAAAAAATATAGATCAGCTATTTATGTATTTAATTTAAAGCAAGAAGAAGACGCTATATTGTTTTTAAATGATTTTCAAAAAGTGTTTAATGGAGCGTTAATAACACAAGTATTAAAATTTAAAAGGTTCAGAATTTCTGCAAAGCAATTTCAAAATTATTATTATACAAATCCAGAAAAACCGTTTTGTAAAACCTTTATTAACCCAAAATTAAAATTAGTGTTAAAACAATTTTCAAGCTATTCAAACAGCAGTAAAATAGGTGTTTAGTTAAAATAATGAATTTGACATTTATTTTAAAAAAGAGAACAAAAAACAGATTTTTAATTATGAATATGCTTCTTTGCTATATAAAGATTATTTTTACTGAACCAGTTAATAACTATCCACTATGAAACCAACTAAATACATTCTTTTAAGCATTGGAATATTCTTAGTAAATGCTTGTGCAACATACGAGCGTCAATCTACTAATGTTAATGTCGAAAAAGTAATACAAGAAGATGAAGCCATAGAACACTCATTTTATTTAATAGGAGATGCAGGAAACTCTCCTGTAGGTTCAGAGTCTGAAGGGTTAAAAGTTTTTAAGGAAGCATTAAAAATAGCAGATAAGAATAGTACAGCACTTTTTTTAGGAGATAATATATATCCCAATGGTTTTGTAAAGAAAGGACATGAAGATCATGAGTTTTCAGAATATCAGTTAAAAATACAAACAGAGGCAGCAAAAGATTTTAAAGGGAATACCATTTTTATTCCAGGAAATCATGATTGGTATTCTGGATTAAGTGGATTAAAACGTCAAGAAAAATATATTGAAGGAGTTTTAGGCAAAGACTCTTTTTTACCAGAAAATGGTTGTCCAATAGAAAAAGTTAATATTAGTAATAATATTGTGCTAATTATTGTAGATACACACTGGTATGTAACTAATTGGGATAAACACCCTACAATAAATGATAATTGCGAAATTAGAACTAGAACGCAGTTCTTTGATGAATTTGAAAGCCTAATAAAAAAATCAAGAGGGAAAACAACATTGGTAGCAATGCATCATCCAGTCTTTACTAATGGCCCGCATGGAGGACAGTACTCTGTAAAACAGCACATGACCCCAGCACCTATTCTAGGGACTTTAAAAAATGTTTTAAGAAGAACAAGTGGTATTACAGATACCGATGTAACTAATAAGCGTTATAATGAATTAAAGAAACGCATAACAACACTTTCTCAAGAAAATAGTAAGGTTGTCTTTGTTTCAGGGCATGAACATAGTTTACAATATATTGTACAAGACAACTTACCGCAAATAGTTAGTGGCTCTGGCTCTAAAATTAACCCAACTAGAAATGTTGGAGGAGGTCAGTTTTCATATGGAGCAGAAGGCTATGCAAAGTTAGATATTTATAAAGATGGTTCATCTAATGTGCACTTTTTTACAGCAAAAGATAGTGAGACAGTATTTAGTACAAATGTATTTGCTAAAGATGTAAAAGAGGATGTAGCAAATTATGATTCTAATTTTAGTAAAACCAAAACAGCCTCTATTTATACTGCAGAAGAAACAGATAAAGGAGGAATATATAAAACGCTTTGGGGAAAGCGTTATCGAGAAGATTTTAGTACGCCAGTTACAGTTCCGACAGTTAATTTAGATACCCTTTTAGGAGGATTGAAACCTGTAAGAAAAGGAGGGGGGCATCAGTCTAAATCACTACGGTTAGAAGATAAAGATGGGAGAGAATATGTAATGAGAGCATTACGTAAAAATGCAGTGCAATATTTACAAGCTGTAGCTTTTAAAGATCAATATATAGAAGGTCAATTTGATGATACTTTTACAGAAGGATTATTGTTAGATGTATTTACGGGGTCTCATCCGTATGCTCCATTTACTATTGGGGTGTTGTCTGATGCAGTAGGAGTTTATCATACCAATCCGGTATTGTATTATGTTCCAAAACAAAATGCATTATCACATTATAATGATGAATTTGGTGATGAGTTGTATATGATTGAAGAACGTGCAGCATCGGGTCATGGTAATAATGAAAGCTTTGGGTTTTCTAATAAAGTAATTAGTACAAGCGATTTATTAAAAAAGTTATATAAAAACGAAAATCATGTTTTAGATGAAACAGCTTATGTAAGAGCGCGTTTGTTCGATATGTTAATTGGAGATTGGGATAGACATGAAGATCAATGGCGTTGGGCAACATTTAAAGAAGAAGGAAAAACTATTTACAGACCAATACCTAGAGATCGTGATCAGGCTTTCTCTATTATGGCTGATGGCGCATTATTAAGTTTTGCAACTAAAGTAGTTCCTGCATTACGATTAATGAAAAGTTACGACGAAGATTTAAAAAGCCCTAAATGGTTTAATTTAGAACCTTATCCTTTAGATATGGCTTTAATAAATGAAGCCGATAGAACAGTTTGGAATAAGCAAGTAGAACATATTACCAGTAATTTAACAGATGAAGTTATTGAGAAAGCTTTTAAGGCATTTCCAACAGAGGTTAATGCAGAAACTATTGAAGAAATTAAACAAAAATTAAAAGGAAGGCGTGGCAACCTTCAAAAAATATCTGATACATATTACAATCATATTAATAAATACGCAGTAATAAGAGGGACAGATAAAAAAGATTGGTTTGAGATTACTAGACTGCCAAATGGAGAAACAAAAATTGAAGCTTTTAGAATAAAAAAAGGAGAAAAAGCAAACCGTTTTCATTCTAGAGCATACACTTGCACAGATACTAAAGAAATTTGGATATACGGGCTAGATGGTGATGATACTTTTTCAGTATCTGGAGAAGGTACTAAAATGATTCCGTTAAGATTAATTGGTGGGCAAAATAAAGACACCTATGCTATAGAAAATGGGAAAAAGGTATTTATGTACGATTATAAATCTAAAAAAAGTGAATTCATAACCAATAAAGGTTCTAAAAAATTAACAGACGATTACGAGACAAATACTTACGATTATAAAAAGCTTAAAAATAGTTCTAATCAATTTATCCCATCATTAGGAGCAAACCCAGATGATGGTTTTAAAATAGGCTTTGTAGATACATTTTCTACTTTCGGTTTTGAACGTAACCCGTTTACACAACAACACGTATTTGCTGCATCATATTACTTTGCAACTAGTGGATTCGATTTTAGCTACAAAGGAGAATTTGCAAACGTTATAGGAAAATGGAATTTAGGATTAAAAGCAAATTTTACAAGCCCTAATTATAGTGAAAACTTTTTTGGATTTGGAAATGAAACATTAAACCCAAATAGTGAAGATGAAGATAATTTTGATTTAGACTATAATAGGGTAAAACTGCAAACCATTAGCTTTTCGCCATCGTTAATATTTAAAGGTGATTTAGGTTCGCAAATAAGAATAGGAATCTCTTATGAAGATATTGAAGTAGAAGAAACACAAGGGCGTTTTATAAACACCTTTTATGTGGCAAATGGAGAATCGAATAGTAATAGCTTTGCTGGGGTAGAAGCAAGTTATAGTTTTGAAAATAAAGATGACAAAGCATTCCCTACACTAGGAATGGAAACAAGTTTAACCGCAGGATATAAAACAAACATAGACGAGTCTAAAGGCTATGCATATTTTATGCCTTCTTTAGGATTTGACTATAAACTAATACCCAACGGTCAATTAGTTTTAGCAACAAAAGCAAGTGCGCATATAAATTTTGGAAACGATTTCGAGTTTTATCAAGGAGCTACTTTAGGAGCAAATAATGGGTTAAGAGGATACCGAAACCAACGATTTACAGGTAAAAGTGCTTTTGTACAAAGTACAGATTTACGTTTAAATTTACGAAAAGTAAAAACAGGAGTATTACCATTAAATATTGGAGTTTATGGAGGAGTAGATTATGGGCGTGTATGGTTAGATGATGATAGCTCTAAAAAGTGGAATAACTCTTTTGGAGGTGGTATCTTTTTTAATGGTGCAGGAATGTTAGTAGGGAATCTATCGGCATTTAGTAGTGATGATGGTTTGCGTTTAGCTTTTAAGCTAGGTTTTGGCTTTTAATTAAAAGCTTAATATATAAAAACGTTAGTTGTTATGGATGATAATAGAATACAGCCTATAGTAATAGAGCAGGTGTTTAATGTCTCTGCAGAAATTATTTGGAATGCTTTAACTCATTTAAAAGAAATGACGTCTTGGTATTTTGAAAACATACCAAATTTTAAAGCAGAAATAGGTTTTAAGGCCCCTCCGTTTGTAGTTTCTTCAGGCGAAAGAACGTTTACTCATATATGAAAGTGAGTGAAGTTGTTGTTAATAAGAAACTAGCATATACTTGGTTGTATAAAGAATATTCAGGAATGTCCAAGTCTATTTTTGAATTGACAGAAACTAATGGAGAAACAAAATTAACCGTAACCTGTGTAGGTTTAGAAACATTTCCTAATAATGTACCAGAATTTTCAAGAGAAAGTTGTCAAAATGGATGGTACTATTTTATAAAAGAAAGACTGAATATCTATATTAAAGAAAAGTATAAATTATAGCTAAACTAAAAACTTAATTTAGCTATAATTTCTTGATCATCTTTTTTAGTTAATCTAATAATTTTAGTCTCAATTGTTTCTTTTTTAGAATTGTAATGTTTGAAAATAGTAACCTTCATAAACGTAGGGTTATCTTCTTTTTGATAACGATCCCCATAATATTTAACCTTAATAAAATAGTCTCCTTTTTTAGCCTTTGGTAAAGTAAATTCTTCTGGACCAAAACCTTGTGTCATATCTGGAGACATGTTTCCTCCTATTTTAGTCTTTTGGTGTTTATAATAGCATTCTTCAAGGTTAGGATCTATAATGTGCAAGTCAATATCCGTGTCATTATGATTCCAATCAATTACAATTCTTAGATCATATCCCGTATTATCTAGTAACGTTTTTTCTATGTTATCTAAATTTAAATCATCCTTATAAAGCTCTATAAGATGCTTAATTTCATTTTTAGCAATTAAAGAAAGGCCTTCAAAAATCCGTCTATTATTATTTTTGTATAAATCTCCTGTAATAATGCTATTGTATAGATCTAGTGCTTCTTGGCACTTTCCAGTTTTTTCATAAGCAAGAGCTAAATCTCTATATGATTGTGAATCTTCTGGACGTAATTCTAAAATACGCTCAAAAATAAATACGGCTAAATCATGTTGGTTATTATATTGTAATTGATAACCAAAGACTTTCAATAACTCATAATTGTCAAAATCGGATTCAGGAATATTAGATAATATCCTAAAAGAGAGTTTTCTTTCGTTAAACCGCTCTTGAAAGTAATTAGAAATATCTACATAATAAGCAGGCGTTTTTAAAAAGTCTTTGCGTTGTGTTAAGTATAATTGGTAGGCTTGGTTTTTAGTTTTAGTTTTTTCTAAAGCTTTTATATACTCTGCGGTTACAGGTCTATCTTTTACAATAAGTTTTTCTCTGTACTTTACTATTTTAGGATTGCTAATACTATCATTTATTGTTGAGCGATCCATATCATAAGAGACTTCTACATCTTCAGAAACCTCCATTTCATCTTCTACAACTTCTACTAACTGAAGAGGAACTTCGCTATCACTAAAAGAGTCTACTATAACTCTCCCTTCTTCAGGGATGTTTGTAATATTTGTGTTCCTTGATAGAGAAACAGCTTCACTTATTGTATGTTTTTTTTTATCTTCTATTTCAGCTAAAATTTTATTATACTCTTCAAGTAGTTCTTTTGGAGGTGTAATTTTATATCTAACATAATCTCTAACATTATCTAGAACAATAAGAGAGGTGTAATCTGTAACTAGATTATAATTTAATCCTAAAGTGGTAATTTCTGTTTTATTTGTTTTGGAGTTGACTTCTAAAGTGTTTAGTTTCTTCTGAGCCCATATGCGTTTTGCTGATTTATTTTCTGTTGTAATGTCTTTTAGAGTAATCGTAATCTTTTGAGGCGCTTCATTACTATATCCAAAATTTAAAACTAGTTTATCATTTGGTTTGAAATTTTTACCAGCTATTGAAAAGTCATTAACAATGCTTACAGGAGAATTTGGGTAAACTTCTAAATCTTTAGAGTTAGAAGTATAACCTAAGAATTTATAGAGTTCATATGTCATTAAAGCCGTGGCTTCTGGTAGCGTTTTAGTATTTAAATTTATATAGGACCCATTTGAGTCTTCTGCTATACTGTTTAGTAGTGTATGATTAGATTTAGCTACACTATTGATAATAAACAATGGACGTTTAGTATTAAACTCTGGTGTATTAAGAGAGGCCATACCATCAGAAAACAAGAGGTTGAAATCAGATTTGGAAGCATTATTAAAAATAACGTTGTAATTAGTTCCCCCATCGTAAACTGTTTGTTCTATTTCTTTTTTTAAAGCACCCCAGTTTCCATTTTTTATTTTAAAACTTTTTTTAGAAAGTATAGTATTACTAAATGAGATGAAGTTAATAGTTGCAGTATTTAAATAGCTCAAATAGTTATCTAAAAAAGCAAGTTCTTTTTCTAGGTTTCTGTCTTTTACAGAGAGAGAAGCATCCCAAAACAATGTTATACTCTTAGGCTTATTTCGTAACTTTTTTTTAGAAACAATGGACTTGTATACATAAAAATAATCCTCATGAGCAATTGTTTTTTCTGCATTAGCTGGAGTTGGTATTTTTATAAGTAAACTCTTATTAGGGACAAAATTTTTCTTAGCAATTTTGGTTCTAAAGTTTTTCTCCCAATTTTTAAAATCTAAACCAGCTAGTTTTCCTTTTTCAATAACAGGTTCGCTTTTTTGATCAAAAACAATAATCTCTAATTTAAAATCTTCTAATGTGTTTTTGAAATTTAAAGGTAAATGATAGTACTGAGTCCCTTCATTTAAAGTTAATTCTTGTTCGTAAGCTAATACAACTTGCTTATAACCATTAGCTGGAATAGGATAGATTCTTGCTTTATAATTATTGCCAGTACCTTTTTCTAATAAGGCAGGGTCAACACCTTCTCTTACAATTTGTTCGAAAGCCACACGGCCTAATTCTTTATCTACCACAACAGCTTCTCTAAGCTTACCATTAATGTCTAATGCAAACCGAGAGACATTATGTCCTTCTCCTAAAGGGAAGTTTAATTCCCCTTCTAATATAGTGTTAGAGGGATTATAAAATAGCATATCGTAAGTCGTTGTGGCAATATTACCAACGACTTCAACTTTTATATCTAAAGAGGATAATCCTAATTGTTTCTTTGATGTTTTTAAAATAGGAATTTCTTGTGCATAGCCAAAAGTTACTAATAATAATGCGAAAATGATGGTGTATGTTTTTTGCATGATAGAAGTTATAACGTTAAAGAAAAGAAAATGTTATATTCTAAAGCACAAGTTTTATGCCAAGTTTCTTTAAGTTTAGTCTAACTTAAATTCATAAATATTACTGCCAGTTACTTTACTGTATTCGTCAGTAATTATAACAGTAGTATTGTCTTTAAAACAAATACCTTCTTTTTGAGAATCGTGTTCAAAAGGTATAGACTCTATATTACCTTCAAAAAAAATATCACCATCAAAATTAGTGAGTTTCCATAATTTTTCATGGTTAAGTAATACTATTGTTTTTCCATCTGGGCTAATATCTGCAGAAGTGATACGATTCTTTTTTCCTTTTAAATTAAACTCGGTAACAAATGTTGCAACGTGGTTGCCAGCAATATTAGGTACAGAGATTAATATAGATTTTTTATCGTTTTTACTAAAAATATAAAAATGTTTATTGTGTAAGAAGAACCCTTCAAAATCTTCCGATTTAATGCCTTCTGGCATTTTAAAATGAATAGACTCTATAGCAATTTTTTTATTTAAAGAAATTACATTTTTTACTTTGTAAATAACTAAGTTTTTTCGTTTTCTAGAGTTGTTCCCAAAATCTCCTATATATAAATTACCTTCATTATCGCTAGTTAAATCTTCCCAATCTATATTTTTAACCCCCTTAATGTTTATGTCTTTTACAATACTTCCTTTGGTATCTAATCCGTATAAATTGTTTTTATTTCCAGAATCTTCAATAGTCCAGATTAAACTTGAGCCAGTTATGGTTTCGGCAGCAGAAACTTCTTCAAGACTATTAGAAATATCTGCAATAACTTTTAATTTACCTGTTTGGCAAGATAAAATAGTTATAGATAAAAGAAGTAAACAAGGTGAATAGAAACGCATAATCAATGGAATTAATGCTAAATTTACAGCGATATTTTTCAGAATAAAAATAATGTAATAAAAAGTATTAAATAAGTGTATCGTTATCAAGTAAAAGTGATGAAGATTCTAATTTTTTATAGTATATGGTAAAAAAAGACATAATAATAGTAGGAGGAGGAGCAGCAGGTTTTTTTGCAGCAATTAATATTGCTGAGCAAAATCCAGAATTAGAAGTAGCTGTTTTAGAAAGAGGAAAAGAGGTGCTTACTAAAGTTAAAGTGTCTGGAGGAGGAAGATGTAATGTTACTCATGCAGAATTTATTCCACAAGAATTAACTAAAAACTACCCAAGAGGGGAAAAAGAATTGTTAGGCCCTTTTCATACATTCATGACCGGAGATACTATGGAGTGGTTCGAAAAAAGAGGTGTAGAATTGAAAATTGAAGAAGACGGTAGAATGTTTCCTGTGTCTAATTCATCGCAAACCATAATAGATTGCTTTTTATACGAAGCTAAAAAACATAATGTGGCTATCTTAAAAAACCAACCTGTAGCTACTATTTTAAAAAAAGAGGAGGTATGGGAATTGGAAACAAAGACAGAAGTGTTTTTATGTGAAAAGCTTGTAATAGCTACAGGGAGTAATCCTAAAATATGGAAACTTTTAGAAGCTATAGGGCATACTGTCACTGCACCAGTTCCTTCTTTATTTACTTTTAATATAAGAGACAGTCGCATAGCTGGAATTCCAGGAGTTGTGGCTCAAGATGTAGAAATTGAGGTTTTAGGTACTCAATTATTTTCAGAAGGTCCTTTACTAATAACGCATTGGGGAATGAGTGCTCCTTCTATTTTAAAGCTATCGGCTTTTGGAGCATTAGAATTAGCAAAACGGGACTATAAATTTCAAATACAAATAAACTTTGTAAAACAAGGTTTTGAAGATGTAATACAAAGACTAAAGGAAATTAAGCAGGAGCAATCTAAAAAAACAGTAGCAAATTACACCCAGTTTAATTTACCAAAACGTTTATGGGGGCAGTTAGTTTTAGCTTCTAAAATTGATGAAGAGACACGTTGGGCAGATATTAATAAACAGCAAATAGAAAGTTTAACAGGTCAACTAACTCAAGCTATTTTTAATGTAGATGGTAAAAGTACTTTTAAAGAAGAATTTGTTACAGCAGGTGGTGTTAATTTAAAAGAAGTAAACTTTAAAACCTTTGAAAGTAAAAAACACGAAAACCTTTATTTTGCAGGAGAAGTTATTAATGTAGATGCAGTAACTGGAGGTTTTAATTTTCAAAACGCATGGACAGGTGCCTACATTGTTTCACAAAACATTACAAAATAAAGGTTAGCTGTATAAAATTATAATCTAAGAAGATTTAAAATTAGTATTCAACGTATTTAACACTGTCCCAAGTCATTCTCATAGCATCTTTTATTTGGCTATCATTCATTGGTAGTTCTTCTTTAAATTTAAGTCTCGCAACAGAAACTACAGAACCAAAAGCCATTTGCATAATTAATCTTAAGTCTACATTTCTAAGCTCCTTTTTTAAGATTCCAGATAAAATAAAATCTCTAATGTTAGAAAAGTAAGCGATGTTTTTTAAACGAATCTCTGTAGAAATAATTGGAGGGACTCCTACAAACTCAATAAACTTAAATGCTAATGGGTTTCCTACGAAATAATTATATAAATTTAACCACATGGTCTCGCATTGCTTTTTGTAATTGTCTTCAGGGAGATTAGCCATTAAAACAACACCAAAGTCTTTACAAATCATAGAATATATCTCTTCTATAATTTGATTTTTATTATCAAAATAATGGTAGATAGTTCCTACAGCAACATTTGCTTCTTTTGCAACTTGAGACATTGGGGTTGCATGTACTCCTTGTTCAACAACTAACTCTAACATGGTTAGTATAATTTTTTGTTTTTTATCCATTTTTGGGCTTTAAAATTTTAAGCGAAACATTGAGGGATAGGAATATATATAAGGAAACCTCATTAATGTTTTTCAGTTAGTATTACATTTACACAATCATTAACTAGAAACTCTTGAAACAGTGGCTAATTATTTCATATTCAGTAAACATCACTAAACCGAATGAATTTCTACTTGAGCGCTAATGTAATAAAAATTGTAATAGAATTATAGACTATATTTGTAAAAATTTTTTTTAAATGAAAGAAACAGAATTTCTAGCCAGAAATTATTCATACAATAAAAAAGAGGGTTTTGTGTCGTGGTCTTCACCAAGTAATATTGCTCTTGTGAAGTACTGGGGTAAGAAAGGACATCAAATTCCAGAAAATCAATCCATAAGTTTTACATTAAATGCTTGCAAGACAGAAACGATATTACGTTTTGCGAAAAAAGAGAATGAAGATGACGTGTTTTCTTTCGATGTTTTTTTTGAAAATAAAAAAAATACAGACTTTAAACCTAAGATTGAAACCTTCTTTAAACGCATAGAAAACTACTTGCCTTTTTTAAAGGCTTACCATTTTACAATAGAAACAACCAATACCTTTCCTCATAGTTCTGGTATTGCATCATCAGCCTCAGGAATGAGCGCTTTAGCTTTATGTTTAATGAGTATAGAGAAACAACTTTTAAAGTTAGATAGTACTCTTAATGAAGAAGAACGTTTAGTAACAGATGATTATTTTAATAAAAAAGCCTCTTTTTTAGCCAGATTAGGTTCAGGTAGTGCTTGTAGAAGCATAGAAGGAGATTTAATTGTATGGGGAGAACATAAAGAAATTAGTGGAAGTTCAGACTTATATGGGGTAAAATACCCCGATGAAGTTCATGCTAATTTTAAAAATTATCATGATGCTATTTTATTAGTAGATAAAGGAGAAAAGCAGGTGAGTAGCACCGTTGGACACAATTTAATGCATGGTCATCCTTTTGCTTTAGAACGTTTTAAGCAAGCGGAAAATAATATTACGAAGCTAAAATCTATTTTAAAATCGGGTGACTTAAAAGACTTTATAGCTTTAATAGAAAGTGAAGCACTAACTTTACATGCTATGATGATGACGAGTATGCCTTATTTTATTTTGATGAAACCCAATACCTTAGAGATAATTAATAAAATATGGGCATTTAGAGAAAAGACAGGGTTACATGTTGGATTTACTCTAGATGCAGGGGCAAATGTGCATGTGTTATATCCTGAAAATGAAGCTGATGAAATTTATGAATTCATTAATAATGAGTTAGTTGCATATTGCCAAAACGGTCACTATATTTGTGATAGAATTGGTTTTGGAGCCCGTCAGTTATAATTTCGTTATATTTGTATTGTAAACTGCGACTTAACCACTGAATACTAATTTATGAAAGGCCCACTTTTTTATTCGAAAATATTACTCTTTGGAGAATATGGAATCATAAAAGATTCTAAAGGATTATCTATTCCGTATAATTTTTATAATGGAGCTTTAAAAATGGATAATAATAACTCTCAAGATGCAAAGAAATCTAATAATTATTTAAAAGAATTTGTAGAGTATTTAGCCAATATAAATCCAGAATTGGTTGTATTCGAAATAGAAAAACTTAAGGCAGATGTTGCTGCTGGAATGTATTTTGACTCTTCAATACCACAAGGGTACGGTGTTGGAAGTAGTGGGGCGCTTGTTGCCGCTGTATACGATAAATACGCTCAAGACAAAATTACCGTTTTAGAGAATTTAACACGTGAGAAATTGCTAAAGTTAAAAGCTGTTTTTTCTGAAATGGAATCCTTTTTTCATGGGAAATCGTCTGGCTTAGATCCTTTAAATAGTTATTTAAGTCTGCCAATATTAATTAATTCTAAAGATAATATTGAAGCAACAGGAATTCCTACACAAAAAACGGAAGGTAAGGGAGCTGTATTTTTATTAGATAGTGGAATTGTAGGAGAAACAGCTCCGATGGTAAGTATTTTTATGGAAAACATGAAACAAGAAGGGTTTCGTAAAATGCTAAAAGATCAGTTTATAAAACATACAGATGCTTGTGTAGAGGATTTTTTAAAAGGAGATATAAAATCATTATTTAATAATACAAAGCAATTATCTAAAGTAGTTTTAAATCATTTTAAACCAATGATTCCTAAGCAATTTCATGAGCTTTGGAAAAACGGTATAGAAACTAATGCTTACTACCTTAAGTTATGTGGCTCTGGTGGAGGAGGTTATATTTTAGGATTTACTGAAGATATAAATCATGCACAAAAAGCGCTTAAAGATTATAAATTAGAAGTCGTTTATAATTTCTAAAGGTATTCATGCTATCTAAACGACAAAAACATATATTACTTAAGTTTTTTAGTATGTTTTCTGTTGTTAGAGGTTACAATATTCTTATTATTGTTATAGCCCAATACTTAACTTCTGTTTACATATTTGCAGAACATTTACCAGTTAAAAAAGTACTTTTTGATATTAATCTATTAATGCTTGTATTGGCATCTGCTGCAGTTGTAGCATCTGGATATATTATTAATAATTTTTATGATTCAGAAAAAGACCTAATCAATAGACCAAATAAGTCTATGTTAGATAAGTTGGTGAGTCAAAATACCAAGTTATCCTTTTATTTTGTGCTTAATTTTTCGGCAGTTATAATGGCCAGTTATGTTGCATTTAATGCAGTATTGTTTTTTTCTGCATATATTTTTGCAATATGGTTATACTCGCACAAACTCAAAAAAATGCCAATTATAGGTAATATTACCTCGGCAATATTAACTATAACCCCATTTTTTGCGGTATTTATCTACTATAAAAACTTCGATACAGTCATTTTTGTACATGCCACGTTTTTATTCTTAATAATTGCCATGCGTGAGTTAGCCAAAGACTTAGAAAACATAAAAGGTGATTTGGCGCTAAACTATCAAACAATCCCTATAAAATACGGAGAGCAAACTTCAAAAATAATGATTACTATACTTATAGCCTTAACGTTAATTCCTGCCTATTTTTTAGTAACTAAGTTCGAGGTTGGTTATATGTATTACTACTTTTACGTATGCATAAGCTTGCTTATTTTGTTTCTATTCCTGCTGTGGAAATCGAAAACTAAACGACAATATCTTATATTTCATAATATTCTTAAATTTATAATAGTTGCAGGTGTATTTAGTATTCTTTTAATAGATATAGATTTAGTGTTAAAACGTATTTTATAATGGATAGTAATTTAAAAATAGCAATGGCGCAGATTACTCCTGTGCTTTTAAATAAAGAAGAAACACTTAAAAAAGTTGAGGCTTCAATTATTGAAGCAGGAAAACAAAATTGCGAACTTATTGTATTTGGAGAAGCTCTAGTACCAGGATATCCTTTTTGGTTAGCACTTACAGGAGGAGCAGAATGGAACACGCAAGTAAATAAAGAATTGCATGCAGAATATGTTCGTAATGCAATTCAAATAGAAGCTGGAGAATTAAATGTCATTTGTGAGTTAGCTAAAACGTATAAAATTGCTATTTATTTAGGAATAATGGAGCGTGCAAAAAATAGAGGCGGACATAGTATCTATGCTTCTTTAGTATATATAAATGAAAAAGGGGAGATAAAATCTGTGCACCGTAAATTACAGCCAACTTACGATGAACGCTTAACCTGGGCACCCGGAGATGGTAATGGGTTACAAGTTCATTCTTTAAAACAGTTTACAGTAGGAGGATTAAACTGTTGGGAGAATTGGATGCCTTTACCAAGAACTGCATTGTATGGTCTAGGAGAAAATTTACATATAGCAGTATGGCCTGGAAGTGATCATAATACAAAAGACATTACACGTTTTATAGCTAGAGAATCACGTTCATTTGTAGTGTCTGTATCTAGTTTAATGACAAAACAAGATTTCCCGAAAGAGATGCCTCACTTAGAAAAAATACTAGAAAATGCGCCCGAAACATTAGCAAACGGAGGAAGTTGTATTGCAGGACCAGATGGCGAATGGATTATAGAACCTGTATTATATAAAGAAGGTTTAATTATACAAACTATAGATTTTAATAGAGTGTACGAAGAACGCCAGAATTTTGATGCAGTAGGGCATTACTCAAGACCAGACGTCACTAAATTAAGTGTTAATAGAGAACGACAATCTACTGTTGAGTTCAATGATTAATAGGGTTTTAGTCGTCTGGAAAACAAAATGGTAGACAATAATCGGAAATCTTAAATTATAAACTATCTTTGCACCCTCAAAAATAGTGTAGCTAAAGCAAAACTATAAAAAGAAAGAAGCGATGAGTAACAGTGGACAACGAAACGGAAAATCGGCTCCAAAAGGAGGCAAAAGAGATTATAAGAAAAAGTTTGTAAAAGGTAATGGGCTAACAAAAAAGAAGGCAACTCCTAAAAAAGCAGCAGACTCAAACGAGATTCGTTTAAATAAATACATAGCAAATGCAGGTGTATGCTCTCGTCGTGATGCAGATGTACATATTGCTACAGGATTAGTTTCTGTAAACGGAAAAGTAGTAACCGAAATGGGTTATAAAGTAAAGTTAGAAGACGAAGTACGTTACGATGGTGCACGTATTAACCCAGAACCAAAAGCTTATGTATTATTAAATAAACCAAAAGGGTTTGCAACGACTACAAGTGAGCAAAAGGGGAAAACTGTAATGGATTTAGTAGCTAATGCTACATCGTCTAGAATAAAACCTATAGGGCGTTTAGGACGTAATTCTACAGGGTTATTACTATTTACTAACGACGATAAAGTTGTTAACCGTTTTACAAACTCTAAAAAAGGAGTAGAGCGTTTATTTCATTTGGAATTAGATAAAAACCTAAAACTAGAAGATTTAAAACGCATTAGAGAAGGTATTAGAATAGAAGGTAATATGGTAAACGTAGAAGAAATAGACTACGTAGATAATAAAAAAAACGAAATAGGTATTAAAATTAAAAATACAGGAAATACCATTTTACATACCATTTTTGGATATTTAAAGTATGAGTTAGTTAGAATAGACTGTGTTGCTATTGCACATCTAACTAAAAAAGATTTACCTCGTGGACACTGGAAACACCTTACAATTCAAGAAATGAATACATTAAAAATGATGTAAGTACATTTAACTTATAAAACGATAAAGCCGCAACTTATGTTGCGGCTTTTTTTATGGGAAAAAGTTCACTCATATTCAGGACAAATATGGGTTTTAATCATATGTTTTGTTATTTTTTTTAAAGTTTTACCAGTTTCAGGATGCAAACCTAAATCTGTAAAGTATTCTAAGTCTCCTTTCGAGTTTTTTCCATACCATACATTTTCACTACCATTTGTTTTAAAAAATGATGTCGTACAATTAGGTGATTCAATTTTTTTAAAATTCTCTATACGTTCTTTTTTATAACGTTTTAGGTCATCTAGATTATATTTTTCTAGGTCAAAAGAGGTCTCTATATAATGATCATTTTGCCATACCATCCATTTAGTTCTGTTTAGAGGGATAATAATAAAGACAATTAAGAGTAGAATTACTGAAGAAATAAGAATTATTTTAATATTAATATTAAAGCCAATATTAGTATTAGAATCTGTATCAGTATTAAAGGAAATAATAGGAGGATTAGCATTTGGGAGCTTAGTGCTTGATTTGTAACTACTTCCTCCTCTGTTACCAATACCAATACTCTCTTTCCCTCCAATGTTACAGTTTTTTTTAGAGTTATATTCCATTTTTTCTGTTTGATTAGAATGGTTGGGAGTTGTAGGTGTTTTAATAGTTTTCTTGTCTTTTTTGCTAGTTTCGTTTTTGTAGTTTTTTAAGCTATTTGTTTGTATGTGTTCTTTCTTACTATTTAAATGGCTCTGTCTATAATTGTTATAGGGTCTTGGCTTAAAATCTACAATTAGTGCTGTAAGTTCTAAAGTATCGTGAGATTTAATAGTGCCTGTACTACCAAATAAAAAATTGCGAATTGGCCTAAAACTATCTAAATCATAAGAGCATATTTTTTGCCTTAAGGGCTCTTCTTTTCCATTCAAAAAAAAATTTTTAATAATTAATATGTCTGCTTCAATTGTAGTTTCATCATATATGTTTAAACAAACTTTTCTAATAGAACTTGGTGTTAAATTATTCAAGTTGCCTCTAAGTAAACCTTGATTTTTATCGTTTAAATATTTCTGTTTTATCTCATTTTTATAAGTGTCTGTAGTCCTCATTTTTAAGCTTTTTAGGGATTTTATAAGATTTTAGCGGATTCTTCGGAATGTTCGGATTCCTATTCTAAAAAGGCTTCTAGCTGGTTGTAATTTGCGCTCAGTTATCAGTTCCTAATTATGCATTGCTAACATAATTAATGCGCAGAACAGATGCTTACGGAAATCCTCAATGTGGTAATATTAGCCAAATAGGAAAGTAGCTAAACACTACTGCATAAAGATTTTCACTTTCCAAAAAAACAAAGGAGTACTCCAACTTTTTAATGGATTACTGTCGCGAAAAGATCTGAGAAGAACCTCGGACAGGAATCCCTTTGTCTAACCTTAATTTTTTTGAAATGAAAACGATATTATATTTATTTATAGCTCTTTTTATGAGCGCAAACTTAACCTCATGTGATGTAGCTAGCCTTGTAGAAGATGAACTTATAGAACAACAAGCAACAGATTGTTGTGATGAAGAAGGAGATATTTTGCCACCTCCACCTCCACCTCCGCCAACAGGTGATGAAGATTAGTGGATAATTAAATTTTAGTTATTACTTTAGAGGGATGAAAACTATTAAACAATCATCCCTCTTTTTTTATGTTATAGTCAGTTTCTTTTTTTCTATAAACGATGTTTATACTCAACAACCACTAGACAGTTCATATTACTATTATGATTTAATAAGTAAACCTAAAAATATTGATGATTTATTTTCTGCTTATGTGTTTTTTGACAAGTATAAAAAGAAAGATTTAAAAGATGGAGATACATTATCAGCTATAAGAAATTTAAGATATATAGCTGCCATCCAGAAGAAAATAGGACTCTTAAACGATAGTGAAAAATCAGGAGTAGATGCATTAAGCCTTTTGGATAAAATTAATGAAAATAATGAGGTAAAGAAAGAACCTAAAATAGGTTTATATAATCATTTAGGAAAAGTATATAGAGAGTTAGAAAATTATGATGACGCTATTAAATATTATAAAAAAGCTGAAAAAATAGATGATAAGTTAGAAAATCAAATAATCATTAAAAATAATATAGGAATTGCATATTTAAAACAAAAGAAATATAATCAGGCTATAAGTTATTTTAGTCATGCTTTAAAAAGAAGTATAGAGATAAATGATAGAGAAGAGGTTGCTCGAATTAGAAGTAACTTGGGGCTATCGCAATCTAAATTGAATATTAAAGAGGGTTTAATGAATTTGGAATTGGCTTTAGAGTTTAGGGAAAAAATGAAATTAAATGATGGAATTATAACAAGTTATTTGCATTTAGTTGAATATTATATGGATAGAGGGAAGAAGGATAAGGCTGTCATGTTTGCAATGAAAGCATATAATGTTGCTAAAATAACAAAAAATAGAACCCATGAGTTAGCTGTATTAAATATGTTGACAAATTTAAGCGAAGATGAAAATGTATTAAAATATAAAAAGATAAATGATAGTATTACATACTCAAGAAGGCAACATGAAAATAAAAATTCATCTATTAGATATAGGTTAAACGAACAAATTGAAACTAATAATCAAATAGAGTTAGAGAAAGAGAAAATTAAAAACGAAAATCAATTGTCATATTTCTTATTATTTCTTATCATATTAATATCAATATTCTCTTATTTCATTATAAAATCCAAACACAAAAAGAAAACTCTACAAGCAGTTTATAAAACTGAAAGTCACATCTCTAAAAAAGTACATGATGAAGTGGCAAATGATGTGTTTCAGGTAATGAATACACTTCAAAATACTGTTAATGTAAATGAAAGGATAATAGATGATTTAGACGCTATATATATTAAAACTAGAAATATATCTAAAGAACATAGTGTTTTAGATTATGAAGGCAATTTTAAAGAAACTTTAAACGATTTATTATTAAATTATAATACAGATGCTGTACGTGTTATTGTTAAAGATATCGATAAAGTAAACTGGGAGATTGTTTCTAAGCTAAAAAAAGAAACCATTTATAAAGTGTTACAAGAACTCATGGTAAATATGAAAAAGCATAGCCAAGCAGAATTTGTAGCATTAACCTTTAAAACATTAAGAAAAAAAATAACGATATCTTATAGTGATGATGGTATTGGTACAGATATAAAAAAAAGTACAGGATTGCAGAATGTGGAAAACCGTATACGATCTATTAATGGAACAATTAATTTTGAATCAGGAATTAATAAAGGTTTCAAATCTAAAATCACTGTATAAATATGTTTAAGAAAGTATTAATAGTAGACGATCATGCAAGTGCTAATATTGGAGTGTTAGAAGTATTGGATGGTTTAAAAATAGAAAAAACTAATATTCAAAAATCACAATATTGTGATGAAGCATATTTAAAAATAAAACGTGCCATTTTAGACCAAGTTCCTTTCGATTTAGTAATAACCGATTTACAATTTAAAAAAGACCATCGCGAAGAAAAATTGACTTCTGGAGAGGATTTAATTGCAGTATTACGAAAAGATTATCCTGAATTACCTATTATAGTATTTTCTGGGATAACTCTTTTGCAAAAAGTAAGATTACTATTTAATAATTATAAAATTAATGCTTATGTCTGTAAGGGTAGATATGCTTCAAGAGAGTTAACAAATGCCATAGAGAAGGTGTATAATAAACAGATGTTTTTGTCTGAAGATGTAAAACAAGCGTTAAGTCCTAAAAACGATTTAGAGATAACCGATTTCGATATAGAATTAGCTAAACAACTCTCCTTAGGGAAAGTACAAAGCCAAATAAGCGAGTATTTTAAAACTAATAAAATTATACCAAGTAGTGTAAGTTCTATAGAAAAGCGTTTAAATAAATTACGCATACAATTTAAAGCTGATAATGCAACACACTTAGTTGCAAAAATGAAAGACTTAGGTTTAATATAGTTTTTTACTTCTAAAGGATAAGTAAACTATAGCTCTTATTTTTAATAGATAAATTATTAAGGTTTTATGGAATTCCGTAAGGCTTTCATTTGTAGTGAGTTTAATTTTGGATAGATCAATTTATTATAAAAATAAATGAATTGTATTTAACAGATAATATTAAATAGATGGAGCTACAAAATGAACTTAAGGCTATAGCAGAAAAAATAGAGTTATTAAAAGAAAAAATAAAGACAGAAGAGTCTACAAAGCATGCTTTCGTATTGCCTTTTATAAATGCATTGGGGTACGATACTTTTAATCCTATAGAAGTTGTTCCTGAGTTTACTGCAGATATTGGTTTAAAAAAAGGAGAAAAAGTAGATTATGCTATTTTTCAAAAGGAAGCCCCTATTTTGATAATTGAATGTAAACATTGGGAAGAAAGTTTAGATAAACACAGTTCGCAACTATTCAGGTATTTTCATGTAACTAAAACACGATTTGCATTATTGACAAATGGTATTGAATATCAGTTTTATACAGATTTAGAGCATGCTAATAAAATGGATGCTAAACCATTTTTAGAGTTTGATATTACCAAAGCAAAGGACAATGAAATTCATGAAATAGCTAAGTTTCATAAATCTAATTTTGATGTTAATAAAATAGTAAATAATGCTAGTGTATTAAAATACACTAAAGAAATTAAAAAATGCATTACAGAAGAATTAACAGCACCTACATACGATTTCGTAAGGCTTTTTGCTAATAAAGTATACGATGGTAGATTGACTGAAAAAGTGATGAGTGAATTTACAGATTTAGTTCATAAGGCATTTAACCAAACTATAAATGAGCGTATAAATGATCGTTTAAATTCAGCTCTAAATAAAGAAGCCGAAAATCAGCAAGAAGAAAGTATAGAAGTAAATGAAGAAATAAGTAAAATAATAACTACTGAAGAAGAACTTGAAGGCTATAGAATTGTAGTAGCTATATTAAGGAGAAAGTTGGCAATTAGTAGAATAGTATATAGAGATACTCAATCTTATTTTGGAATTTTATTAGATGATAATAACAGAAAGCCATTATGTCGATTACACTTAAATGGAGGGAAAAAATATATAGGACTTTTTACGGAAAATAAACAAGAAACAAAGGTGTTAATAGAATCTATTGATGATATTTATCGATTTGAAGAACAGCTACTCAATGTTGTAGATATGTATAATTAATAACGGAAAAATAATATGAGTTTAGTAATAAAAAACGGTCTTTATTATAAAGACTATAAATGGACAGATATAAAAGAAGATGATTCAAGAGTAAAAGGATTACCTGATCATACTTTTTTTAATAGAAATGAAGGATATGAAATGCTATATTTTATTAATGAATTTTCAGAAAAACATGATTTATTTGATATACCATCTATAATAAAGATAGAACGAATGATAAAAGAAGAGGTGCCGAGTAATATTAGAAGTCAAGAAAATGTTGCCATTTGGATGGAGTCAAATTGGGAGAATAGTAAGATTTAAAATTAACTAAGTCTCAAGTAAAAATGCTTATTAGTTTTTATAAAAAATGATTGATGGTATTGAGGAACAAAAGAGTATAAGTTTGTATAAAAAGATGAAAACTAAAACAACAAAACAAACTACAATAATATTAGCTATTGCTCTATCATTTTTTCTAGGGAGAGAATCAAAAGGGGTAAATGTAAATTATTCTCCAACATTAAATACACAATCTCTAGATAACGGTAAAAGAGCTGTAGATATTAGAAATCTTTTGTATAAAAATGACACCGATACAGTATACCGTTGTGGAAAAAGCAAAATCTATCATCCTACATTACAACATGGTTCGTTTAAAATCTGTAAATCGATGGTAACAAAACTAACCGTTAAAGATGCTAAAAGTATGGGGATGCGACATTGTAAATGTAGATAATAATCATGAGGGTAATGTAATGTTATTTGTTAGAACTCGTCTAATACTGCATAGTTACAATACTTTTTTAGGTCAAGATATAGACTTTTATTAAATAGCATATATCTATATTTTTAAATTGACCAAAGCCTTACAGGATTCTGTAAGGCTTTTAAATTTATATGTTTTTAATAGTGAAGAGGCCTCAATTTTGTGATATTAAAATAAAGTTAGGAGATTGGTAATCGTTTTTCTACTCGAAAAAACACTTCCCAAATAAAAACAGAATAAACAACAATGTATTCTATGGCTATAACCCAAAGGTTTTCACTATTCTCTGTATTTGCATAAGCGAGGTAACTAATTATAGCTATAAAGCTCCAAACTAGAGCAAATTTATATCTTGTAAAAATACTCAATGCAAGTATTGTTGCTACATACCATGGATGAACAGTTGTGCTTGTAAATAGATAAAAAGTAAAAGCAAATAACATTGTAGTAATAAGCTTTTTTGTAGTGTCGTTCCTTTTAAACAAAGCCAAAATAACTATAAATAGAAAAACTAAAAGAGGTAATACTTTTCCAATAATTTCGATCTCGTTCCATCCTCTAAATAAGTAACCAATACTTCTAGCTAGGTAGTATATACTTGCATTAAACTCGAATTTTCCAAACCAAAGCCCTACAGTTTTCGAGTAGTTGGTTATAAACTCTGAAGAGAAAAAAGGAACAAATAATAATAGAGTAGAGAATATAACAATTGCATAAAAGCTAGTTAATTGCAATACACCAGAACGAACATTACTTTCTTTTTTAGATTTATGCTTAATAAACCACCAAAAAAATAAAGGTAAAAACATAAGGGGAACTAATTTAGTTGCAATAGATAAAGCAAAAATTACAGCAGCCCACTTCCAATATCCAGAGTGTAAAAGGTACAGGCTCCAAATTAAAAAGAAAATCATTACACCTTCAAAATGAAGATTACCCGTTAATTCAATAATAATAAAAGGGTTTAAAATGTACCAAAAAATAGTATGAATAGGTAAATTAAAAGCTTTTAAAAGTTTTTTACCATAGTAGAGTGTTCCGAAGTCTGCAGCAATAATTAGTAATCGTAATACCATTGCAGAACCAGCAATGCTTTTTCCAGCTAATAGTGCAGCTAAAGCAAAACAAAATTGATTTACTGGCGGGTAATTTGTAAAATGACTAGCATTTAAATGCTGCATACCAGTATACAATTCTTTAGCTTGAGCAACAGGATATTCACCTACACTAATAAAAGATTCTGGAGTATATAGGTAAGGATTTATACCTTGAATTAATAGTCGACCATCCCAAAGAAAACGATAAAAATCTTGAGATAGATTAGGGATTGCTAAAATAAAAACAACTCTAAATAAAAATGCAGCTACGGTTAAAAACTGTAGATTATGTTTACCAAAATCTATTAACTTATAAAATAGAATAAATAGAGCGGTATAAAGTGTAATGAGCTTTACATAATCTGTTCTTGCTAAATCATATGCGAAAACACCATAGAATAAAAAACCTACTAGAGTTAATAGTAAAGGTATTTTATTACATTTAATAAGTGTTATGTTTATAGACATATAGCATTAAGCTTTACAAATAATTTGTAAATGATATTTTTAGTCGTGAGACTATAATTCTCTAACGCTAAATTTAGATAAACTTAATTACTGTAAGTTTATGCTTTTGATGTTAAAGACTTGAAAAATACAAAGCCAAAACCTAAAAATAACATTAAATGAAATGGAAATAGTCCAAAATCGCCGCCTTGATCTCCAACAATAAAAGCACTATACATTCCAAAGGCAAAATAAACCATTAGTAAGCCTTCAAAAACAACATTTAATGAAATGTTTTTACGAAGGTATTTATTGCCTTTCCAGCTGTCTTTTAAGTTGCTAATATTAAACTTAGGTGTTCTAACAAATTCACTACGTTTTCCAATGTGTCCTTCTAAAACAGCAATAGAATTATGTAGAGAAAACCCCATTGCAATTGAGAAAAATGTAAAAAATAAAATAACATACTGTATAAAATTCTTTATCCCGGAACCATACGTTCGCCTATACATTGACCAATAGCAAACAAAGAAAATAATAGTACTTATCACGAAAAAGCTCATGACATAAAAATACTGTTTTAAGTGCGCATATTCATTTTTAATATAAAGCATTGGAATACTTAAAACACCAACAATAAGCACATTTAAAAACATAGTACTATTAAGTAAATGTAAAATACCATGCATTTTAGTTTTTGCAGAAATATTTTTGCTTTTTAAAACTTTCCAAAGCATTTTTCTAAAGTTTTCTGCTCCACCTTTGTTCCATCTAAACTGCTGAGAACGTGCCGCACTTATTACAACAGGTAATTCTGCAGGTGTATGTACATCTTCTAGATATTTAAATTCCCAGTTTTTAAGTTGAGCTCTATAACTTAAATCTAAATCTTCTGTTAATGTGTCTCCTTCCCAGTTACCCGCATCTATAATACACTTTTTTCTCCAAATACCGGCGGTTCCATTAAAATTAATGAAATGCCCTTTACTATTTCGTCCTACTTGTTCTAATGTAAAATGGGCATCTAGAGCAAAAGCTTGTATTTTAGTTAATATAGAGTAGTTTCTGTTAATGTGTCCCCAACGTGTTTGTACAACACCTATTTTATCATCTTTAAAATGAGGAATTGTGCGTTGTAACCAATCAGCTTCTGGTAAAAAATCGGCATCAAAAATAGCAATGAATTCTCCTTTTGCTATAACTAGGCCTTCTTTTAAAGCACCAGCCTTAAAACCTTGTCTATTAGTTCTACATATGTGTACAATATCTAATCCAGTAGCTTTTAATTCTGCAACATGAGCTGCTGTAGATTTTACAGTGTCATCAGTAGAATCATCGAGAACCTGAATCTCGAGCTTTTCTTTAGGATAATCTATTAACGCTATATTTTTTAATAGACGATCCATAACGTACATTTCATTAAAAACAGGGAGTTGTATAGTTACATATGGAACTTCATCTGGGTTTGATAAATCAAATTTAGGACCCTTATTTTGTTTTCTCTGAGCAGCTAGATAATTAAATAACAAGTTTAATTGCGCTAATGCATACATAAAAATAAGTATAAGCGCTGCTGAGTATATTACTATTATTGTTGTTTCTAAAATCACTTTTTAAAACTGTATTTAAATATCCAACCTAAAATTTTAAATCCCGCAAATATAGTACCTTTTACTGTACCAGACACTTTCGAGATACCAATTCTTTGTTTATAGCTAACAGGTACTTCTATATACGATAGTTTTTGTTTTAAGGCTTTTAGCTGCATTTCTACAGTCCAACCGTAGGTTTTATCCTGCATATTTAAGGCTGTTAGCTTATTGTATTTAATAGCTCTAAAAGGGCCTAAATCTGTGAATTTTGCTCCAAAAAAAAGAGACATTAAAAATGTTGCTAACCAATTCCCAAAGACTTGTTGGGGTGTCATGGAGCCACCTTCTCTTAATTGTTTTACTCGACTACCAATAACAAAATCTATATCATCTTTTATTATTGGGGTTATAAGTTTTGTAAGTTCTTCAGGATAATCACTATAATCACCATCTAAAAAAACTATAATATCTGGTTTGTTGTCTTGTTTAGCAATGTAATCCATGCCTTTTAAACAAGCGTAACCGTATCCTTTATTGAGTTCTGTTAAAACAGTAGCTCCCGCATGTTTTGCATTTTCTTCTGTATTATCTGTAGAGTTATTATTTACAACAATAATTTCATTAACGATTTTAGGAATATCATGTATTACATTAGCAATAGAGTCTTGCTCATTATAAGCAGGAATGATGACTTTTATATGTGTCATTTATTTTAGATCACTTAATTTATTTTCTTTCTTGAAGGAAGCCAAATCTGTCCATTTCTTTATTTTTTTTCCCTCGGAATATTTTGTAGCGGAGATTAATTTTTCATTTTCATACATTAAACAATAGCCATTTTTTTGATTATTTTTCAATTGACACTTATGATTTATTTTTTCTTCATCGTCATAAAATAACCACCAATTGGCTTTTTTTCCATTCATAAAATGACCTTCACTTTCTTTGGTTCCGTTTTCGCGGTAAAATTGCCAATAATTTGTGGTTTTACCATCTTTAAAAGTACCATTTTTTTGAAGTTTACCATTTTTATAATAAAATCTCCAATAACCATCTTGTTTGCCTCCTTTAAAAAAACCTTCTTTAGCTAATGTTCCACTCTCATAATATACTTTCCAATATTTTGATGTTACTCCTTTATAATATTGGCCTTCTTTTTCTAGTTTACCATTGTCATGGTAAAATTTCCAATATCCAGATTGAATACCATTAATATAATTACCTTCAGTTTTTAAGTTACCATTATTATTATATGTTTTCCAAAACCTCGTTGGTTTTCCATTTAAATAGTCTCCAGAAGATTTTAGTTTGTTGTTAGTATGATAAAATTTCCAATGTCCAGAGTATGAGCCATTTTTGTAATGTCCTTCACTTTCTAATATTCCATTTTTATAATAGGCTTTCCAAAAGTTAGAAGGGATATTATTGATGTAGTGTCCCTCTTTTTTAAGTGTTCTATCATTATAAAAATATTTCCAATACGATGTTTTTTTATCAGTTTGATAGTAACCTTCAGATTCTATAGTGCCGTTTCGGTGATAAGAGAACCAGTACCCAGTTTTTAAATTATTATTAAGCCACCCTTCAGTCTTTATTTGGCCATTATTATAATGCTCTTTAATATATGTTTTTTGAGCTGTTGCGGCTAAACAAATTAATGTAAATACAAAGACTAAAAGGTGTTTCATTTTATTTAAAATGTTTGGGAATACAAATTTAATATAGTCCTCTTATTTTTCATTTACTAAATCCATTAAATCTACATCATTTCCTAATAATATTTCTGTAGGATTAATTCTTCCATCCATACTATCATTTTCTAATTTTAATACTCCACGAGGGCAAACAGCACTACATATGCCACAACCAACACAACTAGAGCGTACTATATTTTCCCCTTTTTGAGCATAAGCACGAACATCTATTCCCATTTCGCAACTATTAGAACAGTTGCCGCAAGAAATACATTGTCCACCATTTGTTGTAATTCTAAATTTAGAGAATAAACGTTGTTGAATTCCTAGAATTCCAGCCATTGGACAGCCAAAGCGGCACCACGCTCTACTACCTAAAATAGGATAAAAACCAGTTCCGATTACTCCAGAAAATATAGATCCAATTCCAAAACCGTAAAATGAACGTAAAGCACCATCAAAAGCATAAGTATTTTGGTTAAGTCCTAAAGAAAAATAACTTGCATTAATTTTTATTTGACTTAAGTCGAAAAAGGCAAAGAAAACTAAAAAAGCAATAGTTAATGCATAGAAACCTATAGCTCCTTTAAGTGCTGTTTTGTTTATTTGTTGCCTTTTATAGTAAACTATTCCAGCAAACAATAAGGTTAAAAATATACCAATACTAATTAAAAATACGTTTTTTGTAAACCAGTATTTTTCGGAGTCATAACCTAAAAATGTTGAAATAACCGCAACCGTCATTACTACAGAAAATACAAGAACAGAATTAATCATCCATCTTTCAAATTTCCATGCTTTAGTACTCTTATCACTTAAATGTCTAAAAGAATCTCCTGCAGTTTCGGCTAAACCTCCACAACCACATACCCATGAACAATACCATCGTTTACCATATTTATAAGTTAAAAATGGAGAAATAACAAATACCATTACAACGCCAAGTATTAAAAAAAACAATCCTACAGTTTGAGCATTTATAAACTGATCTACTCGCCATTGATCGAACGCATAATAATTTAATGGCCACATATTTTTAAGATCATTATAAGGTAATGAGAAACTATCAGAGTTTAAACGAGCCATTAATTCAGGGATAACAAAAGCAAATGCAGTCTGAAAAAACATGACCGAAACTGTACGCAATTGTTGATAACGATTATGGCGATATTTAAGTATAAACTTATACCCAAAAATTAGTATAGCAACAGTATATAAAGTTCCATATACAAACCATTGGCTTGCATTAGAGCCTTTTAATAACTGGCTTAATGGATCGAAAAGTGCTATTAAGCCTGTGTTTTCTACACCATTTTGACCTTGGCCTAAATAGACAGGGAAAAAATATAGTACAATGTAGAATAAGGTTAAAAAGATGCCTAAAGACCAACCTAAAACACCTCTAGATGAAATAGATTTAAACCAAACGCCATCATTTTTTATTCCTTCTAATTTTGTTATGTAAGCCTCTCTTGTATATAAAATGGTGCCAACAGAAATTGAACCAATAGATAATATTAAAAATAAAGCTTTATTTGGGAAGTTAACATTTAGTGTAGCAAGTACTAGTATAAATAACCCTATAAGTCCAATAACTAATGCAACTTTTTGTTTGTTTGTAATGCCTAAAGCGTCCGGCTTGGCTAGAGACATACTATGATCTAATTTACTACTCATTTTATTTTAGATTTAGGCAGTTTGTAAATTGTTTTTATAAACAGTCAGAATGTCTTTTTCGAAATGCTTATAGAATTCTGGGTCAAAGTTAGCTTTGTCCAAGTTTTGTATCACATAATCTAAATCTCGTTTTTCTGTTAACCAGCGATCGAAAACCTCATGACGCATTCTAATACCAAAAGTGTTTATTCCTAAAAAGTGGTTAGTAGTAGTATCGTAGCACACAGTAATACATTTTGTGTCATCGTCATGTTTCCAATGAAAGTGTGCTTCATTTTTTCTAGGCTTAGAAAATACCCATCCATAAGTTTGATATTCTATATCTAAAAATTTAGCCGAATTAAACCAGTGTCCGGGTTTGTATTCTGTAGGGTTACCGCAAATAGTTTGTGCTAAAGTTTCTCCCATCATTCTACCTGTATACCATACGGCTTCAATAGGTCTACGCTGCCCAATAGCTTCACGTTGTTCAGCACAATCTCCAATAGCATAAATATCTTTAACACTTGTTTCTAAAAATTTATTAACTAAAACACCTCGATTTGTTTCAATATTAGAATCTTTAATGAAACTAATGTTTGGAGAAACTCCAGCAGTTAAACCAACAACATTACAAGTAATTTCTTCTCCAGTTTCAGCAATAATAATAGACTTAACATTGCCATTACCATCATCTTTAATTTCTTTTAAATTAACACCTAATCTTAAATCTATATGGTGATTTTTTATGTGTCTATTTATCATCGCACTTTCTCCTTCTGGTAAAACACCATTCCAAAAACTACTTTCTCTAACTAAAAAAGTAACAGGTATACTTCTAGAATTAAGCATTTCTGCTAATTCAATCCCTATTAACCCTCCGCCAACAATTACTGCACGTTCACAAACGTTTTTATTAGGTGCATTTATTTCTAAAGAGTCTAAATCTTGTTTACTGTATAAGCCTTGAGCTCCATTTAAGTCTTGACCAGGCCAGCCAAATTTATTAGGTTTACTACCTGTTGCAATAATTAATTTATCGTAAGTAAGCGAATCGCCTCCAGTAAAGAATAATGTCTTAGAGTTTGTTTCAATAGTTTCTACATAACCTTTTTTAAGGTTGATTCTATTCTTTTTCCAAAAGCCATTTTCATAAGGTTGGGTATGCTCAAACTTCATGTGTCCCATATATATATACATAAGAGCTGTTCTTGAGAAAAAATAATCTGTTTCTGCTGAAACTATAGTGATTTGTTTATCGGATAACTTTCTAATATGTCTAGCGACAGTAACTCCAGAAATTCCGTTTCCTATTATAACAATGTGTTCCATAATATTCGGTGGTTATGATGCGATTGGTCGAAACTAAAGGTAATAACTTAAAATGATTAAGATATTTAGAATAGATATAAATTAAAAAAAACTGTAAGGTTTTATGATGTTAAAAGACGTCAATTTTTTTTTGTTTTTTTGAAAGTTTCTTGAAATTTAACAGACTTAGTGAACTGTTAAACATATTTAAATTAAAAACAATGAAAAAAGTAATCATCATATTAACTGTCTTATTGAGGAGTGTATCTACTCAAGCTCAAGATTTAAATACATTTTTTAATAAGGCTGATGCTTTTTTTAAAGCTAATGTAGCAAATGGTAGAGTAGCTTATGCATCTATAAAAAAAGATAGATCGGCTTTAGATGACGTTTTAAAAATTGCAGAAGGGATCTCGGTTTCTAAAAGTGATGTAAAAAATTACCAAGCATTTTGGATTAATGCATATAACTTATCTGTAATAAAGGGGATTGTAGATGAATACCCTACAAAATCACCGCTAGATCATAAAGGTTTTTTTGATGGAATAAAACATAACTTAGCTGGTAAAAAAATTACTTTAAATGATATAGAACATAAGCTGTTACGTGCTCAATTTAAAGATGCTCGTTTTCACTTTGTACTAGTATGTGGGGCAATAGGTTGCCCACCGTTAATAAACAAAGCATACTTACCAAATACATTAGAAGCTCAGTTAGAAAAACAAACAGTATTAGCACTTAATGGAGATTATTTCATAAAAGTAAATGCTAAGAAAAAAAGAATATCAGGATCTAAAATATTACAATGGTATAAAGAAGATTTTACCATGAACGGCACAACAGAAATAGATTTTATAAATAAATATAGAAAAGAAAAAGTACCAGCAAAATCGAAGTTAAGTTACTTTGAATATAACTGGAATGTAAATAAACAATAGAATTTAAAAATAATTAAATAAGACATTTAAAAGCTTCTAAAATATATAAAGGGAGCGCAAATCAACAATTATGAAAAAAATAGCAGTATTAGCCATAGCATTAGCCACTAGTTTTTTAGGATTTTCACAAGAAGATACCGAAGAAGTAGCGAAAAGTAATATACAGGAGTTTACCCCTTCAAAATTATTAAATAAAGGACAATGGGATATTAAGTTTTTTAATAGCTTATATACGCAAACAAAAAGTACAGGAGCAGGAACTGGAGAATCGTTTGATGTGCCAAGGTCTAGTTTCTTTACAAATACAACAGAGATATATACAGGTGTAAGTGAAAATTCAAGAATTAATGTTGGATTAGTATTTCAAATACGAGCTAATACATATAATGGGCAGAGTGCAACAAGTGTGTTTAGTTTTGATAATAACGGTGTAGATTCTAGAAGTGGATTTACAACTATAGCACCATCTATTAGAGTACAGCCATTTGCAAGTGTACCTAATTTTTCATTTACAAGTTCATTATACTTACCAATATTTAAAGACGAGCCAGGTTTTGCTTATTTAGATAAAAGAAGCACATTCTGGGAAACTAAATTTTTCTACGATAAAACATTTGGAGGAGGAGATTGGCAAATATTTACAGAAGCCGATTTTGGATTTAACTTTGGAGAAAAAAGTGAAGATGCAAACCCAGCAGAAGTTAACCAAGGAGAGCGTTTTGCAAACAATAGTTTATTTTTACCATTAAGTGCATTTTTAAGTTACTTCCCTTCATCTAAATCAACAATTTTTGCAAATGTGCAACAAGCATTCTTAATAGATTTAGGAAATGATTTCGAACAAAACTATACGCAATTAGGGTTTGGAGGAAAATACCAATTAACAAAAGCATTAAACGTAGAAGCATCATATGGTAAGTTTATTAGAGGAAATAACTTCCAAGGATTAGGACAAACATTTAGCATAGGTTTAAGAGCATTATTATAGTATAAATAGTAAATTGGGAGTTTAATACAATGACTTTAAAAATGAAGTATATTAAACTCCTTTTTTTATGCCTTTTTGTACAATCTTGTACAGCGCAAAACTCGAAAATTAATGGTGTTAGTTTTGTTGCCTCTGGAATACCTGTTAATGATAAACATGTTAACCCTGTAGTAAATGTAAATGCTAATTATGCGGCAGTAATGCCTTTTGGATTTATTAAAGATTTAAAACATCCAAAAATAGCATTTAATACAGATAGGCAATGGTTTGGAGAAACAAGATCTGGAGCCAAACAATATGCAGAGCAATTAAAAAATAAGGGTATAAAAATAATGCTTAAGCCTCAAATATGGGTATGGAGAGGAGAGTTTACAGGTTATATTAAAATGGAGACTGAGGCAGATTGGAAGACATTAGAAGACTCTTATTCTAAGTTTATATTAGAATATGCTGAATTAGCTCAAGAAATAAAAGCAGAAATATTTTGTATAGGTACAGAATTAGAGCGTTTTGTAGATAATAGACCAGAATATTGGGATCGTTTAATTACAGAAATAAAAAAGCGATATAAAGGAAAACTTACTTATGCTGCTAATTGGGATGAGTTTAAGCGAACTCCTTTTTGGAAACGCTTAGATTTTATTGGGGTAGATGCTTACTTTCCTGTGTCTATAAGTAGAACACCTACTGTTGAGGAGTGCTTAAAAGGATGGAATGTGCATAAAGAAACAATAAAAGGGTTGTCTTTAAAACATAACAAGCCTATCCTATTTACAGAGTTTGGGTATCGTAGTGTTGATTTTTCAGGAAAAGAACCTTGGAGATCAGACAGAAGTATGACCAATGTAAACTTAGAAGCGCAAACAAATACTACAAAAGCATTATTTGAAACCTTTTGGAAAGAAGAATGGTTTGCTGGAGGATTTATATGGAAATGGCACCATAATCATGAGGCATCTGGTGGTGAAAATAACTCTAGGTTTACACCACAAAATAAACCAGTAGAGGAATTAATAAAAACGCATTATGCGTTACATTAAATGAAACATATTATTGCAGCAGTTAATTTTGTTAAAAAATATAATGCTATAATATGTTCTATGTGACCATTCAAAAAAGAGAATAACACATGAAAATATTAAAACTTATATTAATCCTAAAAATCGTATTATCGTGTTCAAGCGATGATGTAAGTGGTTCTAGTGTAGTTAATACATTAGAAGATTATGTAAGTGGTAAAACAATAGAAACAGGAGCCGTGATAGCTTGCGCTGCAAGCGAAAATAATACGAATACAGTTTTAACCTTTTTTTACCCTAAAGAAGGAGCTACTAATGTTCAATATTTTGAAACAGAAGATACAAGTGTTATAAATTCAAACTTTAATTCTTATAAGAAAGTAAATTTAGAAAGTGGTCCATTTTTTAATGGGTATTTACGTTTTTTTAAAACTGAACCCACTACCGAGAAGTGGATTATTGTTTCTTATGAACTTGATGGAGGAATAAAGCTATCCAATCCAATACGTACTAAGCAAATAACAAAACCTTCGGTGTGGAATACTAATGTAACCATTAATCAAGACCTAACATTAATGCCTTTATTTAGTTGGGAAGCAAATGCTTTTGGAGATAATGCTATATATTTTCAAGTGCTTTCCGATTCAGATAATAACTTAATATCAGGTACTTATACATACGATAATCACTTTAAGTATTATGATACAACTAATGTTGTTTTAAATATAACAGAAGGAATACCACCAGTGTTAATTAATAATATAATGTATAATTACACCTTAATGGATGTTAGCATAGATAATTGGGTTAATTTAGTCTCGCAAAAACCTTTTATAGCAGAATAGTGATGAAACAATTTTTTAGAGTTCTATTTTTTGGAATTTTTGCATTCCATAGTTTTGGACAAGATAAAATAGTACTCGATTTAAAAGTACAAGGGAATAAAAAGATAAAAACATCTTTTGTTAAAAAAATCGCTACAATAAAAGCAGGCAGTAAATTAGATTCTGTGGCTATAGAAAACGATATAAAGCGATTAAAACGTTTACCGTCTGTAGCACATGCATATTATCAAGTCTTTTATTCACATGATAATTCATATAATGTTTTTTATAATATAGAAGAGAATTTTACTATAATCCCCTCTGCAAATATCTACACCTCTAACGAAGGTGAATTTGCATATAGATTAGGATTGTATGAGTTTAACTTATTAGGTAGAAATATTACTTTTGGCGGGTTTTATCAGAAGGATATTTATAGTAGCTATGGAATTAACTTTAGAGCCCCTTTTTTATTTGATAGACAATTTGGTTTAGCTATAAACCATCAAGATTTAATTACGCAAGAGCCAGTTTTTTTCGATAATACTACTGCCGATTATAAGTATAGAAATACATCGTACGAAGTATTAGGACTCTATCAACTAAACTTTCATAACCGTATAGAAGCAGGAATTAATTATTTTTCTGAAGGTTATGAATATAAATCTGGAGCTATAAGTGCAACAGTACCTTTAGCATTAAACGTAAAGAAATTATTATATAAGTTTATTTATGAGTATAATAATTTGGACTACGATTATCAATACGTAAAAGGGTTTAAAAGCTCATTAAACTTCCAATATGTAACGCCTACTAGCGATGAGTTACCAGAGTTTGTTATAGGTTGGAACGATTTTATATATTACGCTAGAGTAGGAGACAAAGGCAATTGGGCAAGTCGATTACGTGTGGGTTTTTCTACTAACGACGATACGCCTTTTGCGCCATTTTCAGTAGATAATAATTTAAATGTAAGAGGGGTTGGTAACGTCATAGATAGAGGAACTGGAGCTATTGTGTTAAATACAGAATATAGGCATACATTATACGAAAAAGGCTGGTTTTCACTTCAAGGGAACGCCTTTGTAGATGCAGGAACATGGAGAAATCCTGGAGGTGATTTTGGCGATTTTAGCGACTCTCAAAATATTCGTGTATATCCTGGAGTTGGACTTCGTTTTATACACAAACAAATATTCAATGCTATTTTTAGAATCGATTATGGAATTGGTGTTACACCAGATGCAACTAAAGGTTTAGTATTTGGAATTGGCCAATATTTTTAAAAACACCTTTTAATTGTATTTATAAAGCTATAAATTTGCGTTACTAATACGCAAATTATGGGAATAGTTCAAAATATAAAAGTGGCAGTAGATGCTGTCGTTTTTGGTTACGAATCTAAAAAAAACCTATCTGTACTTTTAATACGTAGAGGAGTAGAACCTTATAAAAATACATGGGCCTTACCAGGTGGTCTAGTATTAGAAGACGAATCTCTTGAAGATGCTGTAGAAAGAGAACTACAAGAAGAAACAGGAGTTAAAATAGACTATTTAGAGCAACTATATTCCTTTGGTAAACCCAAACGAGATCCCAGAAATCGTGTAGTATCTATAAGTTATTTTGGATTAGTAAAACCCAACCACTTTAAAATTGAAGCAGCAACAGATGCTGCAGAAGCGCAATGGTTTCCTATTAATGAAATACCAGAATTAGCGTTCGATCATAAAACCATTTTAGATTTAGCAAAATCGAGATTAAAATCTAAATTGCATTACCAACCTATAGGTTTCGACTTATTAAATAAATCTTTCCCCTTTTCAGATTTAGAACACCTTTATACTACCATTTTAGAAAAAGACATAGACCGAAGAAACTTCAGAAAAAAACTAATGAGCTTTGGTATTATAGAAGAAACAGGAAAGATGAGTCAATCCGGAAGCGGTCGGCCAGCAAAATTATTCCGCTTTAATACTAATAAATATAAGGCTTTAGCTAAAGATGGATTCCATTTTGAAATAAAGTTTGTGTAATATTTACACAAAATATTTTGTTACTCTATAATTATAACATACATTTGTGTAAAAATAACGCAAATGTATTTAAATTTAGATTCTCAGTTTACACCTTTTGGTTTAGAAAATAGTATTTCATTTCAATCGTTTACCTTTTCTGGAGGGGAGCCACATATAAAAATAAATGACAATTTATCTGCTGTAAAAGAAGTAACAGTAACCACACGAGTGCAATCATTTAATGATTTTGGTTTGTTACTATTAGCTATAGATGCTTTAAAGCGTTTTTATGTAGAAAAGATAAATGTATTTATTCCTTATTTCCCTGGAGCAAGACAAGATCGTGTTATGGTAAAAGGAGAACCATTATCTGTAAAAGTGTATGCAGAGCTTTTAAATAATCTAAACCTAAATAAAGTTACCGTTTTCGATGCGCATTCCGAAGTCACTTCGGCAGTGTTAAATAATTGCGAAGTAATAACCAATCATAATTTTATAAAACAAGTTATAAAAACAATAGGAGAAGATGTTGTGTTAATTTCTCCAGACGGAGGAGCGTTAAAAAAGATTTATAAAGTGTCTCAATATTTAGGAGGAATACCAGTAATAGAATGTTCTAAAAAAAGAAATGTAAAGAATGGAACACTTGAAGGTTTTAAAGTTTATGAAGACAATTTAAAAGGAAAAACATGTTTAATAGTCGATGATATTTGCGATGGCGGTGGTACGTTTCTAGGACTAGCAGATGCGTTAAAAGAAAAGAATGTTGGCGATTTATACTTAGCAATAAGTCATGGTATTTTTAATAAAGGATATAAAGGTTTAAATGAAAAATTTACAAAGATATATACAACAGATAGTTTTAAAACGATTGATAATAATGAGGTAATACAGTTAAATCTGGAAGAGCTAATAAAGGAAGGGAAATGAAATCAATAACACTATACAGACCAGTAGGAGAAAAAGAACTGATTTTAATAGCAGAAAATAATTTTAAAGCTTTTCCACCAAGATTAGAGCAGCAACCAATTTTTTATCCAGTATTAAATGAAATCTATGCTACTGAAATAGCATCGCAATGGAATACAAAAGATGCTTTTGGAAACTATTTAGGGTTTGTTACCAAATTTAAAATAACGGAAGAAGAATATTTAAAATATAAAGTGGAAAACGTAGGCGGTAAAATTCATAACGAATTATGGGTGCCAGCAGAAGATTTAGAGCAATTTAATAATAGCATAGTTGGAGTAATTGAAATTACTAAAGTGTGTATTGGAGATCAATTTAAAAAAGTATCTCATCCATTGATACAACAACAAATGGATAAACTAAAAAAGTAAAAAACAAATGAAAAATATAGTAATACTTAGTGGAGCAGGAATAAGTGCAGAAAGTGGAATACAAACCTTTAGAGATAGCGATGGATTATGGGAAAATCACGATATACAAGATGTAGCGAGTCCTGGAGGATGGCGAAAAGATAGATCATTAGTTTTAGAGTTTTATAACCAAAGACGACGCCAATTAAAAACTGTAGAGCCAAATAAAGCACATACACTTATTAAAGATTTAGAAGCCTTTTATAATGTGCAAATAGTAACACAAAATATAGACGATTTACATGAAAGAGCTGGATCTAAAAATATCTTGCATTTACATGGAGAATTAAACAAATCGAGATCGTCAAACAACTCTAAGTTAATTTATTCACAAGAAGGAGATATTAATATAGGAGATAAAGCAGAGGATGGCTCACAATTAAGACCACATATTGTCTGGTTTGGGGAAGATGTTCCTTTAATGGTAGATGCTACTAAAATGGTAAAGGAAGCAGATATTTTAATAGTTATCGGAACTTCAATGCAAGTCTATCCAGCAGCAGGTCTAGTAAATGATATATCTGCAGAATGTACATTGGTAGTAATAAACCCAAACGATACAGATTTTAAATTTAATGGCAGAGCAGTACATTTAAAAGAAAATGCAACAAAAGGAATGACTTATTTATATAACGAATTAGTACCTAAATAAATCTTTTGAGAAAAATGTACACTAATAGTTAATTGGTGTCACCTTGAGCGCAGTCGAAAGGTTAAAAAGTTTAATTAAGAATAAAGATTTCCGTTTTCACGGAAAGTAAACATGAAACTAAATATAAAACCATATACAGAACAACTAAAAGAATGGCCAGAGAAAGGTCATCATATTATGGCGCAATACAATGATGAAGAAATCATAGTATACCAATCGTACAGACCGTCTAAAGGAAATTTTGCAGTGCGAAACCAATATTTTGGTGGTGATTTTAAATACACCAGAATGACATGGATAAAACCTAATTTTTTATGGATGATGTACAGAAACGGATGGGGAACAAAAGAAGGCCAAGAAGTGGTATTAGCAGTACATTTAAAACGAGAAGCTTTTGAGCGTTATTTACGTAAAGCTGTGTATTCCAATTTTCAAGAAGACTTATACTCAAATATGGAAAACTGGAAAAGTGAAGTAAAAAATTCATCTGTACGTTTACAATGGGATCCCGATCATGATCCTTACGGTGCAAAAGTAGAACGAAGAGCTATACAAATAGGGGTTAGAGACAAGGAAATAATAAAATATGCAACAGAAGATATTATTAAAATAGAAGATATCTCAGAGTTTGTAAGAACACAACATCAACACGTTTTAAATAACGAATTAGACAAGTTAATGATACCAGAAGAAAAACCATTTTTTAGCAATAATGATGAGGTGAATAAAAGATTACGATTAAAATGAAAATAGAATTAATAAAAGCAGATATAACAAAACTAAAAATAGACGCTATAGTAAATGCTGCTAACTCTTCGCTATTAGGAGGAGGCGGTGTCGATGGCGCTATACATCGCGCAGCAGGAAAAGACATTTTAGAAGCTTGCAAAGCTATTAGAAATAAACAAGGTAAATGTAAAACAGGAGAAGCAGTAATAACAACCGCAGGGAATTTACCAGCAAAAAAAGTAATACACACAGTAGGGCCAGTATATAATAACGGTAGTAGACTAGAAGAAAAAAAAGAGTTGCTTGCTAACTGTTATAAAAATAGTTTGGAATTAGCAGAAAAACATAATCTAGCCTCAATAGCATTTCCTAATATAAGTACGGGAATTTATCGTTTTCCTAAAGTATTAGCTGCTGAAATAGCTATTAATACGGTTAAAGAATATAAAAGTGAAAGTATTATAAAAGTGGTATTTGTTTGTTTTGATGATGACAATTTCAACCATTATAAGAATATTTTAAATGGTTAGTTATACAGAAGTAAAATAAATGTTTGTCATGCCTAACCTGTTTGTTTCAGCATCACATATAAAGTAAAGACTAAAAAAATATAAGTAATAACAACATTAAAAAGAGAGCAGAATAAGATTTTTGTTTTCGCAGAAATAAAATGAAACTAACACTACACGGTTACTCGACAGCGTTATTTGCAACATGGTATTATGTAGAAGAACTAGGACTGCTATTTGATGCGGGAGATGGCGTAGTCTCTAACCTTTTAGGAAAGGCAGGTAAAATAAGAAATGTATTTGTATCGCATGCCGATAGAGATCACTTAACAGGGTTGTTTCAGTATAATCAATTGTTTTCAAAACCAAATTTAAATATACATTATCCAAAAGATGCAAACTCGTTTAGGCATTTAAGTGCGTTTTTAGAACGATTCGACCCACACATAAATAAAGCGAATTGGAAACCGTTACAAGATGAAGAAAGCATTGAAATTAAAAACGGATACTTCGTACAAGGGTTCGAGAATAAACATATAGATGTACCAGGCCAGTTAAAAAGTTTATCATACAAAGTCATAGAAACCAAGCATAAATTAAAAGCAGAATTTTCAAATTTAAGCGGGAAAGAGATTGTAGCATTAAAAACAGAAAAAGGAGACGATTATATAAAAGAAAAAGAACAAACAAATGTTTTAATCTATTCTGGAGATACGCCAGTGTTCGATTATTCAAAATACGATAATTGTAAAACGTTAATCCACGAAGCAACTTTTTTAACCAAAGAAGAAACACAAACAAAAAACAATAAAAATAAACACAGCTCTTTAGAAGAAGTACTGGAAATGGCTGCTAATATATCAATAGAAAAGTTAGTGTTGGGGCATTTTTCATCTAGATACGATATAAACGAAATAGACACAAAAATAAAAGAAGGCATTAAACATTATAATATTAAAATCCCAGTATACAGAATGCCAATAGGAAGAATGCAGAAAGATATATTAAACGGAAAACCTATAAATTAAAATGAACGATAAAAATAAAAGACGCATAAGTAAATTTCTAAGCTTGATACTTAGACATAACCCAGGTAAAATAGGGTTGAAATTAGACGACAATGGTTGGCAAAAGTCAAAGAACTAATAGAAAAAGCAAACAAACACAATGTAAAGTTCTCAATAGTAACATTAAAAGACATTGTAGACACTAACGATAAAAAGCGCTTTGCATTTAACAACGATAAAACAAAAATAAGAGCAAACCAAGGGCACTCAATCACAACAATAGATTTAAAACTAGAACCAATAGAGCCACCAGAATATTTATATCATGGAACCGTAGGTAAATTTATGCAAGCTATTAAAGTAGACGGTTTGCAAAAAATGAGTAGACAGCACGTGCACTTAACAAGCGAATTAGAAACAGCAGTAAAAGTAGGAAATAGAAGAGGGCAAGCCATTATTTTAACCATAAAAGCCAAAGAAATGCATGAAAAAGGCAATCCGTTTTACCAGTCGGAAAATGGCGTTTGGTTAACAGATACTGTGCCGGCAGAATTTATAGAATTTAAAAGCTAAAGCAACATAATTACCAATACAGAATATATTTTGTACTAAACAAGAATGTTTCTTTAATGAGGTGATTTCCGTTTTCACGGAAATGAAAATAAGATTTTCAATGAAAAAAGTAGAGTTACATCCAACCATATTTCTAGTAGAAGATTTTTTATCGCAAGAAGAATGCGATAAACATATTGCGTTTAGTGATACTAAAGAATTTGAAGAAGCTAAAATAAACAGTGGCGGACAGCAAGTAATGAATAAAGGTGTGCGTAATAACGATAGAATCCTGTTTTTTAATAATGAATTAGCAGAGAGCCTTTGGCAACGCGTACAACAATATGTGCCAGAAGATATGGGCTTATTTACAGGGTACGGATTAAATGAAATGTTTAGAATATACCGTTATACCCAAGGACAACGCTTTAAAATGCATAGAGATGGAAGCTATCGTCGTAACGATAAAGACTGCAGCTTTTTCTCGTTAATTATTTATTTAAATGATGATTTTGAAGGAGGAGAAACAGAATTTAGAAAACTATTTACAGTACAACCCAAAAAAGGAACAGCATTAATATTTCATCATCCGCACAGACATGAAGGTAAAGAATTATTAGAAGGCGTAAAATATGTATTACGAACAGATATAATGTATAAAATAGACTAAGATTATAACACTACAGTTACAATGCCAAAACAACAAGACATACGAGCAGATTACAATAACAAAACCATTACGGTATATCAAGCATACGGTAAAGCAATAGCATTACCAGCAATACAAAATAATCGGTTTGAAGCACCATTTTCGTTCAATAGAATGACTTGGATAAAACCCTCGTACTTATGGTTAATGGAACGAAGCAACTGGGGAACAAAATCTAATCAAGACTATATATTAGGCATAAAAATAAAAAGAGACTGTTGGGAAAAAGCATTGGCTATGGGCGTATTAACAGACCCTGATAAAACCATTTATAAAAGCGGTTTAGACTGGGAGCAACAATTTAAACAAGCAAAAGTACATATACAATGGGATCCCGAACGCACTTTAAAAGGAGGGAAACTACAAGAGCGTTCTATTCAAGTAGGTATTAGTAGATTTTTAATAGAAGACTATAATAACGAATGGATAGAAGAAATAGTAGATCTAACGCCATTAACAAAAAAAATAAACCAATTACGAAAACAAGGTAAATATAAAGAAGCAAAACGATTGCTACCTAAAGAACGTATTTATAACTTGCCAGCAACAATAGAAAAAACTATAGGTATAAAATAAAATGTGTAAACCATGAGAACAATAGTAATAGGAGACATACATGGAGGATTAAAAGGGCTAACCCAGCTTTTAGACCGTATAGAACTAACAAAAGATGATACCTTAATTTTTCTGGGAGATTATGTAGATGGTTGGAGCGAATCTGCACAAGTTATTCAATACCTCATTGAGTTATCGGAAACGCAAGACTGTATTTTTATAAAAGGAAATCATGATGTATGGTGCGAAGATTGGTTAAGAACAGGAAAAGGAGAGCAAGTCTGGCTAATGCATGGTGGAAAAGAAACGGTAGAAAGTTACGAGGGATTTTCTGTAGAAGAACGTCGAATGCATCTCAACTTCTTTGAACGTATGAAACTCTATTATATAGATGCTGAGAATCGTTTATATATTCATGCCGGATTCACCTCTTTACATGGGGTAAAACAAGAAAAATTCCCTATGAATTATTATTTCGATAGAACCCTTTGGGAGATGGCAGTAACTATGGATGTAACTATAGAAAAAGAGTCTCCTTTATACCCGCAGCGTTTAAAGTTATATAAAGAAATATACATAGGCCACACCCCAACATTACGTTATAATTCTAGTAAGCCAATGAATGCTGTCTGTGTATGGAATATAGACACTGGAGCAGCCTTTAAAGGAAAATTAAGTGCTTTAGATATTGAAACTAAAGCAATTTGGCAAAGTGATGAAATATATAAACTATACCCATACGAGAGAGGACGTAATCATAGTCCTTATCGATTAATAAAAAAGAAAAGAAGATTATAAAATAAATAATAAAAATAGTTTAATATGGTTTATACATCAAAAAATGCCTTACCTAAAAAAGGTAAAAATGAAAAGTATTGTTTTTTGGCAGGAAGTATCGATCATAATCTACTTGGGAATTGGAGAATAAAAGTAGTCGAAGAAATGAAAAATGAAAGCCATTTTTTTAACCCTACTAGAATCGAACACGATAAGTTCAATGATTCCCAAATGAAAAAGCATATTGAATGGGAGTTGGATGCTTTAGAATTATCCGATAAAATTTTATTAAACTTTTTACCTAGTGCAAAATCACCTATTTCATTAGTAGAATTAGAAATATATGTAAATACTTCTAAATTACTAGTCGTTTGCCCAGATCAATTTTATCAAAAACGTTATGTTAAGACTATATGTGAAAAATATAACACGCCTTTTTTTAACAATTTAGATAAAGCTATTAAATATTTGAGAGAAGAAATTTGAATAAAAATAAATTAAGTACATAATAAAAAATAATACCCTACATACATGAACCCATTACTATACACAGACGGCTACAAAGTAGACCACAGACGTCAATATCCAAACCAAACAACCTTAGTCTATTCTAACTGGACACCAAGAAAAAGTAGAATTGTAGGCGTAGACGAAGTTGTGTTTTTTGGTTTACAATACTTTATAAAAAAGTACATTATAGAAGATTTTAATACTAATTTCTTTGCAAAACCAAAAGCTGAGGTATGCAAACGCTATTCAAGACGTATTAATAATTACTTAGGAGAAAATCAAGTTGGTATTAAGCATATAGAAGACTTGCACGATCTAGGTCATTTACCAATGGTAATAAAAGCCTTACCCGAAGGCGTATCTGTGCCAATTAGAGTGCCTATGTTAACCATATATAACACAAAAGCAGACTTTTTTTGGTTGACTAATTATTTTGAAACCATATTATCAACCACATTATGGTTACCCTGCAACTCAGCAACTATAGCAAAACAATACAGAGGTATATTAGACAAGTATGCAGCAGAAACATCTTCAATGCCAGAATTTGTAGACTGGCAAGGACACGATTTCTCTATGCGTGGTATGGGCGGATTAGAATCGGCAATTATGTCGGCAGCGGGACACTTATTAAGTTTTACAGGAACAGATACTATACCAACTATAGACTTTTTAGAAACCTATTACAATGCTAATTCCGATACCGAATTAGTTGGGGGTTCGGTAGCAGCTACAGAACACTCTGTAATGTGTATGGGAACAAACACAGGAGAACAAGAGACCTTTAAACGGCTAATAACAGAAGTGTATCCAAGTGGTATTGTTTCTATAGTATCCGATACTTGGGATTTATGGAAAGTACTTACCGAATATTTACCAAACCTTAAAAATGAGGTGTTAGAAAGAGATGGTAAAGTGGTGATTAGACCAGATAGTGGAGACCCTGTAGACATTATTTGTGGTAATCCTAACGGAAAAACCAAAGAAGAACGCAAAGGTGTTATCCAATTACTATGGGATACTTTTGGAGGCACAATAAATACCAAAGGTTATAAAGAATTAGATGTGCATATAGGAGCTATTTATGGAGACAGTATAACACTTGAACGCGCAACACAAATTTGCGAGCGATTAAAGCAAAACGGATTTGCTTCGACTAATGTTGTTTTAGGAATAGGCTCATTTACTTACCAATACAATACTAGAGATACCTTTGGATTTGCAATGAAAGCAACCTATGGCGAAGTTGCTGGAGAAGGACGAGAAATATATAAAGACCCTATTACAGATGATGGAACTAAAAAATCTGCGAAAGGCTTAATTAAAATTATAAAAGAGAACAACACTTATACACTAATAGATCAAGCGACTTGGCAAGAAGAACAGGAAGGTGAATTGAAAGAAGTGTATAGAGATGGCAAATTACTTGTAGATGACACTCTAGAAGCGATTAGAAAGAGAACAAGGTAGTGATCTTGCATTAAAGAATTCTAGAATTTAAGAAAGCCCCATTTAAAACTTTTTAAATGGGGCTTTTTATATATAAACAAATATTTTTTTGAAAACACTCTTTTTATGGGTAACAGAAATGCTACTAACGTTATATATAAGTAAATGGTGGTATCTGAAAAACCAATACGAATAGAGTAAGAGCAAAAAAAATCAGTAATTATGGAGTTAAAAACCAAAATGTTATCAGTAGCACTTCTATCATTATCAGTACTATTTAGTAGTTGTGGTAAAGAAGAGGTAGATCAATTATCTAATGTAGAGTTAGAAAGTGAAGAAGTAGTGGTGCATATTCTAGAAAAGGACCAAACATTTACAGTACAATCTTTAGAAGAAGCGCTAGCTGTAATAGAAACAGATTATAAAGAAGAAACATGGTCTCAGGGAGCAATTAATAAAATAAAACTACTTCAAGAAGAATTAGAATATTCAAAAACACTAGACTTAACAAGACCAGATGTAGAAGAAGAATACACAGCACATTTAAAAGAAAAATACAGTGCTAATACAGAATATTCTAAAGCAACAAGTGGTATACTTTGGGATGGTAACCTAACAGGGTTTCTTTCGGTTACAACCATTCCGTTTAATTTAACGTCTAGCAAACGTAACCGCGCATCATCTTGGCAATGTATAGTACCCGGAAGTGTAATTTTATGTGATAAAACATGGTTTAGAGGAAAAAAAGTAATACTTGTAGGGATTCCTCCTTTTCGTGTTTTGTTAGGTGGCGGAATATATAATTTTGATAATAGAACAGATTCGTTCTTTTAATATACTAGATACCTGCTAAAAAAACAAGAGTCGTTAAAGCAATTTAACGACTCTTTTACTAAATAAACTAAATATTGTTTTTACTATGAAAGAAGGGGTTCTAGTTAAAACAATTGTCTAATAACGCGATGAATTCATCATCGTTATTAATGGTTTGTTCTGTATCTGTTTCTAGATCCACAACATGTATCGGGTATGTTAATGTAAAGAAGTCGTCTTCTCCTAAACTTTCAATGAAATCATTAAATTCATCATCATTACTTACAGTAGTAATGGTTCCATTATCTTGTATTAAGTTTAATGGATAAACAATTTCGAAGCAAATGTCTTCATCGTTTGTATCTATATTAAAGCAAGTGTTGTATAATTCATCAAAAGCATCAGAATCATTTATAGTAATTACGGTAGAATCGTCTAATGTAACGGTAATTGGGTATACAAAATCTACAGCATCTGGTATAGAGAATAATTCTTCTTGAGAGTTAATTTCTATGGTTTGTCCTGATTCTAATACAACACTTAAAGGGAAGTTAAATTCAAAACATTCTAAAGACCCATTAGGAGAATCCATATCTATATCTTCGCATGCAAATAAAGTTTCAACAAGAGCATCTAAGCTATCTAATGTACTTTGTGTTCCATCTTCTAAAGTAATGTTTAAAGGAAAAACATACATAAAGTTGTATGGCGTATTGGGGTCTAATCCATTTATAAAAGCATATAAATCTTCTTCACTGTTTATTTCGGTAACATTACCTTGGTCGTCTACAAAACTATATGGATAATTTATAGTAAAACAGTCGTCACTACTATCTAAATAATTAGAAGCTTGATCACTTGAAGTTGCTGCTTTAGTATAAGTCGTTAAACTTGTTTTTAAGTTTTGTTTTGTTGTAGTATTTTGTGGTAAAATAAGCTCTTCGTTATCATTGCTACATGATACTATAGTTAATAATAATGATACTATAGCTAATAATAAAAGAGCGATGAACGAAATTTTAAATATGTTTTTCATGATTGCTGTTTTTTATTTTTGTGGATTGTACTATACACAATCTTAGAAAAGAAAACCCTATGCTTTTTTTATTTTTTTTACTAGAACATTATATTTTGTGTTCAAATACAGTTGTCTTTTATTTTTTTAATGCTGTTGGCAAAGTGTTTTTCATAAAATCAAGATGCTCATCTAAAATATCTATTTCTACTATAAGTTGGTCGTATTCTATACCTTTTGTAAGTGAATAAGTTTCTGTAGCTCCAGACCACTTTTTTGTTTCTTCATCTATAGGTTGTTCAATTCCTTTTACTACATTTCCAAGATGTTTAAACGTTATAACTTTATTAGGAAAATGTGTTTCAATACTACTATAAATATCACTTTTATCTGGAGCGAGAAAGAGTACTTTGCTGCCTACTTTCCAATTGTTGGTAACAGCATAAGAACCTTCAAAAAATACACTGGCCCATTCTCGGTATAAGTTGTCGCTCCATAATGATTCCCAAATCTTTGTTTTTATTGCCTTAATATCAATTGAAAACTGTAGTCTGTTAATCATAGCTGTTAGTTTATATCATTTAACTTAATATTTCTTTCATCATTTTGGCAGCTAAAAAAGCAGTCATGCTTTGAAAACCCCTATTAGGGTTATATTCAACAATATCTGCTCCTATGATTTCTGAATATATATTCTGAATTAAATCAATGACCTGTCTAGAGGTTAATCCTCTAGCTTCATGACGAGAAACTCCTGGAGCAAATGCAGGATCAAAACCATCCATATCTAGAGAAATGTATAAAGGGTTTTTAAATTTAGGTATTGTAGATAAGTCTAAATTTTTCATTTTATGAATTTCAACATCGTACTTATTGGCCTGTTCGGCTTGATACGGATTCAAAGTTCTAATTTCTACCTGAACTAGTTTTACAGCAAATCCGTTTTCCATAATTCTAGCAAATGGGCATGCATGAGAATATTTATCACCTTCATAATTGTCGTATAAATCGCAATGCGCATCAATATGGAGAATATCTATTTTTGGATATTTTTATTGTAGGCTTTTAATATTGGGAATGTTATTGAATGATCTCCTCCTAATGTTAAAACCTTAGCATTTAAATCAAGATAGTTTTTTGTTATTTTTTCTATATCGAAGTATTGAGAAACCTCAAAATCTCCCATGTCTTTAATTCCAGATTGTTCAATAGAAATTAAGTTTTCAGAAAACATATTTGAAGATCCACAATGTAAAGCTTTCCTAATTAATGGAGGAGCCAATTTAGGTCCTTTTTGATATGATGATTTGTCATCAAATTTAATGCCTTGTATAATAATTTTGTTCATCTTACTTAAAGTTACAGCTAATAGTTTAATATGGTATTTTACCAAGTGTTATTATGTTTTTTTGGAAGACCATTTTTTATTATAACATATTTGGTTTTACTTAATCTATAAGCTCGACACCTTGCATTTGTTTTTCTTATATATGCAATATACATATTATTGAATGAGATTTATAAAACCTAATGTTTTAAAGGCATGTATTAAATGCAAATAGATATAATTTATTTACTAAAGTATTTTTATCTAATTTTAGTCGCAGAAAAGAAAGACAAAAAAAATAATGTTAGATAAAGACAAGTCAATTTGTAAAGAAGCAAACTTTCATGAGCTTTTTAAACAACACTCTAGGACTATAAGAAATTACATTTACTATAAATGTGGAGATAATGATCTTGCTAACGATATGGTTCAAGAAGCCTTTATTAAATTGTGGGAGAATTGCAAAAAAGTAAAGTCAGATTATGCACTGTTTTTTTTGAAAAGAGTAGCAAACAATACTTTTTTAAACACAATAAAGCACAATAAAGTAGTTTTAGAACATCAAAAAACAGTAAAAGACAATAGAGATATAGAAAACCCTGAGTTTTTACTTGAAGAAAAAGAATTTGCTGTTAAAGTGCAAGAGGCAATAGCTAGTTTGCCTGAAAAAGATAGAGAAGTTTTTTTATTGAATAGAATAGATAAAAAAAAGTATGCAGAAATTGCTGAATTTTTAGAGATATCTATAAAGACTGTTGAAAAGAGGATGCATAATGCATTAAAAATTATTAGGAAAGAAATAGGTAATGTATAGTTTATATAAAACACATAAAAGTATAGGGTTTTTCTTTAGTGTGTTGTTTATTAATTTGAGAAGATATTAAAAATGAAAAAGTTAGATGATACATTTTTAGCTAGGTGGCTTGAAGGTGGTTTGACTCCAGAAGAAGAACGGGAGTTTAAAACCTCTAAGGATTATGATGATTACAAAAGAATCATGAATGTAGTAGATAATCTTAAAGAACCTACATTTAATGAAGATAAAGCATATGCATCTGTACGTAAAAGTACTATAGAAAAAGTTAAGATAAGAAAAGTAAACTTTAATTATGTTTATGGAATAGCTGCAAGTATACTTGTTTTTTTAGGGGTGTTTTATATGTTGAATTTAAATGAGAAAACATATAATTCGACATTTGGAGAGCAATTAGCAATAGTATTGCCAGATGGATCCGAAGCTACCTTAAATGCAAATTCCTCTTTATTATATGATGAAAGAAAATGGAAAGAAGAAAGGACTGTAGAACTAAAAGGGGAAGCATATTTTAAAGTAGAAAAAGGATCCGCTTTTAAGGTGATAACAAAAGAAGGAGTTGTAGAAGTATTAGGAACTCAATTTAATGTAAATGCAAGTAAAAACTTTTTAGAAGTTAAATGCTATACAGGCAAAGTAAGTGTAAGTAATAAAAGTCAAGATAATATTATTTTAACTTCAGGGAAAGCGTATAGAACAGCTAACGGTATTAATGAGAATTGGGGCTTTAACACGGAAACTATATTTTGGAAAAAAGGAGCTAATAGCTTTATTAAAATGCCTTTGCCAAAAGTAATTTATGCATTAGAAAATCAATTCAATATACAAATAAAACAGTCTAAGAGTTATAATGATAAACGTTTTACGGGGCGTTTTTATAATAACGATAGAGACTTAGCTTTAAAAACTGTTTTTGATGCCATGTCTATACAATATACTGTAGATGGTAATACTGTTAAATTGAAGTAAAGCAAGTAATGACGAAGTCCTTTTTGTTATACATAACATTATTGTGTTCTGTTATTGTGTTTGCGCAAGAAAAGAATACACTTGCTTATTTTAATAAACCACTAGACTTTGTTTTGCAGGACATAGAAAATCGTTTTAAAATTAGTATTTCGTACGATGCTAGCATAGTACAACAAAAAATAGTAAATCTAAATAATGAGACTAATAATCTTCAAATATTACTTCTAGAAATAGAGCAACAACATCAGTTGAAATTTACTAAAGTTAGTAGTAATACATATATTTTAAAAGAAATAGAAGATTATACATTCAATTTAAAAGAAGTTACTGTAAATAACTATTTAGCTAAAGGGTTTGTTAAAAATAAAGAAGGGTCAATTAATGCTACGCCTAATAAAATAGAGGTGTTATCTGGAGTTTTAGAACCAGATGTTATGCAAAGTTTGCAATTGGTTCCAGGTATACAAAGTCCAGATGAGACGGCAACAGGTATAAATATTCGTGGAGGAACACCCGATCAAAATTTAATATTATGGGATGGTATAAAAATGTATCAGTACGATCATTTTTTTGGCATGTTATCTTCTTTTAATCCTTACATAATAGATAATATAAAATTATTTAAAAATGTAGCGTTGGCAAGATATGGTAGCCATTCGTCTGGTGTAATTGATATCACTTCTAGCAATACAATACCAAAAGAAATAAAAGCGGGTTTAGGAACAAATTTAATTTTTTTAGATGCCTATGCTAAAATACCTGTTACAGAAAAAACAGGGGTGTTTTTTTCGGCTAGGCGCTCTTTTGCAGATGTAGTAGAAACTGTAACATTCGATGAGTTTTTTGAACAGGTTTTTCAGAATACTCGAATTACTGACAATAATAGGGTGTTTAATGATGAACAGGCTAAAACAAATAACTCTTATTATTTTGGAGATGTAACAGCAAAATTAATAACAAAAATAGATGCTAAAAATAAACTAACATTTAGCTCCGTTTTTTTTAAAAATAATATGGATTTTCTATCTCAATTTGAAGAAGTTGAGCAACGAACAAAAGATCGATTAACTATAGAAAGTGTTGGGGTGAGTGCAATTTGGGAAAGCTATTGGACAAATAATTTTAAAACTAATATAAAAACCAGTGCTTCTAGTTATAATTATGATTATTTTGGAGAAGAGTTGCAATTTGGATTGTTTAATACTGAGGTAGCAAAACAGAATAACATAAAAGAATTTGCTTTAGATGTATATACAGAGTATACATTAGGAGATTCTCATCATTTTGTAAATGGGTATAATCTTGTAAATACAGATATTGATTATTTAATTTCTAATATATCTGACGTTATTTTTAATGAAGATTTTTTTAAAAGTTCTATACAAACAAATACCACTCATAGCTTTTATAATGAATATATATACAATAAAAATAAATGGCAGTTAAACTTAGGCTTAAGAACCAATTATTTTACAAATGGATCTAAATTTTATACAGAACCACGATTAAATGTATTATATCAATTAAATAATAATGTAGGCCTAAATTTATCTCTAGGTAAACAAATTCAAAATATTAGCCAAATAGTAGAGTTTGAAACACAAGATTTTGGAGTTGGGAATTTAGTTTGGACTCTATCTGACGGAGGTAATAACCCTATTCTTAAAAATAAACAATTAAGTTTAGGAGCAAATTATAAAAAGAATGATTTTTATCTAGATGCTGAAATTTATTATAAAAATATAGAAAATATAACATCTATAGTAAGTGGTTTTAGTCGTGAAATTAATGAGTTCTCATTAGGGGAAAGCAAGGTATATGGATTAGATGTTTTTCTAAAAAAGAAGATCAATAACTTTTCAAGTTTAATAAGTTATTCTATAACCCAAAACGAGTTTTTGTATAAGAACTTAAACAATGGTTCTAAGTTTTTTGGTAATAACGATATTCGGCATTATTTATCGTTGGTAGAATCTATCACTATAAATGAAGCATTAGAATGCTCTTTAGGTTGGAAATATAGAACCTCCAGACCTTATACTCCAGCTTACGGATTAATAGGTGATAATGGGGATAATATTGCTATTAATTATGGAGCTATTAACAGTAAACGATTAGATGATTACCATAGACTAGATTTTGCAGTAAAGTATAAGTTTTACCCGTTTAGAGATCAAAAAATAAAAATAACGACAGGTTTTTCGCTGCTAAATGTTTATAATAGAAAAAGTAATTTAAACAGAACATACAGAATAAATTTAAATACAGATGATGCTACTTTTCAATTAAGAGAAATTAATAAGTTCTCATTAGGTCGTACTCCCAATTTAACTTTAAGAATAGATTTGTAATTAAGCAATATGTTTTAGGTAGTAGTTGTATAAATCGTTAGCAGAAGCTCCAAACCATTTTTTTACATAGATAGCCCAGAAATGATATTGTAATTTCCATATACCATGACGTTCGTATAAGCGTGCAGAAGTTCTAATTTTTTTGTTAATGACAAAAAATTGTTTCCGCTTATATAACTCATTTATTAAAATATTATCTTCATAAATAGTATAAGATTCGTCAAAACCTTCAATGTCATTAAATAATGTTTTAGTAATAAATTGACTTTGATCTCCACCACGACAGGCTCGCCAAGAGAATTGTGTTAACCAACTTTCAAGACGAAGCCACCAATGGTTGTTATCAAATTGTAATCTAAAACAGCCAGCAAGAGCTCCCTTTTCAACTTCATTTATAATGTGTTTATCATACCTGTTCGGGGGAGAAGAATCTGCATGTAAAAAATATAGAATATTACCTTTTGCTGCTTTTGCACCAATATTCATTTGTTTTGCACGTCCTTTTTCAGAGTTTAATAAAACTATCTAATGGTTTTATGTGAAAATACAACAATATCTTTAATGTAGTTTTTATAAAAAAACTACATTTACATCCTTAAAATCATTATGATAATACATGAAAATTAAAAAATAAAACATGATGGTGTTACCAAATAAGTTACTTTGTGTATGCTTTTTCTTGTTAATCTGTTTTTCCACTATAAAAGCACAGTCTCCTAGTTCATATAAATTATCTAGTATTTATGATTTTAATGTAACGACAGTTTATTTTATACACCAAGCTATAAATAAGAATGTTTGGATAGGAACTAATCAAGGACTATATGAATTTAATGGTAGCTCTTTTAAAAAATATTTGAACTCTAATTTTCAAACAGAATATAGTGAGATTAAAGAAGATGTTGAAGGTAGAATATGGTGCCAAAATTTTACAGGACAAATTTTCTATGTAGCACAAAATGAATTGATTCTTTATAAAAATGTTACTAATTATAGTGTTGATGGCTTATTTAATTTTAACATCACCAAATTTCCGAAAATATACATAGGTACTGACTTAGGGTGTTATGTTACAAACTTCAATGATTTTTCAATAAAAAAATCGACTATACTGAATGATGGGGCTTTACATATTGATTCGGAACCCGTTAAACAAATAAATTTTTATAATGCCAATCTTATTTATTCTAATGGAAGGGATATTATAGGAGAACATACAAAAGGAAATGAAACTTTAATTAATCTAAAAGATAAATCAAATTTATCGCATCGCATTTTTGTGTTAAACAAAAGACTACTTGCATTGTGTAATTTTAGTGATCATGCTAAAATTATAGTGCATTCAAAAGAGCATAAAAAAGAAATTAGGTTTGATGATATCCCAACAGTAAATTTATCTTCATTGTATTATGATCAAGTCAATGAACACTATTGGATAGGGACCATTGATGGTGTTTATATATTTGATAAACAGTTTAAAAAAATAAATACTTTTTTAAAAAATGAATCTATATCTAGTATAACCAAAGATCATGAAAACAATATTTGGATAGGAACATTAAATAACGGCATCTTTATTATTCCTGGTATCTATATTCAAACCTATGATACTCATTTTGGTAATAACAGAATAATAGATATTAAAGCTATTAATAATAGTGATTTATATGTTTTAAATGATGCTAAAAAATTATATAAATATGATTTCTCAAAAAAGAAATTTCTCTTTTTAAAAACCCTTGATAAAAAAGTCAAGAATCTTGTGTACAATCCAATACGGAAAGGGTTTTACCTATCTGGAAGTAACTACTTTTATGATATTAAAAAAAAGAAAGTTGTTTTTACACCAATAGATAATATAAAAGCCGGAAACAAACTTAGTGATACAAGTTATTTAATATCTAATACAGCACATGCCTATGTGTACAATTATACCAATAACAGTGTTACTAGTTTAAAGAAAAAAAGATCCTATAATAATGCTATATGCCTGCAAACAAACCACCCTTACATAAGTTATAGTGATGGTTTATTTTATTACCCAAATAAAGAAGAAATAGAAATCACCCATGATGGTAAACCATTATTGGTAAATACTGCACTGACATCTCATAATAAAAATGGAGTTTGGGCTTGTGATATACAGGGAAAATTATATAAAATTGATCATGGAAAAGCATTTAGAGTTCATGATTTTAAAAAAAATATAAAAAAAATAATACATAAAGATTCTATGCTGTTTTTAGCTACAGACAAAGGGCTTATAACATATCATATCAAAAATAAAACAGAAAATTATATTAATAAATTAGATGGTTTAGCGTCAAATATTGTAACGGGTATGGAAGTTATAGAAGATTCCTTATATGTCGCTACTTTAGAAGGGCTTTCTAAATTAGGCGTTAACTATAATTATAAAAACAAGGTGCGCCCAGAAGTTTCAATTACAGCTTTAGCTGTTAATGGGAAGCCATTGCCAATACAAAAAAACTATAGCTTAACTTCTGATGAAAATAATATTGTTATTAACCTTAGTACTTATGCATTAAGAAGTCAACAGCAGTTTAAGTTGTATTATAAAATGGCTGGAATAGATGAAAAATGGGTTGAAACGTCAGGCAATTCTATCCAGTTTATCGCTTTAAAATCAGGAAATTATCATTTAGAAATAAAGGCTGTAAATGAAGATAATTATGAAAGTAAAAATATAAAGAAAATACATTTTAATATCGCTTATCCTTACTATCAAAAATGGTGGTTTTATGTGATTATTTTTACACTAAGTTCAGCGCTAGTTTTGTTCGTTTTTTCAAATATTTTAAAAAATAAAACTTTAGAAAAACAACTTGCAAATTCTACCATAACAACAATTAAAGCACAAATGAATCCTCATTTTATGTTTAATGCAATGAATACGATTCAATCTTTAATTTTAAAGGAGAACAAAGAACAAGCATATAAATATTTAACAAAGCTAGCGTTTATTGTACGAGAAAATTTAAACATGAGCGATAAGCCCTTTATAGCTATAGAAGATGAATTAAAATTATTAACGACTTATTTAGAATTAGAAAAACTGCGCTTTAAAAAAGATTTTGAATACCACATAACAATAGATGAGTCTTTAAAAGAGTTGTTGATACCATCTATGATTATTCAACCTTTTGTAGAAAATGCCATAAAACATGGCTTACTTCATAAAAAAGGATTGAAAAAAATTGTCCTTTCTTTTAAAAAAGAGAAACACCTAATTTGTACCATTAAAGATAATGGTATTGGAAGAAAGGCCTCTCAAATAATCAATAAAGAAAGAGGTGTAAATAGTCATGAGTCGTTTTCAACCAGTTCTATACAAAAACGTTTTGATATTCTAAAAAAATATTACAAGCTAAGCTTAGGGTTTTGGTATAAAGATTTATATGAAGACTCTCACCCTACTGGAACACTTGTAACAATCAATATTCCTTATACACATGCTTATGGAAAATAGTTTAAAAACAATATTAATAGACGACGAACAAGATGCGTTAGATAATCTAAAATACCTTTTATCAAACTATTGTGATCATATAGAAATTGTGGGAACTGCCCAGCATGTAGATCAAGCTGTTAAATTGATAAAAGACAAAAAACCTAATCTAGTTTTTTTAGATATTGAAATGCCTGAAAAATCAGGATTTAGCTTATTAAAGGAACTGCCAGAAATAAATTTTTTACTCGTTTTTGTTACAGCATATGACCAATATGCAATTAAAGCCTTTGAAGTTTCAGCAATAGATTATTTATTAAAGCCTATAGAAATAGAGCGTTTGCAAGAAGCTGTTAAAAGAGCATTTATGGCGAATACTCAAAAAACAGGTTCTACAACAAACATTAAGAGTTTATCAAAACAATTACAAGAAGGGCACATCACACAAATAAGCGTTCCTTTTAAAGGAGGGCATCAGATCCTTCAGTTAGAAAACGTCATTTGTGTTAAAGCAGAACAGGCTTATACTATTATTTATTACCAATCAGCCCCTAACATCCTTACCACTTATACCTATTCTAAAAACTTAGGTTTTTTTGAAAATTTACTTACCGAAAACCCTATCTTTTTTAGAAGCCATAGGTCATGGATTATTAATATCAATTATGTTGATGCTATTCTTAAACAAGAGAACCTAGTGCTCATGAAGAATAATGTAAAAATACCTATTAGTAGAAGGAGGGTAAAGGAATTTAAAGCTATTTTTAAAAGCTAATTTACCGTTAGTTAAAAAAAAAGAACCGCTTGTAAAATAAGTTAGCTGAAATAGTTTAAGAGTAGGTAATCTTGTAAAAAAAACTATACAGATGAAACAATATTTACTCTTTACTATTATTTTTTTACTCACAACCAATACTATAAACGCACAAACAACCTTTAGCTGGGAAACCGCTACAGTAGATCATACTTCAGGCACAACAGTAGATGAATCAATCAACGGAATTTCGGTTCATGTCGAAAATTCTTTCAGTGGTAATCCTGCCTATCAGTCAAACATAGGGTGGACTCCTCATAGTGCTCCGGAAAATAGAATATTATACACTCCTTTAGCAAGTTATGACACTTACACTTTTACTTTTGACCAAGCTGTAGATATTAGTACTTTTGAAATAGGCTTAGAAGGACCAACGAGCGTAACCACGAACTTTACAGTATCTACAAGTGATGGAACTAATGCAGATGTTCTATCCTCAATTCCTCCTGCTGGGGATTTTGTTAGAACGTTTACAAATGTAACTTTAAACTGGACCAATGTAACTTCGTTTACTGTAACTGCAGATAGCCAAATACAAGGGGTTTTTAATGATTTAGTGGTAACAAGTATGTCTAATCAGGTGGTCTATGTCAATGCGAATGCTACAGGAATAAATGATGGATCTTCATGGACAAATGCGTATACCAACTTACAGACAGCACTAGATACTGAAGCAAGTGCCACTTATTTGATAGCTGCAGGAACCTATACACCGAGCACATTAAATGCAAATTCCAGAAAAGCAACTTTTGACTTGCCTTCCCAAACAAAACTCTATGGAGGGTTTGATGGTACGGAGACTGCCATATCACAAAGAGATCCAAAAACAAACATTACAATATTAAGTGGAGATTTAAATGCTGATGACAACACTATACTTTTAGATACGGAAGCTACCCGACAGGATAATGCCTATCATGTTGTTTCAGTAAGAGGGAATTCTCAGAACGTAGAATTACACGGATTAACAATTACCGGAGGGAATGCAAATGGTAGTGTGGATAGTGATTGTGCAACTCTGGCAGCTAATCAATATATTGATATTCGTGGAGGAGCTATATATGCGAACCCTTATGTTTCAGGGCAAAAAGTAGAACTTGATATTAAAAATTGCGTTATTGAAAAAAATACAGGAACTAATGTAGCTGTATTTGCTCCATTTACACCTTGTGGAGTCCAAAATTTAACCAATGATGTTAATTTCGAAAGTTGTGTGATAAAAGATAATTATTCAAAAGATTTGGCCAATGTATTATACGTCGGTTCGAGTGCTTATAACATTTTAGGAGAAGGCTCTATAATCAACACCGTATTTTATAATAACACTTCACAAAATAGTACTTCTGCACTATATTTATTTGCTAGTGCAACAGGTGGAGGAACTGGTTCAGGAATTCAGGTTCCTTTAATAAATAATACTTTTACTAAAAATACAGGACTTAACGGAAATACGATAAGCTTCTATCAGGCTAATAGCTCATCAATTCAAAATTGTATAATTTATGGTAATGGTAGCACGACACCTTTAACACTTAGTTCATCACCAGGAGCTGCTGTTAACAGCATCATAGAAGGAGGACAACAAGGAGGTATTAACAGTAATCCGATGTTTGTTTCAAGTGTAGCAAACAATTTTACCCTACAAGTAGGTTCACCAGCAATAGATACAGGAAACAATAGTTTATTGCCTTCTGCAGTAACAACAGATTTAGATGGAAACATTAGGATAATTAATACTGCTATTGATATGGGAGCCTATGAGTATAATCCAACATTAGAAATAGATAGTTATGAGCAGGATACAACTATTGTTCTGTACCCTAACCCTATACAAGAGAAGTTGTATATACAAAGTAGTTATTCTTTACAAGGTATTACAATTACAGATATTACTGGAAGAGTAGTACAAAAACACCATATTGTTTCAAACAATACTCAAAAAAATATAACCCTAACGTCTTTAAATTCAGGAGTTTATTTTGTAAACGTACAAAGTAACAAAGGACAGTATACTACTAAAATTATAAAAAAATAAACTTATTTTTAAACCAAATAAAAGGTGATGAGAATTCTATTTATTAACAACAAAAATAGTCTACATCCTGATAAATATTATAAATAAACCTGTTTATTAGATTTTTATATCGTCTATAATAGACGATTACGACACCTTTCACCTGTAAAATTGTATTCCAAAAGGAAATATATTGATATATAACAAAATTAAATGTATGAAAATTAATTTGGTTTAGAAGTGTTTTTCGAAAGACAAAAGTGTTTTAAATAGAACATATAGAATTCATTTAAATACTAATGATGCTATATTTTAGTTAAGAGAGATAATAAATTCTCATTGGGGTGCACACCTAATCTATTAAGAGTATATTTTTAATTAAGCAATATGTTTTAGGTAGTAGTTGTATAAATCGTTAGCAGAAGCTCCAAACCATTTTTTTACATAGATAGCCCAGAAGTGATATTGTAATTTCCATATACCATGACGTTCGTATAAGCGTGCTGAAGTTCTAATTTTTTTATTAATGACAACAAATTGTTTCCTCTTATATAACTCATTTATTAAAATATTATCTTCATAAATAGTATAAGATTCGTCAAAACCTCCAATGTCATTAAATAATGTTTTAGTAATAAATTGACTTTGATCTCCACCACGACAGGCTCGCCAAGAGAATTGTGTTAACCAACTTGCAAGACCAAGCCACCAATGGTTGTTATCAAATTGTAATCTAAAACAGCCAGCAAGAGTTCCCTTTTCTACCTCATTTATAATGTGTTTATCATACCTGTTCGGAGGAAAAGAATCTGCATGTAAAAAATATAGAATATTACCTTTTGCCACCTTTGCACCAATATTCATTTGTTTTGCACGTCCTTTTTCAGAGTTTAATAAAACTATTTTAAGATCTAGTTTTTTTATAATATTAGGTGTGTCATCTGTGCTGCCTCCGTCGACCACAATAATTTCAGAAATAGATTGAAGAGATGCATGGTCAATTAAATGATTAAGGAGATTTTCTATGTTTTCTGCTTCATTTAAAACAGGAATTATAATGGATATATTCTTTTTCATTGACTACTTGTCTAGGCAACTTTTAGTTATTTAAACTCCAATTATAATCTTTAAAACTTTTCTTAGCATTCTTTGAGATAATAATATCCGAATATTTGTTTAGAAAATCAATAAGACTACCTTCAGTTTTAAAATCTTTAGTAAACCATTTAAATATTTTTGACAATTTAATGGAGTTCGAAGATATATCATTACGTTCTGGATCTTTTAAAAAATCTTTTGTAGCATTAGTTAATTGATTTTCTAAGTTTGTAGATGTAAAAGCTTTGTTAATTAGTTTTGGGCATGAAAAAGAAGCACATACAATACCAAAATGTATACGAGGTTCATTCATTTTTCGAAGGATTTGATGTTCTATTTCATCTAAATTATACCATCTGCTCCCTAGTTTCCATAATCGTTGTTTCCAAGGGTCTTTAATATCTTTTATACTATTAAGAGGGTAATTTCTAATAATTAAATCTACAGTCATAGCATTGTATGCATTTATCCAGTAGGCTATTTTTTCGTCTTTAGACCATGTGTTATTTGGCATTTTTTCACCTAAAGATTGTATGTAGTCTGTAATAGCTTTCCTATTACTTTTAAAGCCTTTATAGTTTACATTTCCTTTATTAGTAACGTATTGTTGTAATAGAGTATTCCATGCATTATGATTAAAAACTTCTTTGGAACTAATTTTTTCTTTAACAGAAAGTATTTTAGTAGGTGTTTGGTCTACTGTTTCTGTAGTTGTAGGTTTTGTAACTGGAGCTGGATTGGGAGTAGTTGGTTTAATCTTCGTTTCAGTTATTATTGGTGTTTTTTCATTAATAATAACATTTGTTGTAGTATTAGTAGATGTTTTTTTTGCAGCTCGTTTTGTACTACCACAAGATGAACATAACAATAATATAAGTAGAATAACTATTGTATTTTTCATTTAGTAAATTTAAAAGTATTATTTTTTTATTGGATATAATTCTTGATTAAAAAAGCCTTTAGGGAATGTTTCGTCTCCTTCGAATCCAAGTTCTATATCTCTTCCATTGTGAGGGATGTAGTTTGTTTTAAACAAATAATCCCAAATACTTAAAGTTAGTCCATAATTAACACCATAACTTACATGTTTAGGTAAATCCTTGGCATGGTGCCATATATGCATTTTGGGGTTGTTAAAAACATATTTTAAAGGGCCATAATCCCAACCTAAATTAGCATGATTTATATGACCTATAGTAATAGCGAAGAAATGTACAATGGCGATATGTTGGGTATCGAACCCTCCAATAATAGCAATAGGTATGTATAACATAGATTTGTATACAATAGGTTCCATCCAATGGTATCGTAAATGTGCTGCAAAGCCCATTTCTTTTACACTATGGTGAACTTTATGGAAGTTCCATAAAAATGTAAAGCGATGCAATAAACGATGTGTATTCCATTGAGTGAAATCGCTAACAATGAAAAATATAAATAAGCCTAGTGACAGTGGTAAATTGTCCACATCAAATAATTGAAGGTTTGAAATGGATAAGCCAATATGTTGTAATAAATCATTAAAAAGACTTGCTGAAGTTTCAGATAAAGCAACAAGTATAATTAAATTTAAAATGAAGAAATTAAAGAACATATAGAATGTATCTAACCAGAAATCTTTTCTGAAAATAGATTGTTGTTTACGCCAAGGGAATGCAATTTCTAAACCCCAAATGAGAATAGAGATAATTATTAAACCATAAAAATAATTGTCCCAATGATTAATAGCTATGATTTCATTTTTAAGATAACTCCAATAATTAGAATAAGAATTTGTAATGATATCTATATATTTATCCATGCTTAGTATAGTTATAGTAAAAATAACATATTAGAATTATATTTATAACTTTGATACTGATTTAATACTTTCTAATTAGGACGGTATTAAAATTTATAGTTTGCTCTGACATCGATGATTTAATTTGTAGAACATAAGTATGGGATTAAAAAAAAGCTATTAAACATTAAAGAGAAATATCTAGTACTCTAAATAGTATAGCACTTATAATTGCTGCTATAGGTAGAGTTAAAAGCCATGATAATAATATTTTACCAATCATTCTGTAATCGGCTTTTTTAGTGGCGGTTCCTATGCCAAAAATAGAACCAACCGAAACATGGGTTGTAGATACTGGCATGCCATGTATGCTAGCTGTAGTTACTAGTAAACCAGTAATTAAATTTGCTGTAAAGCCCTGACCAGAATTCATAGGGGTTATTTTTTTACCCATAGTTACTCCAACTTTTTTGGAGTTAATTAAACCTCCAATTCCCATAATTAAAGCGATAATAATCATACTCCATTTAATATCTATAGTATTTATTATTAAAAGTAACCCCACAATTTTTGGAGTATCATTTAAACCTCTAGCAAAACTTACAACTCCAGCGCTTAAATAGTGCAAAGTATCTAGCAATTTTTGAGCGTTAATACCTAAAATATGACCTTCGTATGTTTCTGTCGTGTTGTTTATTGTAGCACTAATTGTTTTTTTAGTTTTTAAAGTTGCTGTATCCATGGCTAGAGAGGTAACCTCCGGAGTATGATTCTCGTGGATATTTAGGTTTGTTTTTTTTGTAACTCCAGATTGTTTTCTAAAAAATCTGAAGATTATGTAAGAAATAAAGCTTACAACGGCAGCCATTAAAGGGCTAACAATTAATGGCATTAAAAAGGTGCTACCAAGTTTTTCAAAATTAAATTGAGAACCAACTGCCATTACTCCAGCGCCAAATAAAGCTCCAACTAAGCTATGTGTGGTGGAAATTGGCATTCCTACTTTTGTTGCTATAAATACAGTTAAAGCTGCTCCAAAAGCGATTGAAATAGCAAAAATAGGCATGGTAATTAATTCATTTGGAACTAAACCCTTTCCTGAGAAATTTTTAACTAATTCGCTTGCTAAAAATATAGCAGCTACAGATCCAGAAAAAGTGGTGATAGTAGCCCAGTTTATGGCTTTTTTAAAGTTTGTTGTACCGCTACCAAAAAGTGTAGCTACACCTTTAAAGTTATCATTAGCACCATTACTGTATGCAAGAAAACATGCGGAAAGAAATAAAAGAATCAAAATCATAGAATTATTTTTTTCTTTTTGGACGAAATAGTTTTTTAATAATTACTTCTTTATATGTTAAAAAAGAAAAAGGCAGTAATTTAAATTACTGCCTTTTGTATACTTAATTTTATGGATTTTATTTTTAACAACAACCTCCGCCATCGTAATGGAAAGTAGACTCAGAAAAATAAATATCGTCTCGACCTAATGCTTGTAATGCAGCTGCAGTTTTATCACAAATAGCTAATGGCTGATTCTTTAATAAAACATGGCCTAGTTTGTCATCAAAATAGTCTTCGTCTCCGTAATAAATAGCTGCTTTACCAGTAAAAATGCATGGGCCATCTGCAGGCATAGGGTCTTTTATAGCTGCAACTTCTATTGATTCTATATAGATTAATTCGTCTGTAGGATAGTTTTTAGGATCTAGAATACGGTATGGTTTACGTGCTCTAATTTCTATAGTACCAAACCCTGCATCAGTTAAAGCTTTTACATACTCTGCAATTGGTAAGCTACCACTTAAACATAATGCACGTAATCTATCATCGTTACGTAATTCATCGTTCATTGGTTGTTCACAAGTAGGATCGCTCATTACTAAACGACCATGTGGCTTTAAAACACGATACATTTCGTCTATTGCTTTCTTTAAATCTTCAGCTTTAAAAATGTTAAATAAACAGTTTTGTGCTGCAACATCAATACTATTATCTTCTACAGGAAGGTTCATTGCATCTCCTTTTTTAAGATCTACAAATTCACTTTTAAACCAAGGGTTTTGTGCTTCAGCTTCTATAAAGTTTTTTCTAGAAGCTTCTAACATTTCATCAACAACATCAACACCTATAACTCCTCCCTTTTGACGATTAAAATATGCAAATTGTAGTAATTCCATACCTCCACCAACACCAACATATAACATTTTAGGGTTATTTGTTAAATCTCTTGCGTGTACAGTGCTACCACAACCATAATTCATTTCTTGCATTATTCTAGGGATTTTTAACTCTGGTAATTCCCATATAGGATTGGTAGTACAACATAGCCCAACGTCAGGTGTTAAAGCTGCTTCTTTATATACATCATGTGTAGCGTCTAAATAACTCATATCTTAATTTTAATAGTCTTATCTATACGAATTTTGTAGTATAGAAATCTTATAGTCTTATTTTTATGTGAAACCTTTCAGAAGTTTTTTATTTCACACAAAATTTGAACTCTTTTTTATAGGTTTAGTTTTTTGTCCTAATGTTCGAAAAATAACGATTTATATTTAATTCTCAATAATAATTAAATGAAGAAGGGGTGTTGGAATTATAATTGTTTTATTAGTGCTTTAAAAAGAGTAATCATTTCTGGCTCTGCTTTTGCAGCCATAGCTATAATTTCTCCTATATCTACAGGTTTTAAATTGTCTGGATCGCATTCGTCTGTTAATACAGAAATGGCTGCTGTTTTTAAGTTTAGATGGTTGGCGACTATTATTTCTGGAACAGTGCTCATTCCTACAGCGTCTGAACCAATGATTTTAAGCATTCTGTATTCAGCCCTAGTTTCTAGTTGAGGCCCAACAACACTAGTATATACACCTTCGTGTAGTGTTATGTTATTAGATTTTGCAATACTTTTAAAGAGGGTGTTTATTTCTAAATTATATGGGGCGCTCATATCTGTAAAGCGCTCACCTAAATTTTCTACACCTTTAAAAGCTAAAGGCGAACTGCCTTGAAGATTTATATGGTCTTCAATAAGCATCAGTTCACCTTTTTTAAAGTTTAAATTTATTGCTCCAGCAGCATTGGAAACTAGTAAAGTATGTATTCCTAGTTTTTCCATAATGCGAACAGGATATGTAATATCTTGCAATGAATAACCTTCGTAAAGATGAAAGCGTCCTTGCATTACAACAACTTTTTTTTCTGCTAATATGCCATAAATTAATTTGCCCTTATGAAATTCTACTGTGGCTGTTGGAAAATGAGGAATATCATTATAGTTTACTTCTGCTATAATTTTTATTTCTTGAGTTAGTAACCCTAATCCTGTTCCTAAAATAATTCCTATTTCTGGTGAGTCAAAACCTTTGTTTTGTAAAAAAGTAGTAGTTTCGTTTATTAATTTTTGCATACAAGTTTCGCGTTAATTATCGCTTAATCAGTTTTTTAACTATTCTTTGATCTTTGCTTTTAATTTCGACTAAATATACGCCAGAATTTAAACCAGATAAAGAAAATGGTTGCTTTTTTAATTGAGAGTTTTCTATCGATTTAACTTTATTCCCTAAAATGTCATAAAGCGCTATAGATAGTGGGAATTGATTATCGTTACGTACTTCAAATTTGTCATTTGTAGGATTTGGATATAAAGTTACAGATTCCTTTAAAGTATTTTCATCTATACTTAATACAAAACAATCAGGTCCTCCTGTTGCTCCTAAAGTAACATGTCCCCATCGCTCATTGATTACTATACATTGTATAACAATATAATTAAAGTCGTTAATTCTATAGAAGCAGGAACTGGAAATGTTTTCATTCCTGTAATAGGAGATACTCCAGGCCCTCCAAATCCACCTCCATCATTTTCAAGAGCGGATGAAGATATTTCAATCGCATCAGATCCAGTTGCTAAAATATCATCTGTTTTAGATAAATAAACTCTTAAGTCAGCACCTTGTACTGTTGCGAAATCAGATTCGAAAATAACATTTTTATCACCACCTGTCGTAAATGTAATATTTGCTGTTCCACTTATACTGTATGCTGGGTCGCTTTGAACAAAAGTTCCAGATCTACCACACTGAGCATTTACAAATTGAAAAGAAGTAGCAAGTAAAATTGCTAAAAAAAGTAGTTTTGTTTTCATAATGTTTGTTTTAGTTTTTATAGTGTTCTTATAACACATAAAATGCGACATCAACATTTACGTTGAGCCACAGTTTTATTTATTTTTGAGTGTAAGACTTGAAAACCTCATATGGTTTTAAGTCCTCGACATAATCTATGTCGTTAAGAGTTTCTAAAACATACACTGAATTATTATTTAATTTTGAAATTGTTTGTTTGTATACAGTTTCGGTTCCCCAATTTTTTATTTTAAAGACAGAAGGATGTAGTGTTTTCATGCCTAATAAATAATAGCCGCCATCTTCTGCTGGGCCAATAACATTATCATTGTTATCTAAAGCTTTGAAAGCTTCTTTTATGTGATCTGGTTTTAAATCGTATAAATCACTACCAACAATTACTATTTTTTCATAACCTTCATCAAAACCCTTTTTAAATGCATTTTGCATACGCTCACCGAGATCGTTCCCATGTTGTTGGTGTTTTTGAAATAATGATGAATCCCAAATATCATTATTTCGAATTTTTACAGAATAATAAACAGCCTTATCGCAATCTATTTGTTTTATAACATTTTCGGTATGTTCTAATAATTTAATGTAAACTTCTAAAGCTGCCTGTTGACCTATACCTGCTGCTAGGCGTGATTTAACTTTTCCTAACTCTGGATTTCTAGTAAAAGTTATAATTAAATTTTTATTCATGGTTTTTATTCGATTGAATAGTAAACAGTTTTGTAATAATTACTGAGCAGATAATTATCTATTTGTTTTTAGAAAGCGTGTTATAAACTTTCGTTCCTTTTTTTAACCATTTACTCCAATCTTTATTGAAAGCATGGATGTTCTCTGTTTCTTTTTCTTGGGAATCTACAACAATGAAGTTTTTGTTTTTCCATTCAAAAATACCACCATATAAATTATATACGTTTGTATATCCTACTTCTTTTAGTTTTTCTCCTATTGTTTCAGAGCGAATACCTAGAGAGCAGTATACTACTATTTTTTTGCCTTTATTTGGATATAGTTTCTGTATAGAATCTATATTGAAATTATCATAGCCAACGCAAATTGCTCCTTTTATATGACTTATTTTATATTCTTTTGGTTCTCTAGAATCTAAAAGTATTGCCTTTGTTTTTGGCATAGCCAATTCTTCGGCAGTAATATAAGGAATGCCATTATCATTATATTGCTTTAATAATTTATCTATATTTTTTTGCGCAATACTATGTGCGCTATATAGTGTGAAAAATATAATGAATAAGTGTTTCATTTTAATTGTATTAAGCAACTGTTCCTTGGCAACTACTTCCAGCTCCGGCAGTGCAGCCATAGCAGTGTTGAGAAATAATTATTTTTCTATCTTGTAATAACTCCTCGTTATATTTACTAATGTGTTTTACTTTGCTAGCAACTTTTAGATCTAACATTTGATTAAAATCACAATCGTATAACCAGCCATCCCAACTAATAGAAATTGTATTGGTACACATTACGTTTTTAACTGCAGCGGGGTTATAGGCTTCTACTAAAGAATACATGTAGTCTTCGTAGTTTTCTGAAGCTATTAAATAGTCTAAAAAACGAGAGATTGGTAAATTGGTAATAGCAAACAAATTATGAAATTGAATACCAAAGTCTTCCATTAAAGCTTTTTTAAAATCCTTTTCCATAGACATTTGATCTCCTGGTAAAAAAGCGCCAGATGGATTGTATACCAAGTCTAAACGTAAATTACTGTCTGGCATACCGTATCCTCGATCATTTAATTCTTGTAATGCTTTTATTGACTTGTCAAAAACACCATTTCCGCGTTGTTTATCTGTTTTTCCTCTAGTCCAATGTGGCATAGAAGAGACTACGTGTACATTGTGTTTTTTAAAAAAATCGGGTAAGTCATAATATTTTTTATTGGCTCTAATAATAGTTAGATTAGAGCGAACAATAAAATCTTTTATCCCTGCTTTAGAAGCTTCTTCTACAAACCAACGAAACTCTGGGTTCATTTCTGGAGCGCCTCCTGTTAAATCTAAAGTGTGTGCTCCAGTTTTTTTTATAACATCCAAGCATTGTTGCATGGTTTCTCGAGTCATTATTTCCTTTCGATCTGGCCCTGCATCTACATGACAATGCTCGCAAACTTGATTGCACATATAACCTAAGTTTATTTGAAGAATTTCTAACTTCTTGGGGACTAAAGGAAATTGATCTGTTTCTGCGATTTTATTTTTAAACGTAGGCAATTCTCCATTAGCAAAAATGCCATTAGATAATATTTCTAATTGTTTATTGCTACTTGCTAAATCGCTATCTCTTTTTTGAAGAGATTGTGTTTTTACTTTCGTCATTTGTTATTTAGACTCTGTTAAGCTAGATGGGTTATCCGTCTAATTTATTTACTTTATTCATCATTTGTACGCCATGAACTAAAGTGGCTCCACTCTTAATAGCCGCACCTACATGAATTGCTTCCATCATTTCCTCTTTAGTAACACCACGCTGTAGCCCATCTTTTGTGTATGCATCAATACAATAAGGGCATTGTTCGGTATGTGCAACAGCTAATGCTATTAGCGATTTCTCTCTTGCTGTTAAAGCACCTTCTTCAAAGACTTTTCCATAGTATTCGAAAAATTTATTACCTAATTCTTCACTCCACTCTGTAATCTTTCCAAATTTTCTTAAATCAGCTGGATCGTAATATGTTTTTGACATTTGTTATAACTTTTTTGCTAAGATATAAATCTAAGTACTAGAGTCGAAAACTTAGCAGTTACTTAACAAGATTTTTCTAAAATTAGTGTTAAATATAATTATAAAGAATTATTTAAAATAGCTCAGGGAATACTATAGTTAGTTTTTATTTAACTCTAGGAGATTATTAATTATAGTTGTTGGTACTTCTTTTTAAATTGTATTGGTGTGATTTTTGTGTTTTTTTTAAATATTTTGGAGAAATAGGAGTAATCCTCGTAACCTAATAATTCCGCAATATTAGATAGTGAATTATTTGAGTGAACAATTAGTCGTTTTGCTTCCAATAAAATGCGTTCTGTTATTAATTCGGTTGTTGTTTTGTTTAAAGTTGTTTTTGTTATTCTGTTTAAATGTTTTGCGGTAATATTTAATGTGTTAGCATAAAAGGCTGCCGATTTTTTTTCTTTGTAATAAGATTCTATATGTTGTTCTAATAGTCTTAATGTCTGTAAATAACTGGAAGTTATAACAATTTCAGACGGGGTGCTATTAATGTATAGACGTGTTAAATCTATATATAATAAATTTATAAGGCTAATAATTTTTTCTTTTACATATTCGTTTTTTTGGGAATACTCATTATATAATTCTTTAAATTTAGGTAGAATTATAGGCAGTACTTCGGGTTTTAAAATAATATGTGGCGGATTTTTATAGGAATAGTAAAAAGGAAAATGGTTCACTTTTTTATTGGAAAAATAAAACTCGTAAAAATCTTGAGAATGAAAAAAAATAAAACCTTCAGGCTTACTATTAAATGTCCAATAATGAGTTTGTCCTGGTTTTAAAAAGAAGACACTTCCAGTTTTTATAGCATAAGTGTTAAAATCTATTTCGTGTTTACCTGAGCCAGAAGTAAATAAAACGCATAAAAAGAAATTATGTTTATGAGGTTTGTGTACAATGGCTTTATTTTTTTTTAAATGTTTACTTAAATCATTACAATAGAAGTCTTGTAATGACTCTTCTTGCTTGAATTGTTTAATATTTAAAATAGGTATTGTTTTCAAGGTAATTCATTTATGTCTTAAATGTACAAAAAATGGAGTTAAATGTATGAGGTTTATATGTAAGTAAGGTCTTAATTTTGCAAAGTGTAATATGAGTGATGTTACATTTTTTAGTAGAAAAATAAATAAGAGATTATGGCACTTTTTAAAAAGACAAAAATGTATAGTATTTTAACTGGTAATTGCCCAGTTTGTCATAATGAAAGTATGTATTCTGAAACGAATCCTTATGTGTTAAATAAAACATTAAAAATGCGAGAGCGCTGCAGTAGTTGTAATACAAAGTACAAAATAGAACCTTCTTTCTTTTTTGGGGCAATGTATGTTAGTTATCCAGTTGGATTACTGTTTGCAGGTTTGGTATTTGCTTTATCGTATCTTGTATTTAAGTTTAGTTTGATGACTACTTATATGCTAATTGTTTTAATTATGGTTGCACTACAGCCAATAATTATGAGGTTAGCTAGGAATATCTGGATAAACTTTTTTATGAGTTATAAAGAGAATAAAGAAGTTTCTTAAGTTATTTTTCAAAAAAAATAAAAAATACTAAACCAATAAGTACTAGTATTTTTATCTTTCTTACGTTTTTCCAAAATATTTTAGAAGTTAAATATTGACTTAATTTGTCAGCTAAAATAGCTATTGTAGAGAAAACAATAAATGATATAACCATAAATGTCATGCCTAAAAACAAAATTTGAATTTCTGAACGAAACTCATTACTAGAAACAAATTGAGGTAAAAAGGCTATAAAAAAAAGAGATACTTTAGGGTTAAGAACATTCATGATAAACCCTTTTTTAAATAAAGAAAAAGAGATTTGTTTAGTGTTGTTTTTTTCGAAATTCAATCTTGTTTTTTCTTTAATAGGTTCTTTATAGGCTTGATAAGCTAAAAACAAAAGATAAGCAGCTGCAAATATTTTAATTAACGTGAGTTTGACTTAATTTTTTCCTAGATTAGATAAAACTCTTTGTATTTTAATACTAGGTTTTGAATCAAAAAAAGAATACGCAGTTAAACCAGCAATCAAGTTTCCTAAGAAATTATCAAACGAGCGATGTCTAGAATGTTCAATTTGACAAGTGTTCTTCAGTACATCATTTATAGACTCTATAATGGCTATTTTTCTTAGGTAAACTTTATCCATAAATTTAAGTGCTTTCTTCTTCATGTTCTTTCTTAATTTGGTAACCAAATGGATATCATCAACAAATAATCTATCAAATAAACCTTTGCCCAAATACCCTTTGTTACTATATGTTTTTCCAAATATCTATCGTGAAAGTTTTTGTTTTTTAAAGGATATCTGTCATCTAAATTTGTTTTAGTAATCATAAAATCAACTATTTGTCCTTTGTTATTACAAACTAAATGAAGTTTAAATCCATAAAACCAACCCAATGTTCCGTAACTTTTTTCTGCAATTCCTTTGAACACCTTATACTGTTTCTCTCTTTTATAATGACTAACTTTAAGTGCTGTGGAATCAATAAAAGAAATACCAGAACATTTACCTAATTCGTTTAGTTTTAAATAGACTGCTAAAGGTTAGATAACTTTTTTTTGTAGCTCTACAAATCGATTATAAGATACAAGATCAGGAAAGAAATCACCCATATGCTTACACATATAATACAGGTAAAAGTGTTTTAAATTACGATAGGATTTTAGATGAAAAACAACCATAATAGTCATTACTTCACTTTTACTCATTTTGGCTTTTCTGTTACGTTTTTTTGGCAAAGAACTATCTGATGTTTTTTTTTGTTATGACAACTTCAAATTCTTTCATAAAATCGTCAAGATTACAGGAAATTTCAATTATTTTAGTGTCATAAATCATAAGCAGAATATTTTTAGTTAATTGTAAATAAGCACTTTAATTCACTAAATTTTCTGCTTTTTTACCGTAATAAATGGAGATTTATTAGGTCGAACTCACGTTAGGTTGAGCAAGTTATATCGTTATCAAAATTAAAAGAAGTATAGCATAAGTAATGAATTATAAAAAATTACAAATACCAACAAGTCAAGCGGAAAGTATTCTTTTAAAACTATATGGTATAGAGGGGGAGGCAGCAATCCTTCCCGGAGAAGTTGATTTTAATTTTAGAATAAAAATTGAGAATGAAGAAGGGTATATTTTAAAAATATCACGACCAGAAGAAGAAGATAGTTATCTAGATTTTCAGCAACAATTACTCCAATTTGTTGAAAAAAAAGGAAAAAACTTGATAGCTCCTAAAGTTGTAAAAGATAGAAACGGAAATGCTATTTCTGTAATAACAGATCATTCTGGTAATAAAAGAAAAGTGCGTTTGTTAACGTGGGTATCTGGAAGAGTTTGGAGTAGTGTTAATCCTCAATTGGACGATTTGCGTTATAGTTTAGGAAAGCAATGTGGCTTGTTAACGGGGGCATTACAAGGATTTGATCATGCAGAAGCGCATCGAGATTTTGAGTGGGATGTTGCACGATCGTTATGGACAAAAGAATATTTAAATTTATTCTCATTAGAAGAAAAAAAGATATTGTCTTCTTTTCATAAACAATTTGAAGTTTTACAAAACTCTTATTCTAAATTAAGAAAATCAGTTGTGCATAATGATGCTAATGATAATAATGTCATTGTATCTAATATATTAGTTAATCCTGTAGTAAAAGCAGCTATAGATTATGGAGATGCAATACATACTCAAATTATTAACGATTTGGCTATTAGTTGTGCTTATTGTATTATGCATCATAACGATTCGTTACAAGCAGCTTTGCCAATTGTAAAAGGGTATCATAGTGCTTTTGCTTTGCAGGAAGAAGAATTGAAGCATTTATATATAGCAATAGCGATGAGATTAGTAATATCTGTTACAAAATCGGCAATAAATAAGCAAAAAGAACCAGCGAATGAATATCTATTAATTTCAGAGAAACCTGCATGGGAGGTACTTAAAAACTGGAGTGAGATACACCCTGAATTTGCAGAATATTCATTTAGGAATATTTGTGGTTTTACTGCTCATCCAAAACAAGAACAATTTGAAAGTTGGGCAAGAGCAAATCAATTTAAACTTTCAGATATGTTTCCGGTTATTAATAAAAATGAAGTATACCCTATCGACTTAAGTGTGTCAAGTAAATGGATTGGGCATCAGGAGGATTTTAATGATTTAGAAATATTTCAATTTAAATTAAATCAACTTCAAAAAAAACAAACTAATAAAGTTATTGCAGGAGGTTACCTAGAACCTAGACCTTTATATACTTCAACAGAATATGATACTGTAGGTAATAGTGGGAGAGAGAGTAGGACAATTCATCTAGGAATAGATTACTGGTTGCCAGAATATACAGCAGTACATGCGCTTTTTGATGGCGAAATAGTAATAGCAGTAAACAATTCAAGGTATAAAGAATATGGAGGGTTAGTTGTTTTAAAACATAATATAAATGATTTAATTTTTTATACGCTATATGGGCATTTAACAGTAGCAAGCGCAACGCAATATAGATTAGGAGATAAAATACAAAAAGGAGATAAAATAGCAGAATTAGGTAATACAATAGAAAATGGAAATTGGGTGCCACATTTACATTTTCAAATAATGCTTTCTTTATTTAATTATAAGAATGATTACCCTGGGGTTACATATTTAAGCCAAGTAGATGTGTGGAGAAGTATTTGTCCTAATCCAAATAAATTATTTAAATCTAAAGAGCTTCAGCGATTAAAATTAAATGAAGATAATGAGTTAATAGCTTACCGAAAACAACATTTAGGAAAAAGTTTAAGCCTACAGTATAAAGTACCTATAAAAATGGTTCGTGGGGCAGAGCAGTATTTAATGGATCAATATGGAAGAAAGTATTTAGATACTGTTAATAATGTAGCACATGTAGGGCATGAGCATCCAAAAGTGGTAAAAGCAGGGCAAGAGCAAATGGCATTAATTAATACAAATTCACGCTATTTACATGAAAATATTAATGACCTAGCAAAAGAACTTATAGGAACATTACCTCCAGAATTGAATGTTTTACATTTTGTTAATTCTGGTAGCGAAGCTAATGAATTAGCTATAAGAATGGTAAAAGCAAATACAGGCGAGCGCGATATTATAGCATCAGAAGTGGGATACCATGGTAATGCAAATATGTGTATTGATATCTCATCGTATAAGTTTGATGGTAAAGGTGGAAAAGGAGCTCCGGAGCATACCCATATTTTTCCATTGCCAGATACTTTTAGAGGTAAACATACAGGGGAAGATGCAGCAGAAAAATATGCACAAGAAGTGCAAAATCAAATAAATAATATTCATGCAAAAGGAAGAGGAGTAGGAGCGTTTATTATTGAGCCTATTATCTCTTGTGGAGGACAAATAGAATTGCCTGAAGGCTTTTTAACAAAAGCTTATAAAGCAATTAGAAAAGTTGGAGGGTTATGTATTTCAGATGAGGTACAAACAGGATGTGGGCGAATGGGTAAAACATTCTGGGGATTTCAACTACATAATGTAGTGCCAGATATTGTAACAATAGGGAAACCATTAGGTAATGGGCATCCAGTAGCAGCGGTAGCGTGTACACAAGAAGTCGCTAATGCTTTTGCTAACGGAATGGAATATTTTAACACGTTTGGAGGTAACCCAGTTTCTTGTGCTATAGCAGCACAAGTGTTACGTACGGTTAAATGTGAGAAATTACAAGAAAATGCATATCAAGTAGGTCAGTTTTTAAAATCAGAGTTGAAATTGTTAGCAAAAGATTTTCCAATTGTAGGAGACGTTCGAGGGCAAGGATTGTTTTTAGGAATTGAGTTGGTGGATGCTAATAAAAAGCCACTAAGAGAACAAACAGATTATGTGGTAAATAGGATGAAAGATCATAGTATTCTAATGAGTATAGATGGTCCAGATCATAACGTGTTAAAAATCAAGCCACCTATAGTGTTTACAAAAGAAAATGCGAAAGAGTTGTTGTTTTACTTACGTAAGATTTTAAAAGAAGATTTTATGAAATAATAATTAAATGAAAGAAACAAACAAGTAAAAAATATAAACATATACAAATGAACTTAAAACCACTTTACATAGTCTTGTTTTGTATTGTTTTTGGGTGTGAAAAAAAAGCATTGCCAGAAGTAACACAACAAGATAAGCATTTTAATCTAAAGAGTTCCTCGAGGCTCTGCCTCGGGGTTTAGCTGAAAAGTTTGAAAAACGGGGAGTTTTTCATAACACTTTGCAAAAGTGTATTTTTGGTTAATTAATGAACATATTTTAAAAAGACATAACAAAACCTTATTGCTATATCATTTAGTTTTTCTATTGAAGTATCGAAAAGCCGCGATAAATAATGAAATAGGTTAAGGTTTAAAAACTATTTGTTTAGAAATTTCAGAACGTTATGAGGTGCATTTTATAGAAATTGGACATGAATCTAATCATGTTCATTTTCTAGTTCAAAGTGTTCCAAATTATTCTGTTTCTAAAATGGTTAGAATGTTAAAAAGCATTACAGCCAAACAGTTATTTCAAAGATTCCCGGAAATTAAGGTGAAATTATGGGGTGTAAAATTTTGGACTAGCCGGTTTTATGTAAATACAGTAGGGCAGTATTCAAATGAGGAAGTAATTAGAGAATATGTAAAAAATCAAGATAGGAAAAAGAATACATAAAAATACATTCAAATCAACTAACATTGTTTTGATAATTCGATGGCTCTGCCTCGGGGTAGTTCATTACAAATGATAAAAAATCCTTTAGAGCTCAGTTTAGACGTGTCAAAAATGTAGAATTTTTTCGTTTTAGATTAACTAGAGTTTTTGCATAAACACAACAATTAGGCTTGATCCCTTATTTTTTTTAATTAAAAAAACCCTTGAAAATCTTACGATAATCAAGGGTTAACATTTGTTCTAGTGGTGCCTCCAGGAATCGAACCAGGGACACAAGGATTTTCAGTCCTTTGCTCTACCAACTGAGCTAAGGCACCAGTGCTAAATGCGGATGCAAATATATAACGTATTTTAGTTTCTGCAAAGGAAAATTAATAAAAAATCGTTTTGTAAATTTGCTTTTTTTAAAATTGAACCATGAATTTAATCATCGATGTAGGGAATACGTATACTAAACTAGCTGTTTTTGAGTTGGATAACATGATCGATAAAATTGTTGTTGATACTAAAGATATTTTAAAAAAAATTAAAATAATTCAAAAAAAGTATCATCAGATAGATAAAGCAATATTATCTTCTGTGGGAAAAATAAGTCAAATAAGCTTTAACTATCTTAAAACGGAGTTTACATTAGAGGTTTTAAACCATAAAACGAAGGTGCCTTTTAAAAATTTATATGCAACACCAGAAACTTTAGGAATAGATAGAATAGCTTTAGTTTGTGCTTCTGTAGAACAGTATCCAGACCATAATGTTTTAATTATTGATGCTGGAACGTGTATAACATTTGATTTTATTAATTCTAAAAATGAATATCTAGGAGGAGCTATATCTCCAGGTATAGGTATGAGATATAGAGCTTTACATAATCAAACAGTAAATTTACCGTTACTTAATATTGAGGTGCCAGAAAGTATTATTGGGACATCTACAAACAGTGCTATGCATTCTGGCGTAATTAATGGTGTTTTAAACGAAATTGAAGGAAATGTTAATGTATATAGAACAAAATACCCAGATTTAACAGTTATTTTAACAGGAGGAAATACTAAAATGTTGTCTAAACAATTAAAAAGTAGCATATTTGCCAACTCGAATTTCCTTTTAGAAGGATTAAATTTTATTTTACAATATAATTCATACTAATGATTAAAAAACTTCTATTAGTTTTTATTGCTTGTTTTGCAATTCAAAGTTACGCCCAAGAAGGGACAGCATCTCCTTATTCCTTCTTTGGAATTGGTAGTTTAAAATTTAAAGGAACTGTTGAAAACAGAAGTATGGGTGGCTTAAGCATCTATAAAGATAGTATTCATATAAATTTAAGAAATCCTGCGACTTATGGAGGTAATAATATTGCATATTATCAAAACGAAAGTAGACCAGTTAAGTTTTCTGTAGGAGGAAGCCATGCTTCAACAAAACTTGAGAGTGATAATAGTAGTGATAGAGTACAATCTTCTACTTTTGATTATTTAGCGTTATCTGTACCTATTGGGAAACTAGGTTTTGGTTTCGGTTTATTACCATATACATCTGTAGGGTATAAACTAGAAAACAATAATGCTGATGGTAATTTAAGCACTCGATTTAATGGTCAAGGAGGTTTAAATAAAGCATATCTTTCTGTAGGATATCAATTAACTAAAGGGTTGAGTATTGGTATAGATGCTAATTACAATTTTGGAAAAATTGAGAACAGTACTATAGAATATAGCTATAACAATGAAGGTGAAGTATTACAAACACAAACCAAAGAATCTAATAGATCCGATTTAAGTGGGTTAAACTTTAATATAGGTTTACATTATCAAACCATGATAAGCGATAAATTAGAATTGCAATCGGCTCTTACATACTCACCTACTAGTGATGTGAAATCTAATAATGAACGTTTTTTTAATAGTTTAACTATAAACCCTAATACAGGTGCAGAATTCATTGTTAATACAATAGAGGCAGATCTTGGTGCTTTAGGCTTAGATAGAACAACCTTGACATTACCATCTAAGTTTACTATAGGGGTAGGTATAGGACAACCTAGAAAATGGTTTGCAGGAATAGATTATACATCTCAAAAAACAAGTGAATTTTCTAATCCATTATATGTAAATCAAGGAACAACATATGAAGATGCTTCTACTTTATCTATAGGAGGATTTTATATTCCAAAATATAGTTCGTTTTCAAGTTACTGGGATAGAGTTGTTTATAGGGCTGGGGTTCGCTTCGAAAAAACAGGTTTAAATATAAATAATGAATCTATTAAAGAGTTTGGCATGTCTTTTGGGGTAGGTGTACCAGTTGGAACAGTATTCTCTAATGCTAATCTAGGAGTAGAAATAGGGCAAAGAGGAACGACAAACGCTAATTTAATAAAAGAAAACTTTGTTAATTTCCAATTAAGTCTATCTCTAAATGATAGATGGTTTAAGAAAAGAAAATATAACTAACGACAGCTAATTGCATAAATATTAAGATTATGAAAAATAAGATTACATTACTAATAACAGTATTATTTTTAGGTCTCAACCTAAGTTTTGCCCAGAGTCAAGAGGAGTGTTTAACCAAGCTGTCTATAATGAGAGAGTATGCTAAGGCTAAAGATTATGATGCAGCATATAAGCCTTTTATGGAGTTAAGAGAAACATGTCCTAAATATAACAGAGCAATTTATTCTGATGGGGAGAAGATTTTAAAAGATAAAATTAAAAAATCTACAGGAGCAGAAAAAATAGCGTATATAAATGATCTTATTAAAATGTGGGATCAAAGAGGGATGTATTTTGCTAGTAAAACCCCTAAAGGAGAATATGAAGCTAAAAAAGCACAATTAAGATACGATAATAGAAAAGAATTAGGCTTAACAGATGCTCAGTTATTTGAAGCTTTCGATAAGCCTTTTAATGAAGATAGAAAATCGTTTAAAAACCAAAAAAGCTTATACATCTATTTTAAGTTGATGGTAAAATTATTTGATGCAAACCAAAAAACGGCTCAGCAATTATTTGATAAGTATGATGATGTAGTAGAAAAAATAGAAGTAGAAGTTAAAGATAACTCAGATAAGTTAAATAAACTTTTAGCAAAAGAAGAATCTGGAAACTCTTTAACAAAGAGAGAAGGACAGTTTAAAAATTACCATACTAAAATTTTAGCAGCATTCGAAAAAATCTCTGGAAGTGTAGATAGAGAATTAGGAGATAGAGCAAACTGCTCTAACTTAATACCATTGTATCAAAAAGATTTTGAAGCTAATAAAACTAACGAAGTTTGGTTAAGAAGAGCTGCAGGTAAAATGTCTGATAAAGATTGTACTGGAGATCCATTATTTTTTAAATTAGTAAATGCGTTACACACATTAAACCCATCTGCTAATTCAGCATACTATTTAGCAATATTAAAAGATAAAGAAGGCGCTAATAATGAGGCTTTAAAGTATTACGAGCAATCACTTACATTACAAGAAGATCCTTTTAAAAAGGCTAAATTATATAAGAAGATCGCTAGCAAATTTAAAAAGAAAGGAAACTATGGTAAAGCAAGAACGTATTTTCAGAAAGCGTTACAACTTAACCCATCAGACAAAAGCCCTCACTCTTTCATAGCAGCAATGTATGCAAGTAGTGCTAAAAACTGTGGAGACTCTGCTTTTAACAAAAGAGCTGTGTATTGGTTAGCAGAAAGCGAAGCTAGAAAAGCAGGAAACAGCAAAGCGGTAGCAAGATATAAAGCGTTAGCACCTCAGAAATCTGATATTTTTACAGCAGGTAATGCAGGAGCAACAATTAAAATTGGATGTTGGATAGGGAGAAGTGTAACAGTGCCAAGTATTTAATGCAAAAAGCAGTAAAATATATTATAAAAACAGGAGTCATGGCAATTGCCATGACTCTGTTTTTTTCATGTAAGAACAATTTTAAAGAGGTGCAAAAAATTGGCATATCTGCTAATGAACCTCAAGGGAAAGCCGAAGGAATTAATGCAAAACGTACAGATTCTGGGAGAGTTTCGGCAAATTTAATAAGCCCAAAAATGTTAGATTTTGGGAATAGATCCTTTGGGTATTCAGAGTTTCCCAAAGGTATTACGTTACATGTTTATAATGACAATAATGAGAAGAGTACCATTATTTCAGATTATGCTATTTTGTATACGCAAACAGATTTAATCGATTTGCAAGGTAATGTTATAATAGCAACACCTACAAAGGATACTTTGTATGCTGAACAATTGTATTTCGATCAAAAAAAGAAATGGATGTTTACTAACCTTCCAGTAACATATAAATCTGAAGGAATCATTACACATGGAGCAGGATTCGATTCTGACAAAGATTTTACACTTACAGAAGTATTAGAAATTAGCGGACAATTTGCTGTTTCAGAATAAACTCTCTTTTACTTTAAAAAAGACCTTATCTCATTAGAGCTTCAAAAATTTCCATATCTTTACCCTATTAAAATTTTTATAAAGTGAAATACTTAAAATTTACACAGTATATCTATCTAATTGCATCATTTTATTTTCTTTATGAAGTTATAAGGAGTTGGGAAACAGATAGAAGTCATGCATATTTATCTTTGTTTTTATGTGCATTAGCAGTCTTTATGTTTTTCTTTAGAAGAAAATTCCATAAGAAGTTTAATGATAAAAACTAATTTAACTTTTTAGTAAATGTCAATAACACTTATTGTAATCATAATTATAGTATCGTTATTGTTTTCCGCTTTTTTTTCGGGGATGGAGATTGCTTATGTGTCTTCTAATAAAATTCATATAGAAATTGAAAAAAAACAGGATGGTTTTTTAGCTAAAATATTAACAAAACTTACAGCTAGACCTTCAAAATTTATAGCAACAATGCTTATTGGAAATAATATAGCATTAGTAGTCTATGGTTTCTTTATGGGAGACTTATTAGTAAGCTGGTTTTCAACATTAGCTCCACAAATAAATTCTTCGTTTATTAATGTAATGTTAACAGATTTTAGTTTATTAACACAAACTATTATATCTACCTTGGTTATATTATTTTCAGCAGAGTTTTTACCTAAAGTTTTTTTTCAAATTTACTCGAATAGCTTAATTAAAATATTGGCTTTTCCAGCCTACTTGTTCTACTTGTTGTTTACATTTATTTCAGATTTTGTTATCTGGATATCTGACTTTGTATTAAAGCGTTTTTTTAAAACCGAAGGAGATCAAGTACAATTGGCTTTTACCAAAGTAGAATTAGGGAATTATATAAGTGAGCAAATGGAGTCTGTTGAAGCTCATGAAGATGTAGATAGTGAAATTCAAATTTTTCAAAATGCATTAGAATTTGCAGAAGTAAAGGCGCGTGAAGTAATGATTCCAAGAACAGAGATTGTTGCTTTAGAAATTAAAGACTCAATAGATGAATTGAAAGCATTATTTACAGATACTGGTTACTCTAAAATTATAATTTATAAAGATACTATAGACGATATTATAGGTTATGTACATGCTTTTGAGCTGTTTAAAAAACCGAAATCTATAAAAGCTATGGTGCTAGCGGTAGAGTATGTTCCTGAGACGATGTTAATTAATGATATTCTTAATGTGCTTATTAAAAAACGAAAAAGCATAGCTGTAGTGTTGGATGAGTATGGTGGTACATCTGGTATAATGACTGTGGAGGATATTGTAGAAGAATTGTTTGGAGAAATAGAAGATGAGCATGATACAGTAATACTCACAGAACAAAAAATAGATGCTTTAAATTATTTGTTTTCAGCTCGTTTAGACGTCGATTATATAAACGAAACGTATAAGCTTAATTTACCCGAAGGAGAGAACTACGAAACTTTGGGAGGTTTAATTGTAGACCATACAGAAGAAATTCCACAACAAAATGATTTAGTAAATACAGAAAAATTTCAATTTGAAATATTAGAAGTATCTGACACTAAAATTGATTTAGTTAGATTAAATGTTAAAGCGGAAGATTAAACTTTGAAATAACATGCTTCTTTACTCTCATTTTAAGAAAAACAGCTCACATTTTTAAATTATTATAATTATTGACTAATTCTACTTTTATTATTAAATAGAAAATGGTATTTTCGCCCACTATATTTCATAAAATCTATTTCAACAGATGGCAATTTTAAATAAGATAAGACAGAAAACATTCGTACTAATATTAGTAATTGCATTAGCATTATTTGCTTTTATATTATCAGGCGTTTTTAGCTCGGACGTAAGTTTAACAGGGAAATCTCCAAATGTAGTCGCTACAGTTAATGGTAAAGATATTTCTAGAGAAGCATTTATGGCTAAAGTAGAAGCTAGAAAAAACCCAAATGCAACCAATACACAGATTATGAATCAAGTGTATAACTATGAGGTGAATAGAATGGTAATGGAGACTGAATATGATGCTTTAGGACTAAGTATAAGTAGAGAGCAGATGATTGAGCTATTAAAGCCAAATTTACAGAATAGCCCAGAGTTTCAAAATGAAGCAGGAGTTTTCGATGTGGCTAAATTGAATACATACATAGCAAATTTAAAAGCATCTCCTAATAAAGCAGCATACCAGCAATGGGTAGATTATGAAACATCAATATCTGCTAATGGTTTACAGGATACTTATATGAATTTAGTTAAAGCTGGAACGACTGCTACATTGACTGAAGGAGCTTTAGAACATAAATTAGAAGGAGATAAAGTAGATATTAAATATGTACAAATTCCTTTTGCTTCTATTCCAGATAGTACAATAGAAGTTTCTAAGTCTGAAATTACAGCTTACATAAACAAGAATAAAAAGAAATACGAGGTTGAAGATTCTAGAAATATACAATATGTAAAATTTGAGGAAGTTGCATCTGTTGAAGATGAAAAAGTAATTAAAACGGAATTAGAAAAATTACTTAATGATAAATATGAAGGAGCAGATTCTACAATAGTAAAGGGATTTAAAAACTTAGCTAAAGAAGATGTTGCAGAATATGTGAGTATACACTCTGAAGGAGCTGTAAAATTCAAAGATAACTATAGTTTCCCTAATACTATCCCAGCAGCTATAAATGATACAATTACTAAAATAGGAGTAGGTGGTGTTTATGGGCCTTATAAAGATGGTGCTAGCTTTAAACTATCTAAATTAGTAGATGTTATTCAATTATCAGATTCAGTTAAAGTAAGACATATATTAATACCTTACGCAGGTTCTGCTAGAGCAGGTGCGGATGTTACTAAAACAGATGAACAAGCAAAAACACAGGCAGATAGTTTATTAGCTGTTATTAAGTCTAATACTACAAAATTCACTGACTTATTAGAATTTTCATCAGATAAAGTAAGTAATGCAGATAAAGGTGAAATTAACTTTGGTTATAATACAGGAATGGCAGAAGAGTTTAAAGCATTCTCTTTTGAAAACAAAGTAGGAGATATAGATGTTGTTAAGACCAATTTTGGATATCATATTATTGAAATATTAAGTCAAAAAGAAAAAAGTCCAGCATACAAAATAGCAACAATAGAAAAGAAAATTGAAGCATCTTTAGATACTGAAGATAAATTGTTTAGAGAAGCATCTAATTTTGAATTAGCAACAGCTAAGAAATCGTTTCAAGACGTAGCAAAAGAGACTAATAAAACAGTTAAGCCTGTAAATACAATAAAAGCATTAGATGAAAATATTCCAGGTGTAGGGAATCAAAGAGAAATTGTACGTTGGGCTTTTGAAGAAGGTAGAAAAATAGGAGACGTTAAACGTTTTAATGTAGCGGGTGGTGATTATGTAATTGTACAATTGACAGCTGAAAACGAAGCAGGTTTAATGAACGTAACAGATGCATCAGTCACAGCATTACCAGAAATAAGAAAAGAAAAGAAAGCAAAGCTAATTAAAGATAGAATTACTGCTACAGCATTACAAGATGTTGCTACTGCTGAAAAGCAAACAGTAAAGTCTGCATCTGCTGTAAATATGAAAAACCCAACGATAGCTGGAGCAGGTAGAGAGCCTTTAGTTGTAGGAACTGCCTTTGGTCTTGAAGAAGGAGCTACATCAAAACTAGTAGTTGGTGATAATGGAGTTTATATGGTGCAAGTAACTAAAAAAACACCAGCAATTGAATTAGATAACTATCAATCTTTTGCAAATAGATTAGAAACAGAAAAGGCTAATGCAGTTACTTCTAGATTATTAAAAGCATTAAAAGATGCTGCAGACATTGAAGATAATAGAGCAAAAACTGTTCAATAAAAATATAGAAAACAGAAATAGAGTAAAGAGCCTTTTGCATTTATGTAAAAGGCTTTTTTTATAAAACCATTTCAGAATAAGGTATGATGGTATTATAACCTTTAGATTTAAAATAAGAGTTTACATACTCTAGAGTGCCAGTGGCTAATATAAAGTCTCCTCCCCAACCGCCTAAACTTTTTATGGCATTATCAAAATCACCAAATAAGTGAGACTTAATAGGAGTTTGGTTTGTTATAGTGCCTATTAAAGATTCGTGAGAAGTTATTAAAGATTCAAAATCTGTTAAACTATCACAAGTTTTCAATTCATTAGTAATAGAATCTATTTTGCTAATAGTCTTAGAAATATGTCTTTTGTTATCATGGTAAGTTTTAATAGCTTCTCGGCTGTCTTTTTTCTGATTTAAATGTACAAAGTATAAGCTGTCTTTAAAGCTAGGGTTAAAGTATACTTGTTTTATGCTAGGCACATTCGCATTTAAATGATATAAAATAGGACTGTCGCTAGATGCACAAGCAATATCATAACCACTACCTCCAAATGTGTCATCAGATAATTTAAAAGGATCAATTTTTGCCCACTGTGCAATATTATTTAGTAATGTAGAAGAAGAACCTAAGCCCCAGTTTCTTTGGAAATCTAATTTGGAAGAAACAGAATATCCCATTTCGCCAATTAAAAAATTAGAATTAAGTGCTTTAGCAACCTTTAAAATTTGAAATAATCTCTTAGAAATGGCGTCTTTGGCAATAGAATTTTCTTTTGCGAGTTCAGTTAAAGAAAAAGAAGTTTTAAACCATGTAATATTATTACTATCCATACTTTTCCATGTAACTTTAGCATCATTTATCTGTTCTACAGATAGTGATTGTCCAAATTTAGTAGGTACAGCAAGAGCTTTAGCGCCGTCTAAAACAACATATTCCCCTGTAAGTAATAATTTTCCGTTACTATAGAATTTTTGCATTTATATATGCTATTTTCTTAAGTTAGTTAAGGCTTCAACAACAGCACTATGTGTTACTGTATGCGTTTTAAAGTAATTAACAATAGATTCTTTTTCTTCTTTATTCGCATCAAATTGATTTAATATATTCATTAAATGCATTTTCATATGTCCCTCCTGTATGCCAGTAGTAGTTAAAGACTTAACAGCTGCAAAATTTTGAGCTAATCCAGCTACTGCAATAATTTGCATGAGTTCTGTAGCTTTAGGTTTGTCTAAAATTTCTAGAGCTACCTTTACCAAAGGATGCAGGCTAGTTAAACCGCCAACTGTACCTAATGCTAAAGGGATTTCTATCCAAAAGCTAAAAATGTCATTTTCTATTTTCGTGTGTGTTAAGCTGCTATATTGTCCGTCTCTAGCGGCATATGCATGTACGCCAGCTTCAACTGCTCTAAAATCATTACCAGTAGCCAAAACAACAGCATCAATACCATTCATTATACCTTTGTTGTGTGTTACAGCTCTATAAGGTTCAACTTCGGCTATAGTAACTGCTTGTACAAATTTTTCAGCAAATAGTTTTGGAGAGATGTCTCCTTCAGCTAGTTCTTTAACAGGACATGATACTTCGGCTCTAACTATACAATCAGGAACATAATTAGAAAGAATACTCATAACAATTTCAATAGACGAATTAAGATGATTTTTAGCATCAGCTTTAAATGTCTTTGCGAATTGCTCTAAACAAGAGTTTATAAAGTTAGCTCCCATAGCATCCAAAGTATCAAAAGTAGCATGCAATTGGTAATAGCCTTTTATATCTTGAGTTTTATCCCTTAATTTAATATCTAAGATGCCTCCACCACGTTTTTCCATATTTTTGGTAATGGGCTTAGTATCTTTAATAAGTTTAGGTTTTATAGCATTAAAATATTGTTCTAATAGTTTGAAATCTCCATGATACATAAAATGAACTTGGCCAATCTTAGTTGTAGATAATACTGTAGTTTTAAAGCCTCCACGACTCATCCAAAATTTTGCAGCTTTACTAGCAGCGGCAACAACAGAGCTTTCTTCAATAGCCATTGGAATGGCATATATTTTTTCATTTATTAAAAAATTTGGAGCAACTCCAAGAGGTAAATAATAATTAGAAATCGTATTCTCTATAAACTCATCATGTAACTGCTGTAGTTTACTATTAGTGTTAAAATATTGAGTAATAGTTTTTTTTGCAGTACTAGAGTTAGATAGGTAAGTACTTACAATCCAGTCTATTTTTTCAGATTTTGATAGTTTAGAAAAACCAGAAATCGATTTATTCATCAGGAAAAATTTAATGTAGCAAATATACTACTCTAAAAGCAAAGTCTATGGTTTTGTATTAAAGTTGAATGAATTATAAAAGAAACTGTAAAATAATCTTGTTTATTAAGGTTGAATCTAAGTAAGTAAATACCCTGTAATATGGTCTATTGGGAAGAAATAACTGTTAATAGTTAGGGTTTTTTGCATATTTTTTAGTAAACTTGACATTATTTTGTTTAAAAATCATTCTTAATGAAAATTTGTAAATTTTTACTGCTCACTTTCCTCTTTGCAACTACTTTAACATCAGCTCAAACTCAAGATATAACCTTAGAAGAAATATGGGGCGGGGAATTTAGAACAGAACGAATGGATGCTTTACATTCTATGAATAATGGACAACAATATTCTGTTTTAAATTTTAATAGAGAAAACGGAAAAACTACAATAGATATATACGATTACAAAACCTTAAAAAAGGAGAAAACTTTAGTAAGCTCTTCAAATATTGAAGAATTACAGTATTTCTCAGATTATAAATTTAGTGACGATGAAAGTCAAGTCCTTTTGGCAACTAATGAAGTATCTATTTTTAGGCGATCCTCTTTAGGTGATTATTATGTGTTAGATACAAAAACAAATAAAGTAACACCAGTTTCAGATAAAAAAATACAAGAACCGACTTTTTCTCCTAATGGAAAAAAAGTCGCTTTTGGTTTAAATAATAACTTGTATATTAAGGATTTATCAACTGGTAAAACTACGCAAATTACTTTTGATGGAGTGAAAAACAAAATCATTAACGGTATTACAGACTGGGTATATGAAGAAGAATTTGCTTTTGTAAGAGCTTTTGAATGGAATGCTAATAGCGATAAAATAGCATTTATTCGTTTTGATGAAACTAATGTTCCGGAATTTTCTATGGATGTCTACGGACAAAATCTATATCAAACCCAAACAGTCTTTAAGTATCCTAAAGCAGGTGAAGCAAATGCTGTAGTGTCTTTACATATTTATGATTTAAAGACCAATAAAGCAGAAGCAGTAAAAGTAAGTAAAGCATATAATGATTTTTATATTCCAAGAATAAAATGGACTAACGATGCTAATATTTTAAGCGCACATTATATGAATCGTCACCAAAATGAATTAGATCTTTGGATGATAGATGCAAAAAAGAACAAAGCATTTATGGCTATAGAAGAAAAGGATAAAGCTTATATAGATGTAACAGATAATTTAACCTTTTTAAAAGATGATAGTTTTATTTGGACTAGTGAAAAAGATGGATACAATCATATTTATCACTATGGAAAAAAAGGAAGACTAATAAATCAAATAACTAAAGGAAATTGGGAGGTAACTAGCTATTATGGTTATGACCCTAAAAATGAAAAAATATATTATCAATCTGTAGAAAATGGCTCAACAAACAGAGATGTATACTCAATTGATTTAGATGGAACTAATAAAAAACGTTTAACTAAAACAAACGGGACTAGTAATGCGGCCTTTAGTGCAGACTTTACTTATTTTATAAATACATTTTCTAGTGCTAATACACCGCCTGAGTATACTTTAAATAATTCTAAAACAGGAAATGTTATTAAACGTATAAAAGATAACGATAAATTAGCAGAAAGACTTACCAATTATAAAACCTCTAATAAAGAGTTTAGTACTATAAGAGTTAATGGGAACGATTTAAATATGTGGATGATTAAACCTGCAGATTTCGACGCAACAAAACAATATCCATTATTTATGTATCAATATTCTGGACCGGGGTCTCAACAAGTTGCTAATAAATGGAATAGTGCTAATGACTACTGGTATCAAATGTTAGCACAAAAAGGGTATATCGTTGTTTGTGTAGATGGAAGAGGTACAGGATTAAAAGGAGCTGACTTTAAAAAAGTAACACAAAAAGAATTAGGTAAATACGAAGTAGAAGATCAAATTGAAGCTGCTAAATTATTAGGAACTCGATCATATATAGATGCAGAACGTATTGGTATTTGGGGATGGAGTTATGGTGGCTTTATGAGTAGTAATGCTTTATTTAAAGGAAATAATGTGTTTAAAATGGCTATAGCAGTTGCCCCAGTAACTAGTTGGAGGTTTTACGATTCTATTTATACAGAACGTTATATGACAACACCTCAAGAAAACGCAAGTGGTTATGATGATAACTCTCCAATAAATCATGTAGATAAATTAAAAGGAGATTTCTTATTAATTCATGGAACAGGAGACGATAATGTACACGTACAAAATACTATGAGAATGGTAGAGGCCTTAATTCAAGCAGATAAGCAGTTTGAATGGATGATTTATCCAGATAAGAACCATGGTATTTATGGTGGAAACACAAGATTACATTTGTATAAAAAAATGACAAACTTTATCGATAGAACTTTAGGAGACAAAATTAAAGCAACTAAAGAGAAAGTCAAGATTAAAGGGTAATATATACTAACTAATAAATAATTTATTTATATGGAAATTTCAAATGCGACAAAAGAAAAAGAGTTGTTTGGACATCCAAAAGGACTTTATGTTCTGTTTTTTGTTGAAATGTGGGAACGCTTTTCCTATTACGGAATGCGTGCAATCTTAACTTTATTTTTAGCGGCTCCAATTTTATTGGGAGATCCACAATCTGGTTATGGTTGGACTAATGCTGAAACTCTTTCTTTCTATGGAACATATACAATGTTTGTGTATTTGACATCAATCCCTGGAGGTTGGATTGCAGATAAGTTTATTGGTCAGAAAAAAGCCGTAATGTTAGGAGGTTTATTATTGTGTATAGGACATGGTATTTTAGCTGTAAATGCGGAATGGGCATTCTTTACAGGTTTGATTTTTATAGTGATAGGAGTTGGATTTTTAAAACCAAATATTTCAACTATGGTCGGAGGTTTATACAAACAAGGAGATGATAGAAGAGATAGAGGATTTTATATTTTTTATATAGGAATTAATTTAGGAGCATTTTTAGGAGCTTTATTAGTAGGAGCTGTTGCAGCTAAATATGGATGGCATTATGGATTTGGTTTAGCTGGTATAGGTATGGTATTAGGGCAAATAGTATACATGTATGGTTTGAAATATTTAACTGGAGTTGGAGATTTTTTAGGAAAACAAGATTCTCCTAATAAAGATTTAATGAAAAAACCATTAACAAAAGTTGAAAAAGATAGAATGTTGGTGATGTTCCTATCTTTTTTAATTATAATTGTTTTTTGGGGAGCATTTGAGCAAGCAGGTGGTTTAATGAGTTTATATACCGAGCAAAAAACTGATAGAGTGCTATCTTTCTCATTACCATTTATTGGTAATGAAGTGCCGGCAGCTGTTTTTCAGTCGATAAATGCATTTTTTATAATCACTTTAGGAACTTTAGTTGGTGGGTTTTGGTATAAATGGGGTAAAAAAGGAAAAGAGTCTTCTTCTTTATTTAAAATGGCAATAGGTGTAATTATTATGGCATTTGGATTCTTCTTTATGAGTAAAGCGTCTACAGAAGTTATTATGGATGGAGAAAATATTGTAGAAAGATCAGCTATGATCTGGCTAGTGTTAGCATACTTATTTCACACTATAGGAGAGCTTTGCGCTTCTCCAGTTGCCTTATCATTTATTACAAAACTAGCACCTTTAAAATATGCTTCTTTTATGATGGGGGCTTATTTTGCAGCAACAGGTTTAGGGAATAAAGTTGCAGGATTAGTAGGGGAGCTTTCTGAGAATGCAGGTGAATTTGAAGTGTTTACAGGGATAGGTGTTACATGTACTATTTTTGGAATATTAATAATATTAATTCTTAAGCCATTAAAGAGATTGACCCATGGAGCTGAAGATATTGAAGGAACTACTCATGAAGAAGCAGAAGGCTTCGAACTAGCAGACACTAACTAATATTTAATTATATATGAACACAGATATTGAAAGTCTATTTAAAGATAAAGTTTTAGGTCATCCAGCAGGGTTATTTGTATTGTTTTTTACAGAAATGTGGGAACGTTTCTCGTATTATGGAATGCGAGCACTCTTAGTATTATTTTTTACTGCTTCACTATTGGATGAAGGATGGGGTTGGCCACGAGAATGGGCATTTGCAATTTTTGGAACATACACTTCATTAGTGTACTTGTCTACAATGGTTGGAGGTTATTTTGCTGATAATGTTATTGGGATTAGAAAAGCAGTAGTAATAGGGGCGTTACTAATGACTTTAGGTCATGCGTGCATGGCAGTTGAAACTTCTTTTTTTATATATTTAGGATTAGGTTTGTTAGTTGTTGGGAGCGGTTTTTTTAAACCGAATATGACTTCTATTATTTCTGAAATGTATGAAGGGAAAGAAGAGAAAAAAGATGGTGCATATACTATTTTTTATATGGGTGTAAATGCAGGAGCCTTTTTAGGAATTCTATTATGTGGTTATCTTGGTGAGAAAATTGGATGGTCTTGGGGATTTGGAGTTGCTGGCATTTTTATGCTATTTGGGTTATTACAATTTTGGTTTGCTCAAGGCATTTTTGGTAAAATAGGAGATGGTCCAAAAAATAAGAATGTAGATTTAATTGATGATATTTCAACATCTAATGAGTCCAAAGATGAAGTGCGTAATCCGTTTACTGGTTTGCAGAAGGTTTTAATTGGAATTTCATCTATATTAGGTTTGGCTTGGATTTTTAACGATCCAGTTTCAAAAATATCTAAAGGAGAATATAATTTATTTCCTTTTGAGTTAGGAGGCATATCAGGATCAACAATTATTATCTTAGTAGCTTTAGGTATTTTTGTTACTTTGCTATTAATGCGTATTCCTAAATACACACCGGTTTTAAGGGATAGGATGATTGCTGTAGTGTTTTTTGCTTTTGTAACCATATTCTTCTGGGCTATTTTTGAGCAATCACCAAGTTCTCTTACGGTATTCGCAAAAGATTATACACAAAGAACTTTAGAAGGAAGTGCTGGGATGGTTTTTAAAATTGTTAACTCTTTGATGACTATAATTCCACTTGGAATTATTACTTGGGTACTATATTTATTATTTAAGAAAACATTTGCAAAGTATGCTTTGTCAAATATGTTCTTATCAATAAGTTTTGTGATTGTTTGGGGAATTGCTTTATGGATGTTGTATACCGAGTTTTTGAAAGATACTACAGAAGTACCTGCGTCGTGGTTTTCAATATTAAACTCTTTATTTATTATAACATTAGCACCATTATTTTCTAAATGGTGGGAGAGTAAATACAATCCTAATGCTAATATGAAGTGGGCAATTGGAATGATTTTATTAGGAATTGGTATGGCATTTGTCGCCATAGGTTCTTCGGGTGTCGCTCCTGGTGCAAAAACGGCATCAGTAAGTATGATATGGCTTATTTTAGTGTATTTATTTCATACTATGGGAGAATTATGTGTATCACCTGTAGCTTTGTCATATGTGTCTAAATTAGTTCCAGGACGTATGATAGCATTTATGTTTGGTATATGGTATCTTGCGGTAGCTATTGGAATGAAATTGGCAGGAGTATTTGCAGAGTCATCTGAAGCGATAGCTAAAGAAAGTGGATTAAGTACTTTCTTTTGGATATTAACAGCAGTTTCTATAGGGTTAGGAGTATTGTCAGCAATTCTATATCCAGTTATTAAAAAGCTAATGCATGGAGTTAAATAGTAAAATACGGATGTAATAAAAAATGCCTCATTGAGGCATTTTTTATTTTTTGTAACTTTGGAATGCTATTTGCGACTACGTTAAAGAATTAAAAGATTAAAAAATGAAGAAATCTATTGTTTTAGTATTATGTGCAGTATTTGCTACAATATCAATATATGCGCAAGAAATTAATTGGGTAACATTAGAAGAGGCTGTAGAGCTTCAAAAGAAAGAGCCAAGAAAAATTATGATGGATATGTACACATCATGGTGTGGGCCTTGTAAGGCATTAGATCGTAATACTTTTCATAACAAAGATGTTGCAGATTATGTAAATAAACATTATTATGCCGTAAAGTTTAATGCTGAAGGTAATGATGTTATAAAGTTTAAAGGAGAAACATTTACAAATCCAAACTATAATCCAGCTAAAGCAAGTAGAAGAAATTCAGCACATCAATTGTCTCGTTTTTTTAGTATACGTTCGTATCCAACAATAGTATTTTTAGATGAAGAAGCAGAGTTTATTGCGCCTATAGTAGGATATAAAAAACCACAACAATTAGAGCTATACTTAAAAATGTTTAAAAAGGATGAACATAAAGGAATGGATACGCAGGAGGCATTTAATGACTATTATAAAAAATTCAAAGCAGAGTTTAAAGAATAATAGAATATTCAATTTAAAGATATAATAAAAGCTCCTTTTTCACTAGTATTATGAAAAGGGAGTTTTTCTTTTTTACAAATCTGTTTCCAGCGTTTTACAAACGATTTATAATTACTACCATCTGCAATAATGTATTTAGGTTGTAAGGTGTTAATCAACCTTTCTAAATTAATTTTTGGAGATTGTCTAAGTAATACATATGTTGGTTTAAAATTTTCTAAATTATAAGCTCTTAGACTATCAATAACTAACAAGTAATCTGAGTTTATATTATATATTGTTTGCAGATTATTAGTGGTTAATACATTAATATTATTAGCTATTTTATAGCTAGAAATTATGCTGTTGTTTAAACTATCTAGATCAGAGTTAAGCTTTAACTCTGTATTGCTTTTATGAGCAATAATAGTGTGTTTGTTTTTGTGAAAGATGATAAATTGAGAATTGTTAGAATTGTACTTATTAACAATGAAACTACATTGAAAACAAATTATAGAGATTAATGTAATATATACACGTTTGTAGTTCTGTTTAATACCCCACCTAATAATAGAAAGTATTAGTAAGTATGCGATAAATACTTGTACACTATTAAAATAAATTTCAGTAAAGATAAATTGTTTTTGCTCAGCAACCCATTCTACGAGATTATTCATTGCTGAAATAATAATACTATAAAACGTAACTAAAAAATCAGGTAAACTATTTAAAAAAGCAAGAATTACAATTAATATACCTAGTCCTAGAATAAAGCCAAGAAATGGAATAATAATTAAATTAGAAACAAAAAATAAACTGGGAAACTGGTGGAAATAAAATAAGCTTACAGGAATAACTCCTAATTGAGCAGCTATGGTTACAGTGAAAATATTCCATAGCCATTTTATTACTTTGTATTTGGGACTCCATAATTTAACTAATAAAGGTTGTATGGTAACAATTGCGATTACAGCTAAATAACTTAATTGGAAACCAATATCAAATATAAAAAGAGGTTTAAAAAGAAGTAAAATAAAAATAGAAAGGGCTAATGTATTGTAAATATTAGTTGAACGTTTTAAATGCATTACTACAGAAATAATACTAAACATGGTAACAGCTCTAACTACAGAAGCCGATAAGCTAGCTATAATAGCAAAACTCCATAGAGATATAAGTATGGAACCTACTTTTAATATATTTCCTCGTTTTAAATAAATTAATGGATGAAATAAACTATTTAATAAGAGTAATAGAATACCAACATGTAAGCCTGAAACGGCTAAAATATGAATAGCTCCAGCATTAATGTAATTATTTTGAACAGTTTTACTAATACTTTGTTTTTGTCCAAATATCAGAGCATTTATAACTGCAAGCTCATCGGTTTTGAAGTGATAAAGATTAAGTTTGTTGTTAATAGTTCTGCGAAGTAAATCTGCATAACCATAAAGAGTATATGGACTTTTGTTAACTGTGAATAGTTGTTTTTTTGAACAGAAAATTTGATGATATATATATTGCTTTTCTAAGTAGTGTTTATAATTAAACTGATTAGGGTTTAATGGAGGAGCAATGTTTTCTAACGATTGGTAAGTAGTGTAAATATCATCTATGTGTAAAGAAGAGTTTATACTATCTTTAGAAATATTTAATAAGGCAGTTCCAGAAACAGTTTGTTTACCAATTTTTAATAGCTCTATAGTGTATTTTTTATTGTAAATATTGGGTTTTAAAATATTATTTACTTTAAAAGTAATTGATTGATTTGATAAATCAGTTTTAGTGTAGTGAAGTGGGGTTAGTTTTTGATTTCTTAAATTGGTTATAAGTACACCAATAGACATGGTTGTAATAAAACAAAGAAAACTAAAGCCCATTGTTTTACTTACAGTCTTTTTTAACACAAAAAGCAAGCCACCTAAACTAATTAAAAAGATTATTGTTAGATATAGAGAAAGATTAATTGAAATATTAGAATAGTAGGCAATTAATATGCCTACGACTAAACAAATAGTTAGTTGTATTATGTTGAAGTTAAGGGTTTTCAATAACTCTAAGTTAGTGAAAAATCTTACATAATATTGGGTGATAATGTTAATTATTCATTTTCATGAAAATGAATAATTAATTTAAATGTAATGATTATAACAAACGTCTAGCTTGTACAAAAGCAAAATACCAATAGCGTTCAGCTAAATTAGATATAATAACACCTTTGCTACTAGAGGAGTGGATAAACTCAACATTTCCTGTACGTGAAGAAGTAACTATGCCAACATGATTTACCTTACGACTATTCTTTTTAGTTGCAAAAAAAACTAAGTCTCCAGGCTTTACTTTTTTTAAATCAATCCAATTTCCATGAGAAGCCATAGCGCTAGAAACCCTAGGGATATTTATGTTTTCTTTTTTAAAAGCAGTATAAACTAAACCAGAACAATCCATTCCAGCTTTAGTAGTTCCTCCATATTTATAACGCGTTCCTTTATATTGCTTAGCATTGTTTACAATAGCTTTTGCAAGAGTACTAGTGGTTGTAGGTTTTGTTGTTGTATTACGTGTTGATTTGGGCCTTTTAACAGTTTTAGTTGTTTTTTTAGTAACAACACGTCTGTTTTTAGAGGAACCACATGACGTTAGTGTTAAAGCGAAAATCGAAAGTAAAATTAGGGCTTTTTTATGCATTAAGAATTAGGTGTTATTAATAGTTTTGTAAATTAGTTTTGAGGTGTTTTCACTGGCACCTTTACCACCAAGAGCCTTTTCTAAATCATAATAATGAACAAAGAATTTAGTGCGCTCATAGGAATCTAGTAGCCTATTGAGTTCTTTTTTTAAGCGATTAGTATTAAAATCGTTTTGAATTAACTCAGTCACCGCTTCTTTATTTAAAATTAAATTAACTAGAGAAATATAATTTAAATCTACCAAACGTTTTCCAATTTGGTAAGATAGCCAGCTACCTTTATAGCAAACCACTTGTGGGACTTTAAAAAGAGCGGTTTCAAGAGTAGCTGTGCCAGAAGTAACTAATGCTGCAGTAGAAACACTTAATAAATCATATGTTTTGTTAGAAATGAAATGAATATTAGTCTTTTTAATAAATTGCTTGTAGAAATTATAATCTTGACCAGGAGCTCCAGCTATAACAAATTGGTAATCTTTAAAATTATCTACAATACTTAACATTATAGATAATATTTTTGTGATTTCTTGTTTTCTACTTCCAGGGAGCAAGGCGATAATGGGTTTGTTACTTAAACCATTTTGAGCTCTAAATTCAAATTCATCAACTTGTACTCTACCAGCAATAGCATCAATTAAGGGGTGTCCAACAAAATGTACAGGGAAATTGTGTTTATCTTCGTAAAAAGGTTTTTCAAAAGGAAGAATAACGTACATTTCATCAATGTCATGTTTTATAGCTTTAATTCTATTTTCTTTCCAAGCCCAAATTTGTGGAGAAATATAATAATGAGTTTTATATTGCTTTTGTTTAGCCCATTTAGCAATACGTAAATTAAACCCAGGGTAATCGATAAAAATAATAACATCTGGATTATAATCTTCAATGTCTTTTTTGCAAAATGCTAAATTTCGAGTTATGGTTCTTAAATTCATTAGAACCTCCAAAAACCCCATAAAAGCTAAATCTTTATAGTGTTTTACAAGTGTCCCTCCAATACTTTGCATAAGGTCTCCTCCCCAAAATCTAAAATTGGCGTTGACATCCTGAAGTAATAGAGATTTCATTAGATTGGAACCATGTAAATCTCCCGAAGCTTCACCCGAAATAATGTAATATTTCATCTGCTTATATTAGTAGTTTGTTTTGTAATATGATTTTTTTCTAAAATTTATTTACTAAAAAAATAATAGCGACTATAATTATAGCTAAAATTAAACCTTTAGCATGATCTTCCCTTTTTTTACTTAAAAAATAATAAAAAACAGGAAGGTTTAAAAGAATGCCAATACCTGCATAGTTTTTAATACTAGAAAAAGATACTATTTTTTGTGCAATTTCTTTAGACTCTAAACCTAAACTAATGTTTAAATAAAGCATATAAAATGTTATTCCTATAAAAGTAACCGCTAACCCAGTTAAAAAACCAGTAATAATTGCTTTTTTATTCATTAAAATTCCATGTGTTTAGTTCTTGAATACATTGATGAGCTGTTAAATCGAATTGTACAGGGACTACAGAAATATAACCGTTTTCTAAAGCCCATTCATCTGTATCTTTTCCTTCGTCATAGTTTTCAAATACTCCAGAAAGCCAATAATAATCTTTGCCTTGAGGCGTTTGCCTTTTGTCAAAAGCTTCTTTCCAATTAGCTTTAGCTTGTCTACATATTTTAACGCCTTTAATTTTAGAATCTTCTAAATCAGGAATATTTACATTTAATACGACACCAGTTTTTAAACCGTGATCTAAAACATTTTTAGCAATAATCTTTGCGTACTTTTTGGAAGCATCGAAATTAGTTTTCCAACTATGGTTTAAATTAGAGAAGCCTATAGCAGGAATGCCTTCAATACCAGCCTCTATAGCTGCACTCATAGTTCCAGAATAAATAACATTAATAGATGAGTTTGATCCGTGGTTTATTCCTGAAACACAAAGATCTGGCTTTCTATCTAAAATTTCATTTATTGCAATTTTTACACAATCAGCAGGAGTGCCAGAACAGCTATACTCTTTGTCAATACTATTATCAATATTAATTTGTTGTAAGTGTAGAGTCGAGTTTATGGTAATAGCATGTCCCATACCACTTTGCGGGCTGTCTGGAGCAACAACAACAACTTCGCCAATGGTTTTCATAACATCAATTAAGGCTCTTATACCTGGGGCCGTTACGCCATCGTCATTAGTAACTAAAATAAGTGGTTTTTTTGTCATTATCCCTCGATTTACTCGCTAAAATACACAAAATCTTATGTATTCTAGCTTTTTAACGCGTTTAACAAAAAATTAGCTTCAATTGCATTTGTTGGCACGGTTTTTTCTTTATTTTAGTAGAATCATATCAGTTTTATTTTTAAGGGGAAATTACTTGAATAAGAGAGCGAAAAATAAAATGAATATAATTAAGAATACTAAAAAAAGATAAAATGAAAAAGAAGTATAATGTATTAATGTTAGTGCTGTTGTTAGCATTTGGATCATGCAGTTTTACAGCTAAAGTTGATGATGACCCAGATAAGGATAAGTTATTAATTCAAATAATAACGCTTGCCTTAGAACAATTACATTTCCAACCTAAAGATTTTAATGACGAATTCTCTAAGGATGTTTACGATACTTATTTACAAAAAATAGATCCATTAAAGAGATATTTTTTAAAATCAGACATAGAAGAGTTCGCTAAATATAAATCTGAAATAGATAATCAGTTAATGAATTATGATATTTCATTTTTTAATTTAACAAATGAGCGAATGGTAAAGCGTATTAATGAAACAAAAGCGATCTACAAAGATATTTTGAATACGCCTTTCGATTTTTCAATAGATGAAGATATAAATACAGATTATGAAGAACATGATTATGTTAAAAATAAAAAGAAATTAAAAGAACGTTGGAGACAACAACTTAAATTTAGAACCATTGCTACTTATGATGCTTTAGTTTCTGAAAAGGAGGAGCAAGCTAAAATGGATTCTGAAACATTGGAGAAATTAAAGAAGGAAGTTAAGGATAAGGATGACTCTAAAAAGATTTCATTAGAGAAAACATTGGCAGAGTTGGAAGCAGAAGCTAGAGGTGAAACATTAAAAAATTTGGATATTTATTTTACGGATTTTATTGATGATATGCAGCGCAAAGATTGGTTTGCTATGTATATAAATTCTATAGTTGAAGAATTCGATCCGCACACTTCATATATGGCGCCAACAGATAAAGATCGTTTCGATCAACAAATATCTGGACAATTGGAAGGTATAGGTGCTCGTCTTCAAAAGCGTATGGATTATACAAAAATAACAGAGCTTATTTCTGGGGGACCAGCGTGGAGAGGAAAGGAACTAGAAGTGGGAGATGTTATTTTAAAAGTACGTCAAGAAGAAGAAGAAGAGCCTGTAAGTATCGTGGGAATGCGTATAGATGATGCTATTAAATTAATAAAAGGGCCAAAGGGAACAAATGTATACCTGACTTTAAAGAAGGTTGATGGAACTATTGAAGAAATATCTATAACGAGAGATATAGTTGAGTTGGAAGAAACTTATGCTAAATCTTCTACAGTGAAGAAAAACGATAAGACATATGGAGTTATTAATTTACCTAAGTTTTATATAGATTTTAATGATTATGATAATAGAAATGCAGCTTCAGATATTAAAAAAGAAATAGAAAGGCTTAAAGCAGAAGGAATGGAAGGTCTTGTTTTAGATTTGCGAAACAATGGAGGAGGGTCTTTAAAAACTGTGGTTGATATTGCTGGGTTATTTATTAAAGAAGGGCCAATAGTTCAAGTAAGATCTACTGGTGAGCCAAAAGAAGTTTTAAAAGATAAAGATAAGTCTATAATGTGGGATGGGCCATTAGTAATAATGGTTAACGAATTATCTGCTTCTGCATCAGAGATTTTAGCAGCAGCAATGCAAGACTATAAAAGAGCTATTATAATTGGAAGTAAGCAAACATATGGAAAAGGCACAGTTCAAAATATATTAGAATTAAATAGAATGGTAAGAAATAGTTCTCATGGAGATTTAGGAGCTATAAAAATTACAAGGCAAAAATTCTATCGTATTAATGGAGGATCTACACAATTAGAAGGAGTAAAAAGTGATGTGGTAGTTCCAGACCGTTATAGTTTTGTAGACATAGGAGAGAGAGACCAAGAAAATCCGTTAGAGTGGGATAAAATTGATGCAGTGGATTACGAATTTTGGGGGAATTACTATGATTATGATGCAACGATTAGTAATAGTAAAGCACGTATGGAAAATAATGAGCAGTTAGCATTAATAGAGAAAAATGCTAAGTGGATTAAAGAGCAGATGGATGATAATGTGTTCTCTTTAAATTACGAAAAATATAAGGCAGAATTAAAAGAAGATGAAGAAACAGCCAAGCAATTTGATGCATTATCAGATTATAAAACAAACCTAACATTTTCATCATTGCCATACGAAAAGGCTCTGTTTGCTAAAGATACAATTCTAGAAGAAAAGCGTAAGCGTTGGCACGAAAGCTTAAGTCAAGATGTTTATATGGAAGAAGCATTAAATGTGTTGGAAGACTTAAAAATGACTTATGAAATTAAAAAATTAGCTACTGTAAAAGACTAAAAAAGTCTATGAGTAAAACAACAGCGAACTCATTAAGTAAATTAGCGCTCCAAAAGTTTAAAAAGAACTTTTGGGGCGTTTTCAGTTTTTATTTTATTGTACTGGTTGGTATAATATCAGTATTTGCCTATGTTTTTGCGCCAGACAATTCGCAAAATGCAAATCAAATGCATTTATCTATACATTCTAAAAAACCAGGGTTTAAAACTAAACTGTTGACATTACCTTCCGAAATTGAAAAAAAGCAAGGTTTTTTTGATAAACTATTTTTTGGAGAGATTGTTATTAAAACAGAAATACCAATTACAGATTATATAATTAAGGAAAATACAATTAGTTATACAGAATATGCTTCAGATGGTTTGCAGGGTTTACAGAAGACGTTGAAATTTAATAACAACTTTTCTGAAGAAGCTATAATAAGTGAAAAAACATTTTATTTAGGTACAGATAAATACGGGAGAGATCTATTAAGTCGTGTGTTGGTAGGTGCGCGAATTTCGTTTTTTATTGGGTTTGTGGCAGTCTTCATCTCTTTAGTAATAGGGTTGTTTATGGGAAGTTTAGCAGGTTATTTTGGAGGGAAAGTAGATGCAGTAATTATGTGGGTTATTAATGTCACTTGGTCTATTCCAACACTATTGTTAGTTATAGCTATTACATTAGCTTTAGGTAAAGGCTTTTGGCAAGTGTTTATAGCTGTAGGTTTAACAATGTGGGTAGAAGTTGCTCGTGTAGTTAGAGGGCAAATTATAGGGGCTAAGGAGTTGCAGTATGTAACAGCAGCAAGAGCGTTAGGGTTTAATCACTTTAGGATAATATCTAAACATATTTTACCTAATATAATGGCACCTGTAATAGTTATTTGTGCAGCAAACTTCGCTGCCGCTATTTTAATAGAAAGTGGGTTAAGTTTTCTAGGTATTGGAGCGCAACCACCAATGGCAAGTTGGGGAGCGATGATAAAAGATCATTATAACTATATAATTTTAGGAAAACCTTATTTGGCGATTATACCAGGGTTGTGTATTATGGGTTTAGTTATGGCATTTATGTTAATAGGTAATGCTTTGCGTGATGCTTTAGACGTTAAAAGCTGATATTTGTTAGTTGTTTATTTCAAATATCCTTAAGTCGTATATTCTGTATTGTAAAAAGGGGGTAGAACTATCTGTTAAGTTCCATGTTTTCGTTTAAACTATTTATATACTCTAAAACATCATCTTTTCCAATGTTTTTAGAACTAGATGTAATAAAATAATTAGGCATTTCTTCCCACGTTTCTAAAAGAATAGTTTTGTATGCTTCAACATGATTATCTATGGCCTTAGGTTTCAATTTGTCTGCTTTGGTGAAAATAATAGAAAAAGGAATACCACCTTTTCCTAAATATTGCATAAATTCTAAGTCTATAGGTTGTGGTTTGTGGCGAATATCTACTAAAACAAATGCAGAAACTAATTGTTGTCGTTGTTCAAAATATTGAGTAATAAATTTTTGAAAAACTTTTTTTGTTGTTTTAGAAACACGAGCATAGCCGTAGCCAGGTAAATCTACTAAAAACCATTCCTTATTAATTATAAAATGGTTTATTAATTGAGTTTTACCAGGGCGCCCAGATGTTTTTGCTAAGCTCTTTCTGCTGGTTAACATATTTATAAGAGAGGATTTTCCAACATTGCTTCGTCCAATAAAAGCATATTCAGGAATCATTCCTTTTGGACATTTAGCCACATCGGAATTACTCATTACAAATTCAGCAGATTTAATTTTCATTGTTTAGCGTTTTCTTGAAAATGGAAAGTTTTATAATTCCTGAGAAACAGAGAATCGTATTAATATAACCTTAATTATTTTAAGTTGTAAAAGTAATGAATTTATTACTGCTAGTTTTATATGCTTTTCTAGAATTCTCTTTGTTGTAACCAGTCAAATAAAATTTGGTTGAAAGCGTCGGGATGTTCCATCATAGCGGCATGCCCACATTTATCAATCCAGAATAAGTCAGAATCTGGTAGTAAAGTGTTAAACTCTTCTGCAACTTCAGGAGGTGTAACTATGTCATTTTTACCCCAAATAATGCATACAGGAGTATTCATTTTTGGTAAATCGGAAGCCATATTATGTCTAATTGCGCTTTTAGCAATGGCTAATGTCTTAATAAGTTTATTTCTGTCGTTAACAGTTTCATAAACTTCATCTACTACCTCTTTAGTTGCAACAGCTGGGTCGTAAAATACTTCTTGTGCTTTCTTTTTAATAACTTCATAATCCCTTCTTTTAGTGTAGCCTCCTCCCATAGCACTTTCATATAAGCCAGAACTACCTGTGATAACTAGAGCTTTTACGGTTTTTGGGTGCGTTTTTGTGTGGTATAAACCAATGTGCCCACCTAGAGAATTACCAAGTAAAATAACGTTTTTTAACCCTTTAAATTCAATAAATTCATTCAAGTATTTTGCAAACGCTTTTACGTTTGTCTTTATAAGAGACATGGTGTAAACAGGAAGCTCAGGGATAATGACTTTGTATCCATTTTTGCTAAAATGTGAGGTAACACTATCAAAATTACTTAAGCCTCCCATAAGGCCATGTAGTACTATAATTGGTGTTCCTTCTCCAACTTCAATATAGTTAAATTTTCCTTCTTTTTTTAAAGTATGCGTCATTAAACGTTAGTCGATTCGTTGAAAGCAAATATAGGTATTTCAATCAAAAAAATAACATAATCTCCATAGAGTTAATTGAGTAAAGTAAAATGCAAAAGAAGAAATTTAATTTAAGGAGCTCTTTTTGTTGAATTAAATGTCTGATATATAGTGTTTAAAGGTGTTTTAGGATGTTGAGGTTCTGTATTGAAGAGTTAAATTGGAGAATAGTTATTAACAAAGTGGTAAAATGTGGTAAAATGTGGTAAATTTTTCAATATATTTGAATCTTAAAAGACAGACTCCAAGTTAAAACGTTTTGAACTCATTAATAGGAACATACGAATGTAAAGCGGATGCCAAAGGACGGCTAATGCTTCCTGCTGCGCTTAAAAAACAGCTTGCTCCTGTGTTGCAAAATGGGTTTGTACTTAAAAGAGCCGTTTTTCAACAATGTTTAGAATTGTATCCAATGGAAGAATGGGGACAATTAATGCAGAAAATGAATAAACTTAATCGTTTCAAAAAAAAGAACAATGATTTTATTCGTCGTTTTACTGCTGGGGTAAAAATGGTTGAAGTAGATAGTAATGGAAGGTTGTTAATACCAAAAGATTTAGTGGTGTTTGCAAATATCTCTAAAAATATAGTGGTGTCCTCTGCTATAAATATTGTTGAAATTTGGGACAAAGATAATTATGAACAAGCCATAGATGATGCAGCTGTAGATTTTGCAGACTTAGCAGAGGAAGTTATGGGACAAGACGATGAAGTAGATGGAATATCATAATCCAGTATTATTAAAAGAAACCGTAGATGGTTTAAATATAAAAGAAGATGGGGTCTATGTGGATGTTACTTTTGGAGGAGGAGGACATAGTAGAGAAATATTAAAGCGACTTGGTCCAAAAGGAAAATTATTTGCTTTCGATCAAGATGAGGATGCTTTAGAGAATATAATTGATGATGAGCGATTTACATTAATTCATGAGAATTTTAGGTATATCAAAAGATTTTTAAGGTTTTATGGAGTTAGGGCGGTAGATGGTATATTGGCAGATTTTGGGGTGTCTTCACATCAATTTGATGTAGCAGAACGTGGTTTTTCTACTCGCTTTGAAGCTGATTTAGATATGCGAATGAACCAAAATAATGAGTTGTCTGCATATCATGTTATAAATGAATATGAAGAAGAACAGATAAAGCAAGTGTTGTTGCAATATGGAGAGTTGAGAGCTGCGCCAGCAATGGCTCGCTTAATTGTAGCATCACGTCAGCAAGAACCTATAATAACAAGCGAGCAATTAAAAACTACATTAAAAAAGTTTTTGTCTCCAAAACATGAAAATAAGATACTGGCGCAAATCTATCAAGCTATTCGTATAGAAGTGAATCAGGAAATAGAAGTGTTAAAAGAATTTTTAGAGCAAACGCCAGAATTGTTAACCCCAGAAGGGCGTTTAAGTTTTATAAGTTATCACTCGTTAGAAGATAGATTGGTAAAACGATTTATAAGAAATGGAATGTTTGAAGGTGAGCCTGAAAGAGATGTATTTGGGAATTTTGAAGTGCCACTTAAAAAAGTGGGGAAATTAATAATACCAAGTAAAGAAGAGATAAAAGAAAATAATAGAGCAAGAAGTGCAAAACTACGCGTCGCCCAAAAAGCATAGAATATATTTTGCATTCTTAAAAAGGAATAAAGAGAAAGAGAGAGCTTCGCTTTTGTGAAGAATAAATATGAAAAAGAATATATATAGCATATTACGAGGGACGTTTTTAGTAAGCGATGATTCCTTTAAAAATTGGAGAATGATACTCTTCATTTCTGTATTGGCTATAGTAATGATTGCTAGTTCGCATAGTGCAGATAAAAAAGTGCACGAAATAGCACGGCTTGGAAATCAAGCAAAAGAACTGCGGTCTGCTTTTATAGATGGAAGGGGAAAGTTAATGGAGATGAAAAAGCAAACAGTAGTAACGCAAAAAATGAAAGAAAAAGGATTAAAAACCTCAGAGGTACCGCCTCAAAAAATAAAAGTTAAACCACAACAAAATTAAGTTCTATCGTGGCAACAAACGAAACGAACATATTAAACCGATTGTATTTTGTGGCAGGATGTATGTTCATCTTTGGCCTGGCTGTGGTATTTAAACTCTTAAGTATTCAATTTGTAAACGGGGATAAATATAGAGAGTTGGCGGAAAAAAGAACTGTAGCACGAGTAGATATACCAGCAAATAGAGGTAATGTGTATTCTATAAATGGTAATTTACTAGCTACATCAATACCTAAGTACGATATACGTATAGATGCCTTAACGCCTTCTCAAAAAACATTCGAAAAGTATATAAAACCATTAAGTGATTCTTTAGCTAAATATAAAGGGAAAAGCTCTAGTCATTATCAAAAAGCGTTAAGAAAAGCACGAGCAAATAAAAATAGATATTATTTGTTGGCTAGAGGCATTGGTTATTCAGATTATATACGCTTACGTAATTTTCCAATGTTAAGGCTTGGAGCGTATAAAGGAGGTTTAATAGTAGAACAAAATACTAAACGAGAGCATCCAATGGGGGGGATTGCGCAACGTACTATAGGTTACGAGCGTATAGATGATAAAGGAAATGTAACGCGACCAGGAATAGATGGAGCTTTTGGAGTTAAATATTTAAGAGGTAAAAACGGAAGTCGTTTAAAGCAGAAGATAGGAAAAGGACAGTGGAAGCCTGTAAGAGACGCTAATGAAGTGGAACCACAAGATGGTTATGATGTATATACAACCATAGATGTAAATATACAAGATATTGCGCATCATGCACTATTAGAGCAGTTAGAGATATATGAGGCAGAGCATGGTTCGGTTGTGGTAATGGAGGTGAAAACAGGAGAGATAAGAGCAATTTCTAATTTAGGAAGAACATCAAAAGGTGATTATTACGAAAAATTAAATTATGCAGTGGGAGAGTCGCATGAACCAGGGTCAACCTTCAAGTTGATGGCGATTATGGCGGCGTTAGAAGATAAAGTAATAGATACATCTACAGTAATAAATACAGGAAATGGATCCAAACGATTTTATGGACGTTCAATAACAGATACACGTGGGCACGGAAAAATATCTGCAGCACGTACATTCGAGCTGTCATCTAATATAGGTTTGGCAACCATTATAGATGAGCATTACTCAAAATCTCCAATGAATTTTGTTAAAAGGCTGGACTCTTGGGGGCTTAATGATGTGTTAGATTTGCCTATAGTTGGGGAAGGGAAGCCAAATATTCCGAGACCAGGGGATGACAACTGGAGTCGTAATGCGTTACCATCTATGGCGTATGGTTATAATTTAAAAATGACACCATTACAGACTTTAACTTTTTATAATGCGGTAGCAAACGATGGTGAAATGGTAAAACCACATTTTATAAAAAAAGTAAAAGATCTAGATAAAGAAATAGAGACATTTGAAAAAGAGGTTATAAACAGCCAGATATGTTCTAAAGAGACCATTAAAGCAGCCCAAGAAATGTTGAAGAATGTAGTTATAAAGGGAACAGGAAAACGATTGTATTCAAAATATTTTTCTATGGCTGGAAAAACTGGGACCGCTAGAACAGATTATAGGAATTTCGAAGAATGGAAAAAAAATAAGAAGTATATATCTTCTTTTGCAGGTTATTTTCCTGAAGAAAACCCTAAATATTCTTGTATTGTAGTAATACATAAACCAAGTGCTAAGAAAGGAATTTATGGAGCAGATGTTTCAGGTCCAGTATTTAAAAAAATAGCCCAAAAAATATTTACAGATACACCAATAATAGATGAGGTAGAATCTTTAGAAGTAAAAAAAGCTTCAGTAGAAAAAGAATATCAAAATTATTATGATGTATCTAATACCTATTTAACCATTATGCCTAATGTTGTTGGTTTGCCATTAATGGATGCTGTTGCGTTATGCGAAAATATAGGGCTAAAAGTAAAGTTAAAAGGGGTCGGTGTTGTTAAATCGCAATCTATACCTAAAGGACAAAAAGTTAAAAAAAATCAAACCATTGTTTTAGAAGTATCGTGAATTCTTTAAAAGACATATTGTATAAAGTAAGTATTAATGCCGTAGTTGGAAGTACTAATGTGCAGGTAAGTACCATTCAATTTAATTCTAGAGAAATTGAAAAGAATGATGTGTTTGTTGCAATCAAAGGAAATGCTACAGATGGGCATCGTTATATAGGAAAAGCCATAGAGCAAGGTGCAATAGTAGTTGTGTGTGAGATGCTACCTCAAAAAAAAGAAGAAGGAATTACTTATTTGGAAGTTAAGGATTCAAGTGTGGCATTAGCTATTATGGCAGCTAATTACTATGGGAATCCTTCAGAAAACTTAAAGTTAGTAGGAGTTACGGGAACCAATGGGAAAACAACGATAGCGAGTTTATTGTATCAGTTGTTTAAAAATGCAGGTTACAAGGTTGGATTGCTATCAACAGTAGTTATAAAAGTAGATAATAAAGATTATAAAGCAACGCATACTACCCCAGATTCTTTAACGATAAATCGTTATTTAAAAGAAATGAATAACGAAGGTGTTGAGTTTTGTTTTATGGAAGTGAGTTCTCATGGAATACACCAAAAAAGAACAGAAGGCTTGTGTTTTGAAGGTGGTGTTTTTACAAACCTAACACATGATCATTTAGATTATCACGACACATTTGCGGAATATAGAGATGTTAAAAAATCGTTTTTTGATGGATTAGGAAAACATGCTTTCGCATTAACCAATGCAGATGATAAAAACGGAGCTATCATGCTTCAAAATACAAAAGCAAAGCAGTATAAATACGCGCTTAAGAGTTATGCTGATTATAAAGCGCAGATTTTAGAAAACCAGTTTGGGGGGCTATTGTTGAAGCTTAATGATAGTGAAGTTTGGACAAAATTAATTGGCAACTTTAACGCGTATAATGTATTGGCAATTTTTGCAACTGCAGAATTGTTAGGGCTCGAAAAACAAGAGGTTTTAAGGTTAATAAGTGAGTTAGAAAGTGTTAGTGGAAGGTTTCAGTATTTAATCTCTAAAGAAAAGGTCACGGCAATAGTAGATTATGCGCATACACCAGATGCGCTTAAAAACGTATTAGAAACTATAAATAGTATTCGTACTAAAAACGAAGAATTAATTACGGTTGTTGGATGTGGAGGAGATAGAGATGTAACAAAGCGACCTAAAATGGGGTACATAGCTTCTGCATTAAGTACTAAAGTGATTTTTACAAGTGATAATCCAAGAAGTGAACAGCCAGAAATTATAATAGAAGATATAGAAAAAGGAGTGGAGCCACAGCACTTTAAAAGAGTATTGTCTATTACCGACAGAAAACAAGCTATTAAAACGGCGTGCCAAATGGCACAACCAGGAGATATAATACTAATAGCAGGAAAAGGCCATGAAACCTATCAAGAAATAAAAGGAGAGCGTTTTGATTTTGATGATTATAAAACAGTAGAAACACTTTTAAACCAACTAGAAAAATAATAATATGTTATACTACTTATTCGAATATTTAGAAAACCAGTATCAATTAACAGGGGCAAGTGTGTTTCAATTTATCACATTTAGAGCGGCTTTGGCTATTATTCTGTCACTACTGTTTTCAACAATATTTGGTAAAAAAATCATTACATATCTACAAAAGAAACAAGTAGGCGAGTCTGTTAGAGATTTAGGTTTAGAAGGACAAATGGAGAAAGCAGGAACGCCAACCATGGGAGGTGTTATCATTATTTTGGCAACGCTTATTCCTGTTTTGTTAGTTGCTAAGCTAGATAATATCTATGTAATCATGCTAATAGTAACAACGCTTTGGATGGGCTTAGTAGGCTTTACAGATGATTATATAAAAGTATTTAAAAAAGATAAAGCAGGATTAAGTGGAAAGTTTAAAGTGCTTGGTCAAGTTGGACTGGGGGTTTTTGTAGGGGCGATAATGTATTTCCATCCAGGAGTAACTATTAAACAGGATGTTGTACAATCTGAAACGGTTATTGCGCAGACTATAAGTGATGGAGGTTCTGAAAAGCAAATAAGACCTGAAGAAAAATCAACTAAAACGACAATACCGTTTGTTAAAAATAATGAGTTTAATTATGCCGATTTAATAACTTGGTTAAGTGATGATTATGGTAAATATGCTTGGTTAATTTTTATACCAGTAGTTATTTTTATAGTAACTGCAGTGTCTAACGGGGCTAACCTTACTGATGGAATCGATGGGTTAGCAGCAGGAAGTTCTGCAATAATAGTATTTGTACTAGCTATTTTTGCCTTTGTATCTGGAAATATTGTGTTTTCAGATTATCTCAATGTTATGTTTATACCCCGGCTTGGAGAATTAGTTGTCTTTATAGCAGCATTTGCAGGAGCCCTTATTGGATTTTTGTGGTACAATACGTATCCTGCGCAAGTATTTATGGGAGATACAGGGAGTTTAACTATTGGCGGGATTATAGCGGTAATAGCCATAGCTGTTAGAAAGGAATTGTTAATTCCAGTATTATGCGGTATTTTCTTCGCAGAATCCTTGTCTGTAATTATGCAAGTAAGTTGGTTTAAATATACTCGAAAGAAATACGGAGAAGGCAGGCGCATTTTTAAAATGTCACCGTTGCATCATCATTATCAAAAATCAGGATATCACGAAAGTAAAATAGTAACACGATTTTGGATTGTTGGTATTTTTCTGGCAATACTATCTATAGTAACCTTGAAACTTAGATAAATAAAAAATAACACTCCTATTTACGTAGGAAAAAATGATAAAATAAAATTGAAACAAAGATTAGTCATACTTGGAGGAGGGGAGAGTGGTGTAGGTACAGCTCTTTTAGGAAAAGCAAAAGGCTATAAGGTTTTTGTTTCAGATAAAGGAGGAATAAAAGAAAATTATAAAAATGATCTTATAAATAATGAAATAGAGTGGGAAGAAGGTCAGCATACGGAGTCTAAAATATTAAATGCCGATGTTGTGATGAAGAGCCCAGGAATATCAGATAAAGTAGCTTTAGTAAAAAAGCTATTAGAAAAAGGAGTTCCTGTAGTTTCCGAAATTGAGTTTGCTTCAAAGTATACTAATGCAACAATAGTTGGTATAACAGGAAGTAATGGAAAAACAACAACAGCGTCGCTAACTCATCATATCTTAAAACAAGAATTAAATGTTGGTTTAGCTGGAAATATAGGAGATAGTTTTGCTAAGCAAATCTTGGAAGATGATTTTGAGAACTATGTATTAGAAATAAGCAGTTTTCAATTAGACGGAATTGTAGATTTTAAGCCAAACATAGCTGTGTTAACCAATATAACACCAGATCATTTAGATAGATATGATAATAATTTTGAAAACTATATTAATTCAAAATTTAGAATTGCTTTGAATCAAACCAAGGAAGATTATTTAATCTACGATGCAGATGATGAAGTTATTGCTAATTGGCTAGGTGATAATACTATTCAATCCACATTACTACCATTTTCATTAACAAAAACAATTGAGAATGGCGCGTATTTAAAAGACGAAAATATAATACTAACAATAAATAAGAACGATATAATTATGCCAACAAAAAACTTAGCCTTAGAAGGGAAACACAATATTAAAAATGCAATGGCTGCATCAGCAGTTTCACATTTATTAAAAATAAGAAAACAAACTATACGCGAAAGTTTAGAAAATTTTCATGGTGTAGAACATCGTTTAGAACAAGTGCTTAAAATTAATAAAGTACAATATATAAACGATTCTAAGGCAACCAATGTTAATGCAACATATTATGCATTAGAAAGTATGGAGGCACCAACAGTTTGGATCGTTGGAGGGACAGATAAAGGAAACGATTATACAGAGTTGTTCTCTTTTGTAAACGAAAAAGTTAAAGCAATCATTTGTTTGGGCATAGACAATGAGAAGCTTATGGAAAACTTTGGGAGTATGGTAGATGTTGTTGTTGAAACACAGTTTATGAAAGAAGCAGTGAAAATTGCTTATAAAATAGCAGAAGCAGGAGATAATGTGTTGCTGTCTCCAGCATGTGCAAGTTTCGATTTGTTTGAAAATTATGAAGACAGAGGACGTCAATTTAAAGACGCGGTAAGAAATCTGTAAGAGAAGGTTTAAAGAGAAAGGTAGAAAAATAGAATAAAGTAGAAAGCATATAAATGCAACAATTATTTAAAAATATAAAAGGAGACAGGTTGATCTGGGCTATTGCAGCATTGCTAGCAATATTTTCATTTTTACCAGTTTATAGTGCTGCAAGTAATTTGGCGTATGTAGGAGAAAGCACAAATACCTTTTCATTTTTTGTAAAGCATTTTATGCATTTGTTTTTAGGGTTTGCTATAATGTATGGAGTGCATAAAGTGCCTTATCGTTATTTTAGAGGCTTGTCTATGATAATGATACCGATAGTGTTTGTGTTATTGGTATTAACAATAATGCAAGGAACAACTATTGCTGGAGCTAATGCAAGTCGTTGGATTAGAATTCCTATAGTTGGTATGTCATTTCAGACATCTACATTGGCGTCAGTTGTATTAATGGTTTATGTGGCGAGGTATATGTCAAAAATAAAAGACAAAAAAATAACGTTTAAAGAGTCTCTTTTGCCTCTGTGGGTGCCAGTTTTTATTATTCTAGCTTTGATTTTGCCTTCAAATTTTTCAACAACAGCGATTATATTTTTAATGGTAATATTATTGGTGTTTTTAGGGGGTTACCCTATTCGATATTTAGGGGTTATTATAGGCTCTGGGATTTTAGGGTTAGTCTTATTTGTTTTGGTAGCGAAAGCATTTCCTGATGCAATGCCAAATAGAGTAGATACATGGATAAGTAGAATTGAGAATTTTGCTAATGGAGAAGATACTGAAGCAGATTACCAAATAGAAAAAGCTAAGATAGCAATAGCTTCAGGGCAATTAACAGGAGTTGGACCTGGTAAGAGTACACAAAAAAACTTTTTGCCGCAGTCGTCTTCAGATTTTATTTTTGCCATAATTGTTGAAGAATACGGGCTTCTTGGAGGTTTGCTATTAATGGTATTGTATATGTGGTTGTTGTTTCGCATAGTTATAGTATCTCAAAAATCAGACACCATGTTTGGTAAATTGTTAGTGTTAGGTGTTGGTTTACCTATTGTATTCCAAGCTATGATAAATATGGCTGTAGCTGTAGAATTATTTCCTGTTACTGGGCAAACATTACCTTTAATAAGTAGCGGAGGAACATCTATATGGATGACCTGTCTAGCGATTGGAATAATATTGAGTGTTAGCTCGAAAAGAGAAGAGATAAAAGAAAAAGAGCATAAAGAAGAAGAAATTAATCCGTTAGAAGTTCTATCGGAAACTATATAAAAGTGAGTAATAAAGAAAAAACATATAAAATAATACTTTCTGGAGGAGGAACAGGAGGACATATTTATCCGGCAATAGCAATTGCTAATGAGTTAAAATCACGTTTTCCAAACGCGTCCTTTTTGTTTGTAGGAGCAAAGGATAGAATGGAGATGGAAAAAGTTCCGCAAGCAGGTTATGATATAAAAGGATTGTGGATTACTGGTATACAAAGGAAATTAACTGTAGATAACTTAATGTTTCCGTTTAAGCTTATGAATAGTTTATGGAATGCGCGGAAAATAGTTAGCCAGTTTAAGCCAGATGTAGTTATAGGTACAGGGGGCTTTGCAAGTGGGCCATTGTTAAAAGTAGCAGCTTCAAAAGGAGTTCCTACTTTAATACAGGAACAAAATTCTTATCCTGGGATTACTAATAAATTGTTGGCTAAAAAAGCTAAAAAAATATGTGTAGCTTATGATGGTTTAGAGCGATTTTTTCCAAAAGATAAAATTATAAAAACAGGAAACCCAGTTAGGCAAGACTTGTTAAGTATAAGCAGTTCTAAAGAAGAAGCAGTAAAAGAATTTAACCTTGTAGAGGGGAAACAAACGCTTTTAGTTTTAGGAGGTAGTTTGGGGGCTAAAGCTATTAATGAGTTGTTGGAAAGGGAGTTAGATTATTTGCAAATGCAAAACTTACAAATTATCTGGCAATGTGGAAAGTTATATTACGAACAGTATAAAATATACAGTAATACAAAAAATGTGCAAGTTCATGCCTTTATTAATAAAATGAATTGTGCATATGCAGCGGCAGATTTTATAATATCTAGAGCTGGAGCAGGTTCTGTGTCAGAATTATGTATTGTAGGTAAGCCAGTTGTTTTTGTACCTTCTCCTTATGTGGCAGAAGATCATCAAACTAAAAATGCAAAGGCAGTTGTAGAAAAAGATGCGGCATTATTAATTACTCAAGAGGATTTAGAAGTTGATTTTAAAAATAAATTTTCACAATTAATAGCTTCTACAGAGAGACAACAACAACTTAGTAAAAATATTAAAGAGTTAGCATTAGTAAATGCAACAAAAGAAATAGCTAATGAAGTAGAAAAGCTTCTTGAAAATAAATAAAAAGAATTAAAAGGATTTCTGCTTTTGCAGAAAATATTATGAACTTAAATAATATACATAACATCTATTTTGTAGGCATTGGCGGTATAGGTATGAGTGCTATTGCACGATATTTTAAGGCTAATGACAAGAATGTGGCTGGTTACGATAAAACGAAGACAGAGATAACAGATGTATTAGAAGATTTGGGTATAACTGTTCATTTTGAAGATTCTGTTGCGAATGTGGGAATGCGTTTTTTAAACCCAGAAACGACATTAGTAGTTTATACGCCAGCTATACCAAAAGATCATAAAGAGTTAGCTTATTTTAGAAATAATGGATATGCAGTCTTAAAAAGAGCTGAAGTTTTAGGAGTCATCACTAAAAACACATATTGTTTGGCAGTAGCAGGAACGCACGGTAAAACAACGACGACAAGTATTTTAGGGCATTTGTTGTATGAATGTAAAGTACCTTTAACAGCATTTCTGGGAGGGATAAGCGAAAATTATAATTCTAATTTAATACAAAACGGAACAGCGGTTAGTGTTGTAGAAGCAGACGAATTTGATCGATCATTCTTAACATTGTCTCCAGATTTGGCATGTATTACATCTATGGACGCAGATCATTTAGATATTTATGGAGATGCTTCAGAATTAACTAGAACATTTGTGGATTTTTCTAAAAAGTTAAAGCCAAAAGGGAAATTGTTTGTTAGAAGTGGTTTGCCAATAGATGGAATAACTTATGGAATAGAAGATGAATCTGATTATTCAGCTAAAAATATAACAATACAAAATGGTGCTTATGTTTTTGATGTTGTCACACCAAAAACAGTGCTTAAACAAGTTCAATTTAACTTACCAGGTAGGCATAATTTGTCGAATGCATTAATAGCCTTGGCGATGGCTGTAGAGTATGGTGTCCCCAACCAGCAGCTCGTTAGGGCTTTAGCAACTTATAGAGGAGTTAAAAGGCGCTTTACTTATCAGATCAAAACAGATGAGTTAGTGTTTATAGATGATTACGCACATCATCCAGAAGAAATAAATGCAGTACATCAAGCGGTTAGAGAGATGTATCCAGAGGATAAAGTTTTGGCTATATTTCAGCCGCATTTATTCTCCAGAACAAGAGACTTTGCTAGTGGTTTTGCGAAAAGCTTATCGCAGTTCGATGAAGTTTTATTATTAGATATATATCCAGCAAGAGAATTGCCTATAGAAGGTGTAACATCTTATTGGCTGTTGCAACAAATAGATAATCCTAAGAAAGAGCTTATAGAGAAAGCTAAAATTGTAAGTAAAATAAAAGAAAGCAAAGCAAGAATAGTGTTAACTATTGGGGCAGGAGATATAGGAGCAGAAGTAAAACATATTAAAGAAGTATTGTTAAATGAAAATTAACTGGAACTACATAAAAATGATTGGGTTATGTATTGTAACAGTGTTTTTGTATGCTTTTGCAACTGTAAAAAATAACAACAGAAAAGTGTCTGCTCCGGTAATTGAGTTTTTAGGAGAGCAAAATCTTTTTATTACGCACGAGGCTGTTAGTAAATTGTTAATACAAAATCAAGCAAGGGCTACGAGTGTGCGCAAAGAAACTTTAGATTTGAATATTCTAGAAGCGTCCCTAAACGCTAACCCAATGATAGAATCTGCTGAAGTGTTTGTAGGAGTAAATGGAGCGTTTTCAGCAAGGATTAAACAAAAGAGACCTATAGCTAGAGTAAGTAATGCTCAGTCTTATTATGTTGATAGTCAGGGTGGTTTTATGCCTTTGTCTAAAAATTATACAGAGCGTGTGCCATTAGTTACTGGCGAAATAAATAAAAAAGAATTGGCAAATGTATTTACAATTGCTAATAAAATATATAATGATGAATTCTTAAAAACTAACGTTGTTGAGATTCATCAGAGTGCAAATAATTCTATTTATTTAAAACTGCGTCAATGTAAATTTAAGGTACAATTGGGGCAACTTAAACATTTAGATAAAAAAATTAATAACCTAAAAGCGTTTTATCAAAAAGCAATTAAAGATAAAGCGCTAAACAAGTATAGCAAAGTAAATTTGCAATTTGAAAACCAAGTTGTATGTACCAAAGTATAAGTTATGGAGCATAATATAGCAGTTGGATTAGACATAGGAACCACAAAAATTGTGGCTATGATTGGTCGTAAAAATGAATATAATAAAGTCGAAATTTTAGGCATAGGTAAGTCTAAAAGTTTGGGTGTGCATCGTGGTGTAGTAAATAATATTACGCAAACTATACAATCTATTCAGTTAGCTATTCAAGAAGCTGAAGCTGCTGCTGCTGCAAAAATTGAAGCAGTAACTGTTGGTATAGCAGGGCAACACATACGTAGTTTACAGCATAGTGATTATATAACTAGGCCAAACTCTGAAACAGTTATTGATGATGATGATATAGAACGTTTAATTAATCAGGTACATAAACTGGTAATGTTACCTGGAGAAGAAATTATTCATGTATTACCACAAGAATATAAAATTGACGGACAAGGAGAAATAAAAGAGCCAATAGGAATGTATGGAGGGCGTTTAGAAGCAAACTTTCATGTTGTTGTTGGACAAGTATCTTCTATTAGAAATATAGGACGTTGTGTAAAAAGTGCAGGTCTAGATTTAGAAGGGATTACGTTAGAACCTTTAGCATCTGCAAATGCAGTACTAAGTCAGGAAGAGAAAGAGGCAGGAGTTGCTTTAATAGATATAGGGGGAGGAACAACAGATTTAGCCATTTTTAGAGATGGTATAATTCGTCATACTGCAGTAATTCCTTTTGGAGGAAATGTAATTACTGAGGATATAAAAGAAGGGTGCTCTATTATAGAAAAGCAAGCAGAATTACTGAAAATTAAATTTGGTTCTGCTTGGCCAGGAGAAAATAAAGACAATGAAATAGTTTCTATACCAGGACTAAGAGGTCGTGATCCAAAAGAGATTACACTTAAAAATCTGTCTAAAATTATTCATGCACGTGTTGTGGAAATTATAGAGCAAGTGTACGTTGAAATTAAAAACTATGGACATGAAGAACAAAAGAAAAAATTAATTGCAGGAATTGTTTTAACAGGTGGAGGAAGCCAGTTAAAACATTTAAAACAATTAGTAGAATACATAACAGGGATGGATACACGTATTGGGTATCCAAACGAGCATTTAGCAGGTAATAGTGATGATACTATAACAAGTCCGTTATTTGCAACTGCAGTAGGTTTAGTTATGGATGGTTTAAAGAGACAAGAACGCCAAAAAGCAGAAACAGTTGTTGAGGAGGAAGTTCTTGTTGAAAAAGAACCAGAAATAGAAGAAAATCAAATAGAAGACGAACCAGTAGTTGAAGCACCAAAAAAACAAAAACGATCGTTTTTAGATGCCTTAACAGAACGTGTTAAAGATTTTTTAGATAACGCGGAATAGAAATTATAATAAAGAATAAAAAGAATAGATCCAGTAAAGAAGAATTTATGAGCAACAAAGAATTCGAAAGCATTTCATTTGATTTACCAAAGAACCAGTCAAATGTCATTAAAGTTATTGGTGTTGGAGGCGGTGGTAGTAACGCTATTAACCACATGTTTCAACAAGGGATAAAAGGAGTAGACTTCGTCATTTGTAATACAGATGCGCAAGCGCTACAAAATAGTGGTGTGCCAAACAAAATTCAGTTAGGAGTTAACTTAACTGAAGGATTAGGAGCGGGAGCAAATCCAGATGTAGGAGAGCAGTCGGCAGTAGAGAGTTACGAAGAAATAAAAAACATGCTAGGGGCAAATACCAAAATGGTATTTATTACAGCAGGAATGGGTGGAGGAACTGGAACAGGGGCCGCGCCTATAATTGCAAAAATGGCAAGAGAGATGGAAATTCTTACTGTAGGTATTGTAACAATGCCGTTTCAGTTTGAAGGAAAAATGCGTAATGAACAAGCCCAAAAAGGAATTGAGAAATTAAGAGCAGAAGTAGACTCTTTAATTGTAATAAATAATAATAAATTACGAGAAGTATATGGCAATTTAGGGTTTAAAGCAGGTTTCTCTAAAGCAGACGAAGTTTTATCTACGGCTTCTAGAGGAATTGCAGAAGTAATAACACATCACTATACACAAAACATCGATTTACGTGATGCTAAAACGGTGTTAAGTAATAGTGGAACAGCTATTATGGGGTCGTCTACAGCAGCGGGACAAAATCGTGCACACGAAGCCATTACTAAAGCACTAGACTCCCCTTTATTAAATGACAATAAAATAACTGGAGCCAAAAATGTATTATTGCTTATTGTTTCAGGATCTCAAGAAATCACTATTGATGAAATAGGAGAAATCAATGATCATATACAAAATGAAGCAGGACATGGAGCTAACATAATAATGGGTGTTGGTGAAGATGAGTCATTAGAAGAGTCTATTGCAGTAACTATTATTGCAACAGGATTTAATCTGGAACAGCAAGACGAAATTTCTAATACAGAAACTAAAAAAGTAATTCATGCTTTAGAAGACGAACAGACAATTGCTCAAAATTTAAGTCCAAAACAAGAAACTGTTGTCTCTACACCAGAACCTAAAGTTGAAGAGGCACCAAAAATAGAAGTAGCTCCAATAGTAAAACATACTTTAGATGTAGAAGCACAACCAGAAGATGCGCTTAGTAAGTTTGAAATGGATCAAGTAAATAAACAAAAGATTGTAACTTTTGAAGAGTTAGGAATAATACCTACTTCAGAAGTTATTAAAAATATAGACGTAGTTTATGAAGAGGTAGTTGCTGATTTTACAGATGAAGACGATTTTGTAATTACATCCACAGCTCCTGAAGTTAAAGCTGTAACGCCTTCAGAAATTGAAGAAGATAATGAGCAGCAAATAACCTTAACGTTTGATATGCCTTTAAGTGAGCCTTCTATAGAAGCAACGCATGAAACTATTGTTCATGATTTAACAAGTGATATCAAAAACATAGAAGTTACAGATGCAGAAGAAGTAAAACCGGTAGCCGAAGTTTCTGAAACTGGAGAAATACGTCACACTTTAGAATTAGATGATTATGTAGAAGTAGATTCAGTAATGAATTCTAAAAAAGAAGCGACTGTAGAAGCACCAAAAGCAATAGAAGAAATAGATGTTGTTTTTGAAAAGAAAGTCGTTGAAGAAGAAGTTTCGGAAGAAAAAGAAGTTTCTGCTACAAGTGGAGATTTAGATCCAATGAATAGCTCTATATCTGATATTTTAAAGGAAAGAGCAGATACACGTAGAAAGAAAATGAAAACATTTAATCATAAATTCAATAACTCTAAAATTGACGATATTGAAAAAATTCCAGCTTATAAAAGACAAGGTTTAAATTTAGAAGAAGCACAACACTCTTCAGAAATTAATGCCTCTAGAACAAGTTTGGGAGTAGATGATAATGATGAGATACAATTACGTAATAATAATTCGTTTTTACACGATAACGTAGATTAGTAATTAAATTAAGATAAGTTAGTTTGTGAAACCTTTAAGGAACATGAGATTGTTTCGAGAAGAAATTACAAAAGAACTTTAATTTAAATAAAATGAAACCCGAAAAGCTTATACTGGCTTTTCGGGTTTTTCTTTATCTTCGTAGCCTAAATTATTTAAAATGGGTTTACAACAAGATCTAATGACTGCTTTAAAGGCAGCAATGAAAGCAAAAGATCAGACAGCATTAACTGCTTTAAGAGCAGTTAAATCTGCTATATTATTAGCAAAAACAGAAAGTGGAGCGCAAGAAGAGTTGACAGAAGCGCAAGAGCTTAAAATTCTTCAAAAACAAGTAAAACAACGTAAAGATAGTGCTGCTGTATTTTTAGAACAAGGGCGTGAAGATTTAGCAAAACCAGAATTGGCTGAAGCAGAGGTTATTTCGCAGTTTTTACCAGAAGCTATGAGTGAAGAAGATATTACAAAAGTGGTAGAGGAAGCTATAGCGAAAATAGGAGCAGAAGGTATGAAAGATATGGGTAAAGTTATGGGTGTGGTAAATGGGCAATTAGCTGGCAAAGCAGACGGTAAAACCATTTCAACTATTGTAAAAGCTAAATTAGCTTAATATATAATGAACTCCTACTTTAAGTAGGTGTTTAAGGCTGCGTAGTTCAACTGGATAGAATATCAGATTTCGGCTCTGAGGGTTGGGGGTTCGAATCCCTTCGCGGTCACAAAAACCATTGTAAACTATAGTGTTTATGGTGGTTTTGTTTTTTAGTTGCCGTAATCGTTGCTTATTTTGGATTTTAACTGGTTAATTTTTTGAAGTTTCAAATTGACGTTTGTAGAGGTCAGTGTTTAATGTTAATATAGAAATATCATTTACATAAAAATCTGAATCATCTGTTACTAATGTGTATCCCTTTTTTTTACAGATCTTATAATAGTTGAAATCATTAAAATCTAATTTAGGATAAGTAGATGCTTCTATTATATCATATTCTTGTAAAAGATCATCAGTAAAAACAACAGATTCTAATCTTGCATTTATTTCATCGCATACAAGTGCGTAGTGCTTTTTATAGTGGTCTGAAATTCTAAATTGTTTTTTGTAATCTATTTTATGTACATCAGTCTTTAATGATTTCGCATATAATGGGAGGGCAATTTTTCTTAAGTATAAATTAATTATTTCAGATATAATTAATGAAGAAACTGCAATTTTAGCATATTTATCTTTGTAAACTTTATCAAAAAAGCTAATATATTTTATAAACCTATTATCCTTATCAAATGATGGAGAAATTATATTTATCCATATCATAGTATCAAAAAAAAACACTCCCTTTATAGGAGTGTCTTTTTGTATTTGTTTTATATTCATAATCTATGTGATTAGCATTGAGCAGTGGCTTCAGAAACTATTTTTTCATAATCAGTATAGTTTGAAGCATTTTCTTTAACAGTATCAATTTTCATCAGAATCATGCTCTTTGTATTGTCTCTATCAATATATTCATTTCTAAATGTACCTTCTAGAATCATTTTTCCAATACAAGCATTTAAAAATGCTGTAGAAACTCTATTAATTCCATCAAATGATAAGATAAATGAATCTTTGTTATAAGATTTAATGTAGTCAAATACAGTCAAGCCATCATTATGACTAATTGCATTTGATGCATTAATAATTTCGTTAATAAAAATTTTCATTTGTTTAAATATTGGTTAATAGTAATGTGTTTTTTTGTATATAAAAACACTTAAATATAACACTTTTTTTAATTAAACTACTAAAAACAGTACGGTTTAACATAAAAATAAAGGGGTGCAAATGTACTTAAAAACAATTAATAAACAAATTAATTGTTGTTCCTATATTATTGCAATCCAATGTTATATGTTTATCAATTTCCTTGCCGTTTTTTAATATACATTTTTTGTATGCTTTTCCTGATATTATTTCTAAATGGCCATTGTTATGTATTAAGTCGTCTTTTAAATCTGATAAACCTATACCCCCCGGTACCATATTTTTTTTTGTAGAGTTTCCTTTTATTAGAGCCCAAGAAATAGCTTCATTGTCTGTTACTATTTCTGGAATTTTATCGTTTATTGAGGGGAAAAAACCTATGCCTAAGTCAAAAATAGTAAACTTTAAAACTTTTTTTTGCGGGTAATACTGTCCGCACACATAAATAGGGTATTCGGTCATAGAGTGTATACAGTAGTTACTGTAGATTTCAATTAATGCATCAATAATAATTTCTTTAGATGTATTATTTAAACTTAGCCCCTTGTGTTCTAATAAATCGTTTTCTATATAATTTACATAGTCATCTTCTTCTCCTCTGTTAAAATGTTTTAAATGAACACAAGTTCCTTTGTCGTTTTTTAATACATTATCGGCGTTAAAAAAACCATTTGAGAACAATATATCAAATTTATTATCATCTAATATTTCAGCATTAAATGATAAATTATTTTCAATTTTTAATTTATTTAATAGTCCAGTTAAAACAGCAACCATATTCGCATCTATCCATGTTAACTTATAAAATTCTAAAGTTATTATGGTATTGTTGTGCGCTTTACATCTATTGTAAAATCTCATTAGCTTTTCTAAACCATATTCAGTAGTTGAGATGGTTCCTTCTAGATTAATTGTTGTTGTTTTAGGAGTTTGTACAGGCAATTTTGTGAGTGGTTTAATTGTAAATATTGTTTATAGCAAGTGTATCTTTTTTGATTATGTTTTCTGAAACTTATATATAAGATTACTAATAAAAACAGAATAATAAATATCTAGGCCTAGTTGCATACTTGCACCTAGTAACTTTCTTTTAGAAATCATTTTTCTTGTTAATTCTTCTGAACCTATTGGGATGCACAAAAAACGTTTTTTGTTAGCTTTATTTTTTTTAAATTTTTCAATGCGGATTAAATAAGCTTTTACATCTCCAGTTTCATCATAAATAAACTCATAAAATTTATAGCTAATAATGCTGCCATACATATAATTATCAACCTCATTTAAATGGTAACCCTTTTTAGGAGTAAGTTCGTTTTCTTCTACTTCAGGGTAATCAAAACTTAAATAGTTGTATTCTTCTTCTGTAGTTTGCGAATACGAAAATGTAAAAACAAGCATAAAAATGCCTATTAGGTAGGTTTTAAACATGGTTAATTTTTATTGATTAATAATTAGTAAACCTTACTAAGGTACAAAATGGTTTAATATTTTTATTACGGTTATCCGTAAAACATAAAAATTTTTCATTCATGCTGTATTCAAAGGAGTTGCGGCGGTTTTAATTCTAAAAAATCGATATAATACAAATATATTCGACATAAGTGTTAAATGCTGATAAACAGCACGTTACAAAATGCAAAAACTACGGTAAAAACCGTAATATTTAGTAAAACTGTTAAATCTATATCAACCCTAAGGATTGTTCTTAGTTTCTAATAGTTTATTAATGTTTATATTTATAAACTTTCAAAAGTCAATAATTTTAAAATAACCAAAATGTTTAAATACTTCCTTTTATTTTTTGCTATAACATTATTTAATTGTTCTGTACAGGAACTAGATAATGAACCTGTGCAAATTAATACAGATACTATACATGGAGAGTCTATTAACTCTAATGGCTCTAGTGGCTCTGGAGATATAGATAATTCTGAGGATAAAGCAACAGACCCAAAAGACGATGGAGTTATTAAAGAAACTGATGCAGACGATGATGGTGAAGGAAAAACAGGTCATGGAGAAGCAGACCCAAGTGACCCAGCAGATCTAGATGAACACGAAGAAGAAATTGGTGGCCGTTTTGTAGACCCTACAAAAGTAAAACCACCAACAGGAGGTAAAACACAGATAGACCCAGAAAAAGATTGCCCACCTAATGATAGGAATTGTAACGGTGTACCAGATGATGAGGAACGATTAAATAGAACAGGACATGGAGATAGTGTTTCAACTGGATCAACTGGCACATCTGAAGAAGACCAGGATGATAACGATGAAGATTAAAATAGATAAATTAAGTTAACAAATAAGTGAATAATTAAATTGTAACTATTGTAATACTAAACAGATATAAAGTATTTTAAAGTTTTTAAAAACTAAAACTTTATATCATGAAAAATTTAATTTACATTTTTGCTATTTTATTTACAATATCATTTTTTACAGCTTGTGAAGCTGAAGAATTAAACAACGATGAAACAGAACTTGCAACAGGCCACGGAGAAGTTGGAGATCCAGAAGAGGAAGATCCTCAAGAAGATGGGTTATAGAATATTAAGAACATTATTATTAAGTACGGTAATAGTTTTCTCTGTTGCCGTTACTTTTTTACATGAATACTTTCCTAAAAAATCTAAAGAATATGTTGATCATTATCCTAAACATAGCTTAATAATTAAAGAGAGAAATTCAGAATTACAAAATATACTTGATAAACTTGATAATAAAACGATTTCTTCAGAAGAATATATAATAGCTTTTAATGAAATTAAGGAATCTTCAAATAAAAGTATAAAGGAATATAAATCAAAGTTAAATAATATTCGAAAGAATGATTCATATAAGGGGTATACAAGTTTTAAAAACTTCATGTTAGCAATTGGATTTCCTACTAGCGGTTTAATTTTAACTTTATTGTTTTTTAGTGTTGTAATTAAAAATATTCCAAGTGGATATAAAAAGAAATTTTACACTATAATATCATTTGTTTTTACAACTTGTTGGGGTTATTGGTTTGTTTGGAGTTTAATAGATAGATTAAATGTAAAAGGAGAGTATGATTTTGAGCCATGGACCTATAACTTTATGTTGTATGTTTTACCTTCAATTATATTTCTTTCTTCTTATTTTATATTTAAACACCATATCACAATAGAACAAAAACTTACTAAAGTAATTAAAGCGATGTCTCGCTTTATGGTTATAGATGCTAAAAAGCATGTTAAACCAGAATCTATGACAGATTATAAAAAAGATTATATTAATGCGTTAAAGGATGGAATGCCGTGAGTAAAGACGATAAAATAAAGGGCTTTTACAAAGATTTGTTTGATGATAACGTTAATGAAAAGTTTAACGAAGATCTTGATGCGTTAAAAGATGAAGTAGAAGAACTTAAAGAAAAAAACAACTTAAAAGCTAAAGAGTGGTTGTCTACAAATAATAATGATGTAGAGTTTAATATTTCTTTTTCCTTTTAAACAAAAAACACTATAACTTCTTTACTATTGTAGTTTTAAACCCTAGATTACTTAATCTTTCTTCTATTTTGATTTCTACAATTTTCTCAAGCCATAATTTTAAATACTCAGATTGTTCAAAATAAGCCTCTTTATTTTCTGTAAAATGCTTAGCGATTAATTCGATTGGTATACTTTTTTCTTCAAAAGTAAACTCTAAAAGACTCTTAGTTTTAGAGTATTCTACGGTTTTATTACGTAACCCTTCAATAGATAATGCTGTAGATTTACGAATTTCAACATCTCCAGATTCCCATTTTTGAACTGTTCTTATGTTAACTTGTAATTTGTTAGCTAATTCTTGTTGAGTTAATTTTAATTCCTTTCTTATTTTCTTTAATTCTAAGTAGTTCAAAATCAAATATATATGAATTTATTAATGTTAAAATACGTAAAAACACCGTAAATATTTTGAATAATACGGTTTAATGCCGTAAGTTTGTCATGACAATATATCAAATGTAAACAAAAAAAGGTAAATATTTGGTAATAATAGGTATAATATGGATGCACAAACTAAAAACAAATACCAACAAAGCTTAGTAGAGTTGCAAGCTAATTTTATTGCATTAGGTATTACAAAAATGCCAGTAAAAGAAATTAACCACTATATGCCAAAGCTAAAACCTAATGAGGTAATTGAATGGTCCAAAAAATCATCTGCAGTATGGCATTTTAGAAGTACGGAGTTTGCAACATATTTACCAATATTTCAAAAAGTATATAACGATATCGTTAACATAGAAGTAAAAGAAGATAAACAATACAAAACCGCATAATATGAGTCATATAACAGAAATTGGAGATGCCGTAGTTATGTCTCAAGAGTTTTTTAACAAATACACTACAGATGTTACAAAACTAGCAGCAGAAGCGGCTATAAAACAATATAAAATTGAAGCTTCTAAAGACGAAAAACTTACCATCGCCCAAATAGCAGAGCAAGAAAAATGCACACGCCCAACGGTAATAGATTGGATAAATAAAGGAATTAAAAATGGTAGGTTAAAATTGGTTGCTTCAAAAAAAAATGGTAGAGATTATATAATATCACGTTTCCATTTAAACCAGTTTTTATCAGAAAAGCAAGCCCTATATAATTAGTAACATAAAAGAGCAAAGCAAAAGTATAGTAGATAATGGTTAATCTTAATTTTTAAATCCGCTTTGCTCTTTTAAAATATATTTTGATTGGTTGGTGGTTAAAACAGCCTTGGTAAATATTCTTAGCCAAAGAATAGAATTAATAATAGCACATACTACCAAGGTTGTTTTATAAAATAACCATAAAAACAACTTCAACAAAAACTTAAAGGTCATGATTGTACAAGCAATAGAAGGGGTGCAAAAGGTATTAGATAACTACCCAAACATTTCAGGTATAAAAGTATCAAGAAATGGAGACGTATGTATTACCACTATAGATGCAAGTTTTATAGTTCGCCCCAATGCTTTAGAAGCCGAAAGTTATATAAAGGAATTTAATATAGATTAATATGTTATTCATAAAACAATGCAACACCAACAACGCAAACAACAACAGTACACCCAGCAGCAAATAATGGTGGCTTTGGCTAATAAAGAGCCTAGCCACCAACTGCTATACCCTGTAATTAATAAAGAAGCATTTAATAAAACCATTATTAACTACAGGTTTTTTGTGCATCACTTTAACAAAAAAAAGCTACCTATCCTAAATGCAAATGTAGATAAGTATAATGCTAAGGTAAATGCTTTTAATATTGCTCGAAAGTTTACCAAAGAGCAGTTAAAAGCTGCAAAAAATGATTTTAAAATACATTTAAGATCTAATTACACACGTGGTACAAAATCTACACGAGATATTAATGGTATTATAGAACACTATAATCATGGTAGACAAATAAAAATAGAAAAAGAACATTTTGTAACCATTAAATACCAAACAATAGAGGTGTTTTCTTCTATTTTGGGCCATGCATGTTTTAGTTTAAAACTACGCAATTTAAATAGGTTAAATTACAGGCAAGAAACGGTTTTAAACCCTTCTAAAGGCTTCACATTTTCTATTACACCTAAAAAGCTATTAAAGGAAAAAATAACCATTAAAGAGTTAGAAATCGACGTACCTAAGCTAGATGTATGCGCAACAACAATACGTAATGCTGTGAGACGTTTAATGGATTCCAATATAATATCCGACAATACATTTAGAGGCTATAAAATTGCTACAGAAATTGTAATAAACCCTGAGGTTTTAGTAATTCTAGAAGGTAGAAAGACACTAGATAAAACAACGGCTAAGAGTAGTTTAGAGAAAGATTTAGCAGTTAATACAATAGGTTCCTATAGTAATTTAAGTCAATTAAAAAATAATAAGGCAAATTCTGCTAAAGCAGATAGCCCAACGCAACAAGAATTAGAAGCTTTAGAGCATGTTCGCGGAATCTTTGCGGGTAGCGCTTCTAATTCTGCCCCAGACTCAAAAAGCAACCAATTTTATAGGAACGACACCCCGCAGGCTACTGCAAAAAAATTGGAACAAAAAAAAGTTGCGCCAAAAAAAGAAAATGAAGCCAAGCCACTGTTAAAAAGCATGCAGAAATTACTAGATATGGAAGTTTACGATGCTGCTAAACAGCTTGCTAATGGCGAAATGGATTATTATACACCATTAAGCATAAGAGACATTAAAAGAGAAGCTGCTATTGGTGCTATTTCTAGAGAGCAGTTTAGAAAAATAATAGTTTTCGACTTTCTTTTTACATCTGCTAAACTTTGGAGGGAAGATAAGTATAACGTTTGGATAGGCACATGGTTAAATACATACAAATTAATAAATAGCCAATACTTTTTATTGTCTTTTAATGGTGAAAAATACACCCCGCAAAAGGCTACTATTATTAAGCATTTAGAACAATACAGGTGGCGTATTAATTGGGCCTATAGGTATTGCGAGCGTAATAAAGTAAAGGCAAAGGAGCAAGGTTTAAAAGAATTTAACCTGTTATTTCCTGTAAAATACTTTAATAAAACACGCAAAAAGAGCTACGAAGGTGGTTTTGGCTATACCAGAAAGTATTTATTAAAAAGCATTAATGCGAAAAAGAAGCGCATAGAAGATAAAAAAACAGACCTTAAAGATGCTAATAAACGAGATATAAAACATAAGATATTGCAGTACGTAAGACGCTATTTATATAAAGGCGTAAGTTTTGAAAGGCTTGTTAGTTACATAAGAAGCTTAGAGAAAAAGCATAACAGAACACCACACTATTATTCAGCATTATTCTTTGAAACTTTAGAAACTGAAAAACGTAAAAAACAATTTAACTAGTTATGGCAACAAAAAAAATATGTTCACACGGGCATAAGTCTTTTTGCACTACATGTAGCAGAATAAAGCTTGTAATAACCTTTAAAAATGAATATAAACACATCTATAACAATAAAAATTCAGCAACCAGATATTCCATTATGAGCGATGATAAAAAGCCCGAAGAAAAAATTATGGATAAAATGGAAGGAAGGTTATTGAAAAGAGGTAAAAACCATCAACCAGAATGTTTTGAAGGTCATTATAACGTTGCAAAATTTATAGATAATAAAACTGGAGTGGTTTTAAGAGAAATAAGAACTCACAAATAATAAAGGAAAATTATGCAGTCTAAAATTAAGCTTAGTAAAATGGTGAAAAGTGAAATAATAGTGCTAAAAGAAGCGACAGAAATCTATTACAGAAACTTAATGTTAGATGAGAAGCAAAACGATATTTTAAAGATTTTTCAAAGCATATTACAATCCCTATATAATAAATTCTATGATGCTCACGCAAAGGCTTATAAACAAGATAAATTTAGTTTTAAACTTATGTATCACGAAGCTGCTTTATTAGTAAAAGCATTAAGCTTTTTTAATGATGCAACAACGGACAGTTATAATAAGAATCTAGCATTAACAATCATTTTAAAATTAGATCCACAAACAAAATAAATGTTTGGTTAAACAACGCCAACGACGCCAACAACGCCAACAACGGTAACTAAATTTTAATTTAAATACAATAATTATGAAAACTAGAAACAAAGAAGAACACCCAAAAACTCACAAAATAGTTAGAAATTTTGTTAGTAATAATGAAAATAAAGCACTTGATTCGGTATGTGAAAAAACAGGATTACAGCCTAAAGATTTTAAAGCTGAACATACTGAAAAATGCTTTGTATTTGTTGAGAAATAGAAAATTAAATATTAAAACAATGTGAGTATGCCTGTTAAATCTTCAGAAAAAAAAATACCCTACGCGCCGTCAAGGAAAGAACTATACGTTTTATATGATGGATTAAGCAAAAGGTTAATTGACAAACTTTACGCTCTAATAAGATCTAAGTATAAATTAAAATATGTTGAACAGCCGAAATGTTTAACGTCTTATCAGTTTCAAAAGTTTATAGAAGAACTAGGCTTACCACATGGTTATAAAAAAAGTGATTTCCCTTTTTTAGATCATATAGAGGAGAAGGAAATAATATAGTTAAAAATATTCTATTGGTTTAGAATACATAAAAAAGTTACAAAATTCATAAAACATTCAACATGAAATTTGGATATGCAAGAGTTAGCACTCATTCTCAAAATTTAGAAATGCAACTTGATGCTCTAGAAGTATTTGGAGTTGATTCTAAAAATATATTAACAGATGTTGCTTCTGGAGCAAAAGAGGATAGAAAAGGATTAGAGTCATTACTAATGAAATTACGAGAAGGTGATACCGTTGTTGTTTGGAAATCTTGTCGACTTGCTAGAAATGTAAAGCATATGCTTTCTATGATGGAATTTTTCGAGACTAATAAAATTGAGTTTAAAAGTATACAAGAGCCTTTTTTAGATACAAACTCACCACATGGACGATTTATTTTTAATGTTTTTACTTCTCTAAACCAAATGGATAGAGAAATAAATAGAGAACGTGTATTAAGTGGTTTAGCTTCAGCTAGAAAAAGAAATAAAATAGGAGGAAGACCTAAGGGCCTTTCAAAAAGATTACAAAAATTATCTCCAGGAGTAGCTAGTATGTGGAAAAATGATGATACATCAATAAAAACTATTAGACAAACTTTCAATATAGCTCAAGGTTCTGTTTATAAATGTCTAGAACATGAGGGCATAGATATAAAAACTTACAGACACAAAAACACGAATAACAAAAATGCAAAAACTAAAGCTAAATAAATAGTAGTTAAAAAAAGCCGCAAGAATTAACTCGCGGCAAAGCTATTATCAATTTCTTAAACCATCAATAGTTAGAAAAAGATTTTACGAAGTTAATAATTAATGACTTATAATAAAAAACAGTA